>JAEIGA010003077.1_pt1 | contig 26261 bp, 25 predicted proteins | sample 9270691 | NCBI WGS metagenome assembly JAEIGA01 (sample SAMN17057246, study PRJNA624740) | gut metagenome | biome: biome; isolation source: fecal sample | host: Bos grunniens | place: China: Xizang | collected 2019 | reverse complement strand
TTCTCATGTCATACACACACGTGGCTCACGACTGTACAGTAGGTAACAACTGCATCCTTGTAAGTTACGTTGGAATCGCAGGAGAAACTGATGTTGATGACTGGGCAACCATCGGAGGAAGCACAGTGGCTCACCAGTTCTCAAGAATCGGAAAGCATGCCATGGTAGGCGGCGGTTCGAAGATCAACAAGGACGTCCCTCCTTATGTACTCTGCGGACGCGAGCCTCTCACTTACGCTGGCGTCAACATCGTAGGACTTCGCAGAAGAGGATTCACATCTGAGCAGATCCGTAACATCAAGGATATGTATGACATCGTTTATGGTGGCGGAATGAACACAACTGACGCATTGGCAAGAATCGAGTCAGGTTTCCCTCAGTCTGAGGAAAGAGACACAATCCTTGACTTCATCCGCAACTCTAAGAGAGGCATCATCAAGGGATTCAGCTCAATATCAAAGGGAGATCAGGAATAGTGGCAAAGCTGCTGACAACAGCATACTTCCCTCCGGTTTCATATTTTGCAGCCATTGCTGAGGATATGGAGGGACTTATCAGAATAAAAGGAGAAGACCGAAGATCGATTCAGTCTTCTCCTTTGTCACCTTCCGTCATATACATCGAGGCCTGCGAGAATTACCAGAAACAGTCCTACAGAAACAGATGCCACTTCTATGCCGCAGACGGAAAGCAGGCGCTGTCATTCCCGATCATCCACGAAGGAGGTACTCATAAGAGAACGATATCGGAAGTCCGGATCGACTACAGTACACCATGGGTGACACAGCATAAAAGAGCCATCACATCCGCTTACCGCACCTCTGCATATTTCGAATACTACCAGGATGAGCTGTTTGCAATCCTCGACTCCCAGCCCGAGAAGCTCATCGACCTGAACACAAGACTGCTGAAATTCTTTCTGGACAAGACAGGAATCAAGGCAGAAGTACGCATGACAGATGCATATGTCAGCGAAAATCACATCCAGGAATCTGACTTGTCCCGGATAATCTGCGAAGATCTCAGAGAATCAATACACCCGAAAAGACCGGACACAATTCTTCAAAGGCTGAAACTGGAAAAGCCGTATTTCCAGGTCTTCGCTGAAAAACACGGCTTCATTCCAAATCTCTCGATAATGGACCTTTTATTCAACGAGGGTCCCGACTCGATAGTATTTCTCAAGAATATCTGATCAGCAGAGCCTCCAATAAACCTCTACGGTACGCTTTGCCTCAGCCACATCATGAACCCTCAGCATATCCGCGCCCTCCTGCAATGCCTTCAGATGAAGGACCTGTGTCTGCGGAAGCGACTCTTCAGGAGTGATATCCAAAGGCTTGTATATCATACTCTTACGCGAAACTCCCACAAGAATCTTAGGCCTCGGGCAAGATGAATAAGGACGACGGAACTTGCGCAGATTCCTCATCATCTGATAGTTCTGTGACACCGTCTTGGCGAAACCGAAACCAGGATCCAGAATCCAATCCCTCACTCCGTTCTCCCCTGCTCTGTCAGAAAACTCCTGGAAAAAGGCAATCACATCATCAACTACATCTTCATAACAGGTAAGCGACTGCATGGTCTTGGAATCGCCCCTCTTATGCATTGCAATATATTTCAGTCCCAGACGACCCACAAGCGGAAGCATCTGTGGATCATCTTCTCCCGCGGATATATCATTGACTATGAAGTTTCCTATCAGATCATAGGCCTTGGCCACGACTGAAGACCAGCTGGTGTCTATCGATATCTCCAGATCAGGCCACATTTCCTTCACCTCTTTAAGGACAGGCTCCAGTCTGCTCCATTCCTCTTCGGGTCCGACAGGTTCAGATCCCGGGCGGCTTGAGCTTGCACCGAAATCAATAATTGTGGCACCTTCGTCAAGCATAGTCCTGACCTTCCTGATGACAGAGCCAAGCTCCATGCAACGGCTGGCAGCATAAAACGAATCATCTGTGAGATTGACGATTCCCATGATATCAATGTGTCTTCCTTTCAACATAACGACAAATTCTGGTTATCCACAAATTTAATAAAGTTTCTTACTATCTTTGCATGGTTTGTAAAATATATTTTATGCTGACAGTACTTGAAGGCCTCGATGGAGCAGGAAAGTCCACACAGGTCAAGAAATTAAGAGCTTATCTTGAAAGCCTGAGCGGCAATCTCGAATACATTCATTTCCCTCGTTATGATGCTCCTGTATATGGAGAGCTTATCAGCAGGTTCCTTCGCGGAGATTTCGGAGCGAACAATGCGGTTCATCCGCAGCTGGTAGCGCTACTTTTTGCTGAAGACAGACATGGAGCCGCACCTCAGATGAAGGAGGTTCTCGAGCAGGGAGGCAACATCCTGCTTGACAGATATGTCTACTCTAACATCGCATACCAGTGTGCAAAACTTGACAATGCAGAAGAGGCTGCCTCCCTGAGAGAGTGGATCTTCAACACAGAGTATGGAAACTTCGGACTTCCGGAACCGGATCTGAATATATTCCTGGATGTTCCAATCGCCTTTGTAGAATCAAAACTCAAAAGTCAGAGAGGCGGTGCAGACAGAGAATACCTTGAAGGAGGACAGGACATCCATGAGGCAGACATTGAATTCCAGAAGCGTGTCCGCGAAATATACAGACAGCAGTGCGAAATCGACCCGAAGTTCATAAGGATTGACTGTTCGGATGATTATGGCCAGATGCTGCCGCCTGATGAAATATTTGCAAAAGTCAAGGCCGTTGTCGATCAGGCCGTGAACAGACAATAGCATGAAATACACATTTGAGAGATTCAGAAGGTTCTGTGCCTTCATCACTGGATTCGTATTCTTCATTTCCGGAATCCTGAAGGTCCTGGACCCTGTCGGTGCAGGCCTGGTAATGAAAGAATATTTCGAATTCCTTCATATAGGATTCCTCGGTCCTGCCGCGAAATTCACCGGCACAGCATTCGCCATGCTGGAAACACTGACAGGCACCGCCCTGATCACAGGTGTGTGGAGGAAGCTGACAGGCATCATTGCGATCTCACTCCAGGGTTTCTTCACCTTGCTGACGCTCGCACTGGTAATATTCAATCCGGAAATGGATTGCGGATGCTTCGGAGAGGCTGTTCATCTTTCCCATAGTGAAACATTCGTCAAGAATATTGTCCTCTGCATCTTGCTTGCAGGTGCATTCGTACCGATGAAGAATCTGGGTGAACCGCAGAAGAAGAAATACGTTTCGTTCGGAATAGTGACGGTCTCAGTACTTCTTTTCAGCACTTACTCACTTTTGTACATCCCGTTGATCGACTTCACCGAATTCCGTCAGACTGCAAGACTTCAGACTGCCGAGGATACGGGAATCACAGAGGAAGACAAATATGATGCTGTCTTCGTTTATGAAAAAAATGGCGAAAGACAGACTTTCGACCTGACTCATCTCCCTGACAGCACATGGACCTTTGTCAGCACGGAAACAATCCTGAAGGAAGAATATCAGAGCGAGGGAATAAACCTTTCGTTTTATGACAAGGATGGAGAATACAGGGACAAGCTTGCATCGAGAGGCAATGTAATGGTGATTTCCGTCTACAATCCGGACATAAGGGCATCAAGATGGGAGGAAATTGCCAGATTCATAGATTCTGCATCCAAAGCCGGATACATACCGCTGTTGCTCACAGCATCAGTTCCCGAATCAATGACAGAAATACTTGACGGGACAGACGAGAACACACGCAGTCTCATTGAGAACTGCATGTACTTTTCTGATTACAAGACTCTTCTCACCCTCAACAGGTCCAATGGAGGTGCCGTATGGTTCAGCGACGGCTACCTGATCCGCAAATGGGCGCAAAGGGCCCTTCCTGAAGAAGAGCAGATGAGGACAGACATCAACACGGATGTAACAGAAGCTGTAATTGAGAACACCCAAGGCAGTCTTGCATTCCAAGGTTTTCTGCTTTATGTATTTGCAGTGATGCTTCTCTTGTAATGAAACTTTGACTATATTTGCCACGCAATTAAGAATATTGAAAAATGGAAAACAATTCACTTCTGGCAGTGTCGCCTATCGACGGAAGATATTCCCGTCAGACTGAACCTCTTAGAGAATATTTCAGCGAGTATGCACTCATCAAGTATCGCGTACGAATTGAAATCGAGTATTTCATCGCTCTGTGCAGGATTCCTCTTCCTCAGCTTGCAGATTTCGACTGCAGCAAGTTCGAAGCGCTCAGGGATATCTATAGAACCATGACTCCCGAGGATGCAGCCAAAGTGAAAGAGATCGAGAAAGTGACCAACCATGATGTAAAGGCTGTAGAGTACTACATCAAGGACCGTTTCAAGGAAATGGATATCATGAAGTGGGGTGAGTTCGTTCACTTCGGTCTCACATCACAAGATATCAACAATACATCAGTTCCACTTTCCTTCAAAGAAGCTATCGACGAGAGTTTCATGCCGCTTCTCAAGGAAGTTCTCGGACTTATCAAGGGTATGGCTGAAGATTGGGCAGACATTCCGATGCTTGCAAAGACTCACGGACAGCCAGCATCTCCTACACGAGTCGGAAAGGAATTCAATGTATTTGTTGCACGCCTGGAGGAGCAGATCCGCCAGTTCGAGCAGCTCACCTATCCGGCAAAGTTCGGTGGTGCTACCGGAAACATGAATGCACACAAGGTTGCCTACCCTGCAGTAGACTGGATCGGATTCGGCAATGACTTCGTAGCATCACTCGGCCTGAAGAGATCATTCCCGACCACACAGATCGAACACTATGACAATCTCGCATCACTGTTCGACTGCCTGCGCAGAATCAACACCATCCTCATCGACTTCGCACGCGACATCTGGACATATATCTCAATGGAGTATTTCCGTCAGAAGGTCAAGGCAGGAGAGGTAGGCTCGTCAGCTATGCCACACAAGGTCAACCCTATCGATTTCGAGAACGCAGAAGGAAACTTCGGAGTTGCGAACGCACTCTACACCCACCTTTCGATGAAGCTTCCTGTCTCACGTCTTCAGCGAGACCTTACTGACTCGACAGTGCTCCGTAACATCGGAATGCCGCTTGCTCACTCTATGATTTCACTCAACTCACTGAAGAAGGGTCTTGGCAAGCTCATCCTTAACGAGGAGGCAATCCGCGCCGATCTTGAAAGAAACTGGGCAGTCGTTGCAGAAGCAATCCAGACAATCCTTCGTAGAGAGAACTATCCTAATCCTTACGAAACGCTCAAGGCTCTGACTCGTACAGGAGCAGGTATCAATCACGAAGTTATCGCCGAGTTCATCGAGACTCTGGATGTGAGCGAATCCGTAAAGGAAGAGCTCCGCGTCATCTCCCCTTGGACTTATACAGGATTCTGATAAAAAACTGAGGCCGACTCTGAAAAGTCGGCCTCAGTTTTTTATTCTATAACATACACATCTTCGCCTGGCGCTGCGAAATGGAACTGCTCTCTGGCAAATCTCTCGAGGGTGTCCTTATCGGTCTTCAGCATGTTGATACGCTTGTTCATCATTTCAATTTCCTGCTGATATTCAACTATCTGTCTTTCCTGACGTTTGATTTCGAGTCCAGCCTTGGCCCAATGTATCCATGTGTTACCCGGACCTACAATCCAGATAAAGATGAATGCAGCCGTACTTATGGCCACAAAAATCCTGAATTTACTGTGCTCTCCTTGAAATATATTGCTGAACCTGCTCAAAATAAGACCGATTAATTCATTAACTCGACAAAAATAATTAATTTTGTCTTAATTCGAATATTAAAAATTATACAAACTCATAAATTTTCAAATATGAAACCTACACTTCTCGTACTCGCAGCCGGAATGGGCAGCAGATATGGCGGACTCAAACAGATGGACGGGCTTGGTCCTGACGGAGAGACTATCATCGATTATTCAATCTACGATGCAGTCGAGGCCGGATTCGGCAAAGTCGTGTATATCGTTCGCGAATCTTTCAAGGAACAGATGGAGGAAAAGGTGAGAGAGAAATACGGAAATGTAAAATGCATTGACGGAGAACCTCTCGAATTTCAGTTCGTCACTCAGGAGCTTTATAAGATCCCTTCACAGTTCACCCTTAATCCGGAAAGAGAGAAGCCATGGGGAACTGCACATGCGGTCCTCATGGGCAAGGAGGTTGTCAATGAACCATTCGCTGTAATCAACGGCGACGACTACTACGGAAAGGAGTCTTTCAAGATTCTTGCAGACTGGCTCAGAGCGCACGAAGGCAGAACTGGCGAATATGCACTTGTAGGTTTCGAACTTGACAACACACTTTCAGAATCAGGCGGAGTGTCACGTGGAATAGGAACTGCCGACAGCACAGGTTATCTCACTGATGTTGTAGAACACCACAAGATTGCGATGGCTGAGGATGGAAAGATATATGGTGAGAACAACGTTACCGGGGAAACAGTAGAACTGGCACCTAAGTCACTCTGTTCTATGAATATGTGGGGATTTACTCCTGACTATTTTGCAAACAGCGAGGGAATATTCACAAGCTTCCTCGAAAAGAACATCAACGAGCTTAAGGCCGAGTTCTATATCCCATTCGTGATCGACAGCATCATCAAGACCGGTATCGGCAAGTGCGAAATGCTTTCTACACCGTCACGCTGGTTCGGAGTAACATTCAAGGAAGACAGACCTGGAGTTGTCGCAAAGTTCCAGGAGTTCGCAGACAAGGGAATATATCCTACACCATTATATAAATAGAAATATGGCTGGAAAATTTTTCAAAAGGCATACGGGAAGAGGTTCTTATGACCTCTTCTCCAATTTTTCATACTATCTTCCGGGATTCAAGGGAATTATAGGAGTAGCAGGATTATTCCTTCTTGGCGGATTGATCGGAAACCTGCTTGTCATGGGACTTCAGATCATCTCGCCTGAGTTTGCAAAGGAATATGGTACAATAGTTTCATACCCTGTAATATTCATCCCTGCGATGCTTTATGCATCTGCCAAGAGCAGGTTTGATGAAAACTTCACCACCGGCTACAAGATGGACAGCAACAACTTCGGTCGTTTTTCCGGATTACAGATGGCCGCTATTGTCAGTGTTGCAACTATTGCCACTGCATTCATGACAGACGCATTGTCTGCACTCATGCCTCCAATGCCCGCATGGCTGGAGGACACCATGAAGCAACTTCTTGAAGCCCCTCTCTGGATCACATTGATTTCAGTATCCATCTTCGCACCTTTATTTGAAGAATGGCTGTGCCGTGGTGTCGTATTGAGAGGACTTCTGGTCAAACAGAGCCCCCTCACTGCTATAACAGTTTCAGCAGCATTCTTTGCCGTCATCCACCTCAACCCATGGCAGGCCCTTCCGGCTTTCATTCTTGGCCTGTTGTTCGGCTACGTATATTACAAGACAGGTTCGTTGAAGCTGACAATGCTCATGCATTGTGTCAATAACACAATGGCCGCAATATTCAGCAGAATACCGGCCTTTGAGGAAGCGGAATCATTTGTGGAAGTCATGAACCCATGGACATACGCAGGAATCTTCATTTGCTGCGCCGCCTTTGTGGCTTCAGCCATCATAGTCCTCACCTGCATACCTCAGAAAGAGGGTAATCTGGGAGGTTGTGACAAAGCTTAGGCTATCTTCTTGCCGAAAGGCACAAGAGCTAAGATAGCCATCTTGAAATGCTGCATACCCAATGGGATGCCCACGATGGTCAGGCAGCAGATGACACCGAAAGTAACATGGAGGAGTGCTATTTCAATTCCACCGAACAGTATCCAGAGTACGTTCATGAGAATTGCAAGGCAGCCTCCATCGTTTGTATCAGACACCGGCTCATGACCGAACGGGCATAATGCAAAAGCTCCTATCTTAAAGAGCTGAAGGCCGAATGGTATGCCAATGATGGTGATACAGAACAAAAGACCCATCAGAAAATAATAGATTGAAATCAGGAAGCCTCCCAAAATAAACCAAAAAACATTTCCAAGAAAGCTCATATCATTAATATTTCATTGATTTGACAAATTCTTCCGCCGGAGCAAGCGCATCCAGCTTTCCTACATCAAGAAGTTCAAGATTCTCGCTGACAACTCCGTATATCGGACTCCGGGACGCAGCCCAAAGATAAAAATCCTTTATCGGGAAGCGCACGCCGTGATCATTTTCCAAACCTTTACAGCTGACATACTCATCCATCAGTGCGAACACCTTGTCAGAGAGAATATGTATTCCGGAAAAGGCCTGCATAATGCATTGTTCCGGATCTTTTTCCGGATCACACATACACAGTTCCCCAGTACTCACATTTTTCCAGCCGACAAGCCTCATCGTCTGGGGATCAAAAAGGAAATAGCGGGATGTCCTACGGGGACTGACAAGCAGGGTAGCTACAGCATCATCCCTCACCTGAGCCTCAAACCAGCCGAGATCGCAGTTGGACAGGATATCCACATTATGAATCAGGAAACAGCCGCAACCATCAAGATAATTTTCAGCCTTCAGGATTGCTCCTCCTGTTTCCAACAGACGCGCACGCTCATCACTGATCTGAATACACATCTTACCATTTTCCGAGGGAGAATCTGCAGAAATCCAGTCCTGCTCCCCCACCCACTGCTCTATCTTATCAGCAAAATGGTGGACATTGACAACGGCCTCATCTATACCCGAGGCCTTGAGTTTCCTGCAGATATGCTCCAGCAAAGGTCTGCCGGCAACAGGAACAAGTGCCTTAGGCAAAGTGTCCGTCATAGGTTTCAACCTGGTACCAAGACCGGCTGCAAATATCATTGCCTTCATAGAATCTCTTCAATATTCTGTTCACGATGGATCAGGCGTACCCTGACATCCGGATATTTTTCATTAATGTGCCTTGCCAGATGCTCCGCACAATACACAGAGCGATGCTGGCCTCCGGTGCAGCCGAAGCTTACCATAAGGCTTGTAAAGCCACGAGAGGCAAAGGTTTCCACATGAGGATCGATCACTCCATAGACGTGGTCCATGAAACCGATGATCTCGCCGTCATCCTCAAGGAAATCAATAACCTCCCTGTCACGTCCCGTCAGCTTCTTATACGGAGCATATCTTCCGGGATTATGGATGGAACGACAGTCAAACACATAACCGCCGCCATTTCCGGAAAGGTCCTGAGGTATTCCCTTCTTGAACGAGAAGCTTGTTACTCTGACCTCCAGCTTTCCATCGGAAACCGGAAACCTGAATTCCTGCAATTCAACCAGCTTATTCAATATCCAATCCAGGTATGGGTATGACGAAAGCGGAGTTTCAAGCTGCGATGCAAGGGATGATATCGCATCAGGTATGCTGACCACAAATGCTGCCTTCTGCTCTACCAGACCTCTGAAGCCGTAAGCACCCAGAATCTGCATAGTCCTGAAAAGCACAAACAGCCTTAAGGTATTCAAGAATTCATCGCGGTCGACAGGAATATAGGCTGACAACGCATCCAGATACTCATCAAGCAACCTTTGCTTCAGCTCTGGAGAATATCCGGCACGCGCATGCCAGATGAAGGATGCCACATCATAATACAAAGGGCCCTGCATTCCTCCCTGAAAGTCGATGAAATACGGCTCACCGGACTTCACCATCACGTTCCTTGCATTGAAGTCACGGTACATGAATGTGTCACAGCTTACGGACGACAGATCGTCTGCAAGTCTTTCGAAGTCATCCTGCAGAAGATTCTCATCAAATTCAAGTCCGGAAGGCTTCAGAAAGCAGTATTTGAAATAGTTCAGATCAAAAAGGACCAGACGTCTGTCAAATTTCCTTAGAGGATGACAGACAGAAAAATCAAACCCCTCGGCACCCTTGAACTGAATGTCCGGAAGAAGCCTTACTGCCTTGCACAGAACCTGCTCCGCGCCCTCTGCAGAAAGCATTTTGAAGAGAGTGTCGTCTCCTATATCCTCCTGAATATAGGCCATGCCGTCATCACTCGAGGAATACACCTCTGGAACCGGTATGCCCTTTGAGGCGAAATGCCCCGCCATATATATGAAAGCACGGTTTTCGGAAGCATTCACTCCAATGACACCGATGCATGAGTTACTGTCGTCACTCAGTCTGAAATATTGTCTGTTGCTCGCCGAACCCGTCAATGGCTGCACATGAAGACAATCAGTGCCAAAATGCCGGCGGAACAATATATAAAGTCTTTCCATACCAATCAATAATTTGCGAATTTAAGAAAATTGTAAGAGAAAAAGATTACATTTGTATGGTTTAAACTACAAAATGATGCTTAACTACGCATACTGTTCAGACAAGTACCAGTACACAATGGGAAAGTCGTTCTTCGACAGCGGCATGAAAGACAAGACCGCAATCTTCAACCTTTTCTACAGAAAGGCCCCGGAAAACAACAACTGGGCTGTGGTGAGTGGAACTGACGAGGTAATAGAAATGGTTGAGAACCTGGGAAACATGGACCCAGGCTTCTTTGAGAAATTCCTTCCGGGAGAAGAATATGCTGAATTCAGAGGATATCTCTCCTCAATGAAATTCACCGGTAACATATACGCAATGCGAGAAGGCGAGATTGCCTTCCCGAATCAGCCTATCATCATAGTAGAAGGTCCGCTTATCGAAGCACAGGTACTTGAAACCCCGATGCTTTGCATCATGAATCACCAGATGGCTGTAGCTACCAAGGCATCAAGAGTATGCAGAGCTACAAACAGACCGGTGAGCGAATTCGGTTCAAGAAGGGCTCATGGACCTTGGGCGGCGACCTACGGAGCGAAGGCGGCGATAATTGCCGGCTGCAGCACGACCTCGAACATCCTTACCGGAGCTATGTTTGACTATGGTTCTACCGGAACTATGGCACACAGCTATGTGACATCATTCGGAAGCAGCGTTTCCGGAGAATTCAAGGCCTTCGACACATACATCAAGACACACAGGAACGAAGGCATAATACTTCTCATCGACACGTATGATACCCTCAAATGCGGTATACTTAACGCTATGAAGGCATTCAGGGAGAATGGCATCGATGACAGTTACGCAGCCGGATACGGTGTCCGCCTCGACAGTGGCGACCTTGCTTACCTCTCTATGGAATGCAGGAGAATCCTTGATGAAAACGGATTTACCGGATGCAAGATCTTTGCGACAAACTCACTCGACGAATACCTCATCACGGACCTGGAGCGTCAGGGTGCATGCATCGATTCATATGGAGTCGGAGATGCGATTGCCACCAGCAAGGCCGCACCTTGTTTCGGAAATGTATACAAACTCGTGGAGATTGATGGTGAACCGGTGCTAAAACGATCGGAAGACAAGATCAAGCTTATCAATCCGGGTTATCAGATCACATACAGAATAATGATCAACGATCCGGCCAAAGGAGAGATATACAAGGCGGATGTAACATGCCTCAGAGGAGATTCATTAAGCAGACAGATCGAGAACGGAGAGACCTTCACCATCTGCAATGAGTATGACAGGTATCTGAACAAGACATTCGAAGCCGGAACATACACGGCTGCAGTGTTGCAGAACAAAGTCATCGAAAATGGCAGAAAATGCGCTCCAGCATACACGCTTATGGAAAAGAAGGCATACTACAACTCCACTCTCATGCACTTCAGCCCTAGCGAAAGACGTCTGATCAACCCTCATTACTATAAGGTTGACATTTCGGATGACCTCTACAATCTCAAGATGGAAATCATAACCAGACTCAGTACTGAAATCAAAAACTTCAAAGGATAGCGGACATGAACAACGAAGCACTTGTATTGGCAGACGTAACATGCGGAGACTCAGAGAAAGTCATCACATTCATTCAGTCAAAGACCAAAGGCCTGAAAGGCGAGGAGCATGAGATTCTCGACACTTTCCCGATTCTTTATGTCAAAAATCCTGGAGAGGACATCTGCAAGGAACTCAAGCAATTCATATCTGAAGAACTCACATTCGAGAATGGAATCAATCCTGCGGGACAGCCTTATGAAGAGATTCTTGAACTGCTTGACACCACAGATGTGTATGTCTGCGGCAATGCCTGCGCAGATGAATTATGCAGCGCGCTTAAAGAGAAAGGATTCTCATCACACAAGCTTTAATCCTTATACAGAATAAGTTATAGGATATGTGCAAAGAAGGGGTTATAGCCCGTGATTTGCACATATCCTATATTATTATTAACTTTGCCGGATTGTTATCGTATTTGCGAGGATAATATTATGAAGAATCTTATGGCAAAAATATGGGTACCGCTCCTGTTAGTAACCTTGGCTGCAATCCAGTCATTCGGCATTGACGCAGGCAGGGCCATCGGATTCAAGAGACTGGCAGACTCATTGACAGTCAACAGATTAAACGATTCCACAATCGTTGATTCCATCGCAGATGCAGAGATAGTTCCCGACTCGCTTCAGGTTGATACGACTGTCGTACTCACCGCACGCGACACCATCGTGGTACCGGATTCTCTCAGGGAAACCGACCCGTTCTTTTACAAGTATTACATTGCAGTAAAGGATTCAGCCACCAGAGCACAGGTGAGAGATTCGCTCATTCAGGCTCAGGATACGCTCGAACTTCTCAAGCTTGACTCACTCTACATAAAGGATTCTACTGAAGTTGCAATTGCAAAGCACAACGCCTGGTATGCATCACTCAGCAAGAAAGAGCGCAAGAGATATGACTACGAGCAGGAACTCCCTGCGAAAATCGCCGAATTAAACAGAAAGATGGAGAAAAAGGACAGCATCAAGGCTGCCAAGGACAGCATCATTGCTGCAACTCCTCGCATTCTGGAAACATATGCGATTCCGGACTCTATGCACTATAAGAGAATCATAACATGGAACGAAAACCGATACTTCCATGACATAGAGCTGAAGGATTTCGATACTACATACAACTATCATTTCAACGAGTATCCATTCTACAAGGAAGACATCAATACGACCTGGTTAGGTGTTTCGGGCTCTCCTGAACAGACATACAACTATTTCAAGAGACATGACACTGACAATGCCATCTTCTACACGGCATTGCAGAGATACAGTTATTCTCCTGAAACACTTCCTAACTACAACACAAAGACTCCGCACACCGAACTGGCTTATTGGGGAACCCTCTTTGCAAACAAGGAAAAGGAAGAATCCAACATCAGAGTGCTGACAACGCAGAACATCCTTCCGGAACTGAATCTGACCCTGGAATACAGAAGATTCGGAGGAAACGGTATTCTCAAGAGAGAGGACACAAACAACAGAAACCTTGTCATCGCCAGCAACTACATCGGCAAGAAATATGTAATGCATACCGGCTACATATATAATAAGGTAGCGCGCAGTGAGAATGGTGGTATCGTAGACAACTTCTGGATCAGAGACACCCTCGTTGATGCAAGAGAAATCGATATCTATCTCAAGGATGCAAGCAGTACTACAAAGAAGAATACGGTGTTCTTAGACCAGTCATATCGAATTCCTTTCACATTCATAGAGAACCTCAAGGGCAGGAAAGAGCGCAAGATGAAGGAAGCGGCACGCGACAGCATTCTTGCCAGCGGCGACTCTCTGGCTATTGCAGAATTGATGGAGCAGGAGGCTCAGGAGCTTCAGGCGCTTGAAGAATTGGCTGAACTTGGAGACACTGCATCGATAAACAAGGACATCACTACTGCCATAATCGGACACAGCAGTGAATACAGTGTGTTCAGAAGGATCTATAATGACAACATTCCTACGTCAGACGAATTCGGAAGACAGTTCTTCAATGACAGGTTCTACCTCAACCCTACCAGAAGTGCAGACTCGCTGAGGGTGATGAAGTTTGAGAACAGAGTGTTCATCCGTCTTCAGCCATGGAAGAGCGACGGAATCGTTTCCAAACTTGATGTCGGAATCGGCGACAAGCTTGCCAACTATTTCAGTTTCAAGATGTCTGACTACCTTCAGGGCAGCAGCAACGTACTCCTTAATTCAGCCTACCTTTATGCTGGAGCGAAAGGACAATACAAGAAATATTTCACATGGGATGCAATGGGTCAGTACACATTCCTTGGATACGAGATCAATGATTTCGGCATTCACGCGAATCTCGCCCTTAATGCATATCCATTCAGAAGATATAAGTCGAGTCCGCTTACACTGAAAGCGCACTTCGAAACTACCCTTAAAGAGCCCGACTATTATGAGCAGCACCTCTGTACAAACCATTACAGATGGGACAATGATTTCGGTAAGATTTCATCGACAAAGATCGGAGCAGCTCTTGAAATCCCGAGATGGGATCTCAGCGCTTCATTCGACTATGCTCTGCTCAGCAACAACATTTACTACGACACCGAAGGTATCGTAAGGCAGAACACAGACCCGATGAGTGTGATGACAGCATCACTCAAGAAGAACTTCACAGTATGGAAGCTCCATCTTGATCATCAGGCTCTGTTCCAGTTATCATCCAACAAGGATGTGCTTCCTCTGCCGATGCTGGCTCTGAACCTCAGGTACTATCTGCAGTTTGACGTCGTGAAGAAAGTCATGCAGATGCAGATAGGAGCTAATGCGGCCTTTACCACAAAGTGGTACGCTCCGGCCTTCAACCCGGTACTTGGAGTATTCCACAACCAGAATGAAAGAGAATACGGCAATTGTCCGTACATCGATGCATTCGTCAACATCCAGTGGAAAAGAGCCTGCATATTTGTAAAGTTTGTCAATGTGAACATGGGATGGCCAAACAAGTCTGCCGATTATTTCTCTGCAGATGGCTACATCGCACCACAAAGGGCACTCAAATTTGGAATTTCCTGGCCGTTCTACATACAGCCTGGAAGAAATAACTCAAGCACTGGCGGATCCGGGGCCTCGGGACGAGGCGGCAACGGAGCCGGTCTTCCTCAGGGGTTGAGCACGAGGAGATAGAGTGCATAAATAATAATTTAATGGTACTTACAGAAAAAAGAAAGAGCAGAATCAGACACATTGCCGCGGCAATATTAATTATGTTAGTAGTCCCACTCTGCGAGAGAGTAAAGGACATGAGCGGAGCCAGTACAGTAAATTCATTGGCAGGAAAGGAACTCATATGCGCCATAGACCTCGGCGATGATATGTATAGTTCACACGGACTTGAAACAGGATTCAACTATGAACTTCTCGGCAGATTTGCCAAGGACAACAGATGCAGCCTGAAGATAGTCGCATTCAACAGACACACCGATTACATCGACTCACTCAAGGCTGGAAGAGTCGACCTTGTCATAACACACGACCATGACCTTCAGCATGTAGAGGGAATCGGATTGACAAGAAGAGTTGACGAATGTTCCGTATGGGCAGTCAACGCAGAAAACGGTGCAGACATCAGACAGATGAACAGCTGGATCAGCCACATCACATCTTCTCCCGAGTTCTCAAAGATGAGAAACAGGTACAAAGGCACATTCAATCCTATAAGACGCGCTGAGAACGGAGTGACGACGTCAGTCATCAGTCCATATGACAACATTATCCGCAAGCATGCGAAAAGACTCGGCTGGGATTGGAGAATGCTTGCTGCTGTAATTTATCAGGAGTCCAAGTTCTCCATCAATTCCACTTCACATCGAGGAGCGAGAGGGCTCATGCAGATAATGCCGCAGACCGGCAGATATTATGGTATAGAGAACCTCCTTGACCCCGACTGCAACATCGAAGCAGGCGTAAAGCATCTCAAAAGGCTTCAGAAGCTTTGGAAAGGCTCAGATATGGACAAGATGGAGATGATAAAGTTCACACTTGCCGCATACAATGCCGGTGAGGGACGAATTGCAGACTGCCGCAACTTTGCTGCAGAGAAAGGATATGACAGAAACAGTTGGGAGGAGATCCAGAAGGTCATACCGATGATGAGGGAGGATTCAATTCTCAACGAACCTTCTGTAAAACTTGGAAAGTTCCAGGGATACGAAACCATCGCATACATCGACGGTATCCTCAAACTGTACGAAGCAATCTGTACAATCTGCCCTGCGTCGTAATTACTTGACCCTGACCGTTTCAGCAGGATCAACCCTTGATATGAAGATGCAAGGGATCAGAAGAAGAAGCATGATCACTGCAAAGGACAGGATGTCAGCAGAAACAACAAGTCCCCAATTGATATTCACAGGGACAAATGACACGAAATAATTCTCCGGATTCAGATGTAGCATGTGAGTTGTACCCTGAATCAGACAGAAAACAAAAGCAAGGAGATTTCCTATAGTCATTCCTTTCAGGACCAGCACAGCTGAGCTTGAAAGGAATACTTTTGAAATGGCCCTGTCAGTCATTCCCAACGATTTCAGAAGACCTATTGTCGATATGTTCTCAAAAAGCATGATAAGAAGGCCGGAAATCATATTGAATCCTGCAACCACAGTCATCAGGACAAGGATGAAGAGGACATTGAAATCAATAAGACCCAGCCAGTCGAAAAGCTGGGGATATCTCGACACCGCAGAGCTTGCATAGACCGATTCATCTGTATCCTTGGAATTCTCATATGCTACAGCACCTGCAAGATGAGCAACATCATACATATCGGATTCGTTTCTGAACGACGGATCCAATATCAGTTCCAATCCGGAAGCCTTATCCTCATCCCAGCCATTCAGCCTCTGCATATCCTTAAGAGAGGCGTATACGATCAGCTTATCATCAGTTTCCACGAGGGCATCATAGACAGATGTCACTGTAAACTGCCTCATCTTGACCTTTCCGCCCACAAAATATGCAAGCATCCTGTCCCCCGCCTCAAGACCAGCAATTTCAGCCAGGCGCCTAGGAATCGACACCCCAAGCGCTGATGTATCACTGCTGTGAATTCCTTTGAAGACAACTCCATGAATCTTATCATCATTCTTCACTATACCCGCACGATAGACTACGGGTCTGACATCCTCCACCCCGTCAATATCCTTGAGCATTGGCATATACGACGGAGAAGCCGATATATATGCCTGCCCGTCTAACGGGTCAGCATTCTGTGGCGTAATCTGCACATCACCGCATATCTCGGAAAGCCCCTGCCTTATCTCATGGCGAAAGCCAGAAGACACAGCCAGAGCTATTATCATGACAAGATAGCTTATCGCGATAGATACCACGACAAGTCTTCCCTTGAATCTGATCCGGGACGCTATGAAGAATGATGCATCCATATTATTTACTCAGTAATTCCAATCTGGCCTTTGCTGCCGTAGCGTCACTTTCAGGTCCATACTTGACAAGCATCTGAAGATACTTGATCTCAAGTTTCGTGTTTTTCATCTTACGCGCGGAGAGTGCGCTGTTCTTTATTGCCGAATAATCCTCAGGATTTTTCTTCAGAACTTTGCCATAATACTTGAGCGCCGTCTTGTAGTCTTCCTTCAGAAGGTAGTACGAGCCCATGTTGGTCACGAACTGCATGTTTTCCGGAAAGGTTTCAGAAAGGTGCTGAGACAGATTGAAGAACGCGTCCCTGCTCTGGGCTGAACCTATTGCAAAGAGGGTGTAGCAGTACTCCTGCATAGCATCTTCAACGAAATCTCTGCCTACCTTTTCCTTGCCATAATCCCAGTCAGTCTTACGCGCAGCGGCCTCTGCCACAAGTGAGCGGAGATACCCCATCGCCATATCCGGACTCTCCTTCTCATATGAAATGAGGGAGTTGGCCTTCACAAAACGGAAATCCAATCTGTCCGGCCACACAGAAATGGCCTTATCTATGGCTTTTATGGACTGGCCGTAAAGTTCATCATCAAAGAACGTCTCCTGATAGCAGTAGACATTACGCTGAAGGCTGTCCTTGAAAGTAAGGACCGGTTCCATTCCAAGATACTTCTTCTTATCCTTCATCACGACACTGACAGACTGAGCCTTTGTAAACAGCAGATCAAATCTGGCAAGAAGAAGTCTTGCATTGGTTGAATCCACCTTAGCCCAGTTGTCAAGAACTGTTTCGACACCTACACCGGCAGCACCGAACTGCGAAACAAGCATATTGTATCTCTGCTCATATCTCTCTGACGGTGTCTGCGCCGATAGCGAGGCAGCCACGCAAAGAGCGACCAAAACAAGTATTCTTTTCATATAAAACTACTTAATATTCATTCTGATGCGACGACTCTGCGGATAGAGGTTATTGCATCTGTTACCTAAATTCTTAACAAAGCCCAAAGGAAGTCCGCAATACGAAACCAGTACAAATCCTTTAGGAGCATCATTCAGGAATATAGCGTCCCTGTGAAGATAAGCCAAGGCCGTATCCCTGTCAACATCAACCTTAGGGAAAGCTTCCCCATCAAGCACAATCGACAAAGCAAGGTCGGCATCCGGAATAAAATCCTTTCCCTTGACAGTACCGGCAGCACATCCTGCAGCTATCACGTTCAGCCCCGACTCAAGCAGGGCTATATCCTGTCCCAGAGAAGCAGGCAGGGCTATTATGGTTTCGCCTCGCTGTCTGAAACTCACCTCGACAGTAAACAGATCCTTCAAAGATGCGGGAATCTGAATACCCTTGTCCTTTGCATTTCTGCTCCTTGTCTGTCTGAATTCCTGAATATGACACGAATCACCAGTCTTTCTCACGGCAGAACAATACTGTCCCTCTCCTTTTACGAAACCCGGCACAAGGCTGAAGCCGTATCCGGTAGCAATCACACCAGCATATGGCGATTGAGGACGATCAAACACAGGCGTTCCTCCCAGATTTTCCGCTATCCACCTTACATTCCCATCATTTTCAAAACGGTTGAATGTACATGTGGAATATATGAGGAGGCCCGAATCCGCCAGCGCCGGCCATACATCTGCAATGATTCTCCTCTGTCGTCCTTCACATAAGGACACATTATCCTCCGACCACTGGTCACATGCCTGCTCGTCCTTTCTGAACATGCCCTCACCCGAACAAGGGACATCAGCAAGTATGACATCAAAATAGCCTGTCAAGGCGCTGAACGCCTTCGGATCATCGGATGTGACAACAACATTCGGATCACCCCAAAGTGCGACGTTGGAAGCGAGGACTCCCGCCCTCTGCTTCATCACCTCATTTGCAACAAGGATAAAATTATCACCACAGACTTCTCTCAGCGATGCAGCCAGATCTGTCGTCTTGCCTCCCGGGGCTGCGCACAGGTCCAGAACCCTGAGCGGACGCTCGTGAGGTAGCACAAATTCACTCAGAAGTTTCCTGAACACATCACCGACGAACATCGATGACGAATCCTGGACATAATATGCCCCGGCATGAAAGGTGGGATCAAGAGTGAAGACCGGCCTCTCATCCAGAAGAAGTCCATGCGGACTCCATTGCACAGGAGAGCCATCAAGCTTCTCTGTCTTCTTGAAAGGATTATACCTTACCGAAACAGAAGCCGGCTCCTCAAAAGCAGAAAGAGCGACAAGCGCATTTTCATGGCCTATCGCATCTTCCAGATATTTTCTGAATGATTCCTTTATCATTTGTTGAAACCTTCCGGATGCATTGAAGGGTCAATTCCTTCCGGCATTCTTCCTTCTGACATTGCTGCAATCGAATCTACGATCTTGTCAAGAGCCTCCTGGAGTTTTGAACCAAGCAATGCCTTCATCATGAAGTTCAGATCCGCATCAAGGGTGATATGGTATTCCGTCTTATAAGGATCTGTCGATGGATCGAAATGCATTGAAAGGAGGAACTTGAACGGAGCACCGTCATCAGCGAAGTCAATTCTTGAATATGGCACCCTTTCCGTAATGCGGACTCCTATATTGAAACCCTGGACTGTAGCATGCAGAGAATCATAATCCGCAGTAACATCCGCCTTCTTGTCCTCTGGAAGGACACGCACAAAATTCGTCATATCGGTGAAGACCATATAGAGCTCGTAAGGAGCCTTGGAAACCACCGCTGTCTTGCTCTTTATATTGACTGACATATCCTATTCCTTTCCCCAGGTAGAAGGTGACACCCTCCATTCCTTCAACACATCGATATCAGCAGACTTCACATAACCGGTTTCAGCGGCCACCTCGATAAGACTGTCATAATTTGTCAATGTAGTAAGTTCCACATTTGCATCCTCGAATGCCTTGCGTGCCTGATTGAAGTTGTATGAGAAGATCGCAACCATACCCATGATATCCGCATTTGCTTTCACAAGAGCATTCATAGCCGCAAGGCTGCTCATTCCTGTCGAAATGAGATCCTCGACAATCACAACCTTTGCACCCTCAGGAAGAATACCCTCGATCTGCGATCCTGTTCCATGATCCTTTGGTTTAGGTCTCACATAGCAGAAAGGCTTGCCCAGGATATGAGCCACCAGATAGCCATGAGCGATAGCACCTGTTGCCACTCCTGCAATCACCTCCACATCCGGATAATTCTTCTCTATGATTTCTGCCATTCTACGGCACACATTCTCTCTGCTCTCGGGATATGAGAGAAGTCTTCTGTTGTCACAATATATAGGTGACTTCCAACCGGAAGCCCAAGTAAACGGATTTTCAGGCCTCAACATGACAGCCTTGATATCCAACAGTGCTTTTGCAACCGCTTTATCTACTGATTCCATAATGTTTATATGATTTTATCGTTTCTTCTGTCTATATTTGTCGCGGACTAGATACCACGACAGACACATATCGTGCAAATATAACCAAAACATATCAGAATCCATCCAAATGCGCAAAATATATATTGAAAAAAGGTGTATAATCATTTGTCGGACAGACGATCCGGCACTTGCCGACCCTAATGCGATACATTTCTCGATAGGAAGACAAGAGGATATCAGCGACCTCATCAGTCTTTTCGAGGGATCCCCGTCACTTCAGCGCATCTATATTCCGTCAGACGACACAGAAGAAACATACGATCGCGTGAGAAGGGAATTTCTCGAAGTGAACGCCGGCGGTGGCCTTGTCAGAAACAGGCGTGGCGACTTCCTTCTGATCAGCAGAAACGGCCTATGGGACCTCCCGAAGGGACATCAGGACCCGGGAGAAGACATAAGGACAACAGCATTGCGAGAGGTTGAAGAAGAAACCGGCATCAGGAATCTTCAGTTGAATGACCTGATATGCATCACGGATCACTGCTACAGAAGAAACGGAATCTGGCATCTGAAACATACTTGGTGGTACGACATGCTTGACGACAACCCTATCGACCTTGTCCCCCAGATTGAAGAGGACATCTCAAAGGCCGCATGGGTCGCAAAATCAAGCCTCCCCGCATTTTTGAACAACACCTATCCTTCCATAGCTGAGGTGTTCAGAGAGGCTAAAGTATAATTTTTGCACTCAAGTGAAACAAAAGATGAAAATTACCGTATAATAATATGTATTTTGCATTATAAACTTCCTTTTACAAGGTTAATATGAAACTTTCACAATTCCAGTTCAATCTTCCATCGGACAAGATTGCCACAGAGCCGCCGAGATGGCGTGACGAGTGCAAGCTGATGGTACTTCACAAATCTACAGGCGAAATAGAGCACAAGCTCTTCAAGGATATCATAGAGTACTTCGGCAAAGGAGACACTTTCGTCCTCAATGACACAAAGGTATTCCCAGCAAGACTCTATGGAAACAAGGAGAAGACAGGCGCCGATATTGAGGTATTCCTTCTCAGAGAATTGAACAGAGAGCAGAGACTTTGGGATGTAATCGTAGATCCTGCAAGAAAGATCCGAATCGGTAACAAGCTTTATTTCGGTGAGGATGAGAGTCTTGTAGCGGAGGTCATCGACAACACCACTTCACGCGGAAGAACACTTCGTTTCCTTTATGACGGAAACTATGAGGACTTCAAGGAAACTCTTTTCGGACTCGGCCAGACACCGGTTCCTGATTGGGTGAAGAAGGAAGTGACAGAAGAAGACAAGGAGAACTTCCAGACTATTTTCGCAAAGCACGAGGGTGCTGTTTCCGCTCCGGCAGCCGGACTCCATTTCAGCCGCGAGCTGTTCAACAGAATGATTCTCAAGGACATCAACAAGGCCTTCATAACCCTTCACATGGGTATCGGCCACTTCAGAGAAGTAGACGTGGAAGACCTCTCAAAGCACAAGATGGACTCGGAAAGACTCATCATTTCAGAGGAAGCCGCAGCCCTGATCAACAAGACAAAGAGAGAGAAGCACACGGTTCTTGCAGTAGGAATCACAACCATAAGAGGACTTGAAACATATGTAACCACAAACGACGAGGTCAACGCGTATGACGGATGGACAAACAAGTTCATCTTCCCTCCTCACAGATTTGCGGTTCCAGATGCGATTGTTTCCAACTTCCATCGCCCGGGCTCTACCATGCTTATGTCAGTAGCCGCCTTCGGAGGATATGAAAATGTCATGAAGGCTTATGCTATAGCCTTGAAGGAGGACTATAAGTTCGGTCCGTACGGTGATGCGCTGCTGATCATCTGATGAGCATTATAAAAAAAGCTCAATCATTTAAAGAAAAAGAAAATACTATTATAAAAAGAGAAAAACCGATCTTTCCGCAAACTGCAGGAGGTCGGTTTTTCTTTTTATTTGCAGGTATGAAACACTTTGAAGAAAAGGCATACCTATGCGCGCTGAACAGGATCTTCGGATTCAAACCGAAGATTGCCTTGGCACTTATCTCTCACTTCGGAAGCGCATCCGAAGTTTTCTCACTTAAAGACAAGGACCTTGAGATGGTACTCGGCCCATATTCAGGTTACGGATCAAACTTCAGACTGGCATCTGTGGAAAACGAAGCAAAGGAACTCGACAAACTTGCCAAAGAGAACATAAACTTTGTCGGATGGACAGAGGAAAGCTACCCCGGGTTGCTCAAGCAATGCGAAGATGCACCTGTCGGCCTCTACATCAGAAGCAGGACTCCCGCTGACGAATTGTTCAAGCCAAGAAGGGAAATAGCCATGGTAGGAACCAGAGACATCTCTTTATACGGCAAAGAATGGAGCGAAAAGACAGTCAAAGCTCTGTCCAAGACATTGGAACGCCCCAGGATCATTAGCGGACTTGCATTCGGAGCCGACATCTGCGCCCACAGGGCAGCGATAGATAACGGACTCGAAACCATCGCAGTCATGGCCACCGGGCCTGAGTATATCTATCCATACAAGCACAAGGAATTCGCACTCAGATTGAGTGAAACGCCAGGCTGCGCCCTCGTCACTGATTATCCTCCCGGGACAGCTCCCCTGGCCTTGCATTTTCTCAGACGCAACCGGATAATAGCCGGATTGAGCGAGGCATTACTGCTGATGGAGTCGAAGATCAAAGGAGGCGGAATGATGACATCCAGGCTGGCTTTTTCCTACAGCAGGGATGTCTATGCTCTTCCCGGGCGCGTGGACGACATCCGGTCACAAGGATGCAACTACCTGATCAAAAACAAGATAGCAGAACCTATCATATCCGTGAGCGAACTTATCAAGAGTCTGGGATTGTCCGAGACCGATAAACATCGGACAGAAAACTGGAAGGACGATCTTGGAAAAACATATTCCGGCAGAGTTTCCGATGACAGAATTGCGATGATGGCATCCCTGCTTCTTGCAATCAGACAGGAAAGAGGTATAAGTCTGGACGACCTGTGTATCAGATGCGGAATGGAATACGGCCAGGTCGCAACCCTGACAGGAATCCTGGAAACAGACGGATTCATATCGATAGACCTTCTTCAGAGATGCTGCATACTGTCACGCAAATGAAATATTTTATTACATTTGCAGTATGTTTACAGATACCCATTCACATCTTTACGACGAAGCCTTCACAGGAGAAGAAGACCTCGCTGTAGAGCGTGCTGTCGAGGCCGGAGTCACAAAAATGATTCTGCCAGACATCGACTCGGCTACAAGAAAGCAGATGCTTGACCTGGCACAGCGCCATCCCGAGCATCTGTTCCCATGCATTGGCCTTCATCCGACATCTATCGGAAAGGAATGGACAGCAGAAATGGACGCAGTATTCTCATCGGCCGCCAAAGAAAGGATATTTGCCATTGGAGAAATCGGAATAGACTGCTACTGGTCCAAGGAATTTCTCAGTGAACAGCAGGAAGCATTCAGACTGCAGCTCGAGCTTGCGTCAAAGATGTCGCTTCCAGTGATAATCCACTCCAGGGAATCCACTGAAATCATACTGAACATCCTTAAAGACTGCAGACATCTGGGGCTGAGAGGTGTCATGCATGCATACAGCGGCAGCGCAGAAACATTCAGAGAGCTACAGAATCTGGGTGACTGGTACATCGGCATCGGAGGCGTGCTCACTTACAAGAAGGCATCAATAGCAGACACGGTCCGCCAGATCCCCCTTGAACGCATACTCCTTGAAACCGACTCGCCATATCTGACTCCGGTTCCGCACAGAGGAAAGCGTAACGAAAGCGCGTACATCCCCCATATTGCGGAATTTCTTGCGGCAAGAAAGGAGATCGGAACAGAAGAAGTGGCAGCCGTCACCACACAAAACGCAGAAAAACTATTCGGAATATGACAAGACAGGAAAGGGCATCGATTCTCCTGATATACACGGGAGGAACCATCGGAATGAAGGAAGATCCTATCGAGCAGACACTCAAGCCATTCGATTTCAGCCAGATTCTGGCGGAAGTCCCTGAGCTCGGAAAGTTTGCACACAAGATCGACTCATACACCTTCTCTCCGCTGATAGACTCGTCAGACATTGAACCTTCGCTCTGGGTGCTGATTGCAGATGTGATAGAAAAGAGCTATGACAGCTACGATGGCTTTGTCATCCTTCATGGAACGGACACGATGTCATATTCCGCATCGGTTCTGAGTTTCATGATCGAAGGACTCACCAAGCCTGTAATATTTACCGGCAGCCAGCTACCTATCGGCTCACCGAGAACAGACGGCAAAGAGAACCTGATTTCAGCTGTAGAGATAGCCGCTGCCAAAGATTCTGACGGACATGCTGTCGTACCGGAGGTGTGCATATTCTTCGACAACATGCTGATGAGGGGAAACCGCACTACAAAAATCAACTCCGATAATTTCAGGGCATTCAGATCGGAAAACTACCCTCTTCTGGCAGAAGCCGGAATCAATATCAGATACAATACAAGTGCGATTCTGACCCCCTCCGACTGGAATGCAGTCCCAGTATTCCACAAGAATCTGGACACAAGAGTATCCATTCTGAAACTTCATCCTGGCATCACTCCTCAGGTGGTGGAGCATCTGCTTTGCGGAAATGAAAGCCGCGCCATCATACTTGAAACCTATGGTGCTGGCAATGCCCCGTCCAAGCAATGGTTTATCGACCTCATACATAAGGCATCAGAGATGGGAAAGATCATAGTCAACGTCACTCAATGCCTTGCGGGCAGCGTTAACATGGACATTTATGCAACCGGCAAGAGCCTCAAGAGAGAAGGCGTATGCAACGGATATGACAGCACCTCCGAGAGCGCTTTAGGAAAACTGTTCTATCTGATGGGCGAAAGTGACGACAACGACATCGTCAAGTCAAGGTTTGAAGACATCATAAGGGGCGAAATATCAAAATAATTATTGCCGATTGAAAATAATTTGCTAAATTGCACCGCTTTTTAGGGGGTATTATACCCTAATCGACTGGTAAATAGTTAAAAAACAATTCAATAACTTTAATTAATTAAACACACAAAAACGATTATGAAAAAAATTTTCATGTTTTTGGCAGTAATGGGCGTTATGGCCTTTTCTGCACAGAACGTAGCTGCTCAGGATGAGACTGCTGAGCCAACTGCAACTGAGGAAATTGCAGCACCTGCAGAGGAAGCTGCTGCTCTTGAGGCTCCAGAGGAAGTGCCTATGCACCAGGCCCTCAAGACTAAGTTCATCGAGGGAGGCGCTGGCTTCATGGCTCTCGTTATCGCCTGCCTTATTCTTGGTCTCGCTCTTTGTATCGAGCGTATCCTTTACCTCTCATTCTCAAAGACTAACACCAAGAAGCTCCTCGCTAAGATCGAGGACGCTCTCGCGAATGGTGGTGTAGCAGCTGCTAAGGACGTATGTGCAAACACTCGTGGTCCTATCGCTTCTATCTTCACACAGGCATTCATCCGTCTCGCTGATGGTCAGAGCCTTGAGGAGGTTGAGAAGTCAGTAGTATCTTACGGTGGAGTTGAGGCTAGCAAGATGGAGCAGAACCTCTCATGGATCTCTCTCTTCATCGCTATCGCACCATCTCTCGGATTCTTGGGAACCGTTATCGGTATGATCCAGGCATTCGACGCTATCCAGGTTGC
>JAEIGA010003076.1_pt1 | contig 26275 bp, 26 predicted proteins | sample 9270691 | NCBI WGS metagenome assembly JAEIGA01 (sample SAMN17057246, study PRJNA624740) | gut metagenome | biome: biome; isolation source: fecal sample | host: Bos grunniens | place: China: Xizang | collected 2019 | reverse complement strand
TTCACCCTGGTTCTTGATAGCGTTCTGAACTTCCTCTGCGCTTGCAATTGAGGTATCGATGCCGAAACCGCACATGCCCAACGCTCTGCCGACTGCGGAAGTCTCGCAGTTCTCAATGTAGGAAGTCTTGTTGATGAAGGAAGAGCCTTCCTTCTCATAAGCTGTGCCAGTACCAAGGACTCTCATTTCCTCGTCACAGACAGTAGCCTTGAAGATGCAGATGCCGTTCTCGCAGGATAGCATCTCGGTAAGGATCGCACCGCCCGGACACAGACTGCGGAATGCCTTGATTCGCTGATTGACTTCGGCATAATCCTTACCCTGGACATTGGTGGTCTTGATGGTGGAGTTCGCCTTCTGAAGCTGTTCAAAGTTATACATTGTTATCCTCCTTCTTACCGCAGTACAGGGTGTACAGCAGTTCCAGTGTGCAACGGTCAAATGCACCGTAGTTTTCGTACTTGTCGGCAATCATCGTCTTCAGGCAGTTGGCATCATGCTCTGCCAGAACCAGTTGCCGATACCGCTCAACAGAAACGGAAATAAACTCGTTCATGGTTAGTCCTCCCATTCAATTTCTTCATCATCGAGTCTGTCGAGGCACTTCGGGCAAAGTTCGTTCTCTCCGAAGCACTCGCACCGACAGCTTGCGCAGTAGTGACCTTTTGCGGTCTGGGGATCATAGCCGAAGTAGTACACTAGATTTTTCCTCCCCACTGTTCTGCCATAGCCTTTGCAATGCCAGGAAAGGTTTTTGCTCTGTTCTTCTGTCGTTCTTTACCCCCATGGTTGAACCAGTTGCCAGGAATCTTTGTGCTTTGTCGTTCCATGACAATTTCCGTAGGCTCAAGATTAGGTAGTCCCTTTAGCCAGAAACAGGTCTTTTTCTGAACTGGATGGCCAAACATCCACGGTTGTACGGTCTGCGTGTAGGGTGGTAGCCCGTATACCTTTGACGGAATGGGGTTTTCAACTGCGATCCTGCCACAATCTGCGGTGATGAACTTCATAAAAAACTCTTTTGCTTCTAACCCTTTTTTTAGACGGTCTTCATTCAAAACACCTTTTGGATAAAGAAACCTAGCCCCAGCATTTGAAAGATATGTACACGGTGGATGAGCAATAATCATATCCCACCCCCCTAAAAACGAATGAAATTCACCATCGCAAGTATGAAATCCAATACCTCTTTTTTCGGTATTAAATAATGGGAAAGGGTTTAATATTTCTAGTGCATCGCCCTTGATGTGCCACTCAGGATGTCCACCGGAACATTCGATGATGTCACAGGAATAGGCTTCGTGTCCTAACCTACGAAGCTCTTTTGTCACAGCCTGGGATTCTTCACAGGCAACAAGTACCTTCATTACCGCTTCCCTCCCATAGATGCCTTGCCGACTGCCAGCCCTACCATTGCAGTGCAGATGCACATAGAAGGTACTGCAATGGAAGATGCCATCAGACCCGCCTGCTGCCAGTAGAAGATCAGGAAGGTCAGACCGCCGTACAGCACCGAAGACTTAACGCAAGCCTTCAGCTTGTCCATAAAGTTAGGAACAGGTTTCTCAGGCTCCCACTGCTCTGTAACAGGCTTCTGAACCGTCTTAGGTGCTTCCTTTTTAGGAAAAGGCTTGCCCAGAGTGATATGCACCGTATCGGGGTGGAGAGGCTTCTCTTCTCCGTTGAAGATTTCAGCCAGTTCCCGGTCTTCCTTGTTCATGTCAGTCATTATGTAATACCTCCAAGTTATATGTAATTTGAACTCCCTCCTGCTCTGCGTAAAGCTTGATAAGCAGTGCAAGAAGGTCTTTGCCGTTGATTTTCATAACTTCGCCTACACCAACTTTCTCCAGATGTTTAAGACGAGATTCAAAGTCTCAAGGTCAGTGGTCTTTTTAAGAAGACCGAGGAATTCTTGTCTATACCAGGACTTGTTGATGGTTGGCTTTTCTTGCGTAAACCTATCCATGTAGTTGTAACCTTTTCCACGGATATGAGAGTTGTATCTATACATCCAGTCATATTCATGGAATCTGTCGGAATAGTCCGTGATTTCTTCAAGATAAGTTATGGTGTAGTCATCACCATAGAGATCAAAGTCATCTTGCATATCTTTGATAGAGTGCCTTCCAGACCTTAAAGCAGATAAGTGAGAGCGAACTCGCTTTTCGGGATTCTTACTGCTTCCTATGTAAGTGCGACTAGTCTTGTTATGCTGGATAGCATAAACCGTTCTTGGAAAGTCCACTGAATCACTCCTTATTCGTTCCGCTTAAAGCGGATGCTTGGGTAAAGTTAATCAGATCGTAGGGGATGCCGTACAGTTCGCAGATTTTAGGCAACATATCAACGCCAGGAAAAGCTTGGAATTTTTCCCACTTGCAGAGGGTTTTATTGCTAATCCCCAGTGCTTTTGCAGCATCTTTCTGAGAAAGTCCGACATTTACTCTTGCGGATGCCAGGGTAAACTTGATACCGTTCAATTCACTTCACTCCTTTCCTTATCCGCTTAAAGCGGATTCACTGGAATTATAATAGCACATGAAATCAAGTTTGTCAACACCAAAAAAGCGGATTCGAGAGAAAATGATTTACTTTTAAGCGGATGCGGTGTATAATTGAAGAAAGAGGAGGAGGTGATATATTATGACAAGCTCCGCTAACAAAGAGGCATTGGCGAAGAACCTCGCATACTATTTGGAAAAAACAGGCAAGTCACAAAAAGAGGTTGCAGAAATGTTGGGTGTAAAAACATCAACATTTAACGATTGGGTCAAAGCTAAGAAGTACCCACGCATCGATAAGATTGAGATTTTGGCTAATTATTTCGGTATATTAAAGTCCGACCTTATCGAAGAGAAGGCAGAAGAACACCGAGAGATGCAAAAAAAGAACGATACCCTTTCGGATATCGTTATAAGATTGCAGACCGATGAAGTTTTTATGTCTGCCGTTGAATCTCTATATAAATTGGATCAGAAGAAACTATCAAGCATTCTGACACTTCTTGACTAATATCTGGTGGATTAAATCGAGGGTGGAGATGTCGGTACATTTCTCTAAGAGTGCGATAATTTCTTTCATGTATTCTTCGTGCATTGATGTCTTCTCCTTTCACCGGGGCAAACCTGTGTTCGTGTACATTGATATTGTATAACAGAGTGAATTATCAGAACAACGGTAATTGTTAGAAACTGATATCAGTGCAAATTTACACTAAAGGAGGTGATGCTTTCCATCGGATAATGTCGAAGCACCAAGAAATTACATCAAAGGAGGGAACTCGATGAACAGTTTAGAAAAAGAGTTGGAATGTCGCAATGTTCAGAGAGTCGAGCTGGTGGCGGCCTATGTCCGAGTATCTACGCAGGAGCAAAAACTGCATGGTCTGTCCATTGATGCTCAGAAACGAAAACTAGCCGAATACGCCAGCAAGCACAACATGAAGATCGTTGAGTGGTATGTCGACGAAGGTGTTTCCGGCAGAAAACTCATCAAGAATCGGCCTGAGCTGCAGAGAATGATTCAGGATGCGGAGAAGGGGCATTTTGAGAAAATCATTTTCATTACCTTGGACAGATTTTTCCGCTCCACCGCAGAATATCACGAAGCCATGAAACGTATTTCTCCCGTAACATGGACAGCTACCGAGGAGAAATACGACCTTACAACAGCGCAAGGCAGAATGCTCGTGAACGCCAAGTTGATGGTTAGTGAATTGGAAGCAGACCAGGGCGGCGAAAGGGTAGACAGAATTAACGAGTACAAACTATCCACCGGACAGCCGTTGACAGGCAGCCAGCCGTTTGGATGGAAGATAGCGATTGACCCAAGCACAGGTTGGAAGAAAATCGTAAAGGACGAGGAGTGTTCCGAAGCCTTGGAGGATATCATTCAGCACTTCCTTACGCATCAAAGCAAACACAAGACAACGGTGTTCGCCAATGTTGTACACCAAACAGGGCTGAACTACAGATCGCTGTCCAATATATTGAGAAACACATATCTATATGGCTCTTACAGAGGAAACCCGAACTACTGTGAAGCCTATATCGACAAGGACACATTCGATAGAATCCAAGAGATTTTGGATCGCAATGTGAAACTGTACCCAGCCCATAGAGCGTATCTGTTCAGTGGATTGATTCGTTGCCCGAAATGTGGAAACATCTTGAAGGGTGGCACTTCAACCCGAAAGAGAGCCGATGGAAGTCATGCGCACTACAAAAAATACCGTTGTGCCAACAGTCAGTTGGACGCCAAGTGTGATTTTAACAAGGCAGTCAGCGAAAATGTTTTGGAGAGATTGATGCTCGCCAACATTGTGCAGTACATGGAGGATGCCAAGCTCAGATCTTTTGTAGTCGAGGAGTCAGATGCAATAAAAATTCCTATTCACAACATCGAGGACATTCATGAGCAGATTGACCGTCTGAACTATTCATGGCAGACAGGTAAAATCCGCAAGGTAGAGCAATACGAAAAGCAATACGCCGAACTAATGGAAAAACTGGAAGAAGCCGAAGCAGAGCAAAAAGAAGTCATTGTCAAGGACTTCAGCAAAATCGAAGCGATTCTGCATGGTGGATGGAAAGAAATCTATAACGCTTTGGACGATGAACACAAGCGTTCGTTCTGGCGTTCCTTCATCCAATCTATCGAAATCAACTGGACTACCGAAAAGAAAGAAATTACAGGTGTCAACTTTTTTTAACCTATGCGTGGTACTAACCTACTATGTCCGGTTGGAGCTATGCACTTAGTACAATATAGGAGGTGAGAACATGAAAACAGCAGAAGAGATCATCGCCTATCTAGAAGCAGAAATGAACGAAGCTATTGAAATACACGATGATTCCAAAGACACTGCTCAACGTTTCGCCATGATGCTTAAAGCATACACCATCAGCGAATTGCTTGAGGAAATCAAGGCATAAAAAAAGAGGGGAGAGCTAAAAAGCCCTCCCCTTTCTTCCTATTCTACATCCATGTGAACATGGTTACTGTCAATCTTATATGCGTATCTGATGTCCGATAATGTCTGGACATAAGCCAGAACCTGATCCGCAGTTTTCCCGGATACACTGAAATCCATTGCCTTACCGCTCAGATGTCTACTGTTAGAGACACCGCCGACTCTAGCGTTATGAGAAGAACATCTTCTGCCGGATGTGACATTCACAGCCTTGCCAAAATGTTCTCTTACCTTCTCTGCATTGCGAATCAGCTTTTCTTGCATAGTGTTAGCCCCACAGCCACAGCGACAGCGGTATTCTGCTTTTTCGAAATACTTAATGCTATCCCAAAAATCTCCGCTTGTAGAGGCTTCCTGCTTCTTAGCTGGCACGCCATAAGCAACAGCGTGTTTCAGTGCTTTCTCAGTTTCTGTACCGCAAATACCGTCATCATTCAGGCCGAAATCCTTCTGGAAAGCCTTCGTTGCAGTCTTGGAGAGTGCACCCCACTCCCCGTCAATATTTCCCACATAATAGCCTAGATAGAATAGTAATGCTTGTCGTTGTTTGATTGTCATTGTACTCCGTCCTTTGCTATGAAATGAAAAACCAGGGGCTACCGTTTCCAGTAGCCCCATTTTGATATTTACTTTGTCTTGTTGTACTGTGCGGTACTGATGCCCAGAAGAACGCCCAAGAAGGCATCAAAAGCAGTGATAGTACCGACAATTTCCTCGCCATAAGGCAGATTCCAAATACCTGCCAGAGCGAAGTACAGAGTGCCGATAGCAGGAAGGCCATACTGGGCAACCCACTTCAGAATGTCATAAGTCTTGTTAGTCATCATAATGAATCTTCCTTTCTCAAATACCGATTTGTGCGAAAATAAAACCGATAAGTGCAGCCACCAGTGCCGTAACCACCTGTTTTACAACGTTATCCCACATCTGCCCCGGCTTGGATGCCAGCATTTTGACATCCTCTTTGATTTCCTTGACATCGTTCTCCACAGTTTCTTCCCGGACAGCGAGAACCTTGACTGTGGAAACGAGGTCATCAAGATTGTCCTGCCGTTTCTCCAAATCGTCCAGTCTCTTCTGGTTCGACTTGGAACGGTCTTCAACTTCGGTCAAACGATGCTCGATTTGAACTTCCATAACAACCACCACTTTCCTTACGTTGTAGATGCGCTCTCAAGAGCAGTTACTCGCTGAGTCAACGAAGTAATATTACTCTCTGCCGTGGCCAGTCTCTTCGACAGGCCAGACACAGTTGACTCCAATGTAGAAACTCGCTTCTGCAAAGCAGTTAAGTCATCCCCAAGAGAGGATGACTCTTTCTGTAATTCGCCGATACTCTGATCTTGGGCAGCATTGCGTTTTTCTGCATTGCCCATTCTGGTTTCCAAGGAGGTAACGTCCTTGTTAACAGTATCGACAGATTTTTCAACAGCATCAACGTCTTTCTGCAACGTGCCCATTGTAGTCGTTGCGTAAGAAATGAACTGAGACAAAGTAAGACTCTGCTGATTCATCTCGCTGTTCTGCCTTGCATTTTCTTTTGCTTGATTCTTAAAAACATTGCCGAAAGAATACTTCTGTTCCAGTTCGGCAGGGCGACGAACGCCCTGTCTATCTTGCTTACTCATAGTCCCCACCTCTTACCATCTGATGTTGCCGTTGGCATCAACTTTAAAACCAAGCTCCGTCAAGATAGATTCCATCTCCTCATAGGAGATATCCTCTCTCTCATTCAGATAGTCAACGATTTCGTAGTTGTGCTTATTGGTATAAGAATACTGGCTCTTGAAAAGGATGTGCTTCTCGATATTGGGAATGTCCAGACCGTAGATATAGGCTTCCATCTTTTTCTTCCTAGAACCACTGATGGAATTACCGTTCGCATCCTTATCAGCAGAAATATTAGCCATACCGCTGGCAATCTCAGCGAAGTGTTCCGCACCAAAGACATTCTTGGCAGTTTCGTAGAAAGGCTCACCCCACCGATCAGCAACGTAATTCGCATCCATGTAGGCCTCTCTGTTATTCCAGAAGTCCTCATAAGAAACGCCCAGCTTATCATGAGCAAGCTGTTCCTGCTGATAGAAGTAGTTGTCCTCGCCGTCCTTCGTCTTGGGCTTGATTTCATACCAAGCGTTGTCCTCGGCATCGTAGTTATAACGCTTGCCGTCATACTCTGCGTAGTAGGTCTTGCCTTCGAAATCAGAAGGAGGCTTTCTGCCATTCCAGAAGTCTGCATAGCTCATACCCAGCTTATCGTGGGAAAGCTGTTCTTGAATGTAGTACCAGTTCTCCTTGCCGTCAGCCAGTTCCGGTTTGACTTCCCACCAGGTATCATCCTCTTCGCTGTAGTTGTAGCGTTTATCGCCAGCTTCAGCAAAGACACCATCAACGCTATAGTCTTCCACCGCTTTAAGGCCTTCCTCTTGCAGTGCATTGATTTCCTTCTTAAGCTCACGAGTGCGCTCGTACTTTTCAGAGTCGGGAAGATCACTGGTCTGAATATCACGCTGTTCCTCCATGAGCTTAGAGATTTCAACGTTATAGCCGATAAGGATACCGCTCTTCAGCTTATCTTCCTTAGTTGCGTTCCCAGACTCAGCCTTTGCCTCCGCAGCTTCCAGCTTTTCATAGAAATCTCCGGTAACTTTACTGTTAAGAACAGAGTCAGTAGTGAAGATATCCTTAAGCGGTGCAAGAGCTTGAGCAACGGGATTATCGTAAGGACTCTCAGCTTTAGGCGTATAATGAGGAAGCACCAAATCGCCCAGGACACCAGTGTACGAGTTGATGAGATAGTTGATTTCCTTAGGACTCAGTCCATCACCGAAGCCAGAATTAGCAAGCCATTCACCAACAGCAGTGCCATCGATCTTCTCGTTCAGCCATTCATCAAGAGTGATATCGTTGAGTTTATCCTCCAGCTTTTCAGACAGCCCTACGCTGATTCTGTCAGTCTTCTCATCAAACTGCTCAGTTGTAGGCAAGTCCTTCAGCCGATAAGGAATCATGTCTTCGCCATACCAGGTCTCGCCCTTTGCGACCTCTCTGATAGGTGCAAAGATGTTGTCCGTCAAAAGGTTGTTAGGTGCAATATTCTCGATAACAGTCTTCCAGAAACTGTTCCAGTCGGCATTATCGTCACCGAAAGACTCTTCTGCAACAGTCCGAATGCCTTTCTCGATGGTAGCATTTGTACGGCCTTTAGGCAGTCTGAAGAACTGACCGTCTCCAAACTTGAAGAGCAGATAATAACTGTCCTTGACGTAATCGGGAAGCTTCTCGTACTCTTCATCGTCTTTCCAACGAAGGTCATTGATTGCAATGGTAGCCATGCCAACTGCAAGACCACGAGCAATCAACGCAGTAATTCCCTTAAACACCGCCATCTTCGCTTCTTTGGTATCGAAGTGCAGTTTGCCGTCCTCAGTGGTGGAGGCTTCAGCAAAGTTTCTAGCGTGTTGCAAAGCACCCTGTACGGAAGCATTAAGGAAAGTACAGCCATTTCGGTTCAAGAACTTTGTAAACTTACCGCCGGCAGCGAAGTTGGTTGTGACTCTAGCAGAATCCAACATGGCCTCTTTTACAGTCCGTCCTGCTTCACGACTTGCAATATACTCAGCGAATCTAGGAAGTTTCTCGACTCTATCGTTGATAGCACTGACAGCCTTTAGACCAGTGCCATACTGGATAAGCTCAGAAAGATCAGTCCAAGAAGTAAACTTGCCCTTCTTGGGATTGAAGTAATCAACAGACTCACCGCCGTTAGCTAGATACTCCTCGTAGTAATGAGAATACTTGGAGGTCTGCCCTTTCTCCCTCTGAACAATAGCCTCGCCAGCATCCAAAAGATGAGTGTAAGTCTCAATCGGATGTCTAGAATTGTAAATAATATCCTGAGGATCTTTGACTCCGTTTTTCAGAGAGAAGAAGATATTCCACTCAGTACAGAACTTGCGGAAGCCTTCATTAACCTGATACAGAACAGGAATCTTCCAATCCATCCACTTATGGTTATCATTCAAAGCCATGTACATTTCGTCTGTGATGTCGAACTCTACAAGCTCACCATTCTCATAGACCGTAAATGTATGGTGGTCGCCATTTTCTCCAAAGGTGAACAAGGAATCGCCAGAATCCAAACGGCTGATAAAACTATCAATGTTCATGGGTTCACGCCCGACCTCAGTCTGAAGAGTGTTCTTCAGTTCAACGCCGAACTCATTCATTGCCCAAGTGTTGAAAGATTCCGAAGTGTACTGTGCCAGGGTTTCAAGCATAGAGTCAACAGAGCCCTTGCCTGTAAAACGCATAGGAACATAGTGCGGATAAAGCTCTTTCCACAAATCAGCATCTTCCTGAGAAATCATACCTCGCTCAACAAACTGATTCCGAATGTAATCCGTAATGGCATAGCAATCATCAGCAAGCTTCTTGAATTCAGGATGTGATTTTTCAAGTTCCCTAACAGCCTTATTGGACTTGGCGAAGGTTTCTTGTTTGCCCATGAAGTTCCGATTGTTGACAAGGCCGAACCGAGACTGCAAAGACATACCATCGATGTTCCGAAGATGACCGAGATAAGAAAGGAACTCAGCCTTTGCATTTGTCTTGTTAACGTCCTTGAGGATATCAGTTAAAGCACGAACGCCCTTTGCTTCATTGCCTTTACCGATAAAGTGCTGTGCGGAACTGAACGAATTCCGAATGGCATGCCAAGATGCGTCCAAGCTTGAGCCGACTTTCTTGGCGACCTTTTCAAAGACAAAGCCGTGGTCAAGGATATACTCCTCAAAGGCGTTGGTAACGTCTTGAATGACTTTGGCAACGCCCTTCTTGTTATCCATCAGATTGTTAGGATCATACTCTGTCAGTTTCAGAGAGTCCGCAGGAGGCTTGGACTCAATAGTCACAGTATCCGTCTCAGGCTGAGTCTGCTCAACGTCAGAAACCATATCATTGACGAGAGGAGCAGTCTGCACATTGCTATCATTGAAAGTCGGAGCAACCACAGAACCAGGCTGATTCGCAGCCAAATCCCAGTAGACAGAAAAAGCCTGATTAACCATCGTATCAATCAGGGGATTAAAGTCCTCACCGTAAGAAGTAATCTCACGAACCTTTGCAGCTTCATCGACATCACCCAAGAAACTATCAACAGAACCAGAATTTGAGGTGTCCAGAGGCTTACCCTGAATAAAGTTCAGGAGAGTTGTGTAAGCCTGTGTGTCACCATAACGAGAGCGACTGATGGGAACATAGTGAGGATACATCTCTCTCCAACGATTCGCCCATTCCTGCGTTGTTCTGCCAGCCTTAACTCGCAAGTCAAGAAGATAGTTGTTGAAGGCATAAACATCTTCGGCAGCTTGTTTGAACTCTGGATGAGCTTCTTCCAGTTCATCGGCAATCTTTTGAGACTCTTCTGTCGTATAATCAAAGACCTTCCTATCTGGAGTGCCAAATCTCTGTTCCACAGTAGTTCTATCAACGTTAAGAAGGTGTCTTAAATATCTTTCAAAGTCATCCAAGTCACCAATCTCACTGATTCTACCGAAGATTTGAGGTATGCCCTTTACGCCTTCAGTGCCTTTAGAAATGAAATCCTGTGCGTTCTCAGTAGCATAAGAAATCGCTTCGAACTTTGCAACGTTTTCAGGATTGTCAGAATCGAAAAGTTTATCAAAAGCGAGAACATCATCACGGAAATGTTTCTGCACCTTCTCAGTGCTAGAAAGCTCTCGTTGATTAGCCTCCGGCTGAACTGCCGACTGTTTGGAAGTCTCAGCCTGATTCAGAGATGCTTCCATATCCGCAATCTTGTTGTTTACAATCTGCCACTGCTTCGCAAGGTTTTCAGTTTCTTCATTATAAAGCTGTTCATTGTAACGAGACATAAGAGTGTCATTGAGAGACTTCCGCTCATCGTACAATTTTTGAAGTTCTGCTTTCTCAGCAATGGACTCAATCTCAGAAACAAACTTGTCGGCAGTCGAGGATTCCTCCACCTGAGGCTTGGTTTCCTGCTCAGTCTTCTGCTCCACAATAGGATGCTCTTCGTACTGAACCGCCTTGGTGGGAGCAAGCTGATTGTCCTTGACGATAGAATAGGTATTCCTAGCAGTAGCAGGAACGTTCATCATGCCGAAGGACAGCGCAGAAGATTCTGCGGTATCCAACAGACGTTTAGCGACATCTTCAGCGGAGTAGGCATACTCACCCTTATCCAGCTTGCTTGCCAACTGGATACCGCCAACAGTAATGCCTTCCTGTGCAACTTCCTGTGCAGTTTCCTTGAATACATCAACGCCTCTGTCAGCAAGTTCTTTCGCAATCAGCTTCGCCACAGACTGAGTAGCTTCCTTCTTGCCGACAGACTTATACGCATCGGCCAGTTCGTCAGCTTGGATCAGTTCAAGTCCTGCATTGCCTCCGCCGACTGCGAGAGCAATCTTCTTGGCAATGTCTTCTTTAACGCCCATTTCGACCATTTCGTTATAGGCATGACCAGCTTCGATTTCGAAGTTGGAGGTAGCAGAACCAGCCTTGAATGCAGCTGTGGCGACAGCAGGAACGGAAATGATTTCTTCCGGTACAAGAGCTTGAGGGCCAGCATTGCCAGCAATAATCGCAGCTCCTACAGCACTACCAGTAAAGGCGAGCGTTCTGGGATTGGTGAACTGCCTGTACTGCTGACCTAGCAGTTCCGCAGCTCCAGAAACAGCACTTGCAACCTTATTGCCAGGAGTGAACTGATACTCGTCACTTTCAAGAAGTTCCTTGTATTCGTCCTTCTTGTTCTCCTTGCCGAGCATGGCATCGTAAGATTCCTCGCCATAAAGAGAATTGTAGTAGCCTCTTTTCAGAGAGTTGACCGTCAAGTCCTTCAAGGAAGCCGTATCATCGCTGATGCCAAGGATAGTTTTTGTCAGATCACCGAAATCGTAACCGTCCTCAAACAAGCCCTTCTGATACCACTTGCGGTCATCTTCTTTCTTCCCGGTTCTGGCTTCTACTCTGGAAGCAACGTTGCCTTCTTTTGGCTGTCGCTTCTGTTTGAGTTCTTGGTACTCGTCCATCCAAGAACCGCCAGAAGATTTACTGGTTGCAGGAGAAGTCCTATCACCAGACGTAGGCTTTGTGGAACTTGCAGAAGTAGTGGTTGTTTGCTTGGGTTTTTTCTTCTTCAAGCTGTTGTACTCGTCCATCCAGCCCATGTTCACATCACCTCGCTTGTAAACACGATTTTAGAATCTACGGCTACTGTACAGCATACTGCCTGTAATAGTAGGTTTGAAGACTGTGTTGCCTTTCTTGCTCGTTGTCTCCTTCAGCAATCCAGACTGAACCTTTCTATTCACCTCGTCAGGACTCTGAGGCCCACCATATCTCAGAATGCTGTCCGCAGTTTCCTTAGGCAGTGCCGTTTTGTCAGTAGTGGTAATGTCATGCCTTGTACCAGTCGTAGAAGACTTCGTAATCTGCGCAGTACCTCCGGTAGATTTCTTGCCACCGCTAGACTTTTTTTTTGCGAACTCACCCAGCTTGTTATAGTAGTTGAACTGTCTCTGCTCTTCCGCAAGGTTGGCATTATGCTGTCTAATTTCCTCGGCAAGTGCATTCTCAGTATTGATCTGCTGGAGAACATCTTGATAGCGATTGTAGTAGTTATTCTCAATCGTAAGCTTCTGATTAGCCTTGTCCAGAAGAAGCTGATTCTTAGCTTGGAAGCCCTGTAAACTCAGCTCAAGCTGTTGCTGAAGAGCCTTAAAACGAATCTCAGCCAGTGCAGAATTGTTCTGCAATCTCGCCTCAGTAATGCCGTTATTGAAGTCCTGTACTGCTCTGGTATAGGATTCTCTCGCAGTCGCTACCCGGTTCTGGTAAGTGTTGTACATACTGACCTGAGAAGACTCACTGTAGCCAGTGTTCTGCATTCCTCGGTCAGCAATCTGTTCTGCTCTTGCTCCGTACTGGTCGCTCTGCTTCTGCCAGTCCTGATAAGCACCAGACTGTTCACGAGTGTAGTCCTTCTTCGCCTGTGCTTTTTCCTGCTCGATTTTCTGAATGGCGAAGTCGGTCTGCTCGTTCTGGAGCTTCGTCTGAGCATCAGCCCACTGCTTGGAGGCTTCAATCTGCTTATCGTAAAACTTATCAGAATTAGAAATCATGCCATCGTAGAGCTTTTCGTTCTCGCTGAGTGCAGCTGATTTCTGAGATTCTACGGTTTTGAACCGAGTATCATCATAGTTGATATCGTAGTTAGGCATCTATCTCACCTCTCTAGCGTTTAATGTAGCCACCAACGAAACATTCAATCGTGGCAGTCTCCAGACTGAATCTGGTCTTGGAATGGAACTTTAACTGTAAATCCTTGAACTTCTTCCGTTTAATTCTGCAAGTGAAGTAATCGCTCACACCGACATAATCACCGATAAGTTCAAAGTCAGAAATCTCGGTCTTGGCATAAACAGACACATCTCCGGTAGCCTCAACAACACAGCCTCGCTTGTTCGTGGTCTTCTGCATACTGGGATGCTTAAACTTGTCCTTGGGGGTCACCCAATAGCTTTCAACATCACAGTCCCTGTCCGTCAGTGTGTAAACCGAGTTCTCCGCTCCCAGGTACAGAACGCCATTGTCCACTCTGGCACAAGTAACCTTCTTGCCCAAATCCCAGTAGAACCACTCATACTCCACATGGTTTTCAGTGGTGAAAGCCGTTCTGGAATCTGCCAGGTAGACCTTGCTTCCGATGAACACCAGAAGATAGCCTTCCCATTCAGTCAGAATCATGTTCCTGTAGTCAGCTTCGGAAATCATCTTCCGGTCAACCAGAGAGCTTCTGTGAGAAACGGCCTGTTCAGTGGTCACATCACCACTGATGCCTTCCATTCCCCGGTCGCTAAAGAATACAATGTCATCGTTGAAGTTGATTGCCTTGCCAACACAGCCTGTGGTGACACTGGAGTGCTGAGACGGGTAGATTTTACCGTAGTCCGAGTCGATTGTAGGGGTATGATAAAAGACGGTTGTATTGGCTTGAGAGGGTTCACGGAACACCCACAAAGCATTGTTGCCAGCAACCAGACCTTTGACCGCAGCTTTATCCAGACCTTCATGGTAGTAGTCCAAGTCGCTACAATAGGAAGGGTCATCCAGACTGCAATGCCAGACAGTATTAGGGAAGTCCTTATTGCCACTGAAGAACACTCTGTTGTCAAAGACCTGAAGCAGAGTGCAGTTCGCAATCCGGTTGTAATAACCAGAGACATTCTTCTTGAACTCTACCGACACATTGTCCTGTCCATCAGTCTTTGGTACTCCCGGTGCCGTGGCGAAGGTAATTTTGCCGTTCGCATAGTCAACCTTATAGCCAGTCACTTTCTTGTCATCGACTTTGACAATAGGAGCGAAGTCCTTATCGATGTTCTTAGCATCCAGAAGATACTCCTTGCTTTCACCGTCTGCAAGGAAGGTATTGATTCGTCTGCCAGTGAGTAGGTTGACATCTTGATAGATAGTACCGCCACCAGAAGGCTTTCTGGCAATAGAGGTAGTAGGCACGAAACCTTCCACCGCTTTGATAGTCGTACCGTCATACTGAAGGTAGTTCTTACCGTCTTTGAAGTACCATGTGTCACCGTAGATGAAGCTGTCGCTGACCGCAGCTTTCAGGCCAGAATAAATCTGCTTCTTTGTGCCGGAAGATACCTTGTATAACTTCGTACCGCTATGCACCAACTGGAAGCCATTGAAAAAGAACACACCGTAGATAGGATCATCGAAGGAAGTCTTCAACTCCAGTCCAGGGCGTGTTCTGATGCTGTCAGTTTCTTTATAGTCTTTCCATACATTAAGACTGTCGGGGCTTCTTACCAGGTTGATTTCATCTCCACGAAAATCAACACCACGGAAGCCACCATACAATCTGGAGACAACTCCTGCATCTGCCATTAGACCTCAAGCCCCCCATCAATGTACATAGTGGGTAAGTGATAACGATGGTCAAGTCTAGAAAGCATATCGTTATATCTGGTAGCGTATTCTCGACCGTACTGGGTAGATACGTCAGCCTTTAAAAGGTCGGCAGCAATGCCGTAGGGCATGATCTCAAGGACATCGTTGCTAACTTCAAATTCGTAGCCATTGTCCTTGGTTTTTTCATCGATTCTCTCAGGATAGACAAAGCAGGAAATCTCCGCAGTGCCAGTCTCCAGCATCTTCAGGACTGTTCCATCAGCTTTAGGCACATAGCGAACACCACAGATAATATCAATCTGATAGACTTCATAGCCGCAGATTTTTTCGATATCCTCAAACTTAACCAGGTCACCCTCGTTGACTTTCATCTCAACGTACTTGGGAATCTTCTTGAATCGTGCCAGTTCAAAAAGAATCTGGTTGATAACGTCATTGATCTTCGCCTGAATATCTGGATCATCAGTCAGATACTCAGAAAGAGGATTCAGTTCCTCAATCAGACCAAGGACTTTTTTCTTCATGTCTTTGAGTGTCATATTCTCACTCCTTTATGAGAAAAGCACCACCCCGAAGGATGGTGCTTTCTTGATTGTCTTCAGAATGTTGATTACTTACTCCCGGCGAAGATCGCCATAATAAATGCGCCGAAGCTGGCAGACAGAGGAACAATCCATATCAGATTCATAGGATTCATAGTGCTTCCTCCTTATGTGGTTATCGTCCCAGTGCTGTCCGTGAATGTACCAGCCGGGATTTCCACCAGTGTGGTGTCGATTTTGTAGGTGGCAATACCGATACCGTGACCGTCCGCATCGTTGTCGATGAAATCTCTGCCATTGAGGATAATATAATCATCGTACACATCAACGATGTAGCCCTCACTTTCGGCATATACATTTTCCAGCTTCGTTCCATCTGCCGCCAAATCTCTAGGCACAGCCAGAGAAGGAATGTGAACGCTCCGATAACCGTTAGCATCGGAATAATTCGCTTCTTCGTCGACTTCCTGTAACCAAAACCGTGTGTGGGAATGGCCGTGGAAGAACACTGTGTTCTTGTAATGCTTCAGCAGACTGATAAAGACTTGTCCGATTCCATTGTCTTTCGTGTTGAAAATCAATGCTGATTTGTAAAGCCCATCTGGATTTCCGGCACCATGCTCATGGGGTAAAACATGCTGGAAGATGAAGCACCGTTTGTTTCGGTTCGCTTCCAGTGTTTCATACAGCCATTGCAGTTCTGCCACAGACAAGAACTGGTCAGACCGCCATCCACCATTACCTTCGAGATATGCCCCGTAGTAGCCCAGCATGATAAACACATCGTTACCCTTGGTGAACGAATAGTACAGCGGTTGCCCAGTATAGGGTCTGATTCTGTCATCGGTCACATAGACACCGTAGGACGTTTCATGGTTGCCAGAAATCGCATATACAGGTTTTGTCGGTGCATAGGCATCAACAATGCTTTTGTATAGTGCCATTTCATTGGTTGCACCCTCTGTGATAGAACCAGTGCTTGTCAAATCACCTGCAATGCAAGTGAAATCACAGTTTTCTTCCGCATAGGTCAACGCCCTTTGAAAATCCGCATTTGCGGTGTCATAGGTCAGGTGAGTATCAGCCAATGCCATAAACCGATACAGCGGTTCACCGCTGGGGGGCGTTAATCCCCCCAATGGAATTGTACAGACCTTTTTACCGTTAGCATCGTACACGCCGATTCTCTGTGATCCTGCCGGGGCTGTGTTTTCGGGGATGAAATGTCGATATACATACGGCATATTAACCCCTCCTTACGCAATCGGCTCGTCAATAGTAATTACGATATTCTGGATGTCGGCGGTGGTGATAGCGGTAGCACTGACCTTCATACACAATGCCATTCGCACGACGCCATCCGAGAAAGTAGAAGCCACACCGGAAATAGACTCTACGCCGTTTCCTTCGTCTGTTATAGTCATACCGGTGTGACTGATATAGCTGTAAGCATTTGTTGTGGTTTCGCCGCTTGTCTTGAATGTGAACAGCCGGGCTTTTCCATCATCTTGGAAGGTTGCGCCCTTGACGTAAATCTTGGTCGTAGCGGTAAACGGCACATGGTCACCAATGCCGTCAATGTTTATTGCCACATAGCCGTCCAGAGCAGTCAACGCACCACTCGAATTGTATCGTTGGTTGATAGTTGCCTTGGAGGGGTCGAACAGGTTCGTGTAGGTCGGTGTTACCACGATTTCCTCAGCCACCGCAGTAATCACGATGTTACCAGTCACATTCGCAATGTTAATGACACCGCCGCTGACAGTCACAGGACTGCCGCCCATGGTCACGGTCACGGATTTCAGTTCGTAACCACTGACTGCGGTAATGGTTGCAGAATAACTACCTCCCTCAACCACCTGTGCTGCGTTGTTGCTGTTGGTACACTGAGTCAGATTGTTGGTGACGGTGTAATAGACATTGCTGTCCAGAACCAGATTGCCGATACTTACGGTGTTGCCGTTTGCCATCTCATACTTGATGCTGTATGTGCCGTCAGCCAGATTGCCAGTCAGAACAACGTTGTTCTCGGAATCCACATAGCCGTAAACATCACCACCGCCAGTGGGCAACTCAATACCTGTGCCGACAGGGGCACCATCGACAAACAGATACACCAAACCGTCCGTGTAGATGCCCAGTGTCAACCCGGTTTTATCAGCCTTACCACTGATATCTTGGTGCTGAGTCAGATACCCGGCATCATTGGTGAATGCAGATACCTTGGTAGGCACTGTGGGAATCGTCAGTGTCACCGCTCCGGTCTTACCGTTGACGGAAGTCACCGGGTAAGGGGGAGGATTGCTTGCACTGTACTGTTTCACATTGTCTACGTTGCCCAGACCAACTTCGGACTTGGAATAGCTAGGCTTCGTGGATGCCTTTGCCCATGCCGGGACAGTCGGATCGGTCTCTGTGTATCCGGTGATAAAACCGCTGTCATTGGTGAATGCAGACAGCTTAGTCGGGACAGTCGGAATCACAGTAGTGCTCGGCAGCGCACCTACATCAGATGCAGTCAGAGATACCGCTCCGGTCTTACCATTAACGGACTTTACAGGGACGGAGGGGATCTCCGTTTTCTTGGCATACTCACTCAGATCCTGGTGCTCAGTCAAATATCCAGCATCGTTGGTGAATGCGGATACTTTCGTGGGTACTGTAGGGATTACAGTGGAGCTAGGCAATGCACCCACATCGGAGGCAGTAGGCATCCAACTGTCAGGTCTTGCCTTTACATCCGTAGCAGTCAGACTCACAGCACCAGTTTTGCCATTGACGGATTTCACCGGAACAGACGGGATTTCACTCCGCAGAGCATAATCACCCTCCGGCTGTGCGCCAATGTCAGAAGGTTTCGTAGGAATGTCCGCTGTCTTTGCGTATTCATCAGGCACAGAGGTCAGATAACCAGCATCATTCTGGAGCTGACTGACCTTCGTGGGCAGTTCAGATTTCTGGGCATAACCGCTCAGATCGACTTCCTCGCCACCCAGTTCTGCTTCCGCAATCTTGTTCGTAACAAATTCCTTAGTGGCATAATCACTAGGAACTTCCGTCAGATAGTTACCGGCAGGCTGTGCGTAATCCTTCACATACTGCTCGGTAGCGTAGCCAGTTAAATCAACATTCCCGCCAGAATCAGGAATAGTGATTTCAACATTGCCGTTTTCATCTGCCTCGACACCATTGACGGAAGTAATGGGTTTCAGCTTATCCTTAATGGTGGAAATACTCAGTGGTGTACCAACAGTCACACCAATAATTCTCCTGCTCATACACTCACCTCCGTAATAGTAATCTGGATCGTGTAGTCATTCTCGGGTTTCTGACCGATAGCGTATACGGTCACAACACCGCCCTCGTTCTCGGTCACGAAAGTCAGATCCTTTTCATAGAACACGACCAGTTGCTCTACGTCAGGGGTAAGGTCAACCTGACTGTTCTCGGTAACACCTTCGATGGATACCACCTGAGAATAGAGATTTCCTTCACCTGCCCAGTTTGCAGCAGGAAGCGTGACATAAGAAACTCTGGCAGGAGAACTCAGCTTTGCGATTCGCTCCTCAATTTCAATCTTGTCTTCTTCAGTTAAAATTCTAAGTCCCATAGTTTACACCTCATTCAAACCATGCGTTTTTCAGATAGCTGTAGTAGTTCTTGGAATTGCCCGTAGATTCATAGGTAAGTTCGACAGTCATGCCAGCAAGTTCAGATACATCCATGCTGATCTTTCCGGCCGGGATATAATCCAAATCGCCTGTGCGCTCAACTGCTACAGATACACCGCCAAAAGTGAATTTCGGGTTCTTTGAATATGCAGCCAGTCTGTAATATTCAATCGTGAAGGTTGTTGCTCCTTCAGGTACTTGAATATTGCCGATAGTAACCGTCCTTGAATAGCCATTTTCGGTAGGCAACATAACAGCAGGTGCACCTTCATACAAGCCGTTCGGATTTACGCCCTGTTCGCTATAGGTATGAACTGTCAGGTCAAGAACACCGTCTTTAATCACATAAGTCTTCAGATATGCGAAAAGCACCCACTCAGTAGCAGTCCGTAAATACGCCACCCTCTGCACGAACGTATCACCGACACACTGGTGACAGGAGACAGGATTCACCATGACCGCATTCTTCTTCAGTGCGTTAAAAACCGCAGGACTGGTATTTCCCGTCTTGATCCACAGCATTCCATCTTCCTTCTCGGTAGGCTCGGTAGGAGAAAATGTCCATGAGGTGACCTTCTTGGTAGTAATAACGCCAACGGTATTCACCGCAGGTTTAGCAGCAAGCAGTTCCTCTTCCGTAGCGTAGGAAGTTACACTGAAGTTCAGGAAACCTCCGTTTGCCATTGTAAAGAACATCTCAGCACCTCCTTATGCAGGAATAATAAAGCCCACAATATTCAGCACGATATCACTCTCAGGAGCCTCCGCGCAGGAGAAGGTGATAGTGTTCTCGCTCTGTTCGATAGGCTTGACTTCGAATAAGTTGTAGGCTTCTTCGCTGGCAGGCGTAGGTGTGACGAAAATAGGCTGATTCTCATTCGCCGTAACACCGGGAACATTAACCGTCAGCTTGTTTTCATTCCAATCGACCAGGTACAGCGTGACCTTTGCCGTAAACAAAGAAGTCTTGCTGTCAGCCGTAGCCTGTGCGTTATCCGCAGCGGTCTTTGCTTCGTTTGCAGAAGTCTTCGCTTCGTCAGCAGTGGTCTGGGCGGTATCGGCGGTAGTCTGAGCGTTTTCAATGGCAGCAATAGCTTCATCGATAGCATTCTGAGCATTGATACCAGCCATCTTTGCATCTGCAATAGCTTCTGCCTGAGCGTAAGAAACAGGCTTGTCCATATCAGAAGTGTTGTCCACTTCGTTCAAACCAAGCTGTTCCTTTGTCACATTATGGGGATTGGAGGTAGAGGTGGCGTGAGCATTGGCCTCTTCCTTGACTTTCTTGATAGCTTCGCCAGTTGCCTTGGCTTCAGCACCAGTACCCTCTACAGTCAGAGTCGGGTCAAGCTGATACGGCTGAGTTCTGGAAATACTGCCTTTCAAAGTGTAGTTCATTCTGCCACCTCCTCCATATACAGTTTGCCATTATCCATGTACAGGGAGTAGGTTTTCCCCGTAGTGCGGTCTTCCATAGATGCACCTTCGCCGGGATCGCCTTTCTCACCCTTCAGAGAAGCAAGCCATTCTTCCACAGTGCCTTCAAAGCCGTTCTTTACTGCGACTCCGTAGGCATCAATGCAAAGGACAGAAAGACGATTGATTCTGCCCATTGCGTTATATACAGTTTCTTCAGACATAATCTCGAACCTTTCTACATAAACTCATAGGTCATGGTGCTTCGGACGGTATATGTGCCAGTAGCAAAGCCACCACCTCTTCTGATATCGAAACCGATATAGGCATACTTTGCACCGGGAGGAATAGCGATTGCTCGACCAGTCATGTTCAGCACATTGCCGCTGGAATAGACATCCTCATTGTTAGGATTGCCCCACGGAATGAAGTTGTCATACATATCCGCAAACATGATGATAGACGGAACATTATCCGCATAACTCAGAGTCGATGTGCATTCGTTTCTGTCATGGGTATATGCACCAAGCAGCTTGCAGGTCTTCCAGCCAGACACATCCACCTTTCGATAGAAACCAATAGCAGGAGTGTCAAACCACGCAGGAGCAGTGACAGTAAAGACCTTTCCACCCTCGCCGTCTGCCGTTTCCTTGATGGTAATGCCCTTCAGAACATCATCAGCAATGCCGTAGTAATAGTCGAAACCGCCCTTTTTATTCACTGTCAGAGGCTTTGTATGGTCATAGATTTTGTAAGGCAGTGTGATGCCGTCATAGATGTACTTCATCAGTACATTAGTGAACTGCACATGACCACTTGTAAGCTGGCTCAGTTTCACTCTAGCCAGGTAATACTTCCAAGAGCCACCGTTGATGAAGATGCCGTGGCTTACACCAGAGGTAGAGGCATCAACGAACATAGGTGCATTCAGTGTGACATAGTTACCAGTAACAACAGCCATACACTCATTCATATAAACAAGCGCATCGTTGGCATAGAAAGTAGAAGGTCTAACCTCGTCACATTCTTCTGCTGTTCTCGCAACAGTCTCAAAGTGACAGTTCTGGAAAGTGACCATTGCATTCTTGAAGTAATGACCGCATTCAACACCATCAGCAGTCTGGTGCGCCTTCGTGTGAATGGTGCAGCCATACAACATCAATTCACCGCAGTCAGCGATATGCAGGACACCAGACCAGAAACCACAGTTGATACAAGTGACCACTTCGCCTGCATCGGTGATGTCCTCGGAAGTCTTCAGCGAGTAGTTGTTGTCGTGGCTATCGCACTGGAACAGAGTATTTTTGTAGGCATGTGCGCCCCACAGGAAAGCAACGTCACAGTCATCGACCATGATATTCTGGAAGATAGATGCTTCTACATGGCCCTCCATATCAGTGCCTACAGCACCACCAATGCGAACACCGTGGCATAGCTTATCTCGTCCGATAACAGAGAAATTCCCGTGAATGCGTACTCGTTCTCGTCTGTTGTTGTAATCGCCAGCAGGACTGTAGAAGGTAATCACAGACTCGCCTTCCGGGAATTTGTCACCTGCCTTAATGACAGACTTGGAAGACTCACCGACCAGATTAGTGGTGTTTGCATTAACGAAAAGAGGTTCGTTCACAACGAACACGCCTTCGGGAAGATGAACGTTCTTACCTCTCAGAAGTGCTTCCTGTAAAGCATCGGTATCGTCAGACTTGCCATCACCCAGCGCACCGAACATCTGCGGAGTGACAAACTTCTCAGCAACAGCAGCATTGGTTCTCTCGCAAGTATCCAGAAGAGTTGCGACCGCTCTTGCAATGGCACTGTTGGACACAGGCCGGGGAGAAGTCATGTCCAGTTCTTCATCCACCACAGGGAAGTCTTCAGGCTGAGGATCATAGTTATCGTCAATCTCTTCGCTCTCCGGGAACAGCTTAAATACCTTTGCACCGTCATCGTCATAACCGATAATGGTCTGAGGCATGGTATCGGGATTCAGAACAACTTCGTACCAGTAATCCTTAGGCTTGGAGATGGACTCGCCGATCTTGGTGTCCTCTTCTTCCAGATAGATAAAGACCTTCTCCGTTACTTCGGTCACAGGAAATTCCTTCTGCATAACACAGTTTTCTGCATCCTTCTTCCCATAGATAGCCATGCGGACGATATCTCCCGGCTGGAACTTATACAGCACACCGTGGTCATCCGCAGTCACAGAGAAGAATACAATATCGCCCCTAGTCGCATAGATGGATAAATCTTCGTTTACTTTGAACATGATCTCACCCCAAATCTATTTTCACCCATTCGGGTTAATATCCGTGTTATCTTTGTAAATCTCTTTAATTTCCCGGATTTCTTCTTCCAGGTCTTTCAGTTTGTACATAGGTACATTGGGCACGATATAGCCCTGTAATTCGCTCCAGATGATAATAGTACCCTCAGGAAGCTCTTCAGTCTGGACACTGTGAAGGGTATTCTTGATACTACCCTGTGTCCATTCTCTGTTGATCTCAGTGGTCAACACGCAGTTCTTCAACGTCTGATGGATTTCGCCGTTATCGGTTTTCTCATCAAACTCCATTTCCTTAGTAACGGTTCTGCCGTAGTACTGATTCAAGCTAGGCTTGACAGTAAACAATTCGTTGTTCATGGTTGCCTCCTTGTAAAAAAAGAGGGGGCGTAATGCCCCCTCCAGTGATTTATCACTTCTTGGTCTTCATGACGTAGATTTCGTTGGGGCGAACAATCTTCGCACCGAAGACGTACAGACCCTTGACGGCATCGGTGAATGCGTCCTCAGGACGATACTTCTCAACCTTCTCAATCTGCTCTGCAAAGGCGATAGCCTTAGAGGTGCGCAGAATGTTGTAGTGAGCGGTATCGGACACAGGCAGACAGTTCTCGATGCAGACCAGAGCGTTGTTGATCTTACCGACAGCACCCTTCTTCAGCAGCTCGGGGTTGTTGGTAGACAGCTCGGTCAACTGCTGACGGTAGGTGGTGAACACCTTGGGAGCCAGTTCCAGGTAGAAGGTATCGGAAACCTTGCAGTCATTGCCGTACAGAACGGTGAAGCCGTCCTCAACGGAAGCCATGGCGTTGGAGTTGGTCAGAGCAATGTCGGAAGCGGAGCAAGCCACTTCAGAGGCATCGACTGCGGCCTTAACAACTTCGGCAACGTACTTGTCACCTTCCAGAGCCAGACCCTTGCCAGCTTCGTCAGTCAGTGCTTCCATCAGGCCAGGAACAGACTGAGCCTTAACGATATCTTCAACTTCGAAGTTGAAGTACCGATACTGGTTCAGCTGGAGCAGCTGGGAGCTGTCGGCAGCGGACTCACGAACCAGGGCAGTGCCGGGAACGTAGGTACGGATAGTGGGACGGTTAACGGACAGAATCTTAACTTCCTTGGCGTTCTTGGACTCCTTCTCATACTGGAAGTCACAGTGGTTACGCAGGGAGGTAATCTTCTCCAGGGAACGCAGAATGGACTTACTCCAAATAGTCTGCTGGAAATTGGTAATGGTATTAGCTACTGCCATCTTAATTCATCCTTTCTTGAATCAGGGAAGTTAGCCACCAGTCATAGAACGCCTTACTTTCTCCCACACCTTAGGATCGTCAAGGTCTTCCATAGTCAACCTTTCAATCTCTTCCGGAGTGTAGTAGTCCTTTTCGGCGGTCTGGGCTTGCTTCATACTTCCCATCGGTTTGATATCTTTCTTAGGCTGTTTCTGCTTGAAGATGTCATAAATCTCAGAGACAGAAACGTTGGAATTGAACTTGCTTGCAAAGTCGCTGAATTCCTTGCTGTTGTACACATCCTCGGTAACACCCATCTTGGAAAGCTCGTTGCTTCTCTCTACGTTCTGGCGGTATTCAGCCAGTGCCTTGAACAAGGCTTTCTCTCGCTTGTCCATATTGGCCGCACCAATCTGAGCCAGTCGGTCTACTTCTTCGGAAACCTCGTCAAAACCGCAACGGATGATGTCTTCAGCTTCAGCTCTTGCCAGTACCTCAATGTCTCTATCAGAGTAGGTAGGCTTCTCCTGAATCTGGATGCCCTTCTTCTGGTAGAAGTCCATGAAGGTATCTTTGATTTCCTCGACACTTTCTTTGCCAGTGCCAGCCCGAAGCACATTCTCAAGTTCACCGTACTTCTTCTCGTACTCCTTGCGAATCTTGGCTTCTCGTCTTGCCAGCTTCTTCGGCATCAACTCATCAAGCTTCTCATTCAACCGAGCATTCAGCGCAGCTTCGAAGTCTTCTTGAGTGTATGTCTTAGGGGTTTCTTCTGTGGTGACCTCCACATTTTCAGCGACAGGTTCAGTCTCAACAACTTCCTCAGTCACAAGGTTCTCATTTTTAATTTCTTCCATAATGATTTCCTTCCTATTTTTTGATTGGTGTTTGCTTCACCGATTCCATAGCTTTTAATGTCTTCAATGCTTGGACAAAAGAAAAAGCACCCTATTCGGATGCTTTACTTTCTCTGTTTAGATTTCTTTTCAGCTTTTTCAGCCTGCGCCTTCTCGATGGCTTTGATTTCCTCTTCACCTTCGATGGGCTGTTCTTCTTGGTTCATTAACTGCATCTGGGCTTGTGCCATCAGGTCTGCCTGTTGGTCAGGATCACCCATAAGGAACTGTTGCGCTCTCTCTTGCATCAACTGCGCCTGAGTCTCAATCTCTGCGATTCTCTGCTGTTCCTTCTTGATGTACTCGATTGCTTCCTGAATCTTCATCTTGGGTGCTACGGAGTCATCATCCAGCAGTCTACAGTAAATCTCCAGTTCACTTACCCGGTTAGCTTGGAACAAACCTTCAACGAACAGCTTCTCAATGGTCTGCTCCTGTGCGAACTTGTCATAGACACCCTTGGGAGTGATGTCGATTCTTACGGTTGCCTGTAACTGCTCCAGCACCATCTGGGGAACAGTGGCAATCTGAACAGACTCTTCTCCAGTGTAGGGATCAGTGAATTCCTCTTCCAGTTTCAGACCGTCCTGAGAGTACACAATCAGATACTCCAGATAAATCCTACCCAAGTCCTCAACGAAGTTCTTGTAGGATTCCTTCTGTTCGGTCATAGGTGCTTGGGATGCTTCCTGAACCGCCAGGATAGCTCTACCGGAAGCGTTCTCTGCATCGACCAGACCAGTAGCGGTATCGCCAGCACCAGCCAGTTCTCTGGTCATCTGGATAAGGTCTTCCTGCAACTTAACGACATCGGGAGACATCTGCGCAGGAGGGATAGTGCCCACAACCTTATGCACATCATCCACAGCCTGTCCGTGAGTCTTCAGAACACCGCCGACTCTGTTCAGTGCATCGGGATTAGATACCTTGGAAGTATCGACAATCTTCTGAGGATAAGCCTGATACTTAACAGTAAGGACTCGTCTGACTTCTGTACGGTTTACTTCAATCTGGTTGGGGATCAGATATCTGACTTCACCTTCGCCTCTAGCAGAACCTTCCTTCTCTTCCCAAACGAAGTGAGCGACAGGATACAGCTTGATGCCCATGTCTACATCGTCAATGATATCTACATATCTGGTAGCAGCAGAGAAGTGTACAGTGCCGTTCTTCTTGTACATCTTGTAGACGATGGTGACCATGTTGTCTACTTCGTATCTGGCAGCTTCTCCGCTCTCTTCAAAGGTGTCATTGTCTCCGGTAATATACTTGGCA
>JAEIGA010003075.1_pt1 | contig 26280 bp, 34 predicted proteins | sample 9270691 | NCBI WGS metagenome assembly JAEIGA01 (sample SAMN17057246, study PRJNA624740) | gut metagenome | biome: biome; isolation source: fecal sample | host: Bos grunniens | place: China: Xizang | collected 2019 | reverse complement strand
GCTACCAACCTTAAATCTAATATGAAAAAAGAAGCGGAAGCTGGGGGATTCGAACCCCCGGTACGGTTGCCCGTACGTCAGTTTAGCAAACTGGTGGTTTCAGCCACTCACCCAAACTTCCAATCCTTGAGGTTCCTGGCGAACTTTGAATGCTCCTTATTTTATGGTTGTTAGCTATATAGCGGGATATTTCGGGCTACAAATTCATTTATTCATTAATATCTGAATTAGTCTCTCCTTCTCTTGAAGAACTCTTTCCTTTTCTTCTAGAAGTTGTTTTAAATGTTCTATCTCTATTTCTTTCTGTTCTCCTACGGTAGCATTCCCATATACAGAGGCTGCACTACCGTCTCCATTAACGATTGACTTAGGCGAATCGTCTTCATCGAACCAATACGCGATAGGCACATTCAATAATTTTGAAAAGTCCTTGATAGTGTCAGTATTGAAATTCGATTCTTTATAATACTGATATACTCTACCTTCTGACTTGCCCATCATTTCACCAAATTCTTTAGCATTGATAGACTTTCTCTTCAAAATGGCTTTAAGCTTGCATCCAATAGAATCGCTCATAATCAAATAGTTATATTAATACACTAAAATAATATTATAGTTTAACTATAAAATATTTGGAGTTAAACTATAATAGAATTATATTTGCATCATAAATCTAATAATAATATTTAATATTAATAATAATAGAGATGATAAAATCATTAAAAAAGAATGAAGATGGTGTCGCTTTACGTGAGTATTTACGTAATCTACCTGCTTGTGACTCTCCTAAAGTAGCACGCGAATTGGCCGATGCATGTAAAGTGCCCTATTACACATTCAACAATTGGCGTTCAGGGATTATAAGAATTCCAGAACTTGCAAAAGATAAGATAGAAGAAACAATTGGATGTAAAATATTCAATCGAGAATAAGACCTGTTCCGATACCCCGGCCTAGGATATAGTATCCATAGCATACTATACAGGAGTATCATCCCAATAAACTCAATCTAAATCCACATCTCTCGTCACTCCCGGCTATGGAGGGAGTGTGTGGATTTCTAAACTATATAAACCTTTTATTATGGAACGGAAATATACCATGCGGAAGACGCTTGCTGCAGCTATCATCAATCGTATACATGAAGAAAATCTACCTATTGAGGTGCATGAAGGGAATGAACAAGTGGATTGCCATGGAGATAAACAAGTCGATATCCTTTTGGTATATGATAATCCGGATTTAGTGAATAATGTTATAAGCGATACTATTAACGAATATATGTTCAATTGATTTAGTTATTGCTAATACATCATTAAAAGATGCATTAGCTATGATAAACAATAAATAATCTTATTTGCAAAATAAAGTTAGTTTACAAATAAAAAAGTTATGAAAAAAGGGCAGAAAGTAAGAGTTAAAGCAGACAATCGTGTCGGTATTGTAGCAGACAGCCATTTTGTTAATTGGGGAGGTAAAAGGCTGGTTCAGTATCAAGTTAAATTCCCGGATACTAAAGGGGAGGCTCCATGGTTCCCGGCAGAACGATTGACTACTGATTTGGTAGAAAGAACCAATATAGTTATATGCGGGGAAAAAGGTACTATCAATATGCTTCTAAAATTAGACCATTCTGATAATACCACATTATCAATAGAAATGACTGGTACACCTGAAAACTTGAAAGAACATACAGGCACGCATGTCTGTTTAGCAAATATGCTTTTAGAACGGCTATCAAGCAACTCATAATTAATATTTGGTTATTGCCTCCCGGAGGTCTAATTTCGTCCTTTCGGGAGGCTTAAGTAATCTGTTTATTTGTGCCCTAAATCTTGTACTATGTATTTCAATGAAGATGAGATCCGAAGAATAAAAGACGCAGCTGATGGCCGTTTGGTAGATGTAGTGGAGAAATTCCATACGCTAAATAAAAAAGGTCAGGCCTATATTTGCGACTGTCCGAAATGTAATGCGTCTAAAAAATTCAATGTTAACCCCAACAAAGGTATTTACAAGTGCTTCTCTTGTAATGAAATGGCCGGGAAAGGTGCCATCTCTTACCTGATGACAGTAGAGGGATACAGTTATACGGACGCATTGGAATTCTTGGCCAAAGAATTCAATGTAATACTGGATGAACGACCACAGAAAAAAACGGTTAAACCAGCACTTCCTCAGATGAAGAAAGGCAGTAAAGCTGCTAAAGGCATGGATACTGAATCGTATTGTGCCCGAATGTTGGCTGAATCGGGACTGACATTCCAAGATGTTACGGCCAATGTCTATAAGACAGATGAAAAATCATCCATCTATCAAGCTCGAACATTTAAACCTGGAACTATTGACGACCGTGGCCAATTGACCGCAAAAGGTGATGATGTCATCATTGAATATTATGATTTGGATGGTTTCCCTGTACGCTACACTCAAAAGGATAGCAAAAAAAGAGCAGCAGGTGAAGCGAAGGAATATTATCGTATACGATGGCAGTTCCCGGATATGCACCTCGACAAGGAAGGGAAGCCGTTTAAGTATAAATCGCCTCCTGGCAGTGGCACACCTATCTATATTCCGGAAAAAATACGTGCTGCATACAAGGCAGGCAAGCCTATTGAGCGATTGTACATCCAAGAAGGTGAGAAGAAAGCCGAAAAAGCTTGTAAACATGGTATCCCATCAATTGCTGTCTCGGGCATCCAGAATCTTGGCAATAAAGGTGCACTTCCTGAAGACTTCGTTAGAATTATAACGGCATGTCAAGTTAAAGAAGTGGCTTTCATCTTTGACTCTGACTGGGATGATATTAGCACCAACATAAAAATCAATGACCAAGTGGAGAAACGCCCGCGTTGTTTCTTCTATGCGGCCAAGAACTTCAAGGAATACATGCGAACCTTGAAGAACCGTGATATTTATGTAGAGGTGTTCATCGGTCATATCCGGAAAAATGAAGCCGGCGATAAAGGGCTTGACGATTTGTTGGCCAACACACTTAGAAACCGTGAAGACGAATTGGCCAAAGACTTTAATTTCGCATGTAACGACAAACGAGGTGCAGGGGAATTTGTGGAGATGTTCAAGATTACTGCATATACTGACCATAAGTTGGCCGAATTGTGGTGCTTGCACTCTCACGAAGCTTTTGCCGAACGCCACAAGGATATCCTGAAGAATCTTCCGGAGTTTCTTTTCGGTAGATATCGCTGGAAATTCGATGAGCATGGCAAAGTAGTGTTGGCTCAGCCGTTTGATGCCGACGAGCAATTCTGGAAGGTGGTTGTCAAGAATGCCGGCAAAGATTCTGAACGTACTGAATATGAATTCTGTTATGTGAACTCTCAGAATTTTCTTCAAAATCGCGGTTTTGGTCGACTACGCCGTTTGGACCGAACCTTCCAGTTCGTTCATCTTGAACCACCTGTAGTGCGTTCCATCGAGGCAAGTGATGCACGCGACTACCTGTTCCAATTCGCAAAGCATAATTGTTGCGTAGGCGTTAACGAAATGCTAATTAAAGGCGTGAGCCAATATGTAGGTCCGGACAAACTTTCATTGTTAGACTTTGTTCACCCTAACTTTATCCACCCGACTCGAGACCAACAATATTTCTACTTTGATAAGACTTGCTGGTTAGTGACCAAAGATGAAGTGTCGGAAATGGGGTATGAAAAAATAACTCATCATATTTGGGAAGAACAACGTAGAAACTATCCGGCACAGCATCTTGGCCAACCACTCATTAAGTTCTCTCGTACTGATGAAGACGTTTATAGCTATGAAGTTTCTGAGAATGGTGAGAAATGTCACTATCTTCAGTTCTTAATCAACACCAGTAACTTTACTTGGCGTAAACCAGAGAACGAAGTTACTGAAATGGAAAGAAACGAAAATAGGATTCATTTATTGTCGAAGCTTTGTGCTATCGGTTATATGCTGATGGAAGCCAAAGATAACAATGTGGCTCGTGCTGTGATAGGTATGGACGGCAAGCAGAGTGAGGTGGGGGATTCAAACGGCCGTTCAGGTAAATCCCTCATTGGGGAATTGATGCGTAATGTGATGCCTATCGCATATATTCCAGGAAAGAATTCCGATATTTTCAAGGATCAATTCGTATGGAATGATGTTCAGGAGAACACCAAGTTGGTATTCATAGACGACGTACTACAGAATTTCAACTTCGAGTTCCTGTTCCCGAACATCACAGGAGACTGGAGCGTGAACTATAAAGGCGGGCGACGAATGACGCTCCCCTTCACACAGTCCCCTAAGATTTATATTGCGACTAATCACGCCATCAGAGGCGAAGGTTCTTCTTTTACAGACCGCCAATGGCTCCTTGCTTTTTCGGACTTCTACAATGACCAGCACAAGCCAGTCGACGACTTTGGTTCTCTCTTCTTTAGCGAGTGGGATTTTGACCAATGGAATCTTTGCTGGAATCTGTTGGCTAACTGTATCCAGTTGTATCTGACTTTCGGTGTAATTCAAGCACCTGGGGAGCGATTGGAACAGCGTAAAAGACGCCAGGAAATGGGTGAAGCACTCATATCTTGGGCTGACGAGTACTTTTCTGATGCAGCGAAGATTGGAACAGCTATTCCCCGAAAGGAGCTGTATGACGCTTTCTGTAATTACGATCCGCAACAACGCAAATATATTTCGTCTACAGCTTTCAAAAAGAAGTTCAAAATGTATTGCACGTGGAAGGGATATGTGCTTAACCCTCATAAGTACGACAGTGTTACAGGCTTGCCTTTTCAAACAGATAAAGACGGACGGCCGGTGGTTGATGACAAATCTGGTGGTGTTGAATACTTCACTGTCGGTGTTAATAAGGAAACCGCTCAGCCTACACCTGCAGCACAGCAACATTTAATAGATTTCTAAGCATGGGACGCACTTATGGTGAAATACTTAAGAAGGTAAAGCCTGTATTTGAGCAGTATCCGGAAAGGTTTACCAAATTCTACGACAGGATAACAGTGCTTTTGGCTGAATTAAAACCAGGCGAAAGCATTGTTATCGCTGATAACTGTACTCCAAGATCATATGATTTGTTCATGGATGTTGCTGAAATGGTGGTTATAGAAGATGTTATACATAGAGACCCTAACGAAGGCATTTTGGAATTTAGCGTTGACCGTAAAAAGATTCGACGCACACAAGGGTTTATCCTAGCGAAGAAGTTTTCTTCTTTCAGTAAAAGATAGATGGATTTACCCAAATTATTACTATGTAAAGATACTAATTTACAGCATATTAAACAAATTTAAATAGAATAAAATGCTTAAAAAGGAAAACAAAATATTTGTTGTGGTTTGTCCGGATTTGCAGACGAGGAAACAGCTTATAGCAAAGTTAGCCGTTAAGCTTGGCTTTGCCATGATACCTTCTGATGCAATGAAGTTAATCAAGCAGAACATTCATGCTTACGACCTTTCTACCGCTTATTTTGTGATGTGCTCAGAATACAACTTCCGTGGTGCTTCAATAACTAACCAACGGTTGTATGAAATGGCCGCTAGAGGCATTTGCGTCATCGTTGGCGTGCGTTCTTTGCCCCGCGAATATGAACTAATATCGCAGGCATTTTATCCTGAGAACTTATAGTACAAACGCTCGATTCTTATCGGGCGTTTTTTTTATTCCGGTTTCCCCTTGAACCCCTTTCCGTTTTTCCATAAACTTTTGGACGGGGGTGCGTCTGTGCCGCCGGAGGGGCACATATATTATTTTTTTATTTTTATTTCTTATTAAAAAGATACCCTTGTAACTAACGATATAAATATTGTGCAATCGTGCGAAGTTATATAATTTACAATATAATGAATTAATATACAACATATTATATGTTGCACAAAAAACGCACAAAATCGTACTTTTCGTACAAAATCGCACAAAAAGTACATTTGTACACACAGCAAAATTCTGTACAAAAGGAGTGCGGATTTTGTGCAAGTAGGAAATGGTTGAAAATCAAGGGGATGAAGGGGCGGAAGTGGGCACATTCGTACTCTTGCACAAAATAATACTATTGATATTGAAAGGGGTACATTTAGAGAAACTTAATAGGAATTTAATCGTAATCTTCTCCTTAAATGCTTGACCATTTTATTTATTTTTTGTATCTTAGTAGTTAAAAATCAGCTATTTATGAAAGAAACCGAAAGAATTAAACCATCTGTAATCGTTGAACTGGAACCTTATCTTCAGGATTTTCTGTTCCATGAGTTCGGCCAGCCTAGAAATCATGACGGAATCGTGGTTTCAGGATCCCATGACATCGGTCGAATGATACAGTCGCTGGTAACGGTTACAGACCGACCTAAAAAACAGCCTTTAGGTGAACACCCTGTTACGTTATATCTTCCTATCCAGTCATGGAATCATACACTTTTTGAAGAAAATTTTATCTATATACCAGAATGGAAACAACAACAGTTGCGTCTATATATAGAAGCCAGTTTCCGAATTAAAGTACGTGAGTATTTTTTGGCAGGACATCAAAAGGGATATCGTCAGGATCATATCATTCGTGCCTTCATGGAAGCATACAACATCAAACATAATGCACTCAGCTATGACCAGCTGAAACAATTGGATTACCGGAACCGGAGAAAGATAACCAGGGAAATAGCGATGGACATTTCTCGCTCAATACCCGAGTAATAACAAATATTAACGTATTATTTTTTAACCGATTTGTCCCATTTCGTTAAAGTTTTAATTCAAAGATAACAATGGATTCAAAACACTCTTCAATCTGTCATTTAACATTCTATGAATGTGACTCGATAACCATTAATTATGTGATAGGACAACCAACAGCAGTAATATCTTCAAGCGGAAAGGGCGTGGATTTGCCAGTGGTTGGTGCTGTTTTAAATGAATTCCGTTCTTCTTTAGGGAATTTTATACAAGTTGAGTTTTCCGCGAAGATTACAGACACGTCAAAAGCTTCTGAATCGAAACTGTTGACAGCCTGTTATCGCTATGGGGTTTTAATCCTGGAATATACCGATGGTAGCAAAAAACTGCTTGGAACTGATGCCAATCCTATAACTATGAATTACGAAAAAGCTGGTACACCCGCATCTTTTCAACTCTCAATCAACTCTTTACAAGCCGAATACAGTAAGTTTGTCCAATAGAAATCAGTCCTTTTGTTGAGATATATACCATTTTATCTTTGTGTTGGTTAAAATTTCGACAAATGGTTTTATCTCATTTATACAGTGCAATATTAAGAGGAAAGTGGTTCATCCGACTACAAGATGTAGAAGCGGGTGGTTTAATACTTCAGCAAATTCTTGATGGCCCAATATCTAAAACTTCACAAAAGTTATCTGATAGAGAGCCATTGAAAATTCAGATGGCTGAGATGGCATCATCTAAAAACCAATCTGAATTACCTGAAAATGCTGTAGCTATCATTCCTCTGCATGGTACCATGCTGAAGTATGGTACGTATTGCGAATATGGTACCGTAGAGATAGCTGATTTAATTCGTGAGGCTGCCGACAACCCTAAAGTTGCAGGGATTCTTCTAGACATTGACTCAGGTGGAGGTGCGGTGGATGCCATCGCACCGATACTTGATGCTTTGGAATATAACCGTTCCTTGGGGAAAAGTTCGGTGGCTTTTTGCGATTTGGCAGCATCTGCGGCATATTATGCAGCCTTGGGCTGTGATGAAATTATTGCCAACAATTCAATATCTGCAGAATTTGGCTCAATTGGTGTAATGATGTCATTCCCCGATTATGCCAAGTATTATGAAAATGCCGGCATCAAAGTGCATACAATTTACTCCAATCTTTCTGATTACAAAAATGCTCCTTTTGAAGCAGCAAAGAAAGGGGAGTATGACAAGATTAAGGCAGAAGAACTAGACCCTTTGGCACGTAAATTCCAAAATGCTGTCAAGAACAAACGTGGAGATAAGCTGAAACATGATACTGAAGGTCTCCTATCTGGTAGAATGTTCTATCAAGACGATGCATTGGCAGTAGGATTGATTGACCATGTAGGTAATCTAGATTTTGCTGTTTCGAGAGTACGCTCGAAACGGATTGACGCAACTATGTTTGAATACGTTAAATCTAAACTTTAACTATGTTTCCAAAAATTCTAAAATCGACATTGGAATTCCTTGGGATTTCGGCTTTTGCCAAGGATTCACAGGGCAAATCTGTCCTCCTGTCAGAACAAAAGAAAAAGCTGACCGACAAGTGGGGTGAGAAGTTTGTCGAATCGTTCGAGAAGGATCTGCTCGAATTCGAGAAAGACGGTACTTCTGCTGAAACTGCTTTGACTCCGGAACTTGATGCTGAGATGTTGGCACAGTACAAGGAGGACAAGAAATTGTTAGCTGACCTTCAAGTTGAAGTGAAGAAGCTTAAGGCAGAAAACGAAAAGTTGGCGAAATCACCAGTTGGAGAACGAGTAGAAAGTGTAACAGGCGAAGGTATGAATCAGAACGGTTATAAGCCAGACATGAATTTGTCTATCAACAAAAAGTTCGTTGCTTCAGCTTCGAACGGTTATCAATTCAATGGCAATGATTCCGTCGATACTGAGGAATTACGCACTGAGTTCGGCAGATATGTAAGTGCTGAGAAGATGACAATCTTCAATACGTTGTTGACTCCATCTAACTCTATGCAGTACATGTCCACTATCATTACTGACAAGTTCCAGGTGAAAGCAACTCAATCGTCTATCACTTCTGTACTTCAGTCGTTCGTGCCTCAGTGGACTCCGAAGGGTAAATCTAAGTTTACTCCGCTCACCATCGAACAGTATCCAATGAAGATCAACGTTTCTATCATCCCAGCAGATGTTATCAACGATGTTCTTGGCTACTTGTACGATGAAAAGTTGGATCCGAAGGATATGCCTATCGTTCGTTACATTGTAGAACAGTTGATTCGTCCGAAACTTGAAGAAGACCGTGAATTGGCAATTTCTCGTGGCCGATTTGTGGAACCTGCAGTTGGTGAGGACGGCAAGTACACTGCTAATGACGCTACCGCTACATGTAACGGTTACCTCACTCAGTTGTGTGACTTGAAGAAGGAAGGCTCAAAAGCTGTTAACTGGTTGTTGGAGGGCACAGACTTGGGCGATGGCACTACTTTGTTGGCAAACATCGACAAGGCTGTAGATGCGGTTGCTCCTGCTTATAAGAATAAGCACTTGACGATCCATGCAGACCCGGATTTGGTAATTAAGTACAGCCGTGCTTATCGCGACAAGTACCCAAATACCAAGAACGAAGACGGTCAGAAAGTGAAAGTGGATTACACCAACTTTACTTTCGCAGGACTCGAAGGTATGCGTGGTACTGGAGCGTTCTTCATCACTCCGAAGGAGAACTTCAAGCACATCATGTCACGTGATCCTCAAAACCAGAAGCTCCGTATGACTACACAAGACTACGAAGCCAAGATTTTTGGTGAATGGCGTGAAGGTACAGGTTTCTGGATTGCAGAAGCAATCTTCGCTTACTTGCCTACTGCATTGGTAAACGAAGTTTCTCCTGCTGCCGAAGATGACGGACTCTAATTTTAAAAGGAGGTAAAAATGAGTGAAGCGTATTCAATGATTTCCGTTAAAAAGAAGAGCGACCAGGCTGGTCGCCCTTCAGGAAAAGGAATGTATATCATTCTTTTCCGTTGGGAAGATGTAGCAACATTTACTAAGGATGAAAAAGGTGTCAAAGTAACTGCATTTGATTTTGTTGAAGGCAAGAAGCCTATCGGTGTTTATGCCACACCTTCAACAATCAATATCTATGCAGCTTCTGAAGGTGAGGATGATGCACGTGGTTACATCCATCATGTAGATTTTGAACATCCAGGCACAAGTCTAGAGTTCGACGAAATGATGAATGCTAACATCAATGCAAATCTTGGTGCAATCGTTATGGGTTGTACAGGAGATGACGCAAAGATTGCAGGTTCCAAATGTACGCCATTGCAGGTTGTCCAGGACAATTCGCAAGACAACAAGGAAGGTAATAAGAATACCGTTCAGTTGGCAAGTTCTTTGCGTAGTGGCCCGCTTGGTCGTATTGCAAAGACTCTCATCCCCTTAACTGATGATGCAGAAGTCAACACTATTCTCGGATTGTCTGAGACTGGTATGTGATATTTGATTTAAGGTTAACTCAGCCGGCAGTCTTTTGACTGCTGGCTCTTATTCTATCTGATTATGTCTAAAGAAAAAACTGAAAATTTAAAAGAATCGCCACTAGCGGTTGAAAATAAAGTATGTGTCGTTATCCCATATAGCAAAGCTTTGCATATTCCAATGGCATTGCTCTATGCTATCCGCTCACTGTTTACGAATCTTATCGGTGATTTCAGACTTGTGGTTATCGGTGATAAAGAGGATTGGTTTGGCCCTGAATTGGAGCATATTCCTTCAGAATTCTCTGCACAAAATACGAATGGTCTCATTGATGAAGTTCTCAGCAGGATTCCACTCGTTGAAAATCTGTCAGCGAAGTTTGTCATCATGTTGCCAAATATCATTTTGCTCAATAAATTATCATTTGCTCACATGATGATCCCAAAGGTTTACGAGACCGGTAGTTTCGATACAGGATTACCTTTTGCGGTGGATGTGAAGAAATTCGAGGACTTGATGACGGGCATGCCCGAAGAACCTATTACTTTGGAAGCCTGCCAAAGGTTGAGTGGCATGGGAACTCCTATTGTAGTGGATTGGCGAAAGAACGAATGGCTGTTGCCAATAGTCTCTTCTAACCCTAATCCGGAGCTATATGCAGAATTTAGTAAATCTCGCTTATTCCTGCGTTTCGGCAATAATGGTTGGAGCGATTTTCTTGAGTCTTGGCTCTCAGAAAAATTCGCTGCAAAATCTGTATTTGAAGTCTAATGAAACAGGATATCATCACTTGGCTGAAGTCAGGTGCTAACGCTCAAGAGGGTGTACAGCTTATGAAAAGAGCGGGTGCACCCTCTCTTGCTTTACGTATGGTATCTGCTAACCCTTCACGACACCGGAAAATGATGGCTGAATGGTTGGCAAACAAGTTTGATATCAATGATACATTGAGTGTTGTCCGCCATACGGCTGAAGTGATTGTCTTCAAGGAAAAACAGAAGCCTTTCCGTGAAGAATTTCCATTTTTGGATAAACCAGACTGTCCTGTTGAGTTGGAGGCTTTGGCTTCGCGAAAGTTTTCCCGATACCATGACTACATCAAATTGCATCCAAAACTTAGGGAATGCCGTAGTTTGGAGGAATGTGCTAAGATTGCCGGTGAACTTTTGGCAAGCTATATGGAAAATCGTGCTATATGGGCCGAATTGAACTATTATCAACTGCATGGTGCTATATTAGGGAAACATCCAATTTTTGCGGCATTTGCCAAACGGAAGAACTTGCTTGCCATGTCAGTCAAAGACTTGATGAAGCGTAAACTTCAATTGGAGAACAATATTTGGCGAGTCCAGTCTGAAATGAAGAAGGGTAATAAACCCCATCTAGATTGTGAACGTAAAGAACGTTTGGATACATATCAGACAGAACTTGCTGAAGTTAACAGATTGTTGGATGAATAGATTTTTCAACCTTGATGAATTGTTTGCTGAAGTCAGACGTTCAAGGATGTTCTCCCAACGGTTCGAAAGCATCCTTACTTTTAAGCTCAATAACTTGCGTGAGCTTTGTGGACGGTTGCCAGATAACAATGAGGCCTTTTTCATCGAAACGCGTAAGAGTTTTACGGCTTTCACCTTCATTGTCTATCTCATCAAGAATGCCGGATATGCCAGGCACATATACATAGCCACCTATTCAACCAATGAGCGTATCATTAATGCACTGTTACGTTGGAAAGATAAAGGTTTGATAGGAACTATCCATTTGCATGTTTCTGAAACACTGAAGTTCCGAATGCCCGAGATTTTCCAACGGCTGAAGCAACTACATAATGAGGGTGTCATAACCCTCACGTACGGTTGGACGCATAAAAAAATCACTTGTCTGGATACAGAGTCCGGGCATTATGTAGTCGAAGGTTCGGGAAACTATGGAGAGAATGCTCTGGAAGAACAGTATGTTTTCCTTAAATCTAAAAAAGTATATGAATTCAGGATCGGAAATTAATGTTTGGACACAACGGCCTAAATGGTTCGGTCGGATTGATATTGAAGAATTTGAAAGGTTGGCCGGTATCGGATACACTCCTCAACAGATTGCCATGTATTACGATATCGATGTTACAGATTTCATGTTCTACTTCACTTTGTTAAAGTCAAAGTTGAAATACCACTATGACCGTGGTCAACTCTTGCAACAGGCTAAAGAGGGTATTTCAATGTCGGATGCAGCAGCGGTAGGGGAAAATGCTACTCAAGCCCAAAGATTTGATAAGTTTCGGGCCCAACTGGAGTTTAAGAATCATATTCATAATGTGTTTTTTGGTGATTTAGATGTTTGATAAAAGTTACTACCATGTTCTTCAAGACTACATCCAGAGCGGTTGTAAGGAACAGCTTACCTCAGAAGAACAAGATTATTACAATGCCTTGTATGCGATAGTAGGCATTCACCGAAAATATGGAAAGGATCAAGCTATCAGCCTACTGATGCATGAACCTTTCAAGTGCTCGCGACCACGAGCTCGTGAGATGTATAATGAAGCTGTGAACCTGTTTTTCCTCGATGATACGATTGAGAACCGTGCCCATCGAAATATGATATTTGAGGATTTACAGAAAGCTGCACAAGCTGTGTTGCTATCAGCCAAAACTCCAAAGGATATGGAAATCTATGGTAATCTGAAAATACAGGCATGGAAGGTTAAACAATTGGATAAGGAAGACCCAGTCAAGCGTGAACAGCCGAAAGACAAGCCTATCAAAGTCTACACTACTGATTCAAACATGATAGGTATCCCGTCCATTGACCGAAATTCTTTGGCTCAACAGATTGATAATATCCCGAATATTTCAGAGCGAGACCGTGAAAGGTTGAAACGTGATGCCCAAATTATTGAAACCTCATTTGAAGAAATGCTCGATGACACGCAAGAAAAAACTCAAGATTACGGATGATATCGAAGTTCGGTATGGAAACTGGGTAGCACAAGTGCTTTCTATCATCATGCCATGGTCACTTTATTGGGTCGCTGGACGTGCTTCTGCCAAAACAGTTCAAGTATTGGCTGAACGTGTCCAGGAAGTAGCTGTCGATTGTCCGGGTGCTCCTTTTGCATGGGTAGCTGATACCTATTCGGATTTACATAAAAATGTTATCCCTTCACTTATTGATGGGCTTGCTTTGCTTGGGTGGGAATATGGTACTCATTATGTGATCAATGAAAATCCACCTGAAGAATGGAAACTCCGCATGTATAATCTTTGTTCCGATTGGAGGAATACGATGGTGTTCTACACTGGATTCAATTTTACCTTTATCTCTTTGGACCGTATGGCCATAGGTGCAGGCCGCTCGTATGTAGGTGTGTTTGGCGATGAAGTCAAATATTTCCCGGAAGATAAATTTACCAACCTTCTGAAAGCTGTACGTGGTTTCTATGTTAAATACGGAGATTCGGTTTGGTATCGTAGCAGAACCTTGACTACCGATATGCCTAACCCCAACCATTTGGGCGAATACGACTGGATTCTGAAAATGTCCAAACAGAACGACAAGCAGAAGATTATGCTCGCATTACGTGCAGGATTGGTTTATAATGACACTAAGAAAACATACGTTTCCCATCTTCAGGAATTTGAATCTTTGAAGAAAGATGCTCGTACCGATAAGTCTTTAGTGCCTAAAATGGACAAGGCAGAAAAGTCTATGACATTGGCCTACCGGAATATGAAAAGATGGGAGCAACGATGGATAAAAGCACGACAAAGGGTATCTTTGTTCTTCATATCATCAACCTATGTTAATGCAGATATATTGGGGCTCGAATGGTTCCAGGATGAAATATCAGAAGGCCTTGAAGGTCTTAACTGCAACGTGCTTTCTATCATCCCTAAGCTGGAGGCTAGTGTGCTGTTCTATCCCAATCTTACTATCGGACATTTTTATGCTGATGGGTACTTAAGTGATGTTATAGAAAAACAGCCATTAGGGTGGCATGAAGATTGTACTGTTCTCCGTTACTTGGATAGAAACAGTTATCTGGAGGCCGGCATGGACTCAGGTAATATGTTGTCTATGGTTACCGGACAACGGAAGGGGAGCACTTATTATGTGTTGAAAGAGTTCTACTCATTGCCCCCTCAAACTGTACGCGATTTGGCGGATGCATTCCTCTCTTACTTTGCTCCGATGAAAAGAAAGGTACTGAAGCTGTACTATGACCGCTCCATGAATAACTACAAGCGAGTGAAGTCGGATATGGCTACACAAATTAAGAACTGTATAGAAAAATATGCCGATGGTACATCTACCGGTTGGAGCGTTCAGCTAATGTCGCTCAATCAGGGGAACATTGGCAGTAACCTGGAATATCGCTTCATGCAGGATCTGATGGCTGGCAATCTTCAAAGAAGGCTGTTTTCTTTAAAGATTGATCAATATAATTGCCGGAACCTTAAGAGTGAGATGGAGGTAACAAAGACTAAGTCTGTTACTGATAGGAATGGAGCTACCATGGTTGTAAAAGAGAAAACCGGTGATAAGCTTCCAACTGCAAGACTGCCTAAAGAATCAACCAACTTGACCGATGCTTTTAAGTATTTGATAATGCGTAAGGAGTGGTTGCGGGTTTGGCAATCCAAAGGTACTGCTTATGTCGGCTAATGTTTGTAATTGGTTTGAATGGCCCTTCCAACGTGGTTGGAGGGGCTTTTTTTATAGGTCGAACCTTGCTAGAGGTGGGATTCTCGTCATATTTCTCTCTCGTTTTTGCGTTTGCGGTCGCAACCTTCGGACGGTGCGGCTCGGGCAGGGCTTCGTGGTAGTTTCTCAGATTCTGAGAAACTAACGGCTTTTTTCTTGGTTTTTAGGCACTTGAATTTTTAAAGTGCCTCTTTTTGTGCTAAAAGTTTGCCCTTTTCCCACTAATGTCCGCCTGAATGAGGTCGGCGGCCGCGAAAAGTTCAAGCGTGCCGGATTGGCTTTACCCATGAACTTTTCGCGGATAAGCGGTAGAAAGCACTGCTTTCTGTTCTTGGTTTAAGTTGGCATAAAGAGGTTGGTGTTTCTCAAGATGCAGGCATTCTCTCTAAATACCATCCACATTTGCCAACGTGTTTTGAAGCGGTAGCGTTCCGCTGTGCTGTTTTGGGTACATATCAAGTGATATGTGTACCCGAAAACGCGGAATCGGGTACATATAGTTTCCTGAATGTACCCGATTCTTCTATTCTTCGGCTGTTTCCTTTTTCTGAATGTCGCCGTTTCATTTTCCTTCTCCAGCCCCACGCAGTTTCACTTTTTTGAGCTGCAAAGGTAAATGCCGTCTCTCTCTGGCTCAAGTTCGGGCCGTATGGTTTCCGTAAAAATCTCCATCCCTTTGGGTAGTATTCAAGCCTTTGGTTTCCGTGAAAAACTTGCTCTTGTTCAATACGGCACCTTTGTAGGCAGCGTAAAAAAGGCGAAACATACCGCGTAGCGACAGGCGACGCAGAAAAAAAAAGCTCCATTCAGGGAAACAGCCAGTTAAAGGCTCACACCCACGAGCTCAAGGTTCAACATAAAATTTACAAGCCATGAATTACCGCATGAAGACATTATCCTACAATCAAGCACTCGCAGAATTAACCCGAATTTTCGGCAGTTTTGAAGTTACCGACAAGGTGGACACTCTCAGCAGACTAGAAATCTACTTTACCACCCAGCAAGGCCAGAATTTAGTGCTATTGGCCGATGAATGCGACTACTTCCAACGAAATACTAACTATGAAATATTTGAAGCATGAAAAAGAGTACCGACCCAAAGAAGAAAGAGGAAGCTTTCAAACGTAGGGAAGCCCTCAAAGATTTGTCAGCTAGTTTGCAAGCATTATCCAAACAAGGTCTGTTTCCCGAGTTCCCGACTGTTAACGGCTTGTTACGTTACTACTATGAAAATCGGGGCTATACCGACCTAAAGACTTTCAAGCAGTGGAGAAAGGACGGATTTGCCGTGAAGAAAGGAGAAAAGGCTATCCTTTTATGGGCTCAACCAGTAGCAAGCAACCACAGCAAAGTAGAAGCAACCGAAGCCGGCAAGGATGAATCCGAAGCGAAAGAGGATTATTTCCCTATTTGCTATGTGTTTGCATCGTGCCAAGTACATAAAATCAGCTAACCCTAATTAAATATATTGTTTTACATTAAATTTTTATCATTATGAAAAAGAACGAAGTTAAGAACGTAGGTCAGGTTTTGGAATCAATGTCTAAAAAGGCTGTTAACCCTGTTATGGTGGCCGTTTCTCCGATTGTGAACGCAAAGGAAAAAGAAAAGGCAGAAGAAGCCAAGATAGAAAAAGAAGAAGACAAGCAACCGACAAAGGAACAGACTGCCGAAGAACTGCAAGCGGAGATAGAACGCAAGACCGCAGAGCTTCAGAAGTGCCTTGAAGTATTGGAACGTAAAAAGAAGCTTTCCAATGACCGCACCGCTTTTATGAGTGCTCTTGATGACCTGGACGAAGCCGAAAACAAGATAGGAGAGGAAGACGGCTTCAATACGCCTAACTACAAGTTGAAGTTTACGGGTTCTTATGGCAGTAGTGAAATTTTCTCTTTGTCGAATCGTTTTATTCTTTTGGAATTTATCGACTTCATGCGTGGCCGTATCAAATCAAAGATTTCAGAAATTGAACTGCAACTCATTGCCTAATAAGGGAAAGAGTGAGAAAGAAAGAGGGGTATTTCCCCTCTTTTTTTGTGCTGTTATCGGTGGTGGCCGCCCATACCGTTTTGCTAGCTACTTGATGATCGCGAGCAAAACGGTATGGGGCCCGATTGTTTGGTAGGGGATTGTTCCGTTCCTTGAACCACGGAGGGGATAAAAAAATCCCGCCATTAAAGCGGGATTGAATAAAGGTTATTTTAAGCGAATTTGATTTGACCGATTTCGTTTCCAAAATGATGGAGTGCCTTTTCAATTTTCTCCACTGTAGCCCTTGATGGTTTACGATGTCCGGTTACATAATGACTTAATTGTCCTTGATTAACTCCAGTTATACGTGCCAAGCCTGCTAGTGTAAAGGCGTAAGCATAATAACTTAAGAATGATGCCATGTCATAGTTGAAAGTAAATTCAACTTCAGGGAAAGGAGTTCCTTCTTCAGCATACACCGCTTTCATGTCTTCAACAGCCTGTAAAAAATCGGCCTTTGTTTCATCGACGGTGTTGCCCTCGCCTATACAACCGAATTCGCAGTTGTTGTCAGCGATGTACGCAGAGTATGTCCCATCTACTCCTCGTTCGATGATTACTATCACATTTGCCATATTGAATGTTTATAAAAGGTTATAATAAGTTAATTAAAGTTCTTTTGCTTCTAGATAAAAGAGTGGGGGATTAAATCCCCGCATCTCTTTTAATACTCCTTAGAGTTCCAGGCTTTACTTCTTCCGAGCCATGGTGGCTTGTCTGAAATTTCTTCCCGGTCTTCGGACTGTACCAGATAGGGTGACTCCCTTTTCTAGTTATCTCGTAACAACCGGCAGCCTTCAAAAGTTTTTCTAATTCTTTATATTTCATTCTCTATTGAAATTAAAATTAGACTTGTTATAACACTGCAAAGATACGAATATTAATATCATCTGCAAAGAAAATGATATTAAATTTAATATCAAAAGTTATTTTTTTAATTTGATTATCTGTAAAAGAATGTTTTTGAGGGAAAATGAGAGAGTTTCATCTGTTTCTATTATATTTGTGGTGCCGAAGTTAAACCAAAACATGAATCCCTTGTCAGCGTGTAACTCGTAAAGTCGAGTTCCGGGTGGTTCCGGTCGGCACACGTTGATAAGGGGTTCGCCATTTATGAAAATGAGAAATCTAGCTGTTTTGTTGTTCATGCTTATGAGCGTGAATGTCATGGCTCAAAAGATTGAGTCTAAGAAGGAAGACCCATTCGAGGGTATTAACATCATTACTACAAGTATCGAAAAGTTGAGCAAGGAAACTTTCAAGGACACTAAAGGACAAACGATGTTTTATTTCGAGAGTCAAGGTCCTAAAATATATCTTCACTTATTATGGCAGTGCCGAGACATTTATTTCATTCCACAAGGTGAAACGGCTTTTTTGTTGTTGGATGATAAAACGAAGATTGAACTGAAAGCGGCTCACGACGTAAAACCTGTAGCTGGTATTGCTTCAACAAAAGCTGTAAAACCGGCTGGTGTATGGGGAATGGATATTCCTTATTATAGCTTTGATATGGATAAATTGGCAGGACGGAAAGTAACTGATATCCGAATAAAAACAACTGACGGATATTATGATTTTGTTGTTCAACCCAAAAATCAAGGCCTGATTAGTGCCTGCCTATCCTTGATCAAATCTGAAATGAATAAATAGAGTAGATGTTTTTTGCTTGGCTAATAAATGTATCTTGAGGGTTCCGGCTATGGCTGGAGCCCTTTTTTTTTGGAAAATTACGAGCGAATTACTAGCAAATTACGAGCGTGGGGGTTATTTTATTAATAATATTACGATTGAATAATAAATTTACATCTCAATATTTCGATATTTCAAGAAATATCCCTATATTTGTAGTGCCAAATTACATTGTTGTAGTCAACACCGCCGAGTATCCGGATAGATGCTCAATACGAAATTGGGCTTTTTTTATGTCCATCGGTATCATTTTCGTGACCTCACGCAAATGGTAGCCTTATACGAAATTTGTTAATATTGCTATATGCGATAAAGCATTCGGCTGTCTTTCCCATATTTATTACTCGACGGGTAATACGATAATGTAGTTTGGCGACTCGGGAAATGGCAGCCGTTCTTGCATCCAATAGGGTGCAAGAGAACTTGCCTAAGATAGCCAAACTATATTATCGTATGTTAAACTCAAATCCCGCGATGCAAGCTGCATCGTTCTCAGCCATCACTACATGGTTGAACCGTGAAAATTCTTTGTTCTCTTCTGTTCTTGAGAGTTCTGTTTCTAACCGCCAGGTGCTATTGATGGGGCATGCTTGCCTTGCTTTCTCGGCATTGATATGTGCCGTTTCGTTTTCGCCAAAAGTCCTTACATTGATGTTCGTTTGGTTCTTTGAGTCTCTGTTTCTTTGTGTGAAGGGAGGTTTGAAATGAGTGAAATGAATGTGAATGGCATTGTACTGGATGATGTCGTTACCAATCAGTTGTCGGAATTACAAGATGAGTATGGCCGTGCTTTGTCGGACAGTTTGGGTGATGTGATGGATTTTATCCTCACAGATTGCACCTCGAAATTACATGGCCGAGAAAAGGAGTTGTTGTCTTATGTGGAGACACTCCATGATGCTCGCAAGGTGCTGCTTAAATTGGTTCCCAAAAAGAGAGGAGGTGAGCAATGAAGCTTGTTTATTCAATCAAGGACATTACAGACCTGGAGTATGCCCTTGCATTGGCTGCCGAAGTGAAGGCAGAAGTGGGCTTGACTCCTGACTATATTGAAACTGGTGACGGTGTCCGTGTAACTTATGACAGGGCCGACTTCAAACGATTGGAAAAAGGTGATATCGGTGATGCAGATTACATCGCTAAACATCAGATAGTTACCGAAAATTGAGTATCTTTGTAAAAGATTAAGACTCGACAGATATCCCATAGTAGTAGTACATATTAGATTTGCACAAGTTTTTGATAACCCTGCTTGCTCGTGAGAGTAGGCAGGGCTTTTTTTGTCCTTTTATTTGGGTATGGTGTGTGTTACTTTTGTAGTATGGGAGTTATGAAAAGACAGGCCGAAGCAATGACTAACCGGGGGAACTGGAGAAAGAAATCCAATTCCATCGGTGGACAGGCTTGGCCCATTGAAATGGTAATAGAAGGAGATAGCGGCATCACCCAACGCCATCAGCGCGAGCAAGACCACGAAGCCGTAGCGAAGTTTAACCGAGAAGTACGTGCTTGGGGCAACATGGTCAATGCCGGGCTGAAGGCAAGTATCAGCAGGCACATCAGCAAGGATCAACATCTTTCAGCCAGCTTGAAACAGAACTACCGCCATTTTGGTAAGACGGTAAAAGCGGGTGAAGAAATAACCAGCATCGGGTTCAGCTTTGCCGAAGAAGGTATTTATGTACACTTGGGTGTTGGCCGTGGCTATGTAATGGAGGGCGGTACCCGAATGGTTATCAAGAAGACCAATCGTGATGACTTGAGAGAACCTAAGGATTGGTTCAACCCTGTTATCCGCCAACACATCGATTCCTTGGGAGAAATAGTGAAGAATTATTGCGGCGACTTGATTGTCAATGCCAGCCGTATTTACATCAACCGATAATTATGACTGAAATAAGAAAAGTGGGAGACTTCCATTTCGTACCTACTGAAGTGGGTACGTATGCCGTTCGGATGGAAGGAGGTATGAATGAGACTTTCGAACGGTTCTTGAGCTTTGATGCCACCAGTTGGGACATGGACCCCGTAACCGTTGCAGGTGTACGCGTTGTGCCTTGGGGAGCAGATAACAATCTGCCGAAGAATATGCGTCGCATACTGGAGAAGAATAACCTTGCACCCGGTATCCTTGACCGAAAGCTTGGCCTAATCTATGGCCAGGGGCCGATGCTCTACACCTTGTCGGTGGAAAACAATGAACGGGTACAGCACTGGTTGCATGACGAGGAGATACAGAACTGGCTTGACAGTTGGGACTATCGTGGCTTCATCCGCAATATGCTGATGGAATACAATCACCTGAAGGGTTGTTTCGTGAAATACATTTCGGGCAAGTCTGTCCGTTTGGGCAAGCCTTGGATTCACTCGTTGGAGAGTGTACCTTCGACCGACTGCCGCTTGGTATGGCCCAAGAATGATTCGAGGAAAGTGGATGATGTAGACCGTATCATGGTGGGCGACTTCGATGCCTATACCAATCCTACATACAAGTTGTATCCGGTATTCGATAAATGGCATCCAACCCGCTCCGAGGTATCCATGAAGTATCATTCGATGCGGAGCTTCGGACGAAACTTCTATTCTCTATCATCTTTCTATGGCTCTGTGCCATGGATGGCCGATGCGAATGCCTTGCCCGAAATCATCGCTTATCTGAACAATAACATGATTGCCGCTTCTTACATCGTACATGTGCCACAAGGGTATTGGGAAGAGAAGCGTCGATTGATAGAAAGCAAGCATCCGGAATGGTCGGAGGCTCAAATCCTCACTTCTATGGATGAAGTGAAGCAGACTCTTGCCCGACAGATAGCGGAAGTAATGGCCGGCAAGAACAATGCAGGCAAATTCTTCATGTGTGTCGATTTCGTGGATGTGGACGGGCATGAACAAAGCTGGAAAATCGAGCCGATTGAAATGAACATTGACAAGTACATCGAGGCGTTGACCAAGATTTCTCGCATCGCCGATTCGTCGACCACTTCAGGACTCGGATTGAATCCGGCATTGGCCAACATCATCATTGATGGTAAAGGCGACAGTGGCAGCCAGATGCTCTATGCCTTGAAGCTGTTCTATGGGGCTGATACGCAAATACCGGAAGAAATAGCTTTGGAAGCCATAAACGATGCTATCCGTATCAATTTCCCCGATAAAAAGGGCGTATTCATCGGCCTTTACCGAAAAGTAATCAACAAAGAAGATAACGTAACGGCGGGAGACCGTGCAACCAACCAAGTATAATGAAGAAGGAACAACTAGAATTCCCTAACTGCTGGGAAGAACTGACTCCCTCTGAGTGGCAGTATCTGCTGAAGCTTCGCGGGAAGCTGGAGAAAGACAACCGGGTAAGCCTGGTTGACGTAAAACGTGAGTGGACCCGTTTCGTACTGCGTGGCCGAAAGTATCCGGAGTCATTGAAATCTGTAGACGGTTTGCTACTGATTGATGCTCTTTCGGAAACGCTTGACTGGATGTGGAAGGAACATGAAAACGGCGTCATTGAGCTTACCTTCGATGTTACCGACCAATTGTTCCCCCAATGGCATCGGTTCAGAGGTCCGAAATCGCATGGTGCAGATTTGTCGTTCGGCGAATTCCGACATGCCATGGCTTACTGCAACGGCTATACGAAAGAACATCGGTCTGAATTGCTGACTGCCTTGTGTGGCATACTTTACCGCAAAGTAGGAGACAGACGGAAGGGTCAGTACCGTGAACCGTTTTCGCCGGATTTGATTCAGATATACGCCAACCGTATATACGCCATGCCGGACCATTTGAAGTGGGGTGTTTATGCCTGGTTCAGCAGTTTCTGCCGGTTCCTGACAGAAGGTACATTCATTCTAGACGGCAATGAGGTGTGTTTCGCTCCCATTTTTGCCCGTTCGAAGAGCGATGAGCCGGCTGATCAGTCGCTAGGTCTGAACAGCATTCTCTTTTCTGTAGCGGAAAGTGGCGTGTTCGGATCGGTCAAGGATACGGACGATGCCCCGTTATTGCGTGTGTTATTAAAACTATTGGATGACCATAACAAGGTGGAAGCCTTGAGAAAGGATTTGAAGAAATGATTTTCAACAGAGATAACAAAGGAGCAGAAGAATTACGCTCCCTGACCGGCAATTACTACGCCAACAATGAGTTTTCGAAGATTAGAAGCGATATCCAAGCAGCTACCTATAACCTCTGCAAAGTGGTAAGCGATGCTGTGTACGAACGTGCCTTGAAAGCCTATAAGGACAAAGAAACATCAAGCAGTGAAGAAGGTGGTATCCAGAATGTGGATAAGTTCGTGGAACTGGTGCAACGTCCCATTGCCATCATGGCAACGTTACAGCTGTATCGGAAGAATGATGTATCGCACGAAGACAGCGGACGAAAGGTAGTCGTATCGAGCGACGGCAGTGACAAGATACCTTGGGAGTGGCAACTGGACAGAGACGATGCCATCCACATGGAAGAATACTATCAAGCCGTGGAGCAACTGATAGACCACCTGAATAAAATCAAGCTTCGTGAATGGATGGAAAGCGACCAGAAAAAGCTTTCTGACACGCTTATTATCCGCAGTGGCCGCGAGTTCGACAAGTATTTCCCTATCCAAAGCAGTGAAAGAATGTTCCTCCTGCTTATCGGATTTATCCGTGAAGCACAGATACGCTACATCCGACCGGCTTACGGTGCCGACAAATGGGAGGATTTGCTGAAGAACCGGGAAACACCCGAAAGTGAAGTCCGCTTTGCCGCTTGCAAGGCTACTGCGTTACTGGCTATGTCGATGGCCATGCTCCGTATGCCATTACAGCTGATACCTGGTGGCGTAGTCCGTAACTATATGTCGGAAAACGGTATGCGTGAATCGCTACCTGCTTCGATTGAAGACGTACGACGTCTTGCTTCGTGGCTACAACAGGACGCTACTGACTGGGTGGCCCAGATGAAGGATTTGAGAGACGGAAATACGGGCGACATCAGTCTTTTGCCCGAGAATGACAAACGAAATAAATTCTGCTTGTTATGACAGTAATCCAAAAGCCCGGTGCAAAGGAGCTGGCATTGAACATGCCGGACTTCATCATTGACACAGACTCAAGCATCTTGTTTGAGGTGAAACATGGGGACAGCCTAATCTTAAGTGAACGATATGTTCCGGATGCCTTGAACCAAGTACGGACCCATCGGCTAGGACGATTCCTGGCCAATGCCTTGTGGGGAGTTTGGTGCAACGGCAATCTGCAGAGTCAGGATTTTGTTATGGGTACGTTTCACTTTTATGTGGACGGTGTGAGTGTTGGCAGTACCGATGTAATCTTCACGAACCATTGGCTGAAACGGAGCGGTATTCCGCAGTTCCTTAGTCAAGGGACTACCAAAGTTACCCGCCCCGGTGTAACCGAATACCTTTCCATTCTTACTCCTTCCAACGTGAGAGCGGAAGCCGTGAATGAAACGGGCGACCTGATATCGACCTATCTCGGCCAAGCTAATGGTGTGGCAACCTTGGATGTATCGTATGACCGGGTAGCTTCTTCGCTCGGATTCAATCCTGTAGGGCAGTATCGGATAACCGTCGGCAATGATGTGTTTACCTTCGTAGTTGACCACAACAATTATACGGAAGTGTTCCAGTTCCGTTATCGGAATGTGTTCGATTTGCCAGAATCGTTGAGTTGTGTAGGCGACCTGAAGCTGAAGGGGGCGGAGAAGGCATCTACCGGATATCTGTATGGAGTGGAACGGAAATTTGATGTTCGTGCCAACGATGAATATGAAGTAAGCAGTGGTGTTATCTTCTTGGGTAGCGAATACAAATATTGGCATGACTTCATGAATACGCGGGAAGCCGAGTTGTTGATTGACGGTACCTGGTTCCCCATCTTGATTAGTAAACAGAATTATGAACGCGAGTTCCGCAAGGATAGGCTGAAGAGCATTGAATTCTCTTTCCGCTTTGCGGATCCTGACCAAAACGGATTGTTATGATACCGATATTGAGATTCAGAGAATGGTGCATTGAGCTGATTAATGAAGTCAATGCAGATACCCAGCTTATTGATCATCTGGTAATGGGCGTGAAGGAAGAACATATTATCAAGAAATTGAGAGACAAGTCGGGCGTCTGCCTTTGTGTGAATTACCCGGATGCATCGGGCAGTGGAGAAGAAGACAATGTTACGGATGACCATACCGTCTACTTTTTTGTGGTGCAAAAGATAAATCCCGGTACTCATACCGAGGATGAAGAAATGAAGCATTATGATGCCATGCAGTTTACCATGAGCCAACTCCGTTCGGCTGTCCGAGCGTCGGCCCAACAGAACTGCATCGGGGTGCAGGTTTCTCCTTCCGATAAGGTGGAGTGGGAGTATCAGATATTCGGAGGTTTCAACGGCCTTAGTTTAGGAGCAAAAATAACAGATATATCCCATGGTTAGTTTATACATTGACGGGACACCGGTTGTGCTCCCTTCGGATTTCGCAACCGAAATCAAGGTGGAAAACTCATTCTTTACCAAGAGTGGGGAGTACACCTATGACTTCAACATCCCGCTGAACAATCCGACCAATGCGGCACTCTATTCACACCTTCATCGGGTGAACAGTGTCAGCGAAATTACCGAAAAACGTCAAGCTGTGCTGATTGCCGATAACCGGTGCTTTATCAATGGCACGGAAATCATCACAGACTGGACAGATGATGCTGTTTCCATCCAGCTTGCTTCGGGAAACAGTGAGTTGAACTACTTGATTGGCTCGAACCTGCAGGTTTCATTCCTGGATATGGGAAAGGCAGATATCGATAACGACAGTTCGCCCGTTTCGCACTATCAGCGAAGCTTGTTCGGCAAGTATCCGGAATACGACTTCGTTGCAGCCCCCATCATGACTGCAAGCGGAATTCTGAACGAATGGCAGATGAAGATGATAAACGGTAGTTATGCATTAGAACTTGAACGGTATTCACGAAGAATAGTCCAGCCTTATCTCTGTGCTTTGGTACGTAGAATGCTGAACGCATTGGGTTATACCATTGGCGTGAATCAACTGGAGGAAAGCCGTTACAACCAACTGATATCCGTTCATGATGTCAATACGCTGGAGTACTCAAAAATGCTCCCCGGATGGAGTGTGAAAGACTTCTTCGAGAATCTGGAAAACTTGTTCAACCTGGTACTGGTGGTGAACAACAAGAAAAGGATGGTTGATATCATCTTTGCCAACCAATTCTATCTGGCTGCAAGAGAAGTTCACTTGAGTGCAGTAGAAGATGAATATGAAGTGGAAATTGATAAGGATAACCGTAACTTGATGACAAACGCGGACGTAAGTTACGATGTTCCTTCAACTGCCTATTTCCGTTATGCCAAGATGGACGAGAACCTGGTGAACATGTGCGACAAGATTGAACAGCCTAGCCTGCTTCTTCTTGCCGGATGGTTCAAGGACAACAGAGCACCTCGCACGATTGGTACCGACACCAGTACAGGCAGGCAGTACGTGTACAGTCCTACGGTTTATTCGGCTAATCCGGAATATCTTTATCCGATACGCGAAGTAAACCAATATGCTTCCTTGATAAGAGGAGGGGAGGAAACTACGCTGAAGTTTGTTCCTTGTGCCCAAGCTATCTATAGCATAGCTTGTTTGAGTGAAGACGGCGAACTGAAGAATGAATACGATTGGGTGCTGCCATCCATTGAAGGTGAACCT
>JAEIGA010003074.1_pt1 | contig 26290 bp, 39 predicted proteins | sample 9270691 | NCBI WGS metagenome assembly JAEIGA01 (sample SAMN17057246, study PRJNA624740) | gut metagenome | biome: biome; isolation source: fecal sample | host: Bos grunniens | place: China: Xizang | collected 2019 | reverse complement strand
GTCTTCTGTGGTGTAAAATTTTTTCAGCACCATGGGGCTAGAAGACAATGCGCCCGCCCTCAAATTTGTAGCGTTTCCCGCCTTTTACTGCCGCAAAATGTTCATTATTGTGGCATTTGAAACATAAAGCTTCCAAATTATCATGATTTAGCGCAATTTCTGGCATTTTTGCCGTGTTTTCGTCCAAATATTGCTTGTGGTGCACGATTTCCGCCGGTACTATCAGCCCTTTAGCCAGGCACCGTTCACATAATCCGCCCACGTTCTGCATGTACGCAGCACGGCACGCCTGCCAAGCTTTTGATTTATAGAATTTATCATGCGCAGCCTTATCCATAACACCAAATAAAAAAGCCCGGCGGGTAAAGATCAGCCCGCCAGACTGGAACACATAAAGCATTACATACAATGCCATATATATTATAACGTTGGTACAATATCAGATTAAAACGGATAATATCAGATTAATCATTAATATAATAATTCATTCCCGTTGTTTGGTATTCTTCCGGCCCGTAGCGTGGTACATTTTTGTTTTTAAATTGCACTAGCGTATCAAATTCACTTTCTGGAAAGATATAAATAGCCGCGCGGGGTTGCTTTTCATCATACATTACACGGCTGCCATCATGTGAAGTTACTATGCTGCTGTTATCATCCGCCAGAATCCCGGCGCGCACAAGTATATCCATTGTGGCTTCTATTAAATTAACCAGGTCAACCCGGCGCCGGCTTTTCATGAAGTACCGGCATGTTATTGTCACGGGTTCATGGATCGGAAGCCCGGCCGGAAGCTTGCAGCGCTTTAAGTAATTCAGGCAGCGGACTTCATACGCTGTATATTGCTTTGATTGTAAAATGTGCGGCTTCCCGTTCTTATCCTTCGCAATCCGCTGGCTGTTCTTCTTTGTGACCGGGTTCCCCGGTATTTCTATTTTGTACATGTGTTCCCCCTTCACGTTATTGTGTAGTCTATTAGTGGCGCAATGTGTGCCAGGGCTTGCAAATGGATTTCCTGGCAATAGTTCACCGCGTAACGCATGCGCCTGGCTATATACTCCCATGACTTGAAACATACATACCGATACAGTAACACGGTTCTTTCTTTCGCACTGGGAAGCTTTTCAATTGTCTTTACCGTTTCCATGTCTGAAGCTTCCAGCGCTTCCATCTTTGCTTTCAGCTGTTCTTCAAATTCCAGCGCAGCTATAATTGTTTGTTCCCCGTGTTTCGGGTTCGGCTGCGTCTGCACTTTGTTTTCTGCCGGAACACTTACCAGTTTACTGGCACGGCCCCGCATTTCTTCCAGCTTCAAATTATACGCGCGTAGTTCATCATGCCGGCCCTTGTTTCGGTTTAGCCAGTCTTTTGCCGCTGCCTGTTCATCCGTCATTCTTAACACCTCCCAGCAAATCGTATACGCTGCACTTTAGAATCAGGGAAAGCGCCAGCAGTTCACCCAGGCGCGGTTCTATGGATCCATCTAACCATCTGTAAACTGTTTTGCGGTCATAACCCAGGCGGCGCGCTATTTGTCCCCGGCTTAACCCGGACCGGATCAGCTGCGCCCGGAACGCTTCACAGAATCCCGGAAAATGATAATAACATGTTTTATTGCCGCGTTTTCTAGCCATCTTCCTGGCACCTCATTTTATAACCGCAATCCGGGCAATATTTATATCTTATTCCCGTGCGTTCGTAGCAGTGCGAACACTTCCACCAGGGCCGGGCAGGATCGAAAGAAAGTTCATCATCCGGAAGCCATTCTGCTGCGCGTTCTCTATATTCTTTTAATTCTTTCAACCATTCGGCTAATTGTCTATGTTCTTCGGCACATTCAAAACATTCAGCTTCATTCAGTTCTGCCATTTCTTCCGCGTGTCTAATTGCTTCGTCAAGTTCCATTTTTTGCCATCCATTCCCACATATCCATCTGTTTAAGTTCCGGCGCTGGGCAGTGTATTTGTTTGTGTTCCGGTTCATGTTTCTTACAATATTCATTTATGAAAGCCTGTTCACGTTCACGGATTGCCGCAACGGTTTCCGGCCGGTACTTTTCACGCCACGCCCTTATTTCCCCGTCAATATCGTAAGCCGTTGGAATATTAAAAAGCATTTTTGCGCACCAGCGCGCTTCTGATAGTGTCATGCCTGGCCGGCGCTTCAGCTGTTTACTTACTTCTTTTTCGTAAGCGTCTACCTTTTCACAGCCCGGGTTCCATGCCCTTGTCTGGCCATACGGGCAAGTGAAATATTGAACGCCCGTTGGTTCATTTCCTGGCAATGACATTAAACATTCATAATTGCATTTATTCATCCGCTTCCCCTTCTTTCTTGCTTCCTCCCAGATTGTAAGCCGTTTGGGCAAAATCAGAAAATACCTTTTCTATCTGTTCGCTAGTAACTGAAATAGGAATTGTTACTACTGGCGGATTAAAATCCATTTCGCCTTCGTCCCATCCAGTGCGCGTTCCACAATACTGGCATACACTACTTTGTAACGCAGCGTTGCAATTGGGGCAGTTTGTTGGTTTTTCAACGTAATATTTCATGTTATTCCCTCATACACGCCCCACAGTTCGGGCACCTGTTCAATTCTTCTTCTGTATAACCATCCGTGTCAAAATATTCCAGGCAATCAGGACATCGCACTTCTGAAATTATCCACTTTCTATATTTGTATTTCTTCTTCAGTTCGTCCGCTATTGCGTAGAACATATCACGCCGGGCAAACTGTTCATTACTGAAACAGTCATATGCTGCCATATCTTCACAGAAATCTATCATTTCATTAAACGTTGGCATGCTGTTCACCTTCCAGGCCGTCAAGCATTTTTTGCAAGCACTCCGGGCAAAGATCATTCCTGTTTTTTACATTTCCGTCTGTTACTTCAAAAAGTGTGTAGTGCTTCATAATACATTCTTTTTCACAATAATCACAGTTAATTACTTCACGTTTCATTGGTTAGTCACCTCCATACGTATAATCAAACCAAACCAAAATAATAAAGATAATCAGCAGCACAACAATGGCAATTATATATTTCATGCGCTACACCTCATTAGTAAAAATTAAACGGAAGTGTGTCCGGTGCCGGTGGCGGGACCTGTGGCGGCGGAACAGGATAGTCATATAATGTTGGCGGCACCGGATCGAACGCGGGCGCGGGTGCCGGTTGCTGGATCGGCTGCGCAGCTGGTGCCTGTTCCTGTTTCGGCTGCACCGGGATCGGTATCAGATCATAAGAAGAAACGAAACAATCTAGTGCCGTTATGCGCTTCCCGTCCTTTTCGTAATTACTGCTTTGCATTTTCCCGGAAACTGAAACCATGTTACCGACTTCAATATAGGAAATGAAGAATTTAGAAGTATTTCCGAAAATGGTGCACGGTATAAAGTCCGTTGGTTTATCCTTGCCCCGGGAAATAGCCAGGACAAATTTAACATACTGCACGCCCGTGGCCGTCTGGTTTACGTTCTTTGTGGCCACGCGCCCGGTGGCGTTAAAACTGTTAAGCATTTTCCTTTCCTCCAATACTGCGCGGGCTTATTTTGTAATTTCTTGGCGGGCAGTTCAGCATACACGGCTGTGCGGCTTCCTTGTCACGAAATACGCAATACATGCAGCCGTTTTGTTCGCAATACTGTTTCAGAATCCGCGCGGCCCTTCTGGCCTTATCAGGCATTACAAGATTGTCATAGTTCATCATGTGGCGGAATCCTCCAGCGGTGTATCTGTGGCCATGGCTGTTTGAATAAGTTTCACACGTCCCAGGAACGCCGGCGGGATCGAAACACCAAACTGGCGTTTATATGCTGCCATCAGTTTAACCATTTCCGCATGCGGCAGAATTTCTTCTTTTTTCAGATTTTCTTCCCAGGCAAGCGCCACCCGGCGCCAATCGTGTATTGGTTCGCCGTTGCTTTCCCAGTCCAATTTCTGGTAATACTTAAAAAATCCGTTTGGGTTCACATGTGGGCACTTCGAAGAAATGAACGTTTCTACTTCTTCCCGTGTTGGTGCTTGCGCGCGCGCGCGGGATACACTACTGGTATTATGTTGTTCTTCTTCTTCTGTATAACTATAGTTATAATTATAATTATTATTATCGTGACATTCTGTCACAACTGTGTCACAACCTTCCGTGACATTACTGTGACATTCTGTCACACTTTCTATTTTTCCTGTTTCCTGTAATGCCAAATTGGCAGCTTTCTTTCTTTCACGGCAAAGTCTTTGCCGGATCGCGGCAGGCGTGCCGGACTTTCTGCCGGTCATTTTCGGAACATCGTCAATATAAATGCTGTTATCGTCAGTAATGGAAATCAATCCCAGCTTTGCCAGGATCGGCAGCGCGCAGCGTACTAAATCAATATTCATGCCGGTAAGCACGGAAAGCGTGCTGGCGTCCATTGGTATATCATCCGTGTTATATAAATATCCGTTCGTTGTAAGTGCTTCCATCATAAGTTTCTGGTAAAAGATTTCATACGCGTAGCCGTTCGGCTGGGCTTCCAGCAGCTTGATTTCACGCCGGTGGTAGAAATCACGCGGCAGCTGTATAAAGTACATTGTTCTTTCTTCAGTCATTGTTTTCACCTTCCTTTATTATTTTTCGAATATTGTTAAACGTTTCCCCGTCCATGTGGGTGCGTGTGGCTTTCTTGTCATACGTTGACATTTGGTTTTTAATCACGCCATACACACCAAATAAATGCCGTGCGAACCTTTCCCGGTTTCCTTCTTTGCTTTCTATGTATTCGTTTTCCATATCCGCGAACACGGAAGCCAGGCAAATAATCAAATCATTCATTTCACCGTCAAAACGCACAGAAATGTTATCTTTATCGTTTTTTCGAATTAGTTCTACATGTATCAGTGCTTTATCTTCCATATTTTCCGCCATCCTTTAACCATTCAAAGATTTTCTGCCATTCTTCCGCCATCTTTCTGGCCTGCTGTTCCTGTAGCCGGAACGCTGCTATTTTTGCCTTTATGTCCGCCAGGATCAGCGGCGAAACCTCCGGACGCGCCGCCCGTATTTCATCCGGATCAGCTTCCGGCATAACCTCCGGAACCGGTTCCGCTTTCTTTACCGGTTTAATGTCCGGCTTTCTTCTTTCGCGCAGCTGGCTGTTAAGCATGTATATTTTTCCATCCTGCTTTTCACGCCACTTTATGCGGTTGTACATCGTCTTATACGGAACGCCTGCCAGATCGGCCACGGCCTGAACAGTGGCACCGGCTTCCAGCTGCTTTTTGATTTCTTCCCATGGCAGTGTCTTTGCGGGCTTCACTTCTTCCCATTCACGTGTCTTTTTCATTTGCTGGAATCCTCCGGAAAGTATGCGGCAATATTGCCCGGCGTGATTTCCACGCCCAGCCACTTAAGCAGTAATGTTTTTTCAGTTTCGGAAAAGTTTCTGCGCCCGTTCAGACAATTAGCCACATAACTGGCACTTCTATTTATGACGGCGCCCAGCGCCTTGCAGTTCTTAAATTCGCGCCGTAATAAAGGATATGACGGATTTTCTTTATAAAATTTCATGTGTTCCCCTCTTTCGAAATGTTCCTATTTCGAACATTTTTGATTAAAAAAATTAGTTATTCGGCCCGAAAAGTATATATAACACTTCAGCTTCAGAAAGCTTAAAAGCAAGTGCGGCTTTTTTCAGTTCTTCGCATGTTATGATTGTGTTCCCGTTCAGCTTCGCATATACAGAATTAATATTTATGTCCCACAGTTCTGCCAACTGCTTGCCCGTTACGCCTTTTTCTGTCAGTTTTCCTTTAAGTCTTATATTCACTTTGATACCTCCATGTGCTTTTTGGGGTACATTCATTATAATGTGCCCTTCTGTATATATGCAATAGGTAAAATCTGCTTTTAATGTATTTTTTTAGTACATTTAACATGATAGAATACAATCTGTAAAACTACTGTAATAATAGACAAGGAAATAGGGAACACATGAAACAAGAAACACCAGAAAGCATTGCTTTCGGCTTGCGCTTAAAATCTTTACGCCAGCGCGCCGGGCTTACACAATCACAATTAGCCCAGAAGCTGGGCTATACCACGCACAGCGCCATCCTAAAAATAGAACAGGGACGGCAGGACGTGCCAATAACACAACTGCCGGCACTATGTAAGGCGCTTAACTGTACGCCCATGGAATTGCTGGGCCTGCGTCCGGAGGGTGATTATTTAGTGGATATTACACCGGAATCCGGCACCATCATGGAAAGAATCAACCAACTGCCGGCAGCGCGCCGGAATGAATTGCAAAAGACACTTGAAATTCTAATAAAAGGAATGGAGGGTGAAAAGTAAATGGCTACAGCTATATGGATAGAATCAGAAAAGCGCTGGTCGTTACGCTGCCAGGTGCACGGAATCCAGAAGCGTTTCACTTCCAGCAAGCCCGGCATATCCGGAAAGAAAGAAGTATTAAAAAAATACCGGGCTTTCCGTGACGGCGCCAGCTATGAGGATTTATTACTTTCTGAAGCCTGGGAACGTTTTCTGGAATACATTGTGGATAAAAACGGAAAAGGCGAAGCATATATTAACCTGGAAAAATACGGGCGTCTTTACATCCTGCCACGGATCGGTAAGAACCTTTTAAGCGTTTGCGGCCTTTCCGACTTCCAGCAATGCATATCTAAAGCGCGGCGGACCTCCGGAGGATCGGCACCGCTTTCCAGGCGGACGCTGCGGAACCTGAAAGCCACCATTATGCAATTTATTCATTACGCCGTGGCTAACGGTTATATGGATCCATTACGCGGGCAGTTATATATCCCGGCCAGTGCTCCAAGCACGTCCCGGAAAATACTTCAGCCCGCTGATATTGCCCGCCTGTTTGAAGGTTCCGGGCTTTCCGACTGGTATATAAATATATTCCGCTTCGCGCTGGTTACTGGCCTGCGCACGGGTGAAGTGCTGGGCATACAAAACGGCGATATACAAAACAACGTTCTTTATGTGTCCCGTGCCATCAACTGCCGGAACGTTATCACAGAAGGCAAGAATAAAAACGCGCAGCGCTGTATCTATCTTAATAAGATAGCGCGCCAGATCGTGAACGAAAACCAGTTCAGAAATGCCAAATTGAAAACGCCGTGGCTGTTCTGCAGTAAAACAGGCGCACCGCTTTCACAATCAACTTTACGTAATGCCTGGCTAAAGCTTGCCCGGGAAAGAAATCTGCCCGGCTGTCCTTATTCACTGCGCCACACGTTTATTTCCATGCTTAAAAATGAAATGCCGGAAAGCATGCTTAAATCAATAGTGGGCCATTCTGCCAGCATGCAAACAATCGGCGGCGTATACGATCACATCGTAACCGGCGAATTGGAAGCAGCAGCGCAAATAATCGATACCAGATTTTCAAAGCTGGCAGAATAAGTTATAATAATAGGTGCGTATATTTTATTGTCCGAATCCAAAAATAAACGCCATGTTAGAAGGCTGTCCGGTTCCGCTCAATTCCGGGCAGCTTTCTTTCATTATTTTGTAATTTTGTGCTTTCCCGCGCCTGTTTTTGGAACAACTTTTGGAACAATAGTACACCAGTTTGTGAAAATGTTCCTTTTAGGCACATCGGCATTTACGCCTGCGCCGTTGGCATTATACGCCATTTTCGCATTACAGTTAACGCGAAATAGTGGTTTTCGATTCTCCTCGCCTCCACCAGCCAAAAGCGCCTATATACGGCGCTTTTATTGTTTCACGTGAAACATTATGGAACAACTTTGGAACATGCGCCCAAATAGCACAATTTCACTATTTTATCTTTTCGTTAAAAACCAAAATCAACATATTTTAGTTTTTAACTCGGTTTTAACTCGTTAACCGTTTTGAGTTAAGCAACTTTAAGCAACTTCATGCAACTTCATGCAACTTCATGCAACTTTGTAATAACGACTTAAAGCAATGGCGCAAAATCGCCACGAAATCGCCATGAAATCGCCGGCAAGTTACCAGCAAGTAAATATATGTATATATACATATATACTTCCGGGCATAAAAAAAGCGGGCCGGGGATTTACCCCAGCCCGCAAGGAAAAAGAGAAAGTGCGAAAGCCAAATGTCACATGATAATTGCATGCCATTCTGCAGAATTTACAACGCCGGTAATGGTCAGCCCGTGTTTTTTCTGCACCTTTTTAGTGGCCTGTTCTGTTTTCGGCCCGTAACTGCCATCAAGCTTAATTTCTGCCCCGGAATCATCTGTATAGCCGTAAAGACGTAAAAGCCCTTGCCAGCTGGTCACTGGTCCGTTTGTGTCTTTCATACCTCTTTTAAGTATTGCCAACTCTACCATGCACGTGTCCCCCTCCGGTTTTGGTGTTGGTTCAGTTTCTTCTATGATTTCCTTCACTTTTCCATATGCTTTATTAAGATCAACGCCGGAACCTATTCCCGGAACAGTTCCGTAAGCGTCATACTGCCACAACTCCATCATGAAATCGTCCGGCTTTGGTTCGGACCATTTTGCAATCCATTTTGTATATTGGTTAACGTTCTTAAGATAATCGCGCCACCAATCTATATTGGCATAAATCCCCGGCGTGAAACCTTCTTTTTTTATGCGTTCACAGAAAAGCCGGCACCGGTCTGAAACCCCTTTTTCTGTCCCCGGTTCTTCCACGTCATAAAAAATTGGTAACTTGATAATATCACGGAACGGTGTAATTAACCGAATCGCGTGCGCAGCTTCGCTTTCTGCTGCGGCAAAATCTTTTGCATATGAATAAAGATAAACACCTATTTTAACACCGGCGTTTTTAGCTTCATTCATATTATATAAATATAAGGGATCATCATTCTTTTCTTTGTCTGTTCCATAACCGCAACGGATAATTGCAGCCACAACGCCGGCCGCTTTCGCTTTGGGCCAGTTTATAGTCCCGTTATGCTTTGAAACGTCTACAATAATATCATTCATGTTTATCCCCCTGGCCCCCTTCGTCTATGTCCTTTTTGGCGTCCTGGAATAGTTTCTTTAACCACTTCGGCAGTGCCATTTTATTGGCTTTCAGAATGTTTTCACAAATGGATATACTTTCATTTAGTATGATATACACGCCCACAATGCTGCCAAATAACAGCGACTTTTCAAACGGTAATTTAATGCTTACCACTTCCAAAATTGTGGGAATTGATACATCAAGGAAGAAAGCAAACAGCAGGGACACCAGCAGCATAATTTTCTTCCAAAACCCGCGTGTACCTTTATCACTGGAAAGCTTTTCACCTATTGCGAAGCACTTAACCAGGCCCGTAATTACGTCCAGGACAATGGCAGCCGCCACCAGAATAATAAGAATAACATACTGTTCTGCCAGCGTGGCAATTGTGCCCAGGATCGCGCTGGCGCCTAGCACGTATTTATTCATGCGAACCACCTCCGGACGTTAAACAAGCGTAAGCGTGTATTCAAGGCGCATATATCTGCTATTTGTTTTCGGTACGGGTGATTGCAGATTGTTAATTGTGCTTAAGAACATGCCCAGAAGCCCAACGCCCTGGCCAAAAGAACCATCATAACGGATTTTACGCGGCAAAGCATACAGCCCGGCACCGCGCCGCAGTGTTGTATATATAACATCTTCGTTTATGCTTCCGTTCAAATAAACAGGCTGCGCAATTGGGTAAATAGTATCACTGTTAATAATGCTGTCACCCATCCATATAAGGCCCTGCGATATGACAACCGGCACATATTTCGCGTTGCGAAGATCAGAAAACGCAGCGCGGAAAGCACTGGAAACCGTTCCGGACAGTTCTACAACGTCCGCCGGGTTGCTTATGTCGATAGCGTAAGCGCTTGTGTTATCCGCGTTCGGCAAATACAAATATTTTCCGTCATACGGTAAAACGGGCTGGCACTTATTCACGCCGCGCCGCATAGAAAGCGTATAACCCAGTGTAACGCCGGAAATGTTGGAAATATCCGCCGTGATCACGGTCATGTCTGTTTTGCTTATCTTATCCAGCTGCACGGAATCCGCGCCCGTCATGCGTCCCACGTAGTAATAATCAGAATCTTGGAACACAAAAGTTTTATCATCAATAACAGTTCTAATTGTGGCCGTTCTGGTGCTTTCCACTTCCCAGTCATCCGGGCCGCGCATAATGGCAAGTTTATGGAAGTTATGCCACACGGTTGCTTCCGTGAACGTGGTGCCGTCTGCCCAGATCGCAAGCCCTGTTATGCCGTCTTCGTTAATTGTTACCGGGTATTTGTAATAATTACCGCTGGTAAAATCAGATGTTGCACTGCTTCTATACCCGCCTATTGTTAAGTCCTGGAACGCGTTCAGCGTATTATCAAACGGCTTTGTGCCCATATTGCCCATTATGCCAGGACATAAGCAGCACGCGGATATATTTCCGTTACCCTGTTCCGGTGCCCAGTCCCATACAAATTTATCATAATCCGCTCCGGAATCACTGGCGCCGGCGTTCGGGTTTCCACGGTACGGGCTGGCCGTCTGGTGCGTTTCGCTTCCCGCCCATCCATAACAAATATCGGCACTTTCTGCCGGAATATTGAACGCGTCCGCGTTTTCCGTAAGCGGGTCTTTGAAAAGCAACACGCCGTTAAACATCTTTTTTAACGGCTGCACGTTACTGCTGGAATAGTTCGCCATGCCTGCAAAATTATTCGCCAGAACGCTGTCAACCGCGTGTGTTACTAGGTTGTCGCTTTCTATTACGTCCGTAACTTTGTCCGTAAGCGCGTCACGCAACGTGAATTTAGCATGGCCGTGCAGCTGGATCGGCAGCGCCTTCACCTGCATGGCTGCTATATTGTCATAAAGTGAAATACTTTTCATTGTTTCCCTCCTACTGATTAAGTGCCAGATTTATGTCTGCGTAATATTCCACATCACAATCCCCCGTATCGCACCAAATATTATTACTCCCCAACCTCGAAGAAATCGGCGTGGGTTCGATTTCCGTTTCCGTGGGCGTGGCTAGTTCACCGCAAATAATGACGTTTGAATTTGTAAGAAACGCTAGAAAATCTTCAAGCGAAGAACCACCGTTTGGGCTACCCCATACCGCACGAATACCATTAGAAAGATTGTTCCACCAAAATGTATTATTTGCTTCTGACGTTCCCGAACCCGCACTACTTGCCTTTGTAAGTGCATTACACAATGCAGTATCACGACCGCCCGAACCCCACCCCACATACGGGATAGAAGCACTAGCAAGAAAATATGTGCCGTTGGGGTTACTTTGCGAAGAAGATTTTACCCAATTAAACGTATCCATTCGCAATATATCATGCGTCACGGTCAACCCGCCGTCCATGCTATACTCCCCGCCGTACACGGTCGAGCCGAAAGAAACGGCGTGGGTGGCGGAAACGAACGGTTCATAATCCGTTGCCGTGTTCCCGAATTCAATTTGCGGTTCGGTTAGCGTAAGCGTTGCCGTTGTCGTTCCTCTATTCGAAATGACAAGTGCATAATACGCACGGTCGCCGCTTGCCGTGAAGGACGAGCCAACATTGTAAGGTGTGGTCGTATTGTTGTACTTCTCTAAAACTTTCATGTCTTTATCGAGATATACTACGGAAGTACCGATATTCCCCGAAGAAGAAACCGTTATTTTTGATGTATAACTCAACCCCGACACTAAAGGTATTATGATAGTAAAATACTGCCAAGATGCCGTTGTTACCACAGAAAACGAACCATCGTGATTATCCGTAAATTGCGTTGCGCTTTCTGTCAACGTCCATTCTGTGCCAACATTCGGGTTATATGAACCGCCCGCATAAACTGTCAACGGCAAAAGGTTCTTTCCACCATGCGAAATCGTCATCCCCGAACGCCCGACAATAGGAACGGGTGTGCTAGGTGTGCCACCACCACCACTAGGGACGATACCGAAAACGCCACTTTTCAACGGTACATCGTCCGCGCCGTCACTAAATGACGCGATTGCGCCCGAAGCGGTTTTAATCGGTAACGGCCCCAAAAGATTAACGTTATCCGGCCAGCCTTCTGGCGGGTAATTCTGCAAGAAAGTGCCGAATTTTTTATTCAGCACGTCGTTCATTTCCGCTTTCAATGACGACGGAACACCACCGCCGCCACACCTATACCATGCCATTATGAAATCCTCACTTTCACGCCAATGTCAGAATCCTGCGCTTCAAATGTCAGCGTTATCCTTCCAGCTACAACAACAACCGACACCGGGTTAATGCCGTAAGTGTCCGTGTAAATGTCAATAACAGAAGACGTTGTTATTTCTTCGTCCAAGAATCCTATTGTTGTGCTGCCTGCAAATAGTGTGCCGTTTATTTCCACTTTGTACACCTTGCCGGCCACTTCGTTAATAGCACCCGCCGGCGTCTTTGCCGTTGTATCAGTGAAAACCAACGGTAATTGAATATCATTTACCAGGCTTTCAAGCATATCCATGGCAGTTATATAGTTACTATCATAACCGCTTACAGTTAGCGCGTTTTCCGGGCACACATAAAACAGCGTGCCGCCGTCCAGATCGGTAACGGGTGTTAAATCTGATAATTGTTTCGGTGTAAGTTCCGGCATGGTCTTTATTCCTCCGTTTCCATGTACATGTCTTCGTTTTCGATTGCCAATACTTCCCCGGTGTTTTCAATCGCCAGCGGAAACGTTAATGTGGTAAGAACAATATTGACATGTTCAGTTAAACCGTGCGCAGCTGTTCCAGCCTGGTACGCCGGCACTGTTTCCGTGCCGGTTATCTTTTCGAAATCATTTTCACCGGTCACGGTAAGCGCAGCGGAATCCGAAAGCCCGGCGGCCTGAAGCACCGGCGTAAACGCCGGCACTTCATCCGAAAGCAAAATAATACCGTTCCAGCCGTCCGCCTTCGTAATGCCCTGGCCCTTCAGTACGGCAATGGCACCACTTGCGGCAATGTCCGCCGTGCCGTCTTTAGCCTTAAGAAATACTTGCCATTTGTGGTTCCCCTCCGGCACCTGTTCGCTATAATTCAGCGTCAAAATGTGCCGGCCTTCATCCGTATAGGTTTCCACCGGCTTCCGGATCAGTTCCACGAAATCAAGGTAATAAACGGCTTCCAGTTCCATGGCCGTTTTTCCCGCGTCCAGATCGGTTTCCAGAAGTATTTCGTGCCATACTTCAAAATCCGTTTCTTTTTCCGCAGTGAAATCGATTTCAGCCACTTGCGTTTCTGTGGTCAGGATCGTAATGGCTTCCGTGTTTGCGTATCGTTTGTAAGTGGTCCCGGCCAGCTTCGCGGAATTGGCCGCGCCTGCTGCCGCCTTGTCTTTCACATTGGCGGCACTTTGTGCCGGGTTCGCACCAAAGCACTTTATAACTGTGCCCTTGTTCGGTGAATAGCTAATGGAATGGATAACCGTAACAGAATCATAGCCGGCGGCAATGCCTTCCGTTAGCTTCAGACGGTCCCCAAGTTCCCAAATGGGTGCGCTCATAATGGAAGCGGAAAACGGCCGCAGCTTATAATCAACCGCAACCGCTATGCGCATGGCCATAGTGTAAATTGTTTGCTTCGTGCCGTACTGTATAAACGGGTTCGCGCCCAGATCGTACACAATGCCAGCACCGGCGCCATAGCTGTATTGCATTTCGTCTATCATAGAATACAGTGTTACGCCGTGGAAGTCCGTTACATAATCGGAAATTTGTGCGCCCATAAGCCGGCGGCCCTGCGGAAGCTCCGGAACGTCCCCGGCTGCGTCCAGGATCGTTTTATAACTTCGCAAGACAAGCGCGCCGGTGCGGTCTATTGTGGCAAATCCTGCCACCATCTGGGAAAGCCAGTATAGAAGATCGCGGAACGTCTGGCAGTCGCTTCCCGGGTATAGTCCTATGTTTTCCGCGCCGTTTGGCAGTGCTGCACAATCTTCCGCCGTCATGCCTAAAGTTACACCCGCGTCCGTGCAGATCGTTTGCAGGACGGTGAACAGCGTGCCACTGGGAAGATAATCCCATGTTATAGGCTTATCAAACTTTGTCATATTGTCGTAAGCCGTAACGGCCACGCCGTCCATGGTTCTTTCCGCTTTCGATACTGTGAAAACGCCCAGCGGAAAATCTTCCCACGTTTCCGGGTCTTCTTTCGTCATAAGCCCGAAATTAACAGTTATAACACGCCCGCGCCATGTTTTGGGCGTTATGTTCATGTTAATGAATGTAGCTTTAAATTCACCAATGAACACGGCGCCTATTTTGGCGTCTGTTGAATCGCTGCACTGATTTGAAACAGTCATGCTTCCCGCCCATAAATTAGACGTAGTAAACGGCATGCCGTCAATTGTGCCCGTTATCCTGTGCTTTTGTATCGGCTTATCATTGGCCGCTATGAAATCCGCACTACCGTTATACATGCCGTTAAATCTCCGTAAATTCCATTGTTACAGTCCAAAGTCCATCTGTGCCGGCTGTCAGTTCACTGTTTTGTACAAGATCGTACGCCGTCATTCTGGGCATTACATCGTGCCCGGCGTCACCGTTAATATATAAACGGCCTTGTGCCAGTTTCGCAATCGCTGCCAGCTTCTCATAATAGAAATCTGTTACAGTAAACTGATAAGTGTATTTTTTCTGCATAAGGCGCGTAACGGTCCCTATCAGGGTGCCCGCTTCGCTTTTCCCTATGTTTTCCGTGTTCGTGATTTTTACACTGTTCTTCTTTGCCCACGGAAGTTTTTCTGAATTAAAAACCAAATAATCATAACCCAGCATGTTATCTACCTCCGGACAAAAATGCGTTGTTATTGTTCGCCTGCGCCACCACGGTGCCCATGTTATCCGTGCCGAAATATGCCGTTACATAAACAGGGCCGCCGGAAGCTGCCGCCAGCTGGCCAATGGATCCATTTATAGAAGAAAGCTGTCCGGTATAGTCCACGCCCGGCGCGCTTCCCGTGGCTATCGTGTTGGCCATAAGGTCCACGCTGTTTTCAAGTGTCGGCATGGCGTCTTCAATACCTTGCGCGTAAAATTCCACCATGTCTTTTCCTGGCGGATTGTAAGCCCACTCATGGAGCACTCCGGACTTCGGCACGGAAAACCCAAGATTATCGGCTATGTAGGACGCCGCCCCGGACACGGCACCGGTGAAAGACTCCCAGCCCTCTCGAATACCATCGCCGATACCCTCAATTAAATCCTTGCCCCAGCCTATGACGTCATCAACGGACGGAAAAAGGTCTTTGAAGGCGTTCCACACGTCCGTAGCAAAAGAACCAATTTTATTAAGAATACCGTCCGGGCCTGCGACAATATCACCCACGCCGCTAACAATTTCCACAATGATTTCCGGCAATTTCTGAACGATACCCACCAATAAATCAAAACCGGACTGCGCAATTTTGCCCAAGCCGTCATCGGAAAGCAGAAAATCAATAATACCCGTGATAATTTCCGGCAAACGGTCAATAATCTCGGGCAGGGCGTCCACTAAACCCGTGGCCAGTCCTATGATAAGCTGCAGTGCTGCGTCAAGGATAAGCGCCAGATTTTCGGGGCTGGTAAGCGTTTCCGTGATTGTCAGAATCGCGTCAACAACTGCCGGTATTAGTGTGGGCAGTGCCTGCGTAATACCGTTTACAAGTGCAAGCAGTATTTGCAGGGCTGCGTTAATAATCGCCGGTAAATTCTGTATAAGATATTCTACAAGCTTCAGAATAATGTCTATAGCCGCGCCGGAAATCTTTGCAATGTTATCCGGTGCCAGAAGTCCGTCCGCCAGCGTTGTAACAATCTGCAAGGCGGAATCTAGCAGCATGGGAAGATTATCAATTAGAATTTGGCCCAGTGTTTCCACAACTGTGCCAATTAAGCCGAAAAGTTCCGGCATGTGTTGATTTATTCCCGCAAACAGTTCCGGCAGTAGTTCGCTTACTGCGTCCCCTATTTTGCTTATGTCCCCGTCACTTTCTTTTACTTTTACGGTGAATTTGTTCAGCAGATCGGTGCCAGTACCGGCCAGGCCGGAAAGTGTCGGAAGCAGAACGCCGCCCAGTGCATTTTTGGCAGCTGTGGCGCCTTTTCCCATCCGGTCCATTTGGTCTTGGAAGTTTTGGAAGCCTTGCAGTTCTTCGGAATCCATTACGTACCCGACTTCGTGCGCTTCGTCTGCCAGCTGGCGGAACCCTTCGGAACCTTTTTCGATTAACGGGTTAAGTTCCTTTGCACTTTTGCCCAGCAGGTCCATGGCCAATAGATCGCGGTCCGTGCCCGCTTCCATCTGGCCCAGCGCGTCTATAACATCCCAAAACACTTCTTCACTATCGCGCATAGTGCCATCAGCGTTTTTTATTGATATTCCTAATTGCTCGTAACCGTTAGACGATTTTTGTGCTGCTTCTTCGACTGCTGCATTAAATTCTTCCTGGGAAATTTTCCCCGCGTCCAGTTTTTCTTCCAGTGCTTCAACTGTTTCATAATATTTTTCGTCAGCTGCAGCCGCGGAACTCATGGACTTTTCAAGCTTCGTCATACTGCCGGTTACTGTTTCTAAAGAAACATCAATCAGCCCGCCCAGTGCGTAGTCCATTTCCTGCAGCCGTTCTGTAGAAATGCCCGTTTTACTGGCTAACGTGTTCATGGAATCAGCATATCCGGCAGCGTCAACGGTACAATTCACAAGCGCTTCGCCTGCTTCCTGCGCTGCTTTAACAGCTGCAGCAAATGCCCCGGCCATAGCACCGCCCACAGTGGCAGCCACGCCGCCCAGTGCGTCCAGTGCCACGCTGGCGCCTTCGCTTTCCGTTTCCACGTCCTGCAAGCTTCCGGCAGCGTCTTCGGAATTGTCAGAAAGTTCCTGCATGCCATCCGCACCGGTGCCCAGTTCATCCAGGGCCGTGCCCGTTGCTTCCGCTTCGCTTTCCAGATCGTTCAGCGTGGCTTCCGTCCTGGCTATTTCCGCCTGCAGTTCTGCTACTTGTGCCTGCGTGGCGCCGCCTTCCTGGCCCAGTGTCTGCATGGCCTGGGCAGCTGCGTCCTTCAACACATCAAGTTTATTGCTGTTCTGCTGGATCGCGTCACCAAGCAACGCGGATTTACTTGTTAAAAGGTCTACATTAGACGGGTCAAGCTTCAAACTGCTGTTTACGCTTTTCAACGCCGCGTTACAGCTGTTAAGTTCGCTTTCCGCAGATTTCAAGCTGCTTACAAGTCCACTGCTGCGGCCTAACAGGTCTATTGTAATGCCGACAACTTTGCCCGCCATGATTTTATCCTCCTACATGAACATCTGGCGCAGCATGGCGCCGGTGCCCTTTATAGGCCATTGCTGTTTATCGTTATGTGTTTCCGTGATTAAATCCATAAGCTGGCCAACCGTAAGCGCGTCCAGATCGTCAAGCGTTAAGCCCATCTGAAGCGCCCGCAACCGCAATACAACGCGGTTGAACGGTCTTACTGTTGGCTTTCCGGGTTTTTTATTTCTACAGAAGCGGCAATGTTTTCATTAAATCCGCCTACTACTGCCTTAAGCGCGTCCACGTTATAGAAAAACGTTCCAGCCGGAAACTGTTCCAGCCATTCCATATAGTTTTCCATAGAAAGCCGGTTAGAAAGTTCCCGGAAGCTGTGCTGCGCCTGCATGTTGGCAATATATGCCAGTCGCGGGCAGCGCTGATTCTTCATAATTAACTGATTGTCATTTTTAAATTCGAAAAGCATTAATGTGGCCAGGTCTTCTTTGAATACCTGAAAATACAGTTCTAAAGTGTTCGCGTTGAACATGAAATTATATTCTTTTCCGTTAATAATCGCACTTTTCATTTTTGTGTGTTCCTTTCTGGTTCCGACAAAAGGGCGCCCCGGATCATCCAGGGCGCCCGACTGCGGGAAATAAGATTGAATGAATAAACCGCCTTACGGTGTAGGTGGTGTTGTGTAAGGTTCGTAAACTGCGCTATAGAAACCATCATACGCAGTAGCGTCCACAGTAGCGTCAACCATTGCGCCGATAATATGCCGGTCTTCGCCGTCCACTGTTACGAGTTCCGCACGCGGCATTACGCGCAGGTTCGCCGTGGCCGTCTTCGGGTTCGTGGAATCCGTTTTGGTTTCCCAGTCCCCGGACGGGTTAGAAAGCTGGCATTTATAGTAAACGTACTTGATTGGATATGTGTCCGTGTCCGTTTCGAACATCAGCGCAAACGGTTTTGCACGGTCTTCCGCGCTTTCGAAAATTGCGCCGTTGTCATCCTTAAGACGGCCCAGCAGATCAGTAAGCGCCCAGTCAGGTACGCCCATGCTTTCGTAGCTTCCATCATAACCCGGGTTACTGGCGGAAACGTACCACACGCCATTATCCGCGTAAGTGTCCGCGCTGGTGGCCTTGGTGTTCAGTGTCATATGCACCGCGCCCGGCCATGCCTTCGGCGTGTCGTATGTTGTTGTAATTTCCCCGGTGTCCGGGTCCCTAGTTTCTGTCAGCAGTGCCACGTGAACATTGCAAAGTCCAAACATCACAGTGCCTTCATTGCCTTTAGCTGCCATTTTGTTTTCCTCCTATTATTCTGATAAACCTTTTTCTATTGCTTTCGGAAGTTCTTCCGTTATCCAGTCATTCACCGGCGCAATGTGCGGCCGGCCCGGAACACGTTCACCCGTGGACTTGCCCCACAAGACTTTTTCATGACCGTTTTCCAGCAGGTGCGTAAGGTGCCCGTATTTCTTGTTGTAGATAGTGCCACGCTTCGCCGTCTTCGTGTCCTTTTTCTGAACAGTCCAACCGGTTGCGTACTTCGTCCACCCTTCCGCCTGGCTTGCCGCCTTCAGCCGTTTCACGGCTTCTTTGCTGGTATCGTCAATGGCTTTTGTCATGGCCGTGTCCGCCTGCATGCCAAACGCCAGTAAAACGTCATTCACCGCGCGGGCCAGATCGCCGTCCGTGCCTATTGTCACGTTATCCATGGTTTAGTCCTCCGGAACCGGTTCCACTTTCCCAGTAGGCTGCCCGAAACTGTAGATTTCAAGAAAGCATTTCTGCGTGTCTACATAGTCACTATCATGGCTCCACGGAATCCGCGCCGCGTTCAGCGTGTTTTCTACTTCCGCCATGGCTTTGTAGTCCTTGAAAAGCGTATACAGTTCCAGGCGCACAACGGCATTTACGCAATACACAATATCATCCGCCGCCGTGTTATCCGGATCGGTTAAGAACATAACCCCATAAGGCAATTTAGTGCCGGCTTCTGATACCTGGTTAAACACTGGAAAGCTACATGTATCGAACAGTGAAAAAATAGCGTCAATAGTCATTGTGTTACCTCCGGGGCCGTGTTCGGTCCCGTTTCTACCATGTAATACAGTTCCATTTTGTTGGAAGTCTGGCTGTTATACGTTCTATAGATCGCGTACCGGTTCCCGTCAATTACCAGAATCTGTTCCCCGTGATATTCAAACGCCCACACAACCGCTTTGCCTTCCGGCGTGAATCCGGAAGCGCTGGCGCTAAAAAATTCCGTTTGCGTTACGCCTTGCAGTTCTGCAAATACTTCGCGCGGTTCGGAATCTTTCACAAGTCTTTCTTTCCGGCTTCCATACGTGATTGTTTGGCCTATTAGCTTGATTTTCTTCACGTGCGGCATGGCTTTAACCTCCGGAAACAGTCGTATAATCACCAAACGCGGTTGACATGGCAAGCGCATGCACCTGGGTTTCATAACTGGCAGTTAATTTGTTCTGCCGGTCCGGATCGGTTTCCAACTGTGCCGCCACGTAAGTGAACAGACACGTTTCCACAAGCGCGTCCAGCTGTACTTCCTGGGCAGGATCGAAAGAAGACACGGCCAGAACGTCCGCTGTATTTGTCATACTGGAATACCCGGCAGACAGCAGGGCAGAAAGTTTTCCGTCCCTGTCGTTGTCGGTAATATCCAAATAGATTTTGCATTTAGCTAATACGCTGGCCATGCCTTTACCCTCCAAATAGCAATAAAAATGCCGCGAAAGCGGCAGAAAGAACGCTTATTCAGTTTTCTTTCTGCGTCCGGCCTTCTTTTCCGGTGCTTTCTTCGGCTGTTCTTCTGTTGTTTCTTCCGGATCATCCGGTACGGGTTCCATTAGTGTGGTGTCAAGGTCTTCCGCCTTGATTTCCAGCTGGTCCCCTTTTTTGTAAAGTCCGTAACTGTTAAGAAACGGCGCTTTCACTAATACTTTCATTTTGGCGTGTCCCCCTTCAAAGCTTCGTAGTATGGTTGTGTGAAAACGGTGTGCCCTACGTGGCCCAGCTTCAAGTTACAATCTAAAAGAATCTTATAACCCAGCTGGCGCGCACGCCAGCAGAACGCCAAATCTTCACCCACGTTTGCAATAGGTCCGAAAAAGTCCCCATACGTGGCCGCCATCTCTAAAAGCATATCGGTTTTCTGAAGCACGCAGCCGAAACCCACGCCGCCAACTTCATGCAAGCCGGAAAGTTCGCCGGTATAGTTTTCCCATACCGCTTTCCCGTCCTTGATTTCCAAAGAATCGAAAGCCACCGGACTGAACGGCGCCACGCGCCGGAAATACAGCCCGCTGATAAAGTCCGCGCCCGTGTCCTTCATTTCCTGCAAAAGGTATTTCAGCGTTTCAGGCGGGAAAACCATGTCACTGTCAAGCCATAGTATATGCGTGCAGTCCATTTTCATGGCCTGCCGTGCCAGATCGTTACGGCTGTTATATATCAGGCTTCCAATTACGAAAGAAACAAGGCACTGGCCTTCTTTTTCAAGCATGGCCAGCGCTTGCGCAAACTGTGCCGCCACGGAATCCATGCACGGCACAGCTATCAGAATTTTTGGCGCATTGTGTTCCATTGTGCGCGCTCCTTTCTACGTCAAGCGGCTATTATTAGCCCTTCTGAATCTTTACAAAGCAGTTCGGGCCAACGATACCAACGCCAACCATCTGGCGGCCGATAATTCTAACCAGATCATTAGTAGCCAGTGTGGTTTCGTCATACTTGATTGTTACATCGTCACCGGCCGGCGTTGTGATAATCGCGCCCTCCTGGAAGTCACCAACATAAGCGAAGGTGTCACCAGAAGAACATGCGGCAAATGCCTTAATGCTGTTATCAAAAACAACGTCAAGACCCTCAAAAGGATCATAGCCATAATTGCCGGAAGCCTGTACAGCCTTAAAGGCGCTCCATGTTGCTTTGTTCATTACGATAACCGGATCAGAAGCAACATCAGAAAGCTGGCCGATAGCGGAAGCGATTGTCCCCAGTGCAATGGAAGACGTGGAAACGATCGGAACAGCAACGGTTGTCGTGCCCACGTTTGTGGAAACAGTGCCACACGCTTCGATAGCGTCAATAATAATCTTCTGCACTTTCTTGGCAATCTGATATGTGATTTCATCATAGATGTAACGCAGGAAAGCTTCGCCGCGCATGTCTACAACTTCATCGGAAATACTGATAAACTTCTTTACGGACTGCGGCACGATAGTGATAACGCCAAGCACAAGATTTTCTTCCGAAATCGCGGCGCCGCCTTCGGTGTGTACTACTGCGCCATCTGCTGAAATCTCAAACGATACTTTGAGATTTCCGGCAACTGCCAGACGGCGGACACGTGCCACCAGTCCGTTGCGCTGCCAAGCGTTCTTAACCAGATCGTAAACCAGGTCCGGCACCGGAACAGTTCCGCCGCTGGCGTTCTCTGTCAGCAGTGCGCGGCACTCTGTAAACTTGTCATCATGATTTTTAAATGCATTTGCGTAGGCTTCAATATAAGCCAGGCTGTTGCGGATTTCCTTAACATCCATTGTTCTTTCCTCCATTTTGGGTTCTTCTGTGGCGCTAATAACTTCCACTTCTACGGAATCATTAGCAATCTGGTTTCTGATTTCAACGCGCTGGGCTTCTGCAGCTTCCAGGCTTCTTTTTTCAGCCTTCAGGCTTCTAACTTCTTCCAGAAGTGCGTCCAGGTTAGCGCCTTCCGCGTTCTTTTCCTGTTCGATTTCCGCCATGCGTGTGTTGATTTCGTCAATCGTCATTCGTGTTTACCTCCATTTCGATTTCTAGCGCTATCAACTTGCGCTTTCTTTCCGCTTCGCGCTTTGCTGCAATCTCCTTGCGCGCGTCTTCGACAACTCCATCAAGGTACGCGCTGCGCGTTAGTGGCATGATACTGGTGCCCGGGTTCGCCGGGATCGAAACCGCCGAAACATCATAAAGCTTTCTGATTTTCGTAATGGTTTCCATAATGATAAGCTTTTCGCCGGGTTCGTTTATGTTCTCCCAGCGTTCCGCCTTTTCCAGTGCGTCAATAGTAAAGCCCATTGACATTTCACGTGTATAGCCGCCCGCGATTTCTTCATACAGCTGGCGGCCTATTGTAGTGCCGGCCAAATCGGCTTCCATGGCGTGGCCTTCTTCTTCATCGAAAAGCTTTAGTGTATTGTTTGACATTCTGGCATACACGTGGCCCTCGTGGTTATATTGCATAATCACGTCCGTTTCGTCTGTTTCTTTGAACGCGTCCCGCGCCACCTGTTCCCAAACTTCCACGCGTGTACTTCCGTCCTGGAACGCATAAAGCAAATACGGCTTTTCGTATGTTGTGAACAGTCCGCGCACGCGCATGCCGGTGCCGGCGCCCTGTTCCGGATCGGCTTCCCGGATCATAATGGGCATTGCCCTGTATTCTCTTTCGTTCGGTTTATACGGCATTTTCGTTTCCCTCCTTGTCTTCTGTTGGTTCTTCTTTGTCCGATACCGTGGCCGGCAAATCTTCCGGCGCGCTGTAGTAATATTCACCACGGTGCGGATAAACATTCCCGGCACCGTTCGGAAGCGGTGGCAGGTTCCAAATTTCGCGGATTTCGTCAAGTGTCATGTAACCGCGGTCAGCTGCGCTTTCTGATACTGCGCGTTTGTCGTTGGCACTCATAAACTGCAGCCGGTTCGCGGTGGCATAGATCATATTGCCGGTATTTAATTCCCGCTGCGTATATACACAATTCGAAATACCTTCAGAAAACTGAATTGCAAATGATTCTGTAGCGCCTTCATAGAAAGCGCTGTACTGGTCCGGCGTGGCACGGTTCTGCAGAATTTCTTCATTAACGCCGAAATAATCAAACACGTTTGTGCGTATCAGTTCTATTTCTTTGCTGTCAACTACAAAAGGACTGCTTTCTACCTGCTTTATATTGGTCATGGAATTGGGGAACAGCAGAAGCCCGCCGCCATCGTCTACCATGTTGTTATCCATAAACCTTTTTTTGGCCGCCTTCAAATCGGAATCTTTTGCCAGGTTCGTGGCCTGCGCCAGAAATCTGTATGTACTGCTATTCTTTACAGCTTCCGCAATCGCCTGCGCGTTCAGGTCCATAAGCTGCATAGTTCCGCGCATGCAATCGTTATTCGCGCCAAAAAAATCATTTTTATACTGGTGCTTTGTCAGTAAAAAGCATTTTGATAATTCAATAGCAGCCCGGCGCCGGCGTTCAAACGTATAGCGAAGAAACGGCACGCCGTTCAGCTTCACCACTTCGCACCGTTCCGGCGCAATCGGGAAGAATCCGCGCAGCGTTCCCCACTTGTCAAACTCCGGGACAAAAATGCAATTGTTATCCATGTCCAGGATCGTGCTGGCACGATAGAAAAACTGATAAAAGGACTGGAAACTGTTTGGCCGTGTTTTAAAAGACGAAACAAAAGACGGCTGCGCGCTTCCGGTCACTGTGATTTTAAGCTTTGCGGCAGCGCGGGCGCGGGCGTCAATAGCAGCGCGCACCAGTTCGCTTTCATAAAGTTTTCCGTTCCATGTTGTAAACGCGGGTTTATATATAGTCAGCCCGGTGTAAGTGGTGGCCAGTTCCGCCGCCTGTTCTTCTTTTTTACTGAAAAACTTTGAAAAAAGTCCCATGGTTCAATCCTCATTTTCAAGCTGTACGCCTATTTCGTCATAATACTTATCACGCACCACAAGGCCGCACAGCGTAGCCGCCACGCCGTCTATATGTGCGTATTTACTTATTTTCACAATCTTCACGCGCCGGCTTTCCGCGTCAGAATATAACGCAGTGTTTAATATGTGCGCTTTCATCAGATCGTTATCACCAACTAACAGTGTGCCGTCCTTCATTCTGGCTTCCATTTCGTAAATACTGTTGGTCAGGTTATAGCCCTGGTAAACGTCATCACAGTGAAAGCCATCCGCCTTTAAGGTTTTTATAAGCGTCTGGGCGCTGTATCTGTCGTAGCCTATTTTCAGCGGCAGAATTTCATAATCATTTACAAGCGAAGCTATATAGTTAGAAACATCGTCATAGTCTATATAGTTTTCTCCGGACAATGATAAAATGCCACGGTCTATATATTCCCGGTACGGAATCCCGTCCCGGGCCGTGGCCGCTTCCAGCTGCGCAGCAGGCAGCCAGAAATGCACATGCACATAATCTATACCGTTCTTTCTGGCAATTATGCTGCACGCGGTAAGGTCCACGGCTTGCGATAAATCCACACCGACAACGCAGTAACACCCGCGCAGGCTTTCCAGTGTGATTTCTTCACAGCTGGCCTTCCGCACGGTTTCCGCCGATACCCATGCGCAAGCTGCGCCCTGTTTGATATTGCAGTATTTGCAGAGAAATTCATATTTCTTAGAAAGCGACTGTTCCGCCACTGCAATTTCTTCCAACATATAATCAACTGAAACGGAAACGCCCAAATTCGGGCATGATTTCTTCAGTTCGTTTATATCGTTCCACTTTTCCGGATCGTCTACCATGTAGAACACCGGCAGCAGTCTGGTTTCTTTGCTGGCACCCAGAAGCACGCGGGTGCCGCGTTTGACTAGTTCATCGTATACGCCTTCACTTTCGTAACCGGCTGTACTGATAGAAAGCAACTGTGGCTGCCGTCTGGCGCCGAAACTGCTTTTGATAACTTCATACATGCGCTTGCCCGGTTCACCGTGCCAGCTGGCAATTTCGTCACAAATGCAAAACGATATGTTAAAGCCGTCCGACTTTTTGGCAGACAGTGCCAGCGGCGCCGCGCTGCTGTTGGTGCTTTCTATATATATATCGCTTCTGCGCTTTTTGCATAGCGTTTCCAGTTCCGGTTCCTTGCTTATCATCTGGTAAAAAGCGTCATAACATAAACTGGCCTGCTGCAGCTTCGGCGCACAGAAGTAAACGCGTGCACCATATTCCCCGCCGCAGAATATATGGTAACTGGCCCAGGCGGCCGCTATCAGCGTCTTACCTTGCTTCCTGGCCATAATGATTGTAATTTCGCGCCATTGCAGCGCGCCGGTTCCGTCTACTATGCCAAACACTAAAGCGGTTAATGCTTTCTGCCAGGGTTCCAGCCGGATCAGCTTCCCGCCTTCGCTTCCTTCGTGGTGCCTGCAAAAGTTTTCCACGAAAGTTATAGCGCGGTTCGCTTTCTTCGGATCATAGAAAAATTTCTTTTTCTGCAACCCGTTCACGATATTACTGTATAGCAGCATAATCCAACGGCCCACTATTTCGCTGCCGTCTTTGATTGCCTGGTAATAACTTAAGATCGCGTTATCCATTTTCCTTCATAAACTGTTCCAGGCGCGAAGCTGCACGCTGTTCCGGAACCATGGCCGCCAGGTCCCGCATGGTGGCTTGGTAATTTTTATACATCGTGTTATATGCCTGCACTGCTGCGGACTGTTTCACGCCCGTCTGGCTTTCTCCGTTCTGATAAACTTCCGTAACGCCGTTTTCGTTTATTTCTTTTTCCAGGTCTTCCAGTGTCACGCGCTGGAAGGCCGCCCGCTCGATCAGCCGGATCGCCAGAAAAAATTTTTGCTGTGGTAAATCCTTGTAAAATTTCTTAAGTTTTCCTATTTCCGACTTTATCCGCTTTTGTTTTTCGATTTCCGGGTTATCCGGTTTAATTTCGACTAAATCCGCCATGTAAACACCCCCTATATAGCCCTTGCCCGGTCTTTCCGCAGATGCTACACTTATATTCAGAAAATCCAACACGGAGGTCAACATGAAACCTGCATCATTTGGTAAAGAGTTATTAATCGGAATTTTGTTTACACTGTTTGTGATCAGCACAGCAGCCACTTTGATCATTCAGTTCCGGCCATTTTATTATATTCTGATCCCTGTCTTTGATCTGCCGTCACTGTCCGGATTTCCGAAGGATGAGATCCTTTGGAATTTCAATGTACTGATGGACTATCTGACTCCATTTTCCGGCGGTGAGCTGGTATTCCCGACATTTTCGGCTTCCAGAGAAGGTATCATCCATTTTGAAGAAGTAAAAGTTC
>JAEIGA010003073.1_pt1 | contig 26295 bp, 24 predicted proteins | sample 9270691 | NCBI WGS metagenome assembly JAEIGA01 (sample SAMN17057246, study PRJNA624740) | gut metagenome | biome: biome; isolation source: fecal sample | host: Bos grunniens | place: China: Xizang | collected 2019 | reverse complement strand
TCTTTTATTGTTTTTTTAGTTATTATTCTGTTTGTCGTGCCTTTTACCTCTCGCCTCTAACCTCTCGCCTTCAATTACACATGCGCGCATAAAAAGCGTGCAAAGGTACAACAAAAAATGCACATACGCAAGAAAAGTGAGCAATATTTTCAAAAATGATGGATAAAATCTATCTAATTCAATTTTTAACATCCGCTCAAGCATGCTTGAAAGTAGGGTGTTAAAGATTGAATTATAAGTATTTAACGATTTTGAAAATGTTGCGAACCTCTTGTGTATGGGCTGCATTTCGCGAACGTACTTTCGAGGTGGGCTCGTGAGCTAGGCGAACGAGGTCGGTGTCCTCGAAGTACAACCCATACAAATAAAATGGCATAAATCGTGAATTTTTGGTCATTTGCCTTGTCATCCCTGCCTCTAAACTCTAACTGTAGTGCCATAGGCGCGCTCCCTAAACAATAGGCACTCTGCGCCGTTCTCTAAATAAAAAATGCGTTTTTTCTTGCATATGTCCCGAAAAAGCGCTACCTTTGCACCCGATTTGCAGCAATAAATCGTTAGTGATTCGTTAGTTATTCGTTAGTGATTCGTTAGTTATTCAGCGACCCACACCGAAGGCTACGTCAAGATTATACTCATAACTCATCACTCATAGTTTATCACTTATTTTCACTCATAGTTCATACCTTATTTATGGCAGAAGTAATTCTTAATCAGCCGATTGCCGAGTTGCACGGCGCATACACTAAGCGTGGTATTATCCATCGCAAAAAGAAGTTCCGCGACGAGCGTGGAAAAGTCATTTCTGAGGGCAAACAAGAGGCGTATGCTATCCAGCATCCACGCGATTTTAAAACGCACCCAAAGACGGGTGCAGAGTTGGCTAATCATACGCTTTGGAGTGAGGCGTGCCGTCGTGCTTCTCAGATTCTTCAGGCGGGTCAGCCTGGTGGTCCTACAGAGATGCAGTTGGCTATCCGTAAGATAGAACAAGTGCCTGATTATTATTCGATTGATGAAGCGCGTGCTCTGTACGAAGATTTCCGTTTGCGTTTCTCTGCGCAGTTGCCCAACCAGCGTGGTAAGCGCCCCGATTCACAAGCTCCTATAGACCCTAAAACGGGTATGGGAAAACGTTATTCCCAACTTCCCAACTTCATCCGCGCGATGATTTTTCATGCTCTCCGATCTACCTTAAGTCCTTCCCTTTAGGGGAGGATTTAGGAGAGGCTACCCTCCGCTCTACCCAATAGCCTTGTTTGTTATAATCTTGCCCCCCGTCACCTGTCCAGCCCTCGGCGTTACTTCGCCGAGCAGCAATATAACCAGCGAATAGATAAATACATATAGCAATGCCAGAAATATTCAAAACACCAGATGGTTGGCGATGCGCCAAGCAGCAAGAGCATCTCCATCGAGCCAAATGGATGGATTATCAAGATCCTGCTATCATCATGCTCACCTTGGTGACTACTGACCGTCTGCCCCTTTTGGGCGAACTTGTAGGAGAGGGCATCTGCCTGTCGCCACTTGGGGAGTTTGTTGCCGAAGAAATCAGGCATATACCCACTTATAAAGGTGCAGCGGGTATAGAGGTGTACTCCTTTGTAGTGATGCCCGATCACGTGCATATACTGTTGCGTATCCATGACCGTTTGCCGCTACACTTGGGGCACTACATTCGTTGGTTTAAGCGCCAATGCACCCTCGCCTGTACTGCCCTTGGTGTTAATCACTCCAATGTCTCACCCACCTGTCCAGCCATCGCCGTTACTTCGGCGAGCCTCAACACCCCGCATCCCGCCACATGTCTAGACCTCGGCGTTACTTCGCCGAGCATTGTTTCTATCAATAAGCTCCTGCCTTTTGCCCCTGAGTATCATGACCGCGTGCTCACCCATCGCGGACAGCTCGCCAACATGGCTCGCTACATACAGGACAACCCGCGTCGCTTGGCGCTTCGCCGCGCTAACAAAGAACTCTTCAAGATACACCAAGACATCCGTTGGGGTGAGTTACGGAGTTTAGCCCTGGGCAATATCTTCCTTGCAGACTATCCGCTCAAGAGCGTAGTGAAATGCTCGCGCCGCCTGACACAAGCTGAGATCGATGAGCAGAAAGCACAATGTCTATCTCATGCAGAGGAAGGCGTGGTACATATTACGGCTTCTATCTCCGAAGGTGAGAAGCAGATAGCCCGCGCTTTGCGCGAAGCGGGGTATCCGCTCATTGTATTGTTACAAGAGGGCTTCCCTAAGCCCGATAGTCCGCACTATCGCTACTTCAAGCCGAAGGGTGTCTATTTTGAAGCCTGTGCAGCGGGCAAGCTTCTGCTCTTAGAGCCTTACCCAGAGGCGCTTGAGTTACCTCATATAGTCGCCCTGACAGAAGAGAAAGTGGGTAAGATACCACATATTACTCAACGCTATAGGTTCGTGGCGATGAATGTGATAGCCGAGCAGATAGTAGCGTGGAAAGATAGCGTGGCGAGGTAACGCCACGGTCTATACAGCCAATAGCGGCCTACCTGTCCAGACTTCGCGGTTACTTCCGCGAGCCTGCTATGTTCAACAAGTATTCTTTTTCATTCTTCCTTCCGTCCTGTGCTCGCGGATTTTCCCGCGAGTATAGTTGCGAGCTAGTCTTGATACTCCGTTCTCAACTGTCCTTGATGTGAGACAAGAAGTTTTATTTAGTAACAAAATGAACCCGTTTAGAAAACTTAAAAAGTAACAAAATGAACCCGTTTGGAAAACTTTCATTGTTTATAAAAACTGCAAATCGCTGATATACTGCGGTTTGCAATTTTGTTTTGGAAAAGTTTAAATTTTCTTTGAAGTAAAAGTTATCGGAATAATTTGGTAGATTCAAAAAAACGCATTACCTTTGCAGCGCAAATCTCAAATGATTTGCTTATAATTATCATGAAATATAATTCCGATAAATTGGCAGAAAGGGTCTTTGAGACATTAGCTCGTGTAAAATCAAATGAGCATCCTCTTTTAAACGAAACAAATGACCCTGTAGATGAAATGGCTAAACCTAAGCCTATTTTGCACTATGCGGTGGATTCTTCTAAGTTGTACGCAGATGTGTATAGCCACTTAACCGCAACTATGAGCCGTCTTCTTGATACAAGAGAGTTGCTTATTTTACATCTTAAAGAGGAAAATGAACGGCTACGAAGCGAGAATAGCCGTATCCCTATCCTTGAAGATAGGATCAAGTTCTTGGAAAACCACCCTACCACAGTGAATAACTTCTATGCCCCGTATTACGAAGCAGACAAAATAGAGAAACACTCAGATGTTGAAATTGGCTCAATGAATGTGTCGCAGGGTGGAGTTGGTATCAACTACTGCAAGCCTACACCAACTACCCAAGCCGCGTCTGCTACTTCCGCACCTCAACCGCCAACATCGCCTGAGGAATCTGCATCATCATCAACAGCGCAAAAAATATGCTGCTTTATTATCAAAGGAGCTGCCGATAGAATATATTCCTGCGATGATCAGGAGTTCAACGAAAGATTACGCGCTGCTACACGTGGCGGAGCTAAAGATCTCGTGGATTACCTAATTCGCCATGAAAATATGAAAATTATGGACTTTCTGGGCAATAAGGCGAAGGGTATATACAACGAATTAACAGCGTGTTTTGGCACAATTGGTTACCAATATCAGATGTTCCAACGTGAGTGCTCATATAGGAACTGGAAGGTTGGATAAATTGCTGTATTACAATACTATTACATGTAATTACACGAACATTACAAATCTATTACAAATTCATTACAAACGGTTTGATTTTTTGTCAAACCGTTGTTTTTTTATACTACCTTTGCACCCGATTTCAAACGAGCACGGTCACTTCTTCCGTATTGAAGCCCATAGTTCGATTGAGTTCACCGGTTGCTTATTCCGTATATCTCGCTCGCAAGTGTACATAGCAAGCCATATAGTGCGAAAAGAACCAACAATGTCTAATTAAAAACCTCGCGATGATATAAGGTTAATCGTACAAAATTATGGCAAAAATTCAGCCAATGATCCACATGGATAGCATGAGCGGTAAATACAACCGAACCGACAGAGTGTACACCAAAGTACGCAAGTTTGACAACCAAGTAATCGGCGTTGCACTCAAAAACCCAGTGCGCAACCAACCTCCTACTGAGGCGCAAGCTACGGTGCAACAGAAGATGGCCAATGTTGCTGCGCAAGCCAAGGCTATTTTTAGTGACCCAACACAGTTGGCAACCTATAAAGCTTCTTGGAAAAAACAAAAACGTATCCCTACACTCAGCGGATACATCTACGCAGAACTCTTCAAACAGGCTAATTCGGAGGAATAATTATGGCAGGAAATATTTTTTATTTAGCGCCTGTGGAGAATGCATCAGGCAAGATTTTTGGTAAGAAACAGAAGTTCGTGGCAGTGCGCCGTGTATGGGGTAAACGCCAACGAGGTTGTAGTGTGACCGGCGAACGTGATTATGTGAATCATCCGCTGACCACCGCAGAGAAGGATCATCAAACGCGTTTTGCTGCTATCTGCAGGGCTACTATCGAGCGTATGGCAGATACCGAGCAAATGAAAGTTGACCAATTGGCATTCCGTGAACAGACTGAGTACAAGACCTTGCGTCAGTATGTATGGCACCTGTGTGCCGAAGCGTATGACGCGGCAAGTGCGTAAAAGTTATGGGCTATTAAGGAAAGTGCGGAGCAATCTGCACTTTCTTTTTTGCTCCTACATGCTGCACACGAGATGTGAATGCCACGCTCGGGAAGATAAAATAAGACAACAAAAGACAACTTTAAAGACAATTACAGACAATTACGACGCGGAGTAGTTTATTTAAGAAGACAACAACGACAACTTGTGTCAACAACTTGCGCTCGAATCGTACGGCGTAGCCGATCGTTCGACCGAAGGGAGATAAGAACTCCCTCGAGCGCTCGAGGAATTAAACAAATAACAACAATAACATAGACGTACAGACATATGAGCGATGCGAATATGGTTCGTTCGAGCGTATGCGAGATAAGAACTCCCTCGAGCGCTCGAGGATGAAAAAAACTCGCCGCTCGCGGTGTTGGCGAGCAGAAGGTTGTTTACAAAATAATGTTGTGTCTGTTGTTAATAATACGATTCTTGTATTCCTTGACTTTTAACGTTAGTCTTGCAACTTTCGACTATGACTATATACATCCGTATTTATAGAAGATTCAGCGCACGAGTCTCGCTTCGAGGCGAAATGAGGAGCGGTGGCAATTGATTTCGGAGAACGTTGAAAGCGCGAGGCTATTAGCGTAATGAGATTTATAAGATTTCTTGGCACTCGCGCCAAAGGAACTAAAATCTTTCAACTGTAGCGCCGCAGGCGCGTTCACTAAATAGTAAAAACATCCAAAGTTACGATATTTTTTACTTTTTTTATATTTTCTTTGCTTAATTCAAAAAATCTTAGTAACTTTGTCGGCACATTTTGAAAAACATTATTTTTATTCTAAAAAACTCTATTAACAATCTTCAATAGCATGATTGATTTGTCAGTTATAATTCTCGTTGTGTCAACAATAGTACCAGGGTTATTTGTTATTACCAAATTGTTTTTTCACTCTATTGCTTGTGATAAAATCCTGTATAAATCAGGTTGGACGTTTGTCTGGCGAATCCTTCTTATTTTTCTCTTCTTTTGGGGACTAACTATAGGTGGTGTATACTGCTCTCAACGATGTTCTTCTCAATGTACACCAGAGTGTTTTTATCCAATAAATGAATCGCTAAATGATATTTTACGAGTTATTGCTGATACATTTAAGGACATTTCGGATAAGAAAGTCGAATCATCTGAAAATGTATTCTATTTTGCATGGGTCATATTGGTTAATACCGTCATATTTTCAGGACTGTTAATCTCTGTTATTGTTGGATGGAACGATAGGCGAGTAGGTAAATATAAAAATGGTCTTGCAAGATACAAGCAAAGACACTTGAACGGCAGATTGGTTTCTTGGTTAGATGGCAACTTTTGCAAACGTAATCAATACGCCGTAGTGATTGGTGCTAATGAAATAGCATCTTCCGTATTAAAGCAGCTCCTTGAAAAAAACGACAATCAATATGTGATTCTACAGACCAGTAGCGACGTTGATTCTGTTCGTAAAATTCTGCGCTCGCATCTTACTGAAGAAGAATATGATAAAGTGATTATCTATAGTGCGCTCCGTGATTCGTTGGAGGAAATCAGTGCTTTGCATTTAGCTCAGGCTTCAGAAATCTATATCTTAGGTGAGAATACCGCGCGTGAATTTGGCGAAACCTATCACGATGCAATGAATATGCGTTGCTTAAATCTTGCGGCGCATGTTCTCAAGAAGGAGGGAATAACTCCTGATAATAAAAAGAAGTGTCATGTCATGTTTGATTACCAAACCACTTATTCTGTATTTCAGCACTCCGACATTTCTGATGAAGTCAAGGAGGTCATAGATTTCATGCCATTTAATAGATATGAATCTTGGGCAAGACGCGTATTGGTAGATAATATTGCTAGCGATTTAGTGGATAGGGAAAATAGTACAAAAAATAATTCCAAATCGCTTAAATATACTTACATGCCTTTAGATGGCTACGATGGAATAAAGCCAGATGATGAAAAACATGTTCATCTGGTTATTGTAGGCATGTCAAAAATGGGTATAGCCTTGGGTATTCAAGCAATGCAACTCTCACATTATCCAAATATATTGAAATATCCTAACCAGCGTACGCGAATTACCTTTATTGATGCAAATGCAGATTCAGAAATGCAGTTCTTTATGGGACGTTTCGCCACTTTGTTTGAGTTGATGCGCTATCGTTATTTAGATGCTAATAATTGCCAGAAAGAGTGGCTAAATTCCAAGGATGAATGTGCAGATAAGTCTTCTAGCCAGGGATATAAATGGATCAACCCGATTTTGCAAACGGATTATAAGTGGAGCCATCTTACTTCAGAAGGACAGAATTTTATTGATATAGAAGTGGAATTTATAAAGGGAGAACTGCAGTCTGCTGGTGTATGTGATTATTTAAGGGATGTTTCTCTAGATCCGCAAGCCAAACTCACTATTGCCATCTGCCAACTCTATACGCACGAAGCTATAGCAGCAAGTCTTTACATGCCTCGTGAGATATACGCTAGCAAGCAACTACAGCAGATTTGGGTGTATCAGCGCGAAGCTTCTGACATTATTTCTAATCTTATTGGTCGGCAAAATAATCAAAGTGATATTTACGAAAAGTTGCGTCCATTTGGTATGCTATATGGTGAGTATATGGATGACGATTCGCATTTAGAGAAAGCGCAATTGGTTGCAGCAGTTTATAATGGACAAAAGGATATTTCAAAAGAAACTATTGTAGCGCAAAAAACGGATTGGGATAATGCTCTTGTAGCGAATAAATGGTCGAGTCAATTGTCTGCGGATTCAATATACGTGAAGATGCGAAGCGTGTATGATCCAGAGGACTATCTGCAATATCTTAAGCAACAAGATATACATACTAATGTGGAGAATGTAATAGTCAATTATTTCCAAGAGAAATTCAATAATAAATTTGAGAAGGAATTGGCAGTGTGTGAGCATAATAGATGGAATGTTGAAAAACTATTGATGGGGTTTGTTCCTTGTAATAGAGAGCAATTTGAGGACTTTAAACAATTGGTTAAAAGAGGCATAGTACTCAATGAAGATTATAAGTGGTGTGATTTTGCACTTGAAGAGGAGTTCGAGAAAGCTGTTAAACAATTAAAAAGAAAAAAAATACATCTCGCTATTTGTGATATGGACCAAAATAAGAAACCTTTGCGGTTGGTGGATCCTATAGTATTAAAATACGATACCATGATAAATAATTCCATGCCTAAAATAGCACTTTTTATTGATAAAAATACAAACAAATTGTTGAAAGATATGTATGATATCTACAACTCCCAAAGTTGTTAGATCCCCATGACTGACCGCCAACTCATAGATCTCCTTATTGCTCGCGACGAACGGGTAACACAGCAGTTCTTCTACAAGGATTGTCGTCCGCTCTTCATGAGTATTATTCATAATATCTTTCAAGATAAGGCCGACTATGATGAACTAATTAGCGAACTCTACCTCCATCTCATGGAGAACGACGCCTGTCGTCTTAAACAATTCGAAGGACGTAGCTCTATTTATCAATGGCTCAAAACAACGGCTATTCGATATTTTTTGGAAAAAAGAGATAATATGATAGAAAAAGAATCCGAAGAGTATCTTTTAGAGCAAATAGCCCACACCTCCATCATCGAAGCTGAACCGCAATGGACTGCCAAAATGGATGTACACCATCTGCTATCGCTAATGCCGAATCGGCGATATGCCTACGTAATACAGCGTTTAGTATTAGAGGAAATACCACCTCAGCGCTTGGCAGAAGAGTTGGACATTACGGTAGATAATCTATATAATATTAAAAAACGTGCTATGGCAGCCCTGACTGCTATAGCGCTCAGCGAAACAAATGCGTATGAAAAGACAATCCGATAAATCTTCTATCTCCAACGAGATTATAGCGGCGTATCTCGACGGTAATGCTACTCCTGCGGAGGTGCAGCTTGTTCTTGATGCCATGGCGCACGATACGCATTTACGCGAATTGATGCATATATCATCTTGTGTGGATACAGAATTGGCTTTGCTACAGCGCAAGTCCAATTACTTGCCTATGGCGGCTTTGGCTGCAGATTGTGGAGAGGATAATCTGTGTTGTTTGGAGTGCGAGAAATTTGTGATGCAGCGTCGTGGGATTCACTACGATGAACAACAATTAGTTGATACTGCTATTCGCAATGGATGGCTTAAGCCTGATGGTACAGCTTTGCACAATGTCGGTCGTCATCTTGAAACTGCTGGATTGATAGCTTCACGACAATATAATGCTACTCTACAGGATATACATGCTGCTCTTCAGCAAGGGAAAGATGTTATCGTGGCCATCGACGGAAACGAATTACATGATAACCAACTATCCGCGCGCTCGCGTGATATGTATATAGGACTATCTCCCAATCATACGATAGTAGTATTATGCTGCAATATTGAGGAGAATACCATCACCATCTTTGATCCTAATTCTCCTAAAAAGCAAGATTGCTACCGTATTCCGCAATTTTTAGAGGCTTGGGCAGACTCACAAAACTATGTAGTGTTCATCAGCGATTTTATAGAAACAAATGCCTATTCCCCCAAGCCTATTGATGTTTCTGATGTGGTATTGGATGCCGACTTAGATGAGTTGCGCGAAGCCATTGCTGAAAATGCCCATGATATTTGGGCTGCGGAACGTATGCAAGATGGTTGGACCTATGGACCTGAGCGCAATGATGAGTTGAAGCACAATCCATGTATGGTACCTTATTCCCAACTGCCAGAGTCGGAGAAAGAATATGACCGTAAAATGGCAATGCAAACCATCAAACTGATGAAGAAACTCGGTTATGATATTATAAAACGAGAAGAATGACAATAATGATTACAATACTATGATCAACTACACTGAATTTATTCATCCAGAAGATGCAAAGGCCCAAAAGACTTTAGAGGCTATTCCAGGATTCTCTCTCTTTACCAAAAAGTTTATGGAATATGGTTTAGAACTAATGTACTATGGTACGAATATTGCTTCGTCTATCCGTTTATCTCCTACACAACTACCGCAGATCTACAAACATCTTCCTCCTATTTGCGCAAAACTTGGAATCGAAGAACCAGAATTCTATTTGGAGATGAACCCGATGCCCAATGCCTATACTTTTGGTGATACCAAGAAATTTATTGCGGTCACATCAGGTTTAATAGAGTCTTTAAATGATGAGGAGATTACTGCTGTCATCGCACATGAATGTGGTCATATCATGTGCCGACATACATTGTACAATTCTATGGTGATGTTGCTATCTAGTCCTGATTGTATGCAAATGTTGCCAGATGCTATCAAAGATGCTATTACGATAGGACTTCGTTACTGGTCACGCAAAAGCGAATTGAGTGCAGACCGCGTAGCTGCATTAGTGACATCCTCGGAAGTGTTTTCTCGTTCCATGGTTCGTTTAGCTGGTGGACCAAAATCCATAACGAGCAATCTCAACCTACAAGAATGGGCAGAGCAAGCGGATTTGTACAATCAGCTGTACAACAACGAAGGTGTTTGGAATCGTACAGTTCAGATGTTCAATACAATGTATAATACTCATCCTTTTGCTGCCGTACGCGTGAGTGAAGTCTTAAAATGGACCAAAAGCAGCCAATATTCATCGCTACGTAAGCGCGTGCATGATATTGCTACTCGCAGATGTAGTAAATGTGGTAGGGAGGCTGACTTTTCTATGACCTATTGCCAATTTTGTGGAAGTAAAATATAACAACACTAAAAACTATATCATATGAAACAAATCGCACCAATCTTGCTCTTGGCTTTGAAAGAACTAGAAAGAGCATTAAAAGGGAGTTTATCTGGGAGACAAATTGACAATATTGTTTCCAAAATCAGTTCATTTGCTATTTATTCCGCCATCGCAGGTACAGCTTCTGCATTTACTGGTATAGGTAGCATAATAGCAATCCTTACTCAGACAGGCTTAGTATGGGGACTATATGTAATGATTAACAAAGAGTTGGGAATCTCCATGAAGGAAGAGACTGTTAAGTTTATTGCATCGGCTATGCTGACAAATCTAGTGTGCAATGCAGGTGCTTATTTGGTAACATGCATTGCTGCATGGATCTTAAGTTTGTTCCCAATTTTTGCCCCTGCTACTTTTGTGATAGGTGCAGTACTGGGCTATGTATTAATTTATATCAGTGCTGTGGTGTATATAAAACTCTTGACTGAAGTTATGAATACAACTGGCACTTATCAATTAGGTCAAAATGATGATACTAAATCTAAAATTAAAAATGTAGTAGATTCAACCAATGTAAAAGAGATTATCAAAGAGGCACGCGAGGAATTTAGGAAAGCAGAGAAGCGTGGAGATTTACAAAATCCAAAATGCCCTTATTGTGGTGAACCTGTAACGTTGACACAAAAATTTTGCACAAGATGTGGGCATAAGTTAAAATAATAACAATTCTAAGAATAAATAAACTATGGATACATTATTTGATAAAGATGGTTATTTGAATATTGAAGATATCGTTACTAATAATTCTTCATTTCAAAAAATCGCGGAGGATGGTATAATTACTACCGAAGAGAAAAAAGAACAATCAATCCGCGTTGTGAATGCCATGAAAGCATTGGAACAAACATGCTCTGATGAACAAATCAAGTTATTAAAGTCTTTACTATCCGAATTGAGCGTAATGCTAATGATTGAGCACATGTAATTAACTACAATACAAACCAATAAAACCGAATCAATTATGTTTACAAAATGTCCAAGATGTGGTAAATCAGACAAAGTAAAGTGTCTGAATAATTTACAAAGAGCGGCTGCTACCGCATGTGCGGGAGCAGCAGGTGCGGGATTAAAAGCTATTTTTCGTCAAACTAACCCTACTGTTATGAAAGAGATTTTTAAAACAATTTGTCCAGTAGAGAAATTCTACTGCGAAAGATGTAAAGAAGAGTTCGAGGTGAGACATTAATTTAGGAAACTATATAGCTGTTGACACTGAATAATTTAAAGACAATGGTTGTCAATGAATGTCAATTTTGAACAAGAATACGCTTCGCTACAAAAATCATTAAAAATCAACGATTATCTTTTGTATTGCTTATAAGAGCAGCACGCTGCTAGGTAAGCAAAACAAAAAGAGAGTTAACGACAATTAGTGTCAACTGATATATGAATCCCTTAATTTATTGCGTATGCAGATCCGTGTTAGCTATAGCGAAATACTACAATTCGTAAGAAAAAAAAGTGGTCTAGATTTGTCGCGTGTTGCCATACAGTCACACGTGAGTGACACAGTCAATATTAGTTATCAGATTAGTAAGTGGCTACCTGCTGCATCAATTAGTATTTCTGTCACTTCGATAATCAATAGTACTATTTGCTTCTCCTACAATTGTGGACCTGCATTGTCATTAATCTTTGCCAATGTAATATCATACCTACAAGCCAATATTCCAAAAGGAATAAATGTCAATACGGATACTTGCCAGATAATTCTTCATCTTTCTGAAGTAAACGGACTTAACCAAGTGGTAGATGATATGTTCATTGATTCTTTAGAATTCCACAATGACGAGGTAATTATATCCGCATACCTCCGCTAATATAATGAAATAACATTTTAAACTATTAAAATTATGGCAATCTTCAAAACTACAAAAACATTTTCAGGACCGCATTATTTGATTCCTAAAATTGCAGAGAAAATCCAAGAAGAGTTTATACGTGAGGGTTATACACTCATATCTGAAAAACTTGACACCGGTGGATATGATATATCTATTACAAAAGGTGGCTTCTTTAAGACAATACTCGGCATGAATACCGCACTCAAAATCAAACTGCAACCTGCAGTTGATCGTAAAATTCTATTTGAGGCTGGCGTTGGTATTTTTGGAAAAGTGGTTTTACCTGCTGTCGTTGCATATTCAGTCTTCTGGCCACTCCTTATTCCTCAAATATGGGGGCTAATCCAGCAATCCGAGTTGGATGACAAAGCCGCTAATATCGTTGAGAAGGTAATAAAAGCTAATGCTTAAATTCTGCTACGGCTGAGTCGGCAACTCAACTCAGCCGTAGACAAGTGACTATGTAGGTATATGTCCGCTAAACATACAAACGCAAATACATATGAGAATTATTAATATTTTCATTGCTGGAGCTACAGCATTGGCTCCACAAAGATTATTGCTCAAGGCACTAATTTCTGACTTAAATCACAGACTACGTGATGAGGGTAAAGATATGCAATATAATGTGTCTTCTTATGAGACTTTTGGTAACGACCAAGAGCGATATAATCATTGGATTCGTGAAAAGGCGGACTTGGTAATATTTGTCCTTCGAGACAAGATAGGTGATTATACTGAAATCGAATATAACATCGCAAAACAACAACAATCTGCCACTGGTAAGCCTGAAGTAGTTGTGATGCTCAACTCCTATGAACAAATCACACCAGAAATAGCGTATATTAATGGTCTAATGAAGGGGGATAAATACTATATCAAATACAACAACGACGATGATTTAGTACTAAAGACCAAGAATTATCTGGAAGATTACGTCGCTACTATTCAATCTGCGTTAGATGAAGCAGCTTGCAAACCAGCGAAAACAACCAAGTTTAGGTGGAATATTGCTTTTTTATTGTTTGCCATTATTGTAGTTTTTGCATTCCTTGCAGGCTATATATACAAATCTAAATCGCCAATCTTGCTGATTGCAGGTGGCGGATCAGCTAAGAATTTTATAGAAAAATACAACGATATAAAACTATCTACTTATAGAAATTCATATTATGTGCATATGCCCAGCGAGAATGCCTGGCTTCTCCTTACCGAAGAAGTAATCTCGCCTCAAACAATTACACGCTACTATCCTATCTGCATATCAGCTAGTGCTGCTTCTGATAAAGATTTTCTAAAAATCACCACCGATCAACATTTCCTGCGAGCAGGTTCGGTTATTGCTAAAAAATTAGGCTACGACACGCTGTGCGTTAGTGTAAAGAATGACCCCTATATTTTGTCTCAATTAGGAACGGCATGCATATTAGAAGGCGAAATCTCCATTGATAAGTTGATGAGATTAGCGAGCAATAGCGACTCGGTCAATGTCTTTGCGACATCAGTGGGTAGCGGTACTCGCGCTATGTACGAACAACTTTTTGAACGCAATGGAGGTAATCTAGAACTATTACCAGTATTGCAGTTCTCAGAGGATTCAGATATGCCAACACTTAATATCAATAGTAATCCATACATCTTGTTAGGCAGTAAGTGCTATACAATGAAAGAGGTGGATAAACTGACTACTACCAATGGGGCTCTTCACCTTAATGTATATGAAGAGCAGAATGGAGAACGAGTTTATAGCCGCAAACCGATGTATCTATATTTCATGGGCTATAACCCTGATAGCAATAATCAATTAACGATCCCCAAGCAGACTTTGCAACTACTGCAAGATCTTGGATGTGACTTGTCCAGCAAGGTAAAAGATGGAAAAGTCAAACGCAATACTACCACAAAAATAATACAAGACTTTGACGAATTAGTAAATTGGTAAAAATTATAAGCTCACAGATATAAATAATATTAAAATCAAAGTTATGAAAGACAGCGAACTAATATTGGATGATGCTCCAATTATTATCGAAGATTCTAACAATTCAGAAGAAATAATGTGGGAACTCCTTGTAGATAATATTATGAAAGGAGATGTGATACCCGTTATAGGCGAGAAGATTGTGATGCAAGATAGGACGATTAATAAAATTTTGATTGATCACTTGTCTAAAAAAGAAGGCGTTACAAGTAATCCTCAAACTTATTCACAATTGTTATATGATGATAATTACAAAACGGATAGGGATCATATCTATGGAAAGTTAAAAGCATTGATAGAAGCTAACCAATCTAAATTTAAACCTTCTTGTTTGTTGCAAAGAATATTATCTATCCAGCAATTTCCGTTTGTAATAACAACCACGATTGATTATACAGTAGAAAATACGATGCGTCAAATTTGGAAAGATCGTGAAAGAGATTTGAAGGTGTTATATTTTAATAATAATCCTGCCGAAATACAAAAGATAGGAGATATCTCAAAGGATTCGGATTTGGAAATACCAACTATATATTATATGTTTGGTAAGGCTAATAATTCTTGTTTACATAGTTTTGTTGTTACCGATGAAGATATGCTGTCTTTTTGTCAATCATGGTTGACAGAAGACAAAAGACCTAAAAATTTAGCTCATGTATTAGGAGATAAGTTTTTATTGTTTTTAGGATGTAGTTATCCAGATTGGTTGATACGTTTTATATGGTATTCAATGCGTAAGGAATTAGATAAATCGGGTATGTTAGTTTCTGCAGATGCAGAAGAGACATTAATAGCATTTCTTAATAGATTACATATCAATACGCAAAGAAATCCAGAAGTTGTTATCTCTGAAATAGAGAAACGTTTAGCTCAACGAATGAAAAAGTATAATGAACTTAAGTTTGATATTCCAAGAGAGAAAACAGATGTTTTTATATCGTATTCACGAAACGATTCTGAAAAAGCTGAAGAGTTGTATAATGCATTAATTAATAAAGGATTAAATGTTTGGTATGATAAGAAAAATTTAGCGGCAGGAGATATGTGGCTAGAAAAAATTAATGATGCCATCACAACCACTAAGTATTGTGTTATACTGCTTTCTAATTCAATGAAAGCACAGATCCACGAGAGCCATGTATATCGTAAAGAGTGGAATATGGCTATTGAACATACAAGAGGGATGACACTCAATCGTGGTTTTATTGTGCCAATATTGTTGGATGATATCAATATTAATGATGAGACTCTAGGAATTCCTAAAAAAATACGAGATGCGAACGCAAAATCTATCGCAGAATATTCTGTTGATGATATTGCGCAATATATGTTGAATCGTGTGAATGATTTAGCAAAGTAGATTAAATATGATAGTTACTATGGAAAACAATAAGATAAACTCCAACCCTTGGTTAGGATTAAAGACTTACGACGAGGGACAACATCTATATGGTCGAGAAGATGATATTCATGCATTGTCTCAAAATATATTATTCAATATTCAAACTGTAATTTACGGAAAGTCAGGAATAGGAAAATCTTCAATATTAAATGCTGGAATATTTCCTATTTTACGTAAATCAAATTTCTTTCCTTGTTACATCCGTTTAGTGCATAATCAACCAAATAAAAGTTATAATCAACAAATTTGGGATAGTGTACTGAATAGTTTGCTTCATCTAAAAAAGGAAAAATTAACTGCAGATGGAACCAAAGAAATACTATCGGATATAGAAGGAAGATATGAAGAGTTGGCTCCTGCTAGAGACAATGAATCTTTATGGGAGATTTTTCACCGTCATAAATTTTATGATGAGAGTAATAATGTAATCCAACCTGTTTTAGTGTTTGATCAGTTTGAGGAGATATTTACTAGAGAGAAAGATCAAGAAAAAGTGACCTCTTTTTTTGAAGAGTTAGCAGATCTAATTAATAATGTAGTACCTGAAACATTATGTACGATTAGTGACGTCAATATAACTAAAAGTGCAGTTGTAGATTTGGATGACGATGTAGATGACCTTCTAGACGAAGGATACGAAGCTGCGTTTGCTGACTATTTGACAGAATCGAATTTCCATATAGTATTATCTCTGCGTGAAGATTATCTTTCGTATTTAGAACGAAATATAGATAATATTCCATCGCTTAAGCACAATCGCTATTGTTTGAAACCATTGAGTGAGGAACAGGCTGCATCTGTTATTATGCATCCTTGCCCTGGACTGATTTCGGAGACGGTTGCGAAAGAAATTATCAGTAAGGTGACTGGTTCACCAGTATCTGAATTTGAGTTAGGCGATGGTGCGGAATTAGAGGTGGATTCTGCTATATTATCGTTGTTCTTGCATGAGTTGTACAAGAAGAAACCAGTAGATGCTAAGGTAATAGACCACTCAATAGTAAATGAATTTGGTGATAATATTATCCAAAATTTTTACGAAGAAACTATATCCCATATTTCGGAAGATTGTGCAGAGTATTTAGAGCGTAAATTAATAACAGAGGATGGTAAGAGAGATAGCGTTTATGAATCACATGTAATCAATCACAAAGGATATAAAGCATCTGATTTGAAATATTTAAAGGAACAACGATTAATACGTGAATTCCCATGGAATGATGGAATACGTATTGAATTTATCCATGATGTACTATGTCCTATTATTGTGCAGAGAAAGGAAGAGCGTAAAATTGCGAAAAAAAGGTTAGAAGAAGACCGAATTAGGGAAGCGGAAAGAAAAAAACAAGAGGAGGCATTATTTAAATTAAAGAAAGATAAACAGAGGTATATGATTGCTTGTTTCTTAGTAATTGTATCGTTAGGTCTTTCTGTGCTATTTATTTGGGATGGTTGGTTTAGAGTTCATACTAAACGATATGCCGATATTGTTAAAGAAAATACATGGATGAAGGGCTTAAGACCCTTATCTAAAGATGATGCCAATCACATGCGTTTTCATTATGTATTTTATAGGACGGGACGCTATGCCAATCATGCGGATTCAATTGAAGCACGAAATGGCTATGGCAAATTAACTTCGAATCATGGAGTGGGAACGTATTTGGTGAATCAGTTTGATGATTCTGATAATAAGGCAGATAAACAAATTGTTGATCAGTTAAAGAGAGTGGTAAAATGGGTTTTAATACCAGATTATTCAAATGAATTTTGCCTACAAGAAAAAGCGTATGATGAGAAAGGTAATTTAATCTTTGCCTACAATAATACAATGTTGGAAGATAAAGTAGTAATGTCTACATATGTCAACGAATTTGGATTGCCAATCATAATGCGTGATTCTTGTTATATATTTTTGAAAACAACATTAGATGAGTATGGACATGAAATTTTACAAGAGTTTTATGATGATCAAGGATATCCAATAAAAAATCGCTTTGATTCGTATAAATTTGCTCGAACGTATTTACATAATGGTTTGCAAACTAGCGAAGCATCTTTGTTTGTTAATGGTTTTCCAATGATAGATAGGGTAGGCAATTGTGGTTGGAAGGCATTAGATATTACCAAAGATAATTGTAATGTTACACTATCTGTATATTTTGATTCTCAAGGGAAAACATGTTATGCCAATGATTCAATAATGATAAAAGAATGGAGATATGATAGCTATGGCCGTTGTGTAAAAGAAACATATTGGAAAATAGAAGGGGGATATGATGTTGAAGAACTAGAAACTGACTTATTGTTGGATTTGGTAACATTATATCCTGATAATAATGAGGAAGGAATACATGGTTATATTTATGAGTATAATGATTATGGACAAACAACTTTAGTGCGTACCATAGACTCTTTGGACAATAAGGTGATTCCATCAAATAAAAATTATGCAGAAATACATCGACAATATGATAATTACGGAAATTGTGTAAGTGAAATAGCAGTGGATACAGGTGGAAATCATACATATGAATTTTTTGCGAATTATTCAGAGAATGGTGACTTGACATATAAGAAAACACTAACTATAGATGAGCGTCAAGACACGACATTATCCTATCATTTGTATTGGGATGTTGCAAAAAAATGTTTGATAGAGAAAGATTATTATCCCAATTCAGATTACTATGTATATAAAGAGTTAGATTCGAATAGACGAACTGTTGTTGAAGCGTTTTATACAATTTCAACTAATGCCCCATATTCTACTCAAAGTGGTCGCCACAAGATTATGTACAACTATCAGCATAATAAAGAAAGCAAAAGCTTGATTATAGCAGAGCAATATTTTGATGTAAGAGGCAATATGTGTTTCTATAACGATCGTCATCAATATCACAAGGAAATATGTAAAATAGATTCTATTGCTAGCACTAAATCTGTTTATCGGTATCTAATTGATAATGAACCATTCAATGATAAATATAATAAAAGTACCACAGAAAAATTTATTGAGGGATATGAACATTTCTATGCCGATAATAAATTTGAAATACATTTGGGTGAGGCTAGTATTGATGAGAATGGTCACAAATGTAGGACCTATAATAATAATGCATATTATTATCAAATTAAGTATATCATGTCTATATTACCTTCTCTTAACTCAAATAGAATCGGTTTCTGGGCGATAAACGAATTTGGAGAACAGAGCTTTGTACGTAGAAATGGTGAATTATATTCAGCTTGCTTACTCACTACAGGTCAATACTTTGATGAGTATAATCGAGAGATTAAAAGTGGAGAAGAAATAGATCGTCCTTTGTTTGCAGCGATAGAAAATGGACATGATATTGGATTTTGTGATGGTGATATATTATTACAACAAGATGATTGGATTCTGTGGCTTAATTCATCATATGAGTGTTCTTTTAATGGATTAGATTTAGAACCTCAAGCAAACACCGAACATATTTATAAAGTATTACGTTTCAATGAACAAATTAAGGATTATGAGATTGTGGAAATTATCATACCTCAAGGTGATGAACGAATAACAAAGATAGAGTATAAAATATTTTATGTGACCAAAAAAGAATATGATAGGGTACGTAGAACTTTACGCAAGAATAATATATATCCTCGTATGTTTGAGTTCGTTCCAAAAGAGGGTGGCATACTATGGAATGAAGGTATGACTTCACCCGCCCTTCTTGTATCGTTCAATGATTGGGATATGACACGACAATTCAGCGGAGATAAGGATTCTGTATGGAGTATGATCAAAAATAATGAAGGAAAAACCAAATATATTACGGTGTATGATAAAACTCTAGATGCAATGCAGACATATGTTATCGGATCTGATACACTTGATATACAACTAAAAAGTTATGAAGTCTACCCAGCTTATTACGATAAAATATTAGAGGAAATGAATACCTATAAAAAAAGCAGCAATTAAATAGTATAGATTCTAACATTAAGTCTCCTCTCGGTGTCGTTTAAATTTACCGAGAGGAGATCCTAAATTAATCACTCATGCCCTACCTTCCAATTCTTTCCGCCCTTATTCCAGCCGTAGCGCTGCTTGGGTACATCTATTGGCGCGATCGTAAGTCGCCAGAACCAGTTAAACAGCTTCTCAAAGCCACAGCTTGGGGTGTACTTTCTATCCCATTGACGCTATGTATTGTCAACCCTCTGCAATCAATAGGCCTAATTGTGGAAGACGCTTATACCTTTGCGGATGCAATCAACATCTCTTTCCTCGGTGCGGCTATTCCCGAAGAATTATCCAAACTATTTGTGTTGTGGCTATTCTTGCGTAAGAATCCATTTTTCGATGAGCGAATGGATGGTATAGTCTATGCTGTATGTGTATCACTGGGCTTTGCAGGCTTGGAGAATATTATCTATGTGATTGGTGATGCCGATTGGATGTCTATCGCTCTCTCGCGCGCGTTCACAGCTGTGCCAGGACATTTCTGCTACGGCGTAATAATGGGTTATTTCTATTCATTAGCCAAATTCGACACACAAAAACGCCTCTACTACTCTGCAATGGCACTCATTGCCCCTATCGTTGCGCATGGAATCTATGACACGATATTGTTCACTGTTGGCTTGAATATCTCAGATGGACTAATCTGTATCCTCCTTTTGGCTTTCGTTGTTTTCTGTATCTACCTTTGGAAATGGGCAAGCAAGTCCATAAAGAGACATGTAAGCTAATTGCAAATATAGTCCAAATCATATCGAGTAGTGCAGGTATAAATCACCGAATCGGCTCAATAAAGTAGATTTTTTTATATTTTTTGGTTTAAATTGAGCCGATAATTCAAATATTTTTTGTAATTTTGCACCGATTTTACAAATGAGCTATGGAAACATCTCGTGAAATACTGCAATATTTGCACTATCATCCACTTTCCTCAAGGGAGGAAATTCGTGTGGGTATCAACTTTCAAGAAAGCGATGCAACCCTCAAACGTATCATAGCCAGCAGTGTAGAAGCGGGGGATATTCAAGTGCAAGGTAAGGCTCGTGCTACACGTTATAGTTTGTCTAATCGCGCTCATCTACTTATGCCTTTGTCACTAGACACCTATTTTGCGAAAGATGTGGACGAACGACAAGTGCAAACGAGTTTCAATTTTGCACTTATCAAAGAGCAACTGCCTATGGTATCCCTCTTTACCAATGAAGAGATGGAGCACCTAACTGCCCTGCAATCGGAATATCGTTCGCATATAGATGCGATGACGGAGAACGAATATCGTCGAGAAATGGAGCGCTTGGGTATTGATTTGAGTTGGAAATCATCGCAGATAGAAGGTAATACTTATTCGCTGTTGGAAACCGAACGTTTATTGCGCGAGAGCAAGACAGCAGATGGCAAGACTAAAGAGGAAGCAGTGATGCTGCTGAACCATAAAGATGCTCTGCGTTTTGTACTAGATAATCCTGATTATCTGCAAAGCTTGACTAATAGTCATATTGAAGATATTCACTCGTTGTTAACCAAAGAGCTATCAGTAGATAAAGGTTTGCGTCATCGCCGTGTAGGTATCACTGGAACTAACTATCGCCCCTTAGATAATGAGTTTCAGATTCGCGAAGCTGTGCAGGCAACGTGTGAGTTAATCAATAGCAAGAGCAATGTGTTTGAGAAGGCGTTATTGGCATTGGTGTTGTTGAGTTACATCCAACCTTTTATGGATGGTAATAAGCGTACGGCTCGCATTACCAGTAATGCTCTGTTGATAGCCCATGGATATTGTCCATTATCTTTCCGCACAGTGGATTCTATCGACTACAAGAAGGCCATGCTTATCTTCTACGAACAAAACAATCTGCATGCATTCAAGCAGATATTCATCAGTCAGTACGAGTTTGCTGTGAAAGAATATTTTTAATAGCAATTTTGCTGATTGAAGGTAAATAAGTAGATTATGGAAAAACAAAAGAAATACGATATTTTTATCAGTTATCGCCGTGAGGGTGGAGCGGAAATGGCTGATTCTATATACCAGCGTTTGCAAAATGCGGGGTACTCCGTGTTCTTAGATTTAGAACAATTGAAGTCGGGTAAGTTTAACGAACAACTTTTGTCCGTGATAGATAGTTGTACAGATTTTATCGTTGTATTACCTCCTAATGCATTAGATAGATGCAGCGATGTGGATGATTGGGTTCGTCGAGAGGTCGAACATGCCATCAAGAAAAATAAGAATATTATCCCTGTAATGTTGCGTGGCTTTGAATGGCCTGACAAAAATACATTGCCAGAGGCTATGCGCGAATTACCTAATTACGAAGGACTAGCAGCAACGGATTATAAGTTGTTCCCTGAAAATATGGAACGACTAAAATCCAAACTACTCAAATCAAGAGCGGGAATTACATGGCATAGATATAAAAATATGTTTATTGCCCTATCTGCTGCCCTACTTGTTGCTATTGGAGTATTTATTGCATATTTGTGGTATGATAAATCAGAGTACGAAATACTATGCAATGAGTATTCAATGCGAATGATGACCGAATGTGTGAGAGCGCATCATAATACATTATTGGCTCAAGATGCTTTAGAGAGTTTTGAGGAGGTGTATAATGCTTCTCTGAATGGAGAGGAACATGAGGAAATAAAATATTTGACTCGAGCTTTAAATGCGTATCGTAATCAATTACAATGTCCTGATAAGATAACATTATCCGATGATGAAAAGGCTATTTTGCGCAAACATAGAATAGATTTGGAAGATATTGATGCACTATATCTTATTGCGGCTAGTCTATATCAGGAAGTTCAGAATTATTTTACCACCATAGAAACTATTACAACTCAAGAGAACTTGAACCATGTGTTGAGAGATAATATTCGATATAACTACGAGGCTATAGAACTATATTTAAGAGTTTATTATTATGGGGTCTTATATATCTATGCGTCAATGCCAGAATCAGTGTATGCTAAACTTCAACCTGCCACTGCTGAATTGACCAAGCTTGAAGATATCTATATACGGCTTAGTAAAGAGGAATATAAATCTCTAATGCAATTGCAGTTTAATAAACTAAACAAAGTTCTTCATAGGATAGGTAGAGATGCTTCAGAATTAAAATTATTAGTAGCACAGCAAGAAGTAGAATTGCATAATAGAATGATAGCTCTACAAACAAAAATGGAAAGCACTTATCAAGATATGTGGGGAAAATGTTTGTTCGATAATGAGGAAAATGCCAATGCTCAATGGACTAAAGTGCTTATGTTTGCTAATTTTGTTACTAGTATATCAGAGTTTTATTATGGTATGCAACAAGATGGCCTACCATATACTTCTTATCTCACCCCTTCATATGTGTGTGGCAAATTATTCGAACTATTTGATAAATACCAGACCTATAATCCAGAAGCAGAATCATATATCAATTCACTTCGAATGTATTTTACCGAAGTATTAAACAACCAAAGACTCCATGCTGGCGTGTTGATCTATCAACTGAATGCTTATCATTCCTATCTTCAAGTTGGCGATATAATTGTAGAGTATGACAACCAAGTAATCATCAACTTAGAGTCGTTGAAAACGGCGTATCAACGTAATATGAATGGGCATGTGAAAATCCTACGTTTAGAGAATAATGTACTCAAAGAAATAACAATACCCACTTTTGGTAATACAGACATTATTGGTTTCTGGGATATAACATTACCAGAGGAGTAATATCTGGCACAATTGTTGCCCCTTATTGATAGATTTCCCACATCTCTCCCCTCTATACCATCAGAAAACTCAAAATTTACACAACAATGAAGACAACTTACATTCCTAAACCCGAAAACACGGACACTATCCAATTGTCCACAGAACTCAACGACCTCGTAGAGGCCATGGCTAAAAACGTCCACGAAGTGTGGGCAGAGTCACGCATCTCCCAAGGTTGGACTTATGGTCCTGAACGCAACGATACACTCAAGCATCATCCATGCCTCGTACCTTACGAAGAATTGCCCGAAATTGAAAAAGCATACGACCGCGACACCGCTATCGCAACGCTCAAACTCATCACCAAACTGGGATTCAAAATATCGAAAGAATAGAAAGTAGCCGAGATTCTAATCCAAAATACAGACTCAATTTGGAAAGTGCGAGTTTCTGCAACGTTGCTAAATCTGTGCGCTTTGTGGCATGAGTATTTTAGCAACGTTGCTATTATTTTACAACTCATAAATATGTAGTACCTTTGCCAGCGAAATGAAAAATTCTCTATAATTACAGTAATATTCAACGTTTTTCATTTGCATAGTTCAAAATAAAGTTGTAATTTTGTAGGCACATTTTGAAAAACATATTTTCCTTGTAAATACACTATGAACTCGAGTAAAATAGAAAATAAGATTACAACAGCAGGACTTGACCATATAATTGGTCATTTGCAGAAAAGATTAGCTGGTTTCCAATTCAAAGAACTATCCATAGATGATTTTGGACTAAAGTCTGATTATTCGCTATACCAAGTACAAAGCGTGGCAGAGCAGATAGCACTGCATATGTCACTACTTGGGTACACTCCAGTTATAAACTTATGTGATTTACCTGAGCATGTTGCTGGGTCTATTAATCTTAATGATCAAATGCTTGTCTATATAAATTTAGACAAGAAACGATTTGAAAATCATACCTATCAGCCAGCCCAACTTCTTACCATCATTGTTCACGAACTATGCCACAAGTTTTTATGGGTGCATGGCTTTAAGGAAACTTCATTCAAAATTGAATATATTACGGATGCTTGTGCTGTCTATGTAGGATTTGGAGAAATAATACTAAAAGGTTGTGAAGTGAAACGTCAAAACTTTGATGGACTTTATACCCGGACAGAAATTACAAAACTAGGTTATCTAGATCCATGGCAAATTTCATATCTAAGAAATAAGTTTTTTGGAGTTCCTATTCCCAGGGAAAAAGGTGGAACATGTTTTTATATAATGTTTGCAATGTTATTAGCGTATATAATGGTAATACTATTAGTCCTTTCCTTAGTTTCTGCTTGAGTCGTGTATTTCTAGAATAGTGTGGACGAGAGAACGATTCAGCGCATCATCAGGTATTGGACGGAAAATCCAATTGCCGACTACGATATACAAATGTACCATATCAATGATGATATTACTATTTTAGGGACACGCTCCATGGTCTAAATGGCGTTCGCCAACACTGCGAAATGATAGCCACTATGGGATCGCAACTATATTGTTTCCCTACAAAAGAATATATCCCGTTGGAGAATATACACATTGGAGAGATCTATGAGAGCTATCCAATATTTGACTCCTATGATTATAACGATACACGTTGCTACGAGAATTATATCTTCGCTCCTAAGCCAATCACGAAGGATCAGATACAACAATATGCCAATATTCAATTCGATAGCAATTACTGTATGGTGCACGAGCAGATTCCTGTCGAGTACCTACCTATCTTATATTATGTAGGCGATGGCCCATACATGGTCTTAGCGACAAAAAACAATCAATAGAATAATTTGTAACACACATACTATGGAAACAAACAATTCAATTGTCCAATTTATGGGCTGGTGCGGAGCAGATGCCTCAAATGCCTCATTTATGATTAACCGAATGGCATTGCCGCATGATACAGTCAAACTACTTGTTGCCTTTGAGGGTGATCACTACGGAAACGATGAAAGGGTATTATATACTTGCCATGGTTACCGCTCGTTTCATGAACTACAAGAAGATTTAGGAAATGGAATCCGATTTGTAAGTAACGAATATTCTCCTCTCCTAGATAGAAGTTTATATCTGTATGAAATACTTCCTGGTCCCAATCACATGCTTGCTTTCCCTGTAAGTGGCGAGCGTTGGTTAGAGATTTATGCTGTAACACATCAAAAACAACTTATTCTTTTGTATAAAAGAGAATTTTGTTGCAAATAAAATACGTTCGTAATGATAGATTCTGTAAGTTTACATGCTCTAATATAGGTAAATAAACTAACAAAACAACAGTATTATGATTATTACGCTTTGTATTTTGGTTCTTGTCTATTTGATTAAAGGCAAACCTGTAGATGGATTACTCCAACAATTGAAAACTGTCGATTGGAAAGCTAAACTTAGCGAAATTTGGGACAAACTCAAAACCTATGCCCTAAAAGCAGGTCGCGTTGCCACTAAACCTATCCTCACCTTCTACTATGTCATGCAAGATTCTGAAACCACTACTCTTGATAAAGCCCTTATCTACGGAGCTGTCGCGTACATCGTGCTGTCTGGTGATCTGCTACCTCGCAAACTGCTCAGTTTTATAGGCATATTAGACGATGCTGCAGTCATTGCATATGTGTATAAGAAAATCTCTAACAAAATCACCGCCAAAATCACCAACAAAGTCGAAGACACTCTTGACCAATGGTTCGGTGCCGAAGCTGTAGTAGTGGATTAGTTTCCAATAACAGACACATAGATTCACAAAGACTATGAAAACAAATGACCCTTTAGAACCATTATTAAAGGAAGCGAAATCAGTCATACGCAAAC
>JAEIGA010003072.1_pt1 | contig 26296 bp, 27 predicted proteins | sample 9270691 | NCBI WGS metagenome assembly JAEIGA01 (sample SAMN17057246, study PRJNA624740) | gut metagenome | biome: biome; isolation source: fecal sample | host: Bos grunniens | place: China: Xizang | collected 2019 | reverse complement strand
TTTTAAGTTCCCTATATTTATACCTGTTTTACCACCTACAGATGAATCTACTTGGGCTAATAAACTTGTTGGTATTTGACAAACATCTATACCTCTCATATATGTAGATGCTATAAAGCCTGCTAAGTCTCCAACCACTCCGCCACCTAAAGCTATTATAAGTGATTTTCTAGATAAGTTTATTCTTATACAGTACTTGATTATTTCTTCGTATACTGATAAAGATTTTGAATCTTCACCTGCTGGCACTATATATTCATACACCATTTTTACAGCTATATTATTTATAAAATTATCAAGCTGATGTTTATAAACATTATTGTCACTTATAATTAATACTTCATCATATATTTCATTTATATTAATTTTAGATAAATCTTCAATATTTTTATTGTTGAATTCATAAACTGATGCTGTAAAATTTTTATAATTAGTATCTATTACTATATTACAAACATTATTTATTATTTTTTCCATCCTCTATCTCCTAACCTTTTTACATAAGAGTTATAATTTGTTTTTAAATCAGCTAAATTATCCCCACCTATTTTATCTAGTAAATATTTACATATAACAAATGCAACTACATTTTCGCAAACAATACTACAAGCTGGTACTGCACAATTATCTGAACGTTCAATACTTGCACTATAACTTTCTAATGTATTTACATTTATAGAGTTAAGAGGCTTGTAAAGAGTTGGAATTGGTTTCATAGCACACCTTATTAAAACTTCTTCTCCAGTTGTCATTCCTCCTTCTATACCACCTAATCTATTCGTTTTTCTTTTTATTCCATCTTCAACGTCATAATATATTTCATCCATTACAGAAGAACCTGGATTATTTGCAACATCAAATCCTATACCTATTTCTACACCTTTTATAGCTTGTACACTCATTAAGTGCATTGCTAATTCCCCATCTATTTTTTTATCAAATTGAGTATATGACCCTAGTCCTGGTATTAAATTTTTAACTCTTATTTCAACTATACCACCTAATGTGTCACCTTCACTTTTTACTTTATCTATTTCTTTTATTATTTTTTCTTCAACTTCTTTATTTACACATCTAACTTCACTTTTATCTACATTTTCTTTTATGTAGTCAAATTTATAAATATTATTATCTTTTACACTTCCTATTTGAACTACATGAGAAGTAAAATCTATATCAAAATTTTTTAAAACTTGCTTACATATTGCACCTACTGCTACCTTACTTGCAGTTTCTCTTGCACTTGATCTTTCAAGTACATTTCTCGCATCTGTAAAATCATATTTTAGACATCCAACTAAATCTGCATGTCCTGGTCTAACGTTATTAACTTTTTTAGTTTCAAAGTCTACATCTTCTATTGGATTCATATATTTAATCCAATTTTCATAATCCTTATTTTTTATTTCTATAGATATAGGTCCACCTAAAGTTTTTTTACCTCTAACACCACCTAGTATATTTATCTTGTCCTGCTCTATTTTCATTCTTCCACCACGACCATATCCACCTTGTCGTTTTTTTAATTCAGCGTTTATTTCATCTATATTTAATTCAATATTTGCAGGTATACCATCTAGTATTGATATTAAGCTTTTTCCATGTGATTCTCCACTAGTTAAGTATCTTAACATAAGTTCCTCCTTATTTTTTTGCTTAAAAAAAGCTTGTTTAATCAAGCTCTTTTATATCATTTATATAATTATTTAAATTTTCATTTAGTATATTTTTAAACTCTGTATTTTCTTCATAAGTTAATTTATCTGTACTATTTAAATAAATATTATATTTTAATTTGTTATTTACACTTTTAAAGAAAAAGTCCATTACGATTTGTCCACCCATAAATTGAGTTTCATATGGTGTAGATCCTCCTACTGCTATATACATTCCTATTCTCTTTTTGTTTCTATCTATTGAAGGTTTTTTTAATATATATTTGCTAGCATAAATTGCTTGGGTTCTATCTACAAGTGTTTTTAATTTTGCAGTTATACTGTCAAAATTAACAGGACTTATAACTATAACACCTCTAGCTTTATCAAACATTTCATACATAGGAGTCATATCATCTTTAAATTTACAATATCCAGTCTTTTCACAAAAACCACATGCTGTACAATATTCAATATTCATATCATAAATATTAAATATTTTATTTGATATACTATTTTCAGTTAAAGTTTTTGATATTTGCTCAGATATTTTAAAACAATTTTTATTTTTTCTTGGACTTCCGTTTATTATTAAAATCTCTGTACTCATGCTTTTCTCCCATTAGTTATTTTTAAGCATAACTATTAATATATCATCATCATAATTTTCTTTTTCTGAAAACTCTTTAAGTTCAGTTTTTAAATTTTCTACTATAAGTTCTTGACTATATATATAGTTATTTTGCATAAAACTTTCTAGTCTTGATACTCCGTATTCTTCTTTTAATTTATTTTTTATTTCCAATATTCCATCTGTATACATACAAACCATACTACACTCATCTAAATTCAATACATTATTTTCATAAGTTACATCTTCTAAAACACCTATAGGTATTCCTTTTTTACAATTTAGATCTCTTTTTATTGATGCATCTTTTTTTATTATAATAGGACTATAATGTCCTGCATTACATACAGTTATTGTATTTTGTTTAATATCAATCATACTCACTAAACAAGTGGTGAATATCCCCATTTTATCAAATTCATCATATAACATATCATTTAATTTCGTCATTATTTCACCGGGAGAATTACAAGTTCTCGCAAGTACTTTAAATGCACCTTTTATAATTGCTACTACATAGTTTGAAACTATACCATGTCCCATTACATCAGCTAATATATATACTATTTTTTCATCATTCACTTTAAGTGCATAATAAAAATCTCCGCCTACTACTTTAGCTGGCCTATGATAAAAATTTAGTTCATTATTTATTCCATATTTTATTTTACTTTCATTCATTATAAGTTTTTGCTGTTTATTTAATACATTTAGCTCATTTTCAACAATTTTATGTTTTACTTCAACTAAATTATATTCATATAATTTAAGTGCTACAGAAAGCTGTCTTCCTAATATACTTAATATATTTAAATCGTCTTCTGTATATTTAGAACTATTTGCACATACTATGTAACCTATAACAGATTTACTTTCTTTGTCTTTAATTTTATAATATATGTAGCTATTTATTTCTTTACTATTTAATCTATTTTCATTACAATATGCTTCTATAGCATCTTGAGATAATATTTTTCCTATTGTAGGATATATATTAGTCTGATTTTTTCCTTCTATACTATAAAAGCTAAATATTTTATTCTTATCTTTTGATTTTTCAGTTATTATTATAGCCTCTTTACTATTTGTTATATGACAGGCTTGTTTACTTAAATGATCTAAGAATTCACCTATATTATTATTAAAGTAAAGTTTCTTAGTAGCTTCATTTATAGATCTAATCGCTCCTCTTAGCTTAAGTACTAACATATGATTATTATTATTTTTCATAGTTATATCAATAGATAAACTTATAAGAGATGCAATTGATGATATAAAATCTATATCACTTTGATTTATTTTATCTTCATTAGTTAAAAAACAAGTCATAAATCCAACTACATTATAATTTACAACTAGAGGAAATACTATACGTCCAACATATCCTTCTATTTTAGCTAATTCTCTTTCATCAACAGCTCTTTCATCTTCAAATATATTCTCTATATAAATTATTTGCTTCTTTTCTACGGCTTCATGTATATATCTTGGATATTCATTAAAATCTATTCTAATTCCTCTTGGAGTTTTTATATCAAATGAATCTGGTACTTTTTCTAAAGTTTCCGAACATACTAAGTATGCATACTTGTAGTTACTATTGTAAAATAAGTTAACACATGATTTAGTGGGATGCACTACCTCAAGCATCTTTTCTATTATTTTATCTTTTACCTCAAAGAAATTTAATGATTGAGTTACCATAGTTGATATATCAACAAGATTTTTCATTTTGTAATTTTCCATATTATCAAGCAATATAGTGTCCCCCCTATTTAGTCATTTTATTTAATATTACTATATATATCTTTTATAGTAAATAAAAAAACAACTGTAAAACTAAGTACTATTGACCAATTAAACTTTGTTATAATTCCTAATATCAAGAATATTATAAGTATATTTATACCAGATTTTCCTTTTTCACTTAACATATATAATGTTGGCAATTTTATATTATTTTTAAATTTTTTTATTTTATTTAAAACATAATCTTCTAGGCTTTTTTTGTAAATAATATATGAAAATTCCATCAAAAATATACCTATACCTAATATTGTATTAACTTCAAATGATAATATAAGTATAATAAAAGCTAACATAATTTTTATAAATTTTAGTACTAAATTATCTATCTTAAAAGTTAAATTTTTTATTTCTTTATACTCATCTTTTAAAGAATACTCTCCTCTAGGCATTTTTTTCATATTACTTTTTACAACTTCAGAATAAAAGAGCTTTATTAAGCCATTAATCATAGTAAAACCTCCAAATTTATTTTATATTTCTAATTTTTACAATTATATTATTTTTTATACTTGACAATAATAAAAACGGTGAGTTTTGTAAACATATAAAAAAGGGGTGTTTTCATGCAAATCGATCAACTAGATCTAGAAACTCGTAGTAAAATTTACAACTATACGAAAAAAGTACTCAGAAAATATCAAAAAGGAATTACAACAGGAAAATTAACAGCTGATAAATTTGCCGAAAATATTTTATCTAACGGATTTATAAATGATATATTAGACGAAGATATATTATCTAAAAATGAATTTAAGGAATCATATACATCTTACATAGCAAAACTAATAGACATCCAAAATGAAAACTTATCTTCAAATAAAAAAAAGAGATTTAAAACTACTCCAGAAAAACCTAGTATACCTCAGAGACTAAAGCTTAAAAGTTTACTTGATTCCTCTGGATATAAATTATCAATTCCCTTGGAGTATTTAAATAGTTGTGATGTCGATGGTATTATAAAATATATAACTACGCAGTCTATAGATTTAGGTAATGAAAGAATTTATAGTTATGTACATAAAACAAATATAAATTAAAAAGAAGTCTCTCGACTTCTTTTTAATTTATATATATTTTATGTATATCTTAACTCTTATCCTAAAGCTTTTTCTAATTTTGATAAATGTTGTATCGGATAATATTTTAATAATTCTCTAAACTCTGCTACTGATAATCCTTCCGTTGTTGTATAAATACGTATTTTTTCATCTAAATCTGCATTTATGAATTTAGTTTTTATTTCTTCAAAGTTAACTCCAGCCATATTTATCACTCCTTATATATATATTCTTTTGTATTTTGTCCATAAAAAAATATTTTATTACCACTAAATAAATAATAGCCCTATAAATTTATAGGGCTATCTCTATTAATACACTTTAATTATTATTGTTGTTTACCAGCCATTTGTTGCTCAGCCATTTCAACTAATTTTTTAGTCATGTATCCACCAACATATCCATTTTCTCTAGCTGTTAAGTTTCCTTTGTCCATTTGTTGGTAGTTGCTCATTCCTAATTCATTAGCTATTTCTAATTTCATTTGATTTAAAGCTTGTTTAGCTTGTGGAACTACTTTTTGATTATTATTGTTGTTGTTTGACATTGTTGATTACCTTCTTTCTAAATAATTTTGTTTCTTGGTAGTATTATATGAACTTTAATATTTTTAATTCTCGGTAATCTTTTACATTTGTTCAATATTATACTAACAATAATATCCTGCTAAATATCCTGTTGAAAATGCTATTTGAAGGTTAAATCCTCCTGTATATGCATCTACATCTATAACTTCTCCAGCAAAGAAAAGACCTTCTATAAGTTTAGATTCCATAGTACTTGAATTTATTTCACTTACCTTTATTCCACCTGAAGTTATTATAGCTTCTTCTATTGGTCTATATCTTTTAACATTTAAAGTAATATTCTTAAGTAGATGAACTAAAGATTTTCTTTGTTCTCTTGATATTTGGTGAACTACTGTATCTTTATCTATTTTACTTAAGTTTATTATTATAGGTATTAATTTTTTAGGTAATAAATCATCTAGTGCATTTTCAAATTTCTTGTTAGTGTACTTTTGAAAATCTCTTTGAACTCTTTTATCTAATTTTTCTTCATCTAGTGCTGGCTTTAAGTCTAATACTATTTTGTAGTTTTCTTTAGTAGTATCCTTCATTCTACAACTAGCTGACTTTATAACCGGTCCATCAATTCCGTATTTAGTAAATTCAAGTTCTCCAAAGTCATCGTATATTTTTTTATTTTTACTATTATATACACATATTGCAATATTTCTAAGAGATAATTTACCAATATCTTTTACAAATTCCTCTTGAACTTCCATTCCTATTAATGATGGTTTAGTGTCTATAACCTTATGTCCTAAACTTTTTGCAAATTTATATCCATCACCTGTTGAACCTGTTAGAGGGTAACTAAGTCCTCCTGTTGCAATTATGATACTATCACATAGTATTTCCTTTTTATTATCTAATATTACTTTTTCTACTTTATTTTCCTTTGATATTATTTTATCTACTTTAGTATTAAGAAGTATTTTTACTTTTTGACTCTTTACCATTTTTTCAAGAGCATTAGCTATATCGTGTGCTTTATCACTGGCAGGAAATACTCTCTTTCCTCTTTCTGTTTTTGTTTCTACTCCAAGTTTATTAAACATTTCAATAACATCTGTATTTGTAAATGTATAAAAGGCACTATATAAAAACTTTCCGTTAGTTGGAACATTTTCTATAAGCTCTTCTATATCACAGTCATTAGTTATATTACATCTTCCTTTTCCTGTTATAAGTATTTTTCTTCCGACTCTATGATTTTTCTCTATTAAAGTTACATCTAATCCTCTATTTGCTGCAGTTGCTGCTGCCATCATTCCTGCTGCTCCTGCTCCTATTACAACTACTTTTTTCAAATTGTCACACCTCTATTTTTTATTTTTAATCAAGTTTCACTACTTTAAATAATGCAGGTACACCTGCTATTGCGTATAAAGATACTATTAAGTATTTTATTGAACTAAGTATTGCATTGTCTGGCATTACATAATCTAGTACTAAATACAAAATTCCTAGAGTAATTATACCTAATATAAATCTATGTGCACATTTAATTATATAATTTTTATTGTTATTTACTTTATAATTAGAGTCCTCTTCATTCTTATAATCATTTATAGTTTTAAATTTTATAAATTTATCTTCAATTATATATCCTATTATTAAGCCTAACAATAGTCCTAGAATTTTTATATATGATTCACTTTTTACTATAAAAATAAATAATATAAATGGTATTAAAACAAAAAATAATAATTTATAATTTTTACTTTCATCTACTATATCAAATAATTTTGCAAAAATCACTGTAAAAACTATCCCAAATATCCATCCAAAGATTACATCTACTGGCCAATGAACTCCAAGATATAATCTTGATATACCTACGCCTAATATTATTATTGTTCCTAATATATAAGTCCATTTTTTCTTAAATATAATCATTAAACTAGTCCAAAATGTCGTTGCTGTTTGTGTATGTCCACTTGGAAAAGAATATCCTGTTGCTGTTTGAGTTCTTAAAGAATCAATTCCTGCTACACCTATTGGTCTAGGTGCTTTTACAAATTCTTTTATTCCTGTATTTATAACTATATTTGGTATTAATGTAAATAATAGTTTATGTCCATATTTTTTATTTATACACCAGTAAGTAATAGCAGTAAAAAGAATTATTACTGGCACTTCTGTACTTATTGTTAATATTAAAAATAATGCATTTAGTATTGGTGTTCTAATACTCTGAAAAAATTTAAGTACATTAAGTTGAAAATTCATAGTTATCCTCCTTATATTTATACATTATATAATTATACACTTTTACCCTATATATAATAATATATATTTTTCTATTATTTAAAATAGTATAAAATACTATATTCATTAATATCATACTTTATTTTAAATTAATGTAATTTAATAATTTAAATATATCACTATATTATTATCTTTTTAAATATTAGTAGTAAATATATTTTATAAATAAAAAAACGCCATCTTCTTTAAAGATAAGCGCTTTTTAATGAATAGATATTATAAGTTAACTGAACCTATATAAGGTAAGTTTCTGTATCTTTCTGCCCAGTCAATTCCATAACCAACTATAAACTTGTCTTCTATAACAAAACCAACATAATCAACTGGTATATTTACAGTTCTTCTTTCAGGTTTGTCTAGCAGTGTACATAATTTTAATGACTTTGGATTTCTTATTCCTAATTCTTTTACTAAATTACTTAAAGTAAGACCTGAGTCTATTATATCTTCAACTATTAATACATTTTTGTTTGCTATATCAACATCTAAATCCTTTAATATTCTAACTGTACCAGAACTTTCAGTTCCATTTCCATAACTTGAAACACTCATAAAGTCTATATTTACATCTAAATTTATATTTCTTATTAAATCAGAAACAAATACACTTGCTCCTTTAAGTATTCCAACTACTAATAGTTCTTCTCCTTCATAATCTTTTTCTATTTGTTTAGCTAAATCTTTTACTTTATCAGCTATTTCTTTTTCAGATATCATTACATCTATCGTTGCCATATTTGTTCCCCTTACGTATATTTTAATAATGTTATTATATCATATTTAAGATAATATTAGAATATTATTATTTATTTTTATTCTATAATTCGTATTTTTATATATCGTATACTATAATTTGGAATAATTATATATTTATATTATAATTTATATATGTAAATAATAATTTTAGGATGGTGATTTAATGAAAGTAAATCATGGTGCAAACTTATATGATTTATCTAGTAAATACGGATTTTCAAAAGAGGATTTTATGGACTTTAGTTCTAATATAAATCCTTTTGGTTCATCCGTACTAGCTAAAAATTATGTAATAAATAATATTGATAAAGTATCGGTTTATCCAGACCCTGATTATATAGATTTAAAGACTTCTATATCTAAGTATTGCGACTGTTCAATAGATAATATACTTTTAGGAAGTGGAGCTACAGAATTAATATCTTCTTTTATAGAAACTATTAATCCTAAAAAAGCACTTCTTTTATCTCCTGCTTATTCAGAATATGAAAAAGAGTTATCTAAAATAAACTGTGACATAGTTAAGTACTTTTCAAAAAAAGAAAATAACTTTTCAATAAATATAGAAGATTTAATAAATAATATAAATGAAAATAATTATGATTTAATAGTAATATGTAATCCTAACAATCCAACTGGATTTACATTTTCTAAAGATGAAATAGAAAAAATATTAAATAGTACAAGTTCTTTTGTTATGGTAGATGAAACTTATATAGAATTTACAAATAAAGAAGTTTATTCATCAACATACTTAGTTGATAATTACGAAAACTTATTTGTTATAAGAGGTACATCTAAATTTTTCTCTACACCTGGTATAAGACTTGGTTATGGACTTATTTCAAATAATATAATAAAAGAAAATATAAATGCTCATATAGATTTATGGAATATAAATATATTTGCATCTATGATGGGTGAAGTAATGTTTGGTGATATTGAGTTTATAGAAAATACATATTCTTTAATGGTAAATGAAAGAGAATATTTAATGAATGAACTAAGTAAGTTTAAACATTTAAATATTTATAAAAGCCAAGGCAACTTTATCTTATGTGAAATAAACTCTAAATCTATAACATCAAAAGAATTAAGAGATAAACTTATTCCAAGTAAAATTATAATCAGAGATTGTTCATCTTTTGATGGCTTAAATGAATACTTCTTTAGAGTTTGTATTTTAAAGCCAGAAGAAAACAGATTATTAATTAACAGTTTAAAGGATATTTTTATATAGATATTTACTAAATTATAAATTTTAAAATAACAAAGTAAAGAAGGTTATTCTAGTATAGAATAACCTTCTTTATTTTGTTATTTATAAAATATTAAGCAATTTTGTTTTTTGCTTTTTTATTCCACTTGTTATTTAAATAATCTACAACTGCTGCTATAGCATTATCTCCTGATACATTTGCTGCAGTTCCAAAACTATCTTGAGTTAAGTATAAAGCTATCATTAAACTTGCAAGTCCACCATCAGATGGTATACCTATCATAGGTAAGAAAGGAAGTGCACTCATTATAGCTCCACCTGGTGCTCCTGGTGCTGCAACCATTGCTATACCTAACATTAGTATAAATGGCGCCATTGTTGAAAATCCATAATCCATACCATTCATCATAAGTACTGCAACAGCAAATGATGTAACAGATATTATACTTCCTGATAAATGAATTGTTGCACATAAAGGTACACAGAATTCTCTTATTTCTTTACTTATACCATTATTTTTAGCACATTCTACATTTACAGGTATTGTAGCAGCTGAAGATTGAGTCCCTACTGCTGTTAAATATCCTGGTATTTGATTTTTTAACATCTTGAAAGGATTTTTACCAGTTATAACTCCTGCTGTTGTAAATTGTATAGCTATATATACTATATGTAATGGTATTACCACTAAATAAACTTTCCAGAATATACCTAATATATTCCATACTTGCCCTGCATATGTTATATTTGCAAATGTTCCTGCTATGTAAACTGGTAATAAAGGTATTATTATTGCTGATAGAACTTTTGTTATAATTTCTTGGAATTCTTGGAATACATTGTATAAAGTATCTCCTTTTCCATTATTTCTAAGTGCTGATATACCAAGACCCATAGTAAATGCAAATACTATTGCAGCTGTTACATCTACCATTGGGGATAATGGTATTGTAAATATAGCTGATAACATTCCTGCTTCTGGATCTCCTATTTGAGATGCTACTCCTGAATCTATAAAAGATGGAAATACTGATGATGCTACTATAAATGCTAATGTTCCTGCTACTATTGTTGAACCATATGCTATTGCCGTTGTAACACCTAATAACTTTCCTGCTCCTGTTGCAAGATCTGCAATCCCTGCTGTTACAAATCCTATTATTATAAATGGTATAACAAATTTTAAGAATGCTGAGAATAATGAGCTTGCTGTAACTAAAACCTTCACTAAAAATTCTGGGGCAAATGACCCGATTAATATACCGGCTATTATACCCATGATTAATTTCGGAACTAGACCTATTTTCTTTTTACTCATAACCTTATCCTCCCTTTTAATTTTCCCCTCACCTTAAGAATAATAATTTTTTAACAATGTGTCAACTTTTTTTCTATACATTTATATTTATTTTTTTATTAAATTATTTATATATTATTTAATGCAATTTAGATTTTATAAATAAAAAAAATGAATAGTAAGATAAATTACTATTCATTCTCATCATATATATTATAATTTACATTTTCTATAATATTAGGGTCTTTGCTATCTTTTATAAGCTTTTTATATTTTTCTATTTCTTCACTAACAATACCTAAACTCCAAACCAATACAAAGATATCATCAATAAATCCAAACATACCTGTAAATATTTCCGGTATGAAGTCTAAACCTGAAACTATATATATAATAGCAACAAATAGTGAAAATATTAACTTACCCTTGCTAAATATATTAACTCTATTATCACTTAAAAAATCAGGTATTTTAAAAATATTTATAAAAAATAGTAACCCAAACTTAGCATTTTTAAATCTAACTAGCACTTTTTTGAATGTGTCTAATATCATATCAGTAACAAATGATACCTTACTCATATTTATCACCTCATAAGCTCTATATTAAGTTATATTATAACTCATATAATAACTTATATAAATAGGTTATTTTATAAAAGGTGTATTCCTGATTTTGAACATTCTTTTATCATTTCAGGCGGCCATACTCCAACTTGAACTTCTCCTATATGTGCTTTATTTAAAAAATACATACATATTCTAGATTGGCCTATACCTCCACCAACTGTATATGGTAATTCTCCATTTAATAAAGCCTTATGATAATCAAGTTCTCTTCTATCATTACAATCTGATACATCTAATTGATACGCTAAGCTTTCTTCATCTACTCTTATTCCCATAGATGAAAGTTCTATAACATTATCTAGTACTGGATTATAAAATAATATATCTCCATTTAATTCCCAATCATCATAATCTGGACTTCTTCCATCATGTTTTTTCCCATTAGATAATAAATTTCCTATTTGCATTAAAAATACTGCACCCTTATCTTTTACTATTTTATTTTCTCTTTCCTTTGAAGATAAGTCTGGATACATATCTAATAACTCTTGAGATGTTATAAATGTTATTTTTTCAGGCAATACTTTATTTATTTCAGGATATATATAATTAACATGTTCTTCAGTTTCTTTAAATACCTTATATATTTTTTCAACAACTTCCTTTAATGTTTCTTTATTTCTATCGTTTTTATTTATAATAAGCTCCCAGTCCCATTGGTCTACGTATATTGAGTGTATATTGTCTAATTCTTCATCTTTTCTTATAGCATTCATATCTGTATATATACCTCTACCTTCACCTAAACCATACTTTTTAAGGGCCATTCTTTTCCACTTAGCTAAAGATTGAACAATTTCTACATCTTTGTCTATATATGGAACATTAAAACTTACAGCCTTTTCTATTCCATTTAGATTATCATTAGTTCCACTTTCAGGTAATACAAATAGTGGAGATGAAACCCTTGTTAATTTTAATTCTTCTGAAAGTCTTCTTTCAAAATAGTCCTTTAAATCTTTTATTGCTTGCTGAGTTTGTATTACTCCTAAGCTTGATTTATAGTCTTTTGGTATTATTAAAGACATATTACTATCCCCCCTTATTATAAATTACTAAAAAGTAATTTATATCGTATCAATATTAAAATACCTCTCTATAAATTAAATATTATTCAATATTTTAAATTATATACTTATATTATTAATATTAGATGTACTGTCCCTAATTATAAGCTGACTTGGTATTACTACTTTTTTTGCATAAGTTCTATTGTTTAGTCTCTCTATCATAAGACTAACACATGCATTTCCCATATTTTCTATATAAACTCTAACAGTTGAAAGTGCTGGTAGTGTATATCTTGAAGCAAATATATCATTAAACCCAACTAAGCTTATATCTTTAGGAACTCTTATATTATTTTCATAAAGAGATTTTAAGACTCCTGTTGCTATTGTATCTGTTGCTACAAAAAATGCGCTTGGTAAATCTCCATTTTTTATAAACTCATTCATTGCATTATATCCTGCTAATGCTGTCATATCACAATTTATTATATAGTCTTTATTCAATATATTTTTTTCATACATATATTCACTGTAATATTTTAATCTTACATCACGTGCTTTGATTTTATTGTCATCTAAAGTTTTTTCATCTCCTATATAACCTATTTTTGTATGACCCAACTTATATAAATGATCTAAGGCTTTAAAAACACCCATTTTAAAATTTATAGTTACAGAATCATACTTTTCCTCATTAGGAGAAGAATCTAAAAATACTATGTTTGAGCTATATTCAGTCATCATATTTATTTCTTCATCTGAAAACTTTCCTATAGCTATTATTCCATCTAAGTCTTTTTCTTCAAGTGACTCATATCTAACTTTGTTGTTATATAAATTTACTAATTTTATATTTTTATCAAAACATTCTTTTTCAACAGTATTTTTTAATAATAAATAATATGGATCTTCTAATTGTTTTGAAACTTCGTACATTTCCACTAATCCAATTTTATATTTATTATTTTTCTTTCCTTTATTTTTTCTTTGAGTAACTGTTTTATAATCTAAATCTTCAGCTGCTTCAAATATTTTCATCTTTGTTTCATCTAATACTAATAATGTTTCATCATTATTCAATACCCTAGATACTGTACTTATTGATACCCCTACTCTCTCTGAAATCTCTTTTAACGTTGCTATGTTAATTCCCCCTATACTATTTCTATAATATTATTATAGAAAATAGTGTACGAAAACACCATATATTTTATATTTCCTATTATCTTTATATATTTATAGCTTATAATTATATATTATTAATTAATGTATAATAAAAAACTTGAAGACATAATGTCTTCAAGCTTATTATTACATATTAAAAGTTTTATCAATGTATTCTTTTATTTCTTTAGCTGTTCCCATAGCTAAAACTTCATTTGCAAGTTTTTGCATATCTTCATAAGATAAAGAAGTTATTAACTTTCTAGCTGGAAGTATTGATATTGGACTCATAGAGAATTCATCTAAACCAAATCCTAAAAGTATTGGTATCATTCTTTGATCTCCTGCAGATTCTCCACACATTCCAACCCATTTACCTTCCTTATGAGCATTATCTATAACCATCTTTATAAGTCTAAGTACTGCTGGATTGAATTGGTTGTATAAATGACTTATTTTTTGATTCATTCTATCTACTGCACAAGTATATTGTATAAGGTCGTTAGTTCCTATAGAGAAGAAATCTACATGTTTAGCTAATACATCTGATATAACTGCAGCTGATGGTATTTCTATCATCATACCAACTTCTACATCATTAGAGTATGCTATATTTTCTGCATCTAATTCTCCTAAAACTTCCTTTATTACTTCTTTAGCAGATAATAATTCTTCAAGAGATGATATCATAGGGAACATTATTCTTAATTTTCCATGTACACTTGCTCTATATAAAGCTCTTAATTGAGTTTTAAATATATCTTTTCTATCTAAGCAAAGTCTTATAGCTCTGTATCCTAGGAATGGATTCATTTCATGTTCCATTTCAAAATATGGAAGTTCCTTATCTCCACCTATATCTAACGTTCTTATAACTATAGGCTTATTGTTCATTCCTTCAAGTACTGCTTTATAAGCTTCGTATTGTTCTTCTTCAGTTGGGAAACCATCTTCTTTATCCATATATAAGAACTCTGTTCTATAAAGTCCAACACCTTCAGCATCGTTCTTTATAAGACCGTCTACATCATTAGGACTACCTATATTTCCTGCAAGCTCAACATGTCTACCGTCAATAGTTATTGATGCTTGTCCTTTTAATAATTCTAACGATTTTCTGTATTCTTCAAATTCACATTTTAATGAAGCATATTTAGCTTTAGTTTCTTCATCAGGATTAACTATAACTTCACCAGTATCTCCATTAAATACTATGTAATCTCCATCTTTAACTTTTTTAGTTATATCATTTAATCCAACTACAGCAGCTATCTCTAATGTTCTAGCCATTATAGCAGTATGAGAAGTTCTTCCACCTATATCAGTTAAGAAACCAAGTACCATACTTTTATTCATAGTAGCTGTATCCGATGGAGTTAAATCATGTGCTATTAACACAACTTCTTCATCAAGACCTGCTAAGTCAACTACTTTTATTCCTAGTATATGTCTTAAAACTCTGTTTGTAACATCTTTTATATCCGCTGCTCTTTCTCTCATGTACTCATTGTCCATAGATTCAAACATTGTAACAAACATTTCTTTTATTTCATTTAATGCATAATCTGCATTAACTTTTTCATCTCTTATTTTAGATATTGAAGAATCTATTAATTCAGGGTCTTCTAATACTAATAAATGAGCTTCAAATATTTGTGCTTCATGCTCTCCAAGTTCAGATAAAGCCTTTTCCTTAATCTTAATTAATTCTTCCTTAGATACTCTTACTGCATCTTGTAGTTTTTGTATTTCTATATCTATATTATCGATCGTTTTTTTTTCAATGACTAATTCGCTATGTTCTATTACTAATGCCTTTCCTAAAGCTATCCCTGGAGATGCTCCTGTTCCTTTATACATAATACTCCTCCCAAATTAAACCACAATATATATTAATAAACCTCGGGTAAAACCGAGGTTAAATTATTATTCTCCAAATCCACCTTCGATTAACTCAACTAATGCATTAACTGCTGCTGCTTCATCTTCTCCATTAGCAACAACTGTTAATTCATCACCTTGACCTAATCCTAAACTCATTATACCCATTATAGATTTAGCATTTACAGTTTTTCCTTTAGCTATAACTTCTACTGTTGACTTGAATTCAGCAGCTTTCTTAACAAACATACCAGCTGGTCTAGCATGTAATCCACTTGCATTTTTTATACTTACATTCTTCTCCATTTCAAAACCTCCAAAATTTCTTCTTAAGTATTCATTTATTTTTCTAATCTAAGTTTATTATACATTGCTTTGGATAAAATTTCTATAATTTTGTTAAATCTCAACTTTTAGTCATCTACTAGCTTTCATACACTTTTAAAATTGATTTGAAAAGTCTTTTATTATATTATTTGTAGATAACTTTATTATTTTATTTTTTTGTATTGGCATTATAGTTTTTTGTTCATAATCTAAAGCTATATTTTTATTTTCATTTATATTTTTATTTACAACATCATAAAGCTTATGAAAATCGTAAAGTTGAATTCTATTGATATTATTTTCTTCTAATTTTTTTTCATATATACAATAAAATAAATCTTTATATGAAAAATCTTTATCTAGTCCTAGGGTTTCTCCAAGTTTTGGTATTAAAACTTCTAGTAATGTTCTAAGATTAGCCTCTCTTTTTATATTAAATAAATCTAAAAGATTTTCTATAGTATCTTTTTTCATGTTTTTAAATTTTTCAAAACAATAATCTTCATCAAACATATAATTTACATTAAAGTAATATTTAATGCCATCATATCTATCGTATGCCTTCATTGCATCTAGATATCCTAAATTTATGTTCTTTAAAATATTATCTTTGTCTTTATTTAAAGAGCCTCCTAAAGGTTCTGATGGAATTATTGTTTTTATATTTATATTTTGATGCTTATTTAAATTTATTTTGCCTAAGATATCATCTAATAACCTTATAACAACTATATCCTTATATCCTTTTTGTTCTAAAAGTGATATAGGCATGTTATCAAAAAACATTCCATCTAAAAAAAGTTTATCATCTATTCTATTTAATTTAAAAACAGGTAAACTTGAACTAGCTATTAAATAATCTACTAATCTGCCCTGTGGTATATCCTCTATGTATAATGGGTGTGGATTTATTTTTTTATCCCAGTAAACTGTAACAAGACCGAAGTCTTTATTTGACTTTCTTATAGTATCCTCGTTTAATGTTTTTTCTATAAGAGATCTAAGAGGACTTATATCTATACCCTCATTTTTTCTTGCTTTATTTATAAGTTCTATAACAGTATTTATATTTTTTGCTGTAAAATCCATATTTTTATATTTTTCATAAGTTTCTTCATCTATGTTCATAAAATGAGTATAATCATATTTTAACCATATATCTTCCATTACTTCTATATCATTTTGAATTATATATGCACCATTTAATGCACCTATGGATGTACCTGTTATTCCCTGAAATTCTATTCCTAAATCCCTTAATGCTTTATAAGCTCCTATTTGGTAAGCACCTTTAGTGCCTCCACCTTCTAATACTAAACCTTTCATGAAATCACCTATTTAATAAGATTCGCTTCGCTTGAGCGACGTGTCGGCGAAACATTTCATTTCGCCAACGATATATCCTTGCTACCGCTTTGAGCAACGTGTTGGCGAAACATTTTGGATACATCCGTTGCTTGAGCCACTGCGTGGGCGAAGTACTTCAAAATTATAAGTTTTTACGTTTCTATAACTATTGATATTGCTTTAATACATAATTTATCAACAGATATTAATATATCATAAAATTCTAGTAAGTAAAAAAGATACATACTTAGAGTAAATTTATAAGTATAATAACATTTAATTACTAAGTATATATCTTTAATTTATAATTTAAAACTATACTATTTTATATCATCTATAGATTTTACAAACTTAGCTACTTTTGTAAACATCTTTTGCTCCATAGAACTTAATGATACACCATTCATTATATATCCTTTAGGGTCTACCATATATATTTTTTTGTATCCACCTTTGTATAATCCAATACAAACAGATTTTATATCATTATCATCTTCACACTCAAATTGAGAAGGTATTACTACTAATTTATATTGTGATTTTTTCATACCTTTAGTCATCTGTTTATGTTTATTTAAAAATTCATTTGCATCTTTAGTAGTGATATATCCACTTACATCTACATATACAGTTTTAGTAGCCTGGTCTATTCTTGCATTTATCATAAATATACCCCCCCTTTAATCTAAATATATTATATGTAGGAAGTTTATATTTGTGATTATATGTTAAGTGATATTTTAATTAAATTATTTATTTTATCTTCTAAGTCATCTATTTTATTTTCACCATTTTTTAATCTAAGTAATATTTTCTTTGATAGTTTTTCTATTTCTGTATAATTTTCATCTTTAAATATTTTTATTTTCATTACTTTATTAGGATAATAGTCATATATATTTTTACTTATTTTCTTTGCATTTATTTTAAAGTATTTATTGTATACCTCAGAATTTAATATTCCTACTAGATATTCATAAGAAAATATGTTTTCATATTCTTCTTTTATATAAAATGAATATACATCTGCACTTGAAAAATTATTATTTTCATCTATAGCAAATCTATTATTATATGCCTTATAAGGATACATTATTTTTTTTCTTTCAAATAAAGATTTTTCTCTTCCCCATTGAAGTTCATACCATAACCTTATATTTTTTTTACATTCTCTTCTATTTAATAATTTTTCTTTATACTTTCCTATAAAATTATTTATTATAATTGGATAATCTAATTCGTCTTTTATATCATTTGAGTATATTAACTTATATTCACTACTATCTATTATGTATTTTTGAATATGCTTATTTTTCACCCATGGCTTAAGAAGTTTATTTTCTATAGTATTTATATTTTTATCATTTTTATGTATTATAAATGCCTTATCGCATCCTGTTATTATACCTTGAAAGCTTGTACATATTTGTTCTAAAGAATATTTACAGTATTTTTCTATGTTATTATAAAAATACTTATCTTTATCTTTTAGTATTATCCATTCTTTATTTATTCTATCTTTTTTTAATGTTAATTTTTCAAAATTATTATTCTCTATAAGTTCTTCTATGGAATTAAATTTATTTATGTCTATGGTTTGATTCTTAATTCTAATGATATTTGTATTTTGTGATTGTTTTTCTTTTTTTAATGTAGATATGCAACTAGATATTCCTATATTTTCAAATACTTCACATCCTAGAAAATCTATAATTTCTAATATATTAATATTATCATCTATATAGTGTCTTAAATCTTTTGCTGATGGACTTTCTAAAAAATATCTTGGTGTTATGATACTACAAACTCCATTTTCCTTTAAGTTATCTATAATTTTTTTAATAAAACAATAATATAAATCTGATTTACCTTTATAAACTTGTCTATATTCTTTTAATATATATTTTTTATAATCATTATCTAAGTTTTTATGTCCTATATATGGTGGATTTCCAATTATATAATCAAATTTATTATTAAAATTTATCTTTAGTGCATCTTCGCAATATATATTAAAATTATCTACAGGTAAATCTATATCTTTTTCTCTTAATAGATTTTTTAAAATATTTATTGCATCTATATCGATATCATAACCATATATACATTTAGATATTATATGGTTATGAATAGTATTATAATTTATATAATTATCTCCATACTTTTTCTTTAAATCATATATATTCGATTCTATCAAATCATATAAAACATCGTATACTTCTAATAAAAAATTCCCACAACCACAGGATATATCTAATATCTTTGGTTCTGGATTTTTAAGTATATCATGATCTTTGATAGTTTTTTTTATAATATAGTCTACTATAATTTTAGGTGTATAATATACACCATTTCTCTTTTTTATATTTATATCTAAACTTTCTTCGTATAGCTTAGATATAGTAAAAAAACTCCCCATATTTTCCCCCTAAATATGATAATTACTTTTCCATTTAATTATAGCATACTATATTTTGTTCCATTTATTATTTATCCAACTTGTGCATTCCTTTATGTCATATTTATCGACTAATTCCTTTAGATAATCAAGTTCTTTAACATCATCCATAGCTATATCTCTATCCATTCTTGGATTTATTCTATAATAGTTATCATCTAAAAGCTTTTTAGAAAAAATTTGACTAACTTGAGAAATTCCTTCTAGAGTTACTGTAATTATAGGTAAATCAGGGTCTTTACTTGTTACCCAATCTAAAGCACCCCATTTACTTGTATCTTCTTTTATACTATCATAGCAATATCCTGTTCCAAATGATAATAGCCTTATGCTTTTTATTTTTTTACCTAAGTCTTCATCTATAGCGTATATTATACTTGCTAAACTAGGGTCTGTTGCAATTACGCCTCCATCTATATGAGATTTATAACTTTGAAAAAATACAGGAGCTGCACTACTTGCCATAGCAACATCTATTACTCTAAAATCTTCAGTTGGTGAATTTGGAATATTATTATAAAACATAGCCTTCCAAGAGTTGTTCTTATCTCCTAAATAAAATGAAGGAATTATTACTAATTTACCTAAATCCTTTAATTTTAAATTTTCTGGAAATATACTAAGTAATACTTCTTTCAAATGTTCATTTTCATATTTTGCTTTTGAAATAATCGAATAAGATTTATCAAATATATACTCTAAATTCTCTTTGGAATACAAATTACTTATTTCTTCTGCACTTATTCCATATGCTAAACCAAGTGCTATTAAACTACCTGTTGAAGTTCCACTTATCATGTTTGTATTTTTTACAATATCAGGATTTATAGTTTGAATTTTTTCTAGCAATTTTATACTTAAGGCTCCTCTTATTCCTCCACCATCAAAAGATAATATATTAAAAGTAGAATCCATTGCAGACTTCCTCCTATTTCATTCTACTTTTAATATATGTATGATCTTAAAATAATTCTATTAAAATTATATTAATTTATCTGAGAAACTATATATGCTTTTTATTTATTTTAGTATATAGGTTATAAAAAAAGATGGAATATCCCATCTTTAACTAACTTTATTTTTGATCTAAATATGAAAGTATACCTTGTGCTATACCTTCTGCTAGATATTCTTGATATTCTTTATTTTGTAACTTTTTAGCTTCTTGATTATTACTTAAGAATCCACATTCAATTAATACAGATGTCATTTTACTTTGTCTTAATACTTGGAAGTTAGCAGTTTTTGCTCCTCTATTTCTTATATTTATATAAGATGTAACAGTGTTTTGGATTTTCTCTGCTAATTGTTCTGAGCCATCATCTCTTCCTGCTACATAGTAAGTTTCAATACCTGTTGCATCATTTCCACCAACTTGTCCATTTAGATGTATAGATACAAATAAATCTACATTTTGTTCATTTGCAAGTTTTGCTCTATCTTCTAGACTTATGTACTTATCTTCATTTCTTGATATTATAACTTGTATGTCATCTTGTTTTGTTAGCTTTTTAGCTACTAACGCACCTATTTCTAATGTTAAATCTTTTTCAAAAGTCTTTTTATCTTGTGCTATAGTACCTTTATCATTTCCTCCATGTCCTGGATCTATTAATATTGTATATTTCTTTTTTATATTTTTATCTACTTCTGTAGGTAGTGTTTCATATTCTGCTTGCGGACTTACTACAGTCGTTGTATTTTCTTTCTTATGTGTTATATTCTGTACTAGTGAAATAGCACCTTGTGTTAATTTAAATATTCCAAATGCAAATAATACCACTACTATAATTAATAATAATAATTTCTTCTTATTTATTTTTCTCTTACGATTTAGTCTAACTACTCTTTTGTTTTTTCTGCTCCCCATTTCATCGCCTTTCTAGATACTTATAATTCTTTAAAATTTATAAATTATATTTTAACATCCAAAAAGGCAAATTTCAACTTTTACAAACCTTTATACACCACTTATAAACCATTATCCTCCTAGTGTAACATCTTGAGTGCTATACCAGTTTAAAGCTTGCGATATATGACTTGTATCAAAGTCTGGCCAAAATTCATCTAATACATAGAAATCTGCATATATAGATTGAACAGGTAAAAATCCACTTAATCTTCGTCTACCTCCCCATCTAATAATTAAATCTAATCTTGATATATCAAAAGATTGTATATGATTTTGTATATTATTTTTATTTACATTTTCTGCATCTGCCAAAGTATTCAAATCCCAATGCCAACCATAGTTTACTAGTAAATTTGCTTTTATTTGCCCTTCTTTTCCCTTCGTTCTTTGTGTAAAGGGAAGTAATTCCTTTGGAAACATTGGAGATTTAGTATTACCTATAACTAAAAGAGATGCACCTTCTTCATTTAGTATATTTGCTGCCTTTATACATGCATCTGTAAATGCTTTAGTTTGTACTGAAGGTCTCTTTGTGTTATCAGTTGTAAAACCATAAAATGTAACTTCTTCTACACCCATATCTCTACAAGTTCTATATGCTAAAATACCTGGGTCTAGTCCATTTTCATAACCTTTTTCTTTTGTCATACCATGATTTTGTGCCCATCTTCTATTGCCATCAGGTATTATACCTACATGTTTAGGTATTCTCATAATTTCTCACCTCATAAATAATTTTTATTATGATTATTCACACTTTCAAAAATTATAGTCATTTTTCAATATATTTTATTTGTTCATAAATAATTAGGTTATTATATTCTTTTAAGTTGCATTTTATTACAATGAATAGTAAAATTTAATAAAAATAATAAATAAATATATCTTATAGGGGGATATTATGAAGAAATTACTTACTATATTTTCACTAATTTTAACATTAGGACTTGTTGGTTGCTCATCTACACCAGAAGTTAAGGATATACCAATTAGTGATATAAAAAATGAAATAAACAATGAAACACTTTTAACTATTCAGCCAGTTGCTGAAACTGATGCAAAAGATTTCTATGTTTTTGAAAATGTAAAAGACAATATAAAAGAAGGTTTTGTTTTACAAGCTATGATTAATGTTAAATTACAAGATGTATTTGTAGTTAAAACAGATGATGTTGAAAAAGTAAAACAAGCTATAGAAGATTATAAAACTAATAATTTAAAAATGTTTGCTGATGGATATGGCGGAGATGAAAATATAACATCAGTTGCTGATTCTAAACTTGAAAGTGTTGGAGATTATGTTTATTTTATAGCTGCTCCTAATGCTAGCAATATAGAATCAAAAATATTAGAAATGATTAAATAATTTTTTAAATTATAAGAGGATGTCTACATATATAAATAACTAATAAAATACACTTAGATAATTTACTCTAAGAATAAGTATTAAGAGTTATTTAAAGACAACCTCTTTTTTAATAATTAAAAGGTGGTGATATATTGGTATTTAGTAGTATAACATTCTTATTTTACTACCTACCTTTAGTTTTATTTTGTTACTATTTAGTTCCATATAAGTTTAAAAACTTTATCTTACTTTTATTTAGTTTAATATTCTATGCTTATGGAGAACCAATTTATATTTTTATCATGTTATTTTCATGTATAGTAGATTATACTCATGCATTAATTATATATAAATATAGAGGAACTTATAAGGCAAAGTTTGCACTTATTTCTTCTATTGTAATAAACTTAAGTTTACTTGGATTTTTTAAATACAGTGATTTCTTTATATCAATAGTAAATAGTTTTACTCATAGCAATATAGCTTTACTTAATATTACATTGCCAATTGGTATAAGCTTTTATACCTTCCAGACAATGTCTTATACTATAGATGTTTATAGAAATGAAGCTCCTGTTCAAAAGAATATAATTTCACTTTCCACTTTTGTTACTTTATTTCCACAACTTGTGGCAGGCCCTATAGTTAGATATTCTGATATATCTCATGATTTAAATAATAGAGTTCATAGCTTTGATAAATTTTATGAAGGTGTTTATAGATTTATAATTGGTCTGTGTAAAAAAGTAATACTAGCTAATAATTTAGGTTTAATCTGGTACAGTGTAAAAAGTACACCTTATGATTCATTATCATTATTAACATCATGGTTAGGTATTATATGCTTTACACTTCAAATTTACTTTGATTTTAGTGGATATAGTGATATGGCAATTGGACTTGGTAAAATCTTTGGATTTGATTTCTTAGAAAATTTTAATTTTCCATATATATCAAAATCAATTACTGAATTTTGGAGAAGATGGCATATTTCTTTAGGAATTTGGTTTAGAGATTATGTTTATATACCTCTTGGTGGAAATAGATGCAAGAAAAGTAGATGGTTTATTAATATATTTATAGTTTGGTTTTTAACTGGATTGTGGCATGGGGATAGTTTTAACTTTATATTATGGGGTATTTACTTTGGAATTATTTTAGTATTTGAAAAATTATTCTTATTAGAATTTTTAAAAAAGATACCTAAATGGACAAATCATATTTATACTATGTTTTTAGTTATAATAGGTTTTGTTTTATTTGAAATAGATAATTTAAGTGATGTTTTAACTTATTTAAATTCTATGTTTAACTTAAGTAATACTATAGTAGATAAAACATTTTTCTATTATCTAATTCCAAATATATTACTTATACTATTTTCTATAATTTGTGCTACACCTATTGTGAAAAATATTTTAGATAGATATAAGTATATAAGAATTATAGTTTTAGTATTTGGTATGATTTTATCTGTAGCATTTTTAGTAGATGCATCATTTAATCCATTTTTATATTTTAGATTTTAATTTAGGAAGTTGGTGAGTTTATGAATAATAAAAAAATAATACAATTTGTTACGATAGCTTTCTTTCTAATTTTTATATTTAGTGTACCAATTATAACTTTATTTACTGAAGATAAAAAAATTAGTGAAATTGAAAATAAAATATTAACTCAACTTCCAAAGCTATCATGGGATAATATTTCTAGTAAAAGATTTATGAAAAACTTTGATAAATATTCATCGGACCAATTTCCTTTTAGAAGTAGTTTTATAAAATTAAAAAATAACTATAATTATTTAATCGGTCAAAGGGAATTTAGAGATATTTATGTTGGAAAAGATAATAGACTTATGGAAGAATATAATTTTAATAAAGATGCAGTAGATAAAAATATATCTAATATATTGAAACTTTCATCATTTATGAATGAAAAACAAAATATAAAATCAACATTTATGGTTATACCTACTTCTATAGAATTTTATAAAAATAGTCTACCTGACTTTGCTATAACATCTAATCAAAAAAATACATTAGATTATATTAATGACAAAGTATCATCCTATGATTATTTAAACTTTTATACTCCTTATGAAGTTTTAAATAAAAACAAAGATAAATATATATACTTTAATACTGACCATCATTGGACTCAACTTGGTGCATATATTACATACTTGGATATGTTTAAATATGATTATGATAATAAAAAACTTTATGATAATTATACTAAAGTAAGTGATAACTTTTTAGGTACCTTTTATTCTAAAGCTTTACTTAACTGTATTAAAGGAGATTCAATATATTCATATTCTAATTTTAATGATTTTAAAATAGAAATTGATTTTGATAATACTTATAATACTCTTTATGATAAAGATAAACTTAGTGGCAAAAACAAATATCAATATTTTTTACATGGAGATCCTGCTTTTGCAATTATTTATGGAGATAGTAGTATTTCAGATGAAATTATAGTATTTAAAGATTCTTATGCTCATAGCTTTTTACCTTTTTTAACTAATAATTATGGTAAAATTCATGTTGTTGATCCTAGATATTATAATATTGATTTAGAAGATTATTTAAATAAAAATCCTAATATTAAGGAAGCTATGTTTATCAATAATATTCAATCATTAAATTCAAGTTTATACAAATAAAAAATTCGCTTCTCTTGATCGACGTGTCGGCGAATCATTTCATATCGTCAACGATATATCCTTATAATTAAAAAATCACCCTATACCACTATTTATAATATATTGGTATAGGGTTTTAATATATGTTTTTTATAATTTTATTTTCCATAAATTTTTATACCTTCTTTAAACTTTACTTTAATAATATTTTATATAAATAAAAAATTACTTTTATTTATAATAGCCAAGTATTTTAATATATCTTCTTTCTCCTACTTTCATACTAAGAGGATAGTCAAGTAAATCAT
>JAEIGA010003071.1_pt1 | contig 26300 bp, 24 predicted proteins | sample 9270691 | NCBI WGS metagenome assembly JAEIGA01 (sample SAMN17057246, study PRJNA624740) | gut metagenome | biome: biome; isolation source: fecal sample | host: Bos grunniens | place: China: Xizang | collected 2019 | reverse complement strand
GGGGAGAAGGAAAACGATGACGATGACGAAAACGGTTAATGCACCTGCGGTGCGGTTAATAGCAGCAAGGCTGCTGGTTAATATGCCAGTGGCATGGTTAAGAGTTAACGATGACGAAAACGAAGACTGTTTAGAGTTTAGAGTTATATCCACCCCCTCCGAAGCGTAGCTTCTCGTCTCTTCGAGCCCCGACGTTAAACTGGGGAGTTTAACCCTCATAAGGCACAAAATGACATCAAGTCATTTTTCTAAAGGCCTTTTTCGCCCTGTCTCAGGGGGACAGTTCTCTAAACAAAAGCGTAGCGCCCCACTAAACACTCTAACCCCTAAACTCTCACCGCTCACCGCTCACCGCTCACCTCTCACCTCTCACCCGCTCACCACTCACCCCTCACCGCTCACCCGCTCACCGCTCACCGCTGGAGGTTTAAGACTTAAAACTGAGTATAAAAAATAATGGAAAAGAATCACTATGGAAATTAAGATCAAACGCAGAGATTATGAAAATGGACCAGGGCACTGCCAAGCGGGAGTGCTGCACATCAACGGCAGATACTACTGTGACACCGAAGAAAATGCACAGGATGCCCTTCCTGCTGGGGAATACCGCATCGTACGCCACTACTGCAAGCACTACGAACGCCAGATGCCACTGGTGCTTTCCCAAAACCAGTTACCAGACTGCGACCAATGCCTTCCCCTGATGGAAGCAAACCTGAACAGCATCATGCCATGCCACTGCCCTATGCTGAAGCCTGGCAATGGTGTGCACAAGCGCACGGACGGCAGCATATTGCTGGGTACACACATCAATGCAGCCTGCCTGGTTCATCCACTGCATGCCTTCAACCCACTGGCAGAGAGAATACGCAAAGCCATAAGACGAGGCACAGAGATAACCCTGATTATACAATAAGCGTGTATTATAAAACCAATTTACAGCTATGGAAACAAAAATGCAACATTACCCACAGAGCACTGCCGCACAGCAGATGCTAACAGAACACTTCTCGCTGGAAGAGTTCCAGCGCTCCTCTACTGCCACACTGCATGGCATAGACAACACTGTTCCTACAGAGTACATTCCTACCCTGGTACAGCTGTGCCGTACCGTCCTGGAACCTTTGCGCCAGTTTGCCGGACGTCCCATCGTCATCAGTTCGGGTTACCGCAGCAATGCCCTCAACGTAAAGGTTGGAGGCGTCTATGCAAGCCAGCACACCCTGGGAGAGGCTGCCGATATCAGCCTGCCACAGACCCCTTACACCTCCTGGAAAGACGGCAAAGCACACACCGACCTTGAGACGGCATACAAGTGGTTTGACTTCATTAAGGAGAACACCAACTTTGACCAGCTCATTCTGGAAACGAGAAATGGTTTAGACTACTGGATACATGTCTCCTGCCGCAAGAACAGCATGAAGAACAGGCACCAGGTGCTGCACATCAACCAGTCACAGCCATGAGAACACGAGCTCTGCTATTCCTGGCTCTCTGCACCATAGTGGGATGCAGAAGCCTGACGAGAAGTTCCCATTTTGCACAAGAGCTCCAGAAGGACTCTGTGTACCTGCACAACATGAAATATGACAGCATACATATATACAGGGAGCACAAGGAAGAGTACAGAAGATCTACTGCACATTCATCCTGCCCATCTGCAGCGCCAGATACTGTTGTCATCACAGAAGTGTCTTCCGAGCACCGCTACAAATTGCTGAGGGATACCGTATGCGTTGTCCAGCGTGACTCCGTTCCCTTTGAAGTCCTCGTCACCGAGGTCAGGGAAATTAGTGTCATCCCCTGGTGGTGCAAAGCCTTGGCATGGGTGGGAGGGTTCTTCCTTCTGGGAACATTCATCCGCCTATCAGCAAAAACACTCTAAACCACAAAAACAGCAGGCGTCAGGTAGGGCTTCTACCTGACGCCTGCTGTTTTTGTCATATCCTGTTTACTACATTTCCATTATCTGTTGCCAAATTTGTTCTCCATTTTTTTCCTCAAATCCTCACGTTCGTGCTCGCTCATTTCCGGAGCATCAAGGAAATAGCTGAACCTTTGCCACCATTCTGTCTTGCCCAGATGTGTCTTTATAGAATTTGCCTTGAGCCACATGGCCTTTCGGCTCACAGACCTGGACTCATGCTCGAGAAATACGTAGGTTCCCCAAACCAGCACTGCTGCCACAACGACAACAGTGTAGAGCTGGCATTCCAATGGAGCACCCAGCAGCACCGTGAGATACCACACAGCCACAACAGTCAAGTTAATCATTATTATAGACAAGGCCGTAATGCTATGGCTTATGCCAAGCGCAACGAAAGCATGGTGCAGATGGGTCTTGTCGGGACTGAACGGACTCCTGCCGCGAATCATCCTCAACGTCATCACCCTGAGGGTATCTGCTATGGGTACACAGAGGATAGCAACAACCATAGCTATAGCACAAGCTTCATTACCGTTTGCCAGACAGACACCGCCCCGATTTACTGCCGTCGTCACAAACCATGTCATCAGGATACCCATCACCATTGTTCCAGCATCACCAACAAACATCCTGCTCCTATCGCCAAAAACATTATGTATGAAGAATGGAAACAGTGCAGCACCCATGCAGAAAGACAGCAGGGCATTGGGGATATCATCCATATCGTAGAACAGGATTCCAAACAACGCACAGTAGGTTATGCACAAACCCGACGACAGGCCATTGACACCGTCCACCATATTTATTGCATTTATTATCCCTACACCCGCTACAACAGTAAGCGGAACAGCCACCCACCAGGACAGTTCACCGACACCCCACATGCCGTGGAACGTATCAACACATATCCCCGTACCATATATCAGGCCCAAGATAACCAGAATCTCTATGACAAACCTGGTTTTGGGAACCACACCTATTATGTCGTCCAATGCTCCGACATACAACATTGCAAAGATGGCAAGTGCAACGGGAAGAAGGTGAGAGAGCGGGATTGCTGTCCCTGTTACTGCCTCGTTCAGGGTGAACAGCATAGCTCCTCCTGTCAGGACGCCGAAGATAACGCCGAACATTACTGCCAAACCTCCCAGCACGGGTATTGGCGTCTTCTGCAGCTTTCGGGCATCGGGATTGTCCACCAGTCCCTTCTCCTTCGCCAGCTTCAATATCTTGAAATAAATCCAACGCACTGCCAGCACTGCCGACAATACAGACAAGCATATTGCAATTAAATTATACATGACGTGTTGTTTTTCTGTCTATGTCCTACAATTTCTGTCTATTACTTTTCGAAATCCTTACGATGCCAGCGTCAACGCGGCATGACGGCGGATGAGGCATCGTCACTGCCTTCGAGCGGCAGAACATAGCCATCGGTGAATTTGGCAAGGACTACTGCTGTGATTCCTTCTACCATTACGACAACCTTCTTCTGCCTGCCTTTCTCCACACGCACGAAAGTTCCTTCCACACCATCAAAGGTGCCACCTGCTATTCGCACACGGGTGCCTTCGCTGAGATTGACCTCGTCCGGCGAAAGGAAGAGAAGTTTGTCATTGAGCGTGTTGCATACGGCAATAAACTGCCGCATCTGGTTCTCGGGGACAACGACTGGCCTATTCCTGCCATCCACATAATGGGTATAGTACTGAAGGAAAGCTATCTTGGATTTTAACAGCTGAATACGCTTGCGGTCCGCATAAACGAAAATCAGGTTGTTAATGACTGAGACCAGCCTGCGTGTGCCCTTATGCCTCCCTTGCTTGAGAACTTCATAGCGCATGGGAACAAAGCAGTGCACCTGTTCCTCGTCCAGAAGCTCCTTTGCCTTCAGTTCCCTGCCGAAAGTGGCGCTCATTGCAAACCACATGGGGACATCGTTGGCATTGACCGCAGACCTAACTACCGCATCCATTTGTAACTTTTTTATCAAACACTGTCATTCGCCCTCTTCAGAAAGACAAAATCCTGATATACAAAGATAGTGAAAAGTATTAAGATTTTGTTACTGAGAGAGAAAAAAAAGACGTATATGGCAGAATTGTACAAATATTCATGAAAATTACCTTTTAAGACGAAAAAATAAAAAAAAAATATTACCTTTGCATGAATAAGTATAAACTCTGTCTTAGAACTACCCTTAACAGATATGCCAAAAGGTATGAAAAGATTACTTTTATTACTGATGACGTCAATCATAGCATGTTGTGCCTTCGGACAAGATGCAGACTACCTCATTAGACAATATCGTAAGGTAAAAGGGGCAGAGTACCGAAACTTCACCAAGAGTACAAGAAACTCAAAAAAGGAGCATGAACTGTACATCAACCCCCAAAACTACGAACTGTTATCAAAGATAAAAAAGATTGAGGTGGTGATGGTTTCCCTGAACCAGGAGCAGAAAGATGCCCTTACCAAAAACATCAAGAATATAACTGGCTACAAAAACCTGTACGAAGACCATGCCATTCCCAGCAACAGACCAAACAACAGCTGGAGCATATTCCCTCTTGTCCAATACTATGGCAAGGAAAAGAATGGCAAGCTAAAGGACATCATCATAAGGATAGACACTACGCTAAAGGAGTACAGTACAACAATCATACATATTGCCGGAGAACTGACTACTGAAGATGTAATGAAATCGATACACCTCAACGAAGGGAAAAACATTATCTTCTTTGATTGCTATTAGAAGACGACAGGCAGACATTCATAAGAAACCAACTCATAACAAAGCCCCGGATGCTCAGGCATCCGGGGCTTTGCTTTTATTTTATCCACCAACGTCCGCGGGTATAGACAAGAGGAAGCATTACTTCCTCGCATGTACTGTCTCCAAACAGGACATCCATGTAAACCACTGCTGCGGAATCTGATATCGTATCGCGTGTTGCAGTAGCACCGAGGATGCCGCCGCGAAGTTCCTTTTCCTCGTGCAGGAACTGCTCCATAAGATCCACAAACTGGGCATACTTGCAACTGTCCATGGCAGAGGCATCCTGCATGTTGTCCACATAGGACTGCGCCTGACCGTTGGTGAGCATGCCGTAAAAATATTCTGCTGCCCCCTCTGCTCCAGAGGAGGAAAAGTCGGCAAGGTCCCTGCCCTTGGAACAGGAGAGGACTGACAATACAGAAATAAAAACGCAGGCGAGCTTCTTCATGCCTAAAAGAATCGTGCTATGTCTTACTTCTGACGTATGAACACATTGATGGGACATCCGGTGAAATCCCAGCGCTCACGAATCTTGTTCTCCAGGAAACGACGGTACGGCTCCTTGACATACTGGGGCAGGTTGGCATAGAACACGAATGTAGGCACGTGTGTGTCCGGTATCTGCGAACAGTACTTGATCTTGATGTACTTGCCCTTGATTGATGGTGGAGGATATGCCTCGATAAGGGGGAGCATCTCTTCGTTGAGCCTGCCGGTGCTGACACGGCGGCGACGGTTCTCATACACCTCCTTAGCGGTCTCCAGAACCTTGAAGATACGCTGCTTGGTCAGTGCAGAAGCAAAGATGATGGGGAAGTCGGTAAACGGTGCCATGCGCTCGCGGATAGCCTCCTCGAAGGTCTTCATGACAACGGTAGACTTGTCCTCCACAAGGTCCCACTTGTTGATGACAACGACCAGCGACTTGTTGTTCTTCTGTATCAGCTGGAAGATGTTCATATCCTGAGACTCTATGCCACGCGTTGCATCTATCATGAGCACACAGACATCGGAATTCTCGATGGCACGGATAGAACGCATAACGCTATAGAACTCAAGATCCTCGTTCACTTTGTTCTTCTTGCGTATACCTGCAGTGTCCACCAGATAGAAGTCGAAGCCAAACTTGTCGTAGCGTGTGTAGATGCTGTCGCGTGTAGTGCCAGCAATGTCGGTAACAATGTGACGGTCCTCGCCTATAAAAGCATTGATGAGACTGGACTTGCCGGCATTGGGGCGGCCTACCACAGCAAAACGAGGGATATTCTCCTCGTGAGTCTCCTCGCTGTTCTTGGGCAGACTGCCTATAATCAGGTCGAGCAGGTCGCCTGTACCGCTACCTGTGGCAGCACTGATGCAATAAGGGTCGCCAAGACCAAGGGCATAGAACTCTGCAGCCAGATAAACCTCGTTGTTGTCCACCTTGTTGCATACCAGTATTACGGGCTTCTTGGTACGGCGCAGAATACCTGCTACTGCCTCGTCAAGGTCGGTAACGCCATTATGCCCATCCACAAGGAAGAGAATAACGTCAGCCTCGTCGGTAGCCAGCTGCACCTGCTTGCGGATCTCCTCCTCAAAAATATCATCACTGTTCACCACCCATCCACCGGTGTCCACCACGGAGAACTCGTTCTTGCCCCATTCGCACTTGCCATACTGGCGGTCGCGTGTGGTGCCTGCCTCGTCACTGACTATGGCATGGCGTGTCTGGGTCAGTCGGTTGAAGAGAGTGCTCTTACCGACATTGGGTCTTCCTACTATTGCTACTAAATTTGACATCGTTGTGTTGTTTTCTAAATGAGTTAGTCTTTATAGGGGCTTTAAAGTCTTTAGGGTCTTTAGAGACTTTAGGGACCATAGGGCAATTGAGAGAGAGTCAATCGCCCAGGTCGTAGCCATACTGCTTCATGGCCTTGGAACTCTGTCGCCAGTCCTTGTCGACCTTGACAAAGATTTCCAGATATATACTCTTGCCAAAGAACTTCTCCAGAGACTTGCGTGCCTCGGTGCTGACCTTCTTCAGTGCCACTCCCTTGTGACCAATGATGATTCCCTTCTGCGAATCACGTTCCACATAGATGACAGCATTGATGTGTATATTGCGGTCGGTCTCCTTGAAAGACTCCACCACCACCTCCACGCTATAGGGAATTTCCTTGTCGTAATACAGCAACACCTTTTCCCTTATTATCTCGTTCACAAAGAATCGGGCCGGCTTGTCTGTCCACTGGTCCTTGTCGAAATAGGCCGGTGACTCCGGCAAGAGTTCCTTGATGCGTCCCAGCAACTGGTCTACGCCAAAACGGTGCAATGCTGATATCGGCATTACTTCGGCCTTGGGCAGGATCTGGTGCCACTCGTCGTACTTTGCCTGCAAGGCCTGTGGGTTGCTGAGGTCTATCTTGTTGATGACAACAATAATTGGCACCTGCATGTGCTGGACCTTCTCAATAAAGTCGCTGTTCTTGTCTGGCGTTTCCACCATATCCGTAACATAGAGCAGCACATCGGCATCCTGAAGAGCGGAAACAGAGAACTGGAGCATCTGTTCCTGCAGTTTGTAATTCGGCTTGAGCACACCTGGAGTATCAGAGAAGCAGATCTGCATCTCCGGAGTATTCAGTATGCCCATTATGCGGTGGCGTGTGGTTTGTGCCTTGAATGTAGCAATACTGATACGTTCTCCCACCAGCAGGTTCATCAGTGTTGACTTGCCCACATTGGGATTACCCACGATATTCACAAAACCTGCCTTATGGCCTTGCTTAGCATCTATGCTCATTGTCGTACAGTTTGTATTAAGGTAGCTTCTATAAATAGCTTTTTCTGCCTGAAGATCGCGCACACGCGTATTTATAATTCCCCATCGGCAGACGAGAGGGAATCTTCAGTCATGAAACTTTGATGTGGGTAAAAAATAAAGCCGCAGAGTATCCGCACAGACGTGCGGATGCTCCTACGGCAATATTTCTGACCCTTTAGCAGGTTGAACAAGGATTAAGCCTCCTTCTCAACTGCGAGCTTGCCACGGTAGTAACCGCAAGCGGGGCATACGGTGTGGTAAACGTAGAACTCGCCACAGTTTGAGCATACTGCCAATGCAGGAGCTACTGCCTTGTCATGGGTTCTTCTTTTGAGAGTACGAGTCTTTGACTGTCTTCTTTTAGGATGTGCCATTTTCTTTTATTCTTTATTGTTAGTTTTTGTTTTCAACTGTTCCAGTGCAGCCCATCGCGGATCGACTTGTTTTTCCTTGCCTTCCTGATTCAGGCGCTCCATCACATCGCCTTTGCATTCCCCTTCGGGGTGCACATGACGGATGGGAATCTCCAAAGCCACCATCTCGTACAGATACCAAGCGAGGTCTAGCGTACCGGGATTCTCGGACACAGTGATCAGTTCACCGTCGTCATCATCCTCGTCGCCCAACCTTGCACGGAGGCTGCATTCTCCCTGGATAGGCAAGTTCATAGGTTCAAGACAACGGTCGCACTCCACTTCCACCTGGCCAACAAACTGAAAATCCAGCTCAAAACCTTCGGAGGAACGTTTCACCCGCAGTGCCACGTCAACTTGTCCTTTCTCTATTTCAGGCCCATGAACGGCGGAGAAGAAGTCGTCCGAAAGCTGCCAGCGATGCGACACAGCATCCTCTGTCATACCCTTCAGGTCCACTATATAGCCGTACACTTTATCCATCGGGGTGCAAAGATACGACTTTTTACTGAATTCCGCCAAGGTTTACTGTGTCTTTTTTTCTTTATTGTTCAAAATTACCACTTTAGCAGACAGTCTGTATCAATTCGTGCGCCACTGGCAACAGAATATGTAACATACAGCTTAATGATTTTGCCTTTCTGCAATTCTACCTGTCGCGTAACATCCAGACGGTCGTCCCAACCTCCCGAAGAACCTGTTATTCGCAGAGATACGGGCAACACATCGGCCTGCATGTTGTAGTATGCTACGGCATCGGGGTTATTGGAGTTGAACACCAGTGACCTGGAATCCTGAGTTGTTACAGCATGTACTGGGAACTTATCGGTAAACGACTTGTCAAGTACAACCTGCAATCCGGCATTCACCATTGTGCAGTTTACAGCAACCGGAGTACTTTTGCCAGTTTGCACATCAAAGACTGCTTCTCCATAGAAGCGGTATGCACCGAAGCCATTGTTCAAGGCAGTTGCCTCGGACTCTGTGCAGCTCTCAACCCATAGCTTGTAGCCTGTTGCCGCCGGCAAGACGCAATCGGAAAAAGAGATAGTGCCATATTGGCGACCTTCCATTATGGGCGCTCCCTCTGCCTCTGCCAGCGAGACATAGAAGCTGTTGACATCAACGCCCTGGATAGATGCCCTTGTCTGCACCTCCGTCTGGATATCTGCCGCAGTTAGCAACAGGGAGAAATTTCCCTGGTCAGGGGTGGGATTAGGGACCTCGCTGCTGCATGCTGTCTGCATTATAGCCAGTGACAGCATTGCCATGGAAGACAAAATGTATTTTCTAAAAGTTTTCATCGGTATTCTACAGTTATACTATTAACACGTGTATTTGATCCCTCTCCAGTAAGCCAACTATCATTACTACCAGTTGAATTTACACACGAAATAGTTGGATTGGATGAAACTAAAACACCATCGTATGATTTATTATCGGTAACTGCTGAGCCTCCAGAAGATGCAGACACTTGAGCTATGGTATTTCCACTACATTGTAATTGATATGTGGGAGTATTACCAACACGTGATTTATACAAGCGAACGCTATGAGTAACCGCCACATTGACATTTTCTGGACTATAGAAAGTTTTTGTTATGGTGTGCTGATGCAGTCTAACATAATCAGAACCCCAACTTTTTGCGCTACCTGTCCAATCGGATTGTGTTGGAGGTGCTACAGAATAAGGCAGACCTGTAATGTATACTGTCTTGTTAGAAGAGGCACTCACCCCATCAAACGTCACCTTACCTGTAATAGAATAGGAAGTAAGTTTATTTACCTTATATGTATTATAACTAAATACTCCTACATTTCTGCCAATCAATCCACTTGTCAGATTGGATTCTGGTGTGAAAACATAATTGCCGTTGGTCAGTATCTTTGAATCAATACCATTTATGGTAATACGTGGTTCGTATATGGTCATATTATCCAAAGAATTTGCCATATATATATCCTTTGCAACCCCATCGCCTTTATAATAAGAGAAAGAGGTGTAAGCATATGTGCTAACAGTAAATACCGGTTTCTCTATCACATTAAAAGAGAATGACTTTGTAAATCGCTTGCCATTAGAACTTTCAAAACTGTACTCTACAGTGTATCCGCCTTGAGGCAAGTAAGGCCATGCAGCATCCTCTTCTGTTGAGGTAAGGTTTCCGATACCCTGAAGGGTTCGGACTGTTACACCGCTGGATTTTTTAACAACAGCTGTCCACTCTTTTCCCTCAACGGGAGCATTCGACAGTGAAAGTTTGGTGCCCAAAAGCACACCTTGGTTATAGACATGAACGGCATTAGCTCTGGGAGTATTCACAAGATCTATCTTTCCCAAAGAATATATCTTACCTGCTTCGCCTCCAAAGGTGCTGCCACTGCCCAGACTGTATGTTGCGCCATCACAAGTGAAGGTCATGCTAAACCCTGTAATCTGTACTGGAGCAGAAACAATGTAATATGTTCCTGCAGCAAAGGCTGTTGCCTGTGATGGAGGCAGTATGGTTATCTCGCTGCTGCCATCTGCAGAAACTGCAGCAGAGGGGGTATAGCCACTGCAGTCCACCAGCATTGTACCGGCAACTGGAGTGCTGGCAGCAAAACGAATCTCCTTGATTTTACCTGCCACGTATTCAGGCACCTCAAACTTGAGCAACTGACACACGTTGTAGAATGTAAGTGCCGAAGGACTGCCATCAACATTTCTTGCTCCCTTGCCCACAGAGATATTCAAACCAGAGGCGAATGTGCTTGCCTGAGCGGTCTGCTGCGCTGGCAATTGAACAGAAATTCCATTGGTTTCAGTAAGATTTTCTGCACCAAGGCTATAAGGATAGAGCGCCAGGAAATTATCCTTCTTGGCAGTTATCTTACCCAGAAAACGTGCCTTGCTCCTGTCTGAAGACTCTAACGCGAATTTGTGCTTAGGCGCAACATAGTCATAAACAGCAATCTCATCATCTGACTGCCAGACTATGCTTTTACCGTCATCGGCAAGCAAGGTACGTGTCTCCACTGGGGTGGCACTGATAACCAATGGTTCAAGACCGCCTGCCTCATAGTCTACAACATCATTCTCGCTGCATGCCCCAAAAGACAGGCATGCAAGCATGAACAATGATACTTTATATATTATTCCTTTCTTCATACTTCAACAAAAAGGTATTTACTACATTTGGTTGTAATCATTGATATCAACATCGTCGTCAGAATCTTCAAAATCGTCGTGACTGCTGTCCAAATCGGCAGAACCGTCATCTTGAATAACATCCTTGTCGGTAATCTCTATACCTTGCTCCACATAGATATCCTCATTATATACATTGACATCCAGGTCATACATACCAGGAACGAATTTCAGATGCAGACGGCTTATGGTTGCCTGTTTCAGGGTTAGACTGCGCGTCTTGACAAGACGCAGATAGTCGCTGTAAGCCTCAATGGTATAGCTGACTGTGCACGTGCTATCTTCAGACACATTAAAATAACCCGTTTTGCCATAGACAGTTTCACCAGCAACAGTACTTCCGCCTGTTTCAGAGTCAAAAACTATGGAACGGCTGCCGTCAGAAACGGTAACCTTGTATGAATTGGTAAAATAACGGGGGACGCTTTCGTCAAATACAACTTCTACACCTGTGTTGGCAACAGAACATGGAATGCCTACCTTGGTTACTTCACCTATCTTTATTGCAAAAAGATCAGATATGCCATAGAAGCGACGCTGCCCCCAGCCTTCATTGGCAGAGAGAGCGGTCAATTCGTCACAGTTCTCGGCTGTGGCAGTGTAGCCATAACCCGCAGGCAATTTAGCATCAAGATTCTTTAGCTGTGTCTTTACCTTAGATACATCACTGCCCTTAAATATAGTAATCCAAAACTCTCCTGCCTCTTCCTTGGACAATGTCGTAGTAGTGGCACGAGTTGCGGCATTCCCCTCAAGAGAGAACTCTACTCTGCCATGATTATTTTCGTCAAGAATCTCTTCATCTGCGGCACAAGAAGAAAACATTGCCGTTGCCACAAGGCCTCCCATGAAGAAAACCTTGGTGCTCTGAGCCACTATCGTTTTATACAATTGTTTCATCGTCGTCTGATTATATTTCCACATCAGTATCCTCCATCTGCATGTCGTCCTTTATCTCTATGTCAACACCACCGGTATTGGAGTCAAGACCATAGGCATATTTGACAACATATAGTTTGCCACTCTGTACGTCCGCATATTGGATGGCAGAATGTGAATGTGTAACACCGTCACTATTTGTTGCTTGAAGGGAGTATGCAAAACCTCCATCCTGCAAGCTAAAATATGCCTTTTCACCAGCCTGAATTGCTGTGTTTCGGTTATTACTGGTTAAAGCAAACGTATAATCTGGAAATAGTTTATCGAAATATTCCGGCAACTCTAATGACACACCATAATTAACCATTGGTATTGAAATATTTAGGCGCTTTATCTCGTCATAATCCATATCTATTCGTTGCTCAAAGTAATAGCATGCCTCACCCCTTCCATCATTGGCTTCCTGCCATGTTTCTTGATTATCAGTATAGGCACGTATTAAAAACTTACCAGGTTCAAGCACAATCTTAGCAGGAATCTCACCTGGAAGGAATTCACAATATGGATTGCCTTCATTATCAAGGATACTCACCGCCAAATCCGAATCTACAGCACGAGTAGAAGATGTCTGCCTATTAGCACAAGCTAGCTCTAATATCAAGACGCATTCAGGCTTTGGCTTATCAGGAACTTCATTTTGCCGGCACGATGCAAACAATATGACACATAAAGTTATATATATAATCTTCTTCATTTATTTGCGTATTTTAACTCCAATGAATAAATGCTTGTATAAGTAGAGCCACCGCCATAGGAATTCATACATTCCATTTGGGTTGCTTGCCTCTTTATTTCCGTTATTGTTGAACCTGTATAATTATATACAGGAAAACTCAATCCGATCTCACCTGCTTGTGACTTTGAATACAGTTCCTCATTTCCCAATGATATTGATATCGTAGTACCCATTGTTGCAGGAGATATTCCCAGATTATAGTCCAATTGGACATAAACTCCTCTAGGAACAGCAAAGTTCTGATTAGAGATTTCGTCCTCACCTTGAGTTGAAATACCACCAATATTTCCTAGTTTAACTTCTGAGTCACTGAATTTCACACACTTTGTTTCACCCTTCCAGCCATTAGACTCAGAGGGAGGAGAGAACTTTACTGGAAGTCCTGTAATATAAAATTCCTTGGAGGTCTCTGCCGAAACACCATCGAACGTGGCATTAACCTTTAGTACATAGGGTTCAACTCTTATAGGCTGATTTTCTATTACATTTGTATAGTAATAACTTTGTCCATTGTAGATATCCTGTCTAATACCATTATACGTGTAACTGAATGAATAACTGTATTTGTCATTCTGCAACAAGTCCATACTAACGTGCAATCTAACACAAAGATCATAGATAGTCTTGTTGTTACACGCATTGGCTGCAGCTATGTCACCCTCAAGATACTTGGTATAGGAAGAGTAACCGCCTGCGCTAACCTCAATCTGTGGCTGGCCTACGGTGAAGTCTCTGCTGCTGACCTTCTTGGCTGCACCGTCTATGACAAAATAGTAATGGGCAGTATAATTGCCTTGGGGCAAATATGGCCACTGGTCGGATGACTCATAGGCTGAAAGCAATTCTCCCTGTCCTTCAACAGCACGAACTTCCTCTCCGTTAGAATTCAGCAGCACCGCCTTCCAGTTCATACCTGGATAGCAATTGGAGAATGTCACGTTTGTACCAACCAGATCACCATTGTTGTCATACTGGTGCACCGGTGTTGCTGTTGGAACCGGCAACCACGACAGAGGTATGGTTTCATCCATAGTAACATCCTCGACTTCTACCTTGGATATGCTTACATTCAACGATGACTCGGGATCGGGCAATGTCAGGGTGACAATGGCATGCTCTGCAGCAGAGAGTGACTCTGGCAACAGAGAAGAAGAGAGCTGCATTTTCACAAAGCGGCCGTTGTCAAACTTCAAACGTCCATAAAACTCCAGTTCCGGACTGCTTCCCGCAGGGAAATAGATACTGCTGGCAGGATTTACCCCCTCAATTGCCATACTCTTGGTTCCAATCCTAACCAGTACGCCATAGTCTTCGTAAAAACGATCAAAACGACGAGATTCCTCCTCGTCTGCGCCAAAGCGGACAGACAAAAGAGCATTTGCCACGCGACAGGGAATATCGACATTTGTAGAAGAATCCCTTGATACCGTCGCCTGCGCCGTACCCATGTAATAAGGTGTGTCACGACCGATGGGCACATTCTCGCCACAGGTTGCGGTAATATCGTAGGTTCCACACTTGATATCCAATGACTCAACGAACTTTCCTTCATAAGGAACAAGTGTTGTTCCGCTGCGCTGTATCTTAAGGTTGAACTTACTTGCCAAAGGTTTGCCCAATGCAGAGGGGGTGGCACGGGTTTCTGTCTTTACGGCAACCTGACTGATAGAGAATCGTATTCTGCCATCAGCCATGTCTATATCATCGATTTCCTGCGAGCAGGACACGCCTGCAAGCAGTATAAACGCACCGAGGATAATCTTAAGTGTATTGTTGATCGTAATCATTTACTCGTAGATTAATTTCATATTGTCTAAAACCATCGTACTGCCAACACCGCCAGTAAAGAAATCTCCATATTTGCTTGATGAAGCAACCACAAGGATATGAGTTGGCTCTACCATAGTGTTCTTGTAATTGATATTGATGGTTTCGGTTGTCCAGTTTTCCACCGTATTGCCCTGTGTAAACTGGCCATAGGCTATGACACGCGGATCATTGGGATCGAACAGGTTCTGGTTCACGCCAGGCACTGTGCGTATCACTATGGGATATTTCTCTCCCTGAAACTCCTCGTGCTCGCCTTCACCTATATGCCACAGAGCGATGTATACATTGCACGAGTCGGGGCGGCCAATAAGATACTCGTAGTTCTTGTCGCCACATTTTGATATTGGTTCCGACTTGTACTTATAGTCGAATGTCAATTTGCTGGGATAGGCGGTAAATGGGCGGCCAAATCCAAGGACTCCGTTGGTACCTTCAGTCTTCAAATACGTGCCGGTGAAAATATTGCCGGCAGCAAACTTGATGACAATGTACTTTGACTCCAAGTATGCGGCCTTGCCGCTGCCAGTGCTTGTGTCGTCAGTAGGAACCGAATTGCTGTTACCCACGGTTGTTGCACCACGGTTGCCGGTATCCCAAAACGATGTGCCGCCTGCTGCCCATGGGCAATAGAGCTTTGAGTTGGATGCATCTATATTCCACTCGTCGAGACTGGAATTGGGCATCTGCTGCAAGGCTGATGTAGCAAACTCCTTTGTTTCCACAGTCTCCTCTCCAAACGACACACGGCACTGGTACTGTGTTGCAGGGTTCAGTCCCTTGATTGTAGCAGAGTAGGATGTTGAGGACATTTCCATATCTGCCCCGTTCAAGGCAGTCCACTCATGAGCGGAAGTTTCCCTATACTCGATTCTGGGAGTTACCCCGTTGGGCTTGTCTCCGTATATTGTTGCATTAAGATTGCGAGCCATGACATTTACTGTAGGCTCTACCTTCGCATCGGTCTGGGCCACCATCACCTTCCACTTCTGCGACTCTCCCCAACCTGTCTTTACATCGAACTGGCGCAATTGGTAAAAATCAAAAGTTTCATAGGCTGTTGGATCAGGAGTGACAGTGCCATGCTTGCCGCCGAGACTGAACTTCTTCACCTTAACGGTCTTCAGACCCTGGGAGCGGTTGACATAGATGAAAACGTTCCTGTTGTCGGCATCTATGATAGCGTCGCCAACCTGATTCTCTACCTCTACTTCGCGCTCTACAATCTGGTTAATCTTCACTGTCCATACATAGTCCTGGTATGTGCGAACGGCGAACTTTACCTCGTGGGTGAAATCTATCCTGTATTCTTTGGTGCTCTTTGACGCATCGAATGCAGTCTTGGGGAAACGGGCATAGTCTGCACATACTGCAGAATCCGGGTACAGCTCGGGGGTGTCTACATAGTCTACGTCTGGATTATATGTTGTTCCAGAAAGTCCCACCTTCATAACACGCAGACTTGCCACGTTCACTGTATCGGCAACATACAGAGTAACGGTACGTGTGTTTCTGTCGATGGCTGCTGCCTCTGTTGGCTGTCCTTCTGCTGTACACTGGCCCTCTACCACGAACTCGGTTATCTGGCCATACACAATGGGATAAGGTATTTCGTCATTTATGTCACATCCTACAAGAAGGACCGATACAAGGAGAAGTATATTTTTTCTTACAAAGCTCATAGGAAATAAGTTACGCCAAATTTAACACTAAAGAGATCTATTCTGAAGTTTGCTCCGGAGTTTGTCTTGCGTCCGCTCTCGATATTATTGGTATTCTGGTTGCCCCAATTTACATGAAAGCCTCCGACATTGAGCATCACCTCGGCAGCAAGATAATCAGTAAGGAATATTGCCATACCGCCTGCCAATCCAAGCTCTATATCATGCCCCCTTGAAAAGCTGGCACTGAAGGTATCGTTTGTTCCTGTTGAAGTCAGGGCCTCGGACAGATTGTAATTCAGCTGTACCTCACCAAAGAATCCAAAGATCTTGCTTTTGCCCAAGGGCAGGTATGTACGCAGGAAAACCGTTGATTCATAATTGTGCTGCAGATAATATATATCTTCAAGACCTATATTGAAATCCTCGCCCAGGTTAAGGTCAAACTCACCTAAATCAAGGAAATAGCGTTTATACGAAAAACGTGCGCCTACCGCCATATTATCGCGGAAGAAGTAACCAAGATATGGACCGGCAGATAATGTATATGCACTGAAATCCAGATCCTTCAACAGCGGATAGTTCATATTACTGGTATCCCACTGGTTCCAGGCAATCTGTCCGCCCAGCATCCACTGTCCCTTGGGAATGAATACTGTCTTCATGGCATCACGGGAAATCATGCCGCGTCTCTCTGTATATGATTGTATCCTCTCCTTGCCAGTAACCTCTTCAGAAACCTCTGTCACGGAGTCAGTCTGGAACTGGCTGTCATACATAATGCCTTCTTCCCCGTTTGCAAAAACTGCTGCTGATGCAAATAGAAACAGAAGAATTGTTAGAACATTTTTTTTATCCATTAGTACAATGAAAGTTCGTTATATAATTTTACGTCGCATCTGTCCACAGAAAACTGCAGACAGATGCACTATTATTTATTATTTATTATCACTTAACAGCAGGAGTGTCGCCATATTCGAATGAGAAGTCGTCCAAATACAGGGTACTGCCCTCACCGCCATGGAAATAGTCACCATACTTGCTGGATGAGAATACAATCAGCAAATGCGTGGGCTTCTTGGTAATGCTACGATATACAAATGGGATGTTCACTTCCTTCCACTGACCATTGCTATTTACATTTTGCTCGATGGGCAAGGAACCGTATGCTATTACGCGTGCATCTGTCTCGAGGTCGGGGAACTCATCCATCTTGGTGTTGTCGATTACCATGCTTTCGCTAAGCAATGCGCAGAACATGCCACACTGATCCATTTCGTTCTTGCCGGGAGTACCTGCAGGCAGGTTGCTGCCAACGCGATTGATAGCCTTGGGGGCGTACTGCATCCAACCCTTCAGTGCTGTTGGGCGTGAAGTGAATGGAGCACCCCAGTTTAGCCATGCACCGCTTGTACCTACCAATGCACCGAACTGACCGGTATAGATACTTGCTGCTGCGAACTTGATGACGATGTACTTAGATTCCAGTTTTGCAGCATACGAACCACTACGAACAACGTCAGTAGTTGAGGTGGTGTTGCTGCCGCCGAAGCTTGCACTACCAGGGTTACTGGTATCCCAGAATGTCACACCTTGTTCGTTGGGATATACCACCTTGCCAGAAGTCCACCAGTTTTCGAATCCGCCGTTATACAGAGGAGTCTGGGTCTCGGTGACAAATGTCAAAGGCACAGAAACATACTCGTCCTCACCGCTTACATACTTTATACGATACTCGTATTCTGTTGCAGGAGTAAGTCCCTTGAGTACTGTAGAGACGTTGTCTTCCGCATCAACTGTAAGCTCTGTCCTGGGAATTTCGTTCCATTCTTCTGCACCATTCAATCGCCACTGCATAGTCAGGTTGGCATCGTCAAATGTGCTGACCTTGGAAGTTACAGCAGCATTGAGGACTGCGAAATTGCTCCAGGCATTTGCTGTACGTGTAGCCAATGTGATTGCAGTCTTTCTGGGAACCTCGATGGTATAGGTATAGGTATTTGTACTTTCGTCAACCTCAACCTTCACTCCACTCTCTGTACCGTCACCCAGATAACCCTCGTCAGCCAACTTGAAGTTGAGGATATAATGCTCACGAGGCTTTACTTCCGGAAAATTATTGACAAGCGTGTGCTGCACATCCTTGAAGTTGATGATATCCAGCTGTGCATCAAAAGCCGCTGCAGGAATATATCCAGACTTTGTTGCCTCGCCCATTGCGAACTTCAGCACCTCTACACCGTCGAGTGAAGAGATAATTGAAGTCTCGGCAGCCTTGAAGTTTGCCACAATTGTAGCATCATAGTTCACAGTAAGCTTGACGTTTGCCTGGGTACAGGTGACATTGGCTGAAACAAGGCTCTGTGACAAGACCTTTACCTTGGTGCTGCCATAGTAATAAGGAATATCAAAACCAGAACCGCTGCCGTCCCAGTTGGCAGAGTGCGCAACAATGGTATATGTGCCTATCTTCAGCTTGATATTACCCTTAAACTCTGTATCATTGGCAAAATCATCAGTACTCTTGACCACATTGCCCTTTGAATCCTGGATTTCAATGTGAAGTGTCTTTGGAGCATAGTCATCAGGAGCTGCAACGCGTGTTGCCTCGGGATCGTTTGTTGATACAAAAGTCTCGATATTCAATGAAAGGAATCCCTCTTCTTTGCCTGCAGTTTCAACATCCATGTCCTGGATGCATGACACTGCAAAAAGAGACAAGAACAATGTATAGAAAATATATTTTATCTTTTTCATAACTTTTTCCTATGTATTATTATTCTACTGTAAGAACCAATTTGCCACTCTTGGTTTCACCATTTGCATCTGTCACAACCATGTCAAAGGTGTGATGACCGGGCATAAACGCCAACAGGGTGAAGAAGTTGCCAATGGGGAAGGTATAGCTCTTGTCGCCTACAGCAGGCACATCAAGCTGCTGGCCCAGTTCTGTGAACAAAGCAACCAGCGCTGAATTGCCTACAATCTCTGTGCCATTAATGAAGTCCACACCTGCGTAGTTCTGTGACATCAGGGCCAATGAGCTCATCATATCCTGGCTGTCGGAATTGATTGTCACCATGATGCTCTGGATTCCATTTGCACATTCAATCAAAGCATCACCCAAAGAGGGATCTGTATCAACTGTTACTGTCATATCCTCTGGCAGGCGCAAAGAAATATTGCTGACAGGCTCTTCCTCCTCGGGTTCCTCCTCTATTTCAGGAAGTTCACAGCCAACAGCCAATACAAGCTTGCCCTTCTTGGTATTGTCGTTCATGTCGGTAACAATCATATCAAAGGTATGTACACCTTCCAAGACAGCCAGCAACTGGAAGAAGTTACCGATGGGGAATACATATTCTGTATCGCCTTCTGCAGGAACCTCAAGGGTCTGGCCTAAGTCACCAAACAGGCGTACGATATCCTGGTTTCCAACAATTTCTGCTCCTTCAAGGAATGTTGCTGCGGGATAGCCCTCAATCATCTGCTGCAGTGATCCGATCATTGCGTCGCTATTAGAGCTGATTTGTACCTTGATGCTCTTGATACCATTTACACACTTGATATAGGTGTCGCCCAAAGAAGGATCTGTAGCGGCGTCTACAACCATATGCTTGGGAAGACGAAGCACGATATCGCCATCCTCGGGGGTATCACCGCCTTCTTCCTCATCAGGAATCTTATCCTCGACTTCCATATCAAAGTTTTCGTCACTCTCCTCGAACTTGATGCTAGCCTTGATTTCAACTCCCGTGATATCACCTTCAGTACTTTCTGGAGTATTCAGCACAAGCACAATTGCATCACCACCGGAGAAACAGTCGTTATCTCCATCGTATGACTCGCTTGCCTGCTTCTTGGTAAGAATGCAGCTGGATGTAATACGGTTATCCTTCTTGGTAATACCAACGAAATTCACATTCAGCTGAGACACATTTTCCTCAAACTTGATGTACTTTGTGGGAGGATTCAAGCCATCATCCTCAGAGGTATATACCATGCTTGTATTGGAACCATCATTGATTGATAGAGTCCAGCTGGTGAAGGTACTGGCAAATTCGTCTGTAAACTGGACGGTGACGCTGCCATTTGCCATGCGGCATACCACTTTTGATACGGTATTGATATTCTGAAGAATCTCGATATCATCACGACCAGAATAGTATGGAGCATCCATGATCTTTGTCAGGTTGCCTGGAGAATGAGCCTCTACATAGTAATTGCCCACGGGCATCAGCAACTTGGCAGGCACCTCGGACGCCTTGGCATATGAGGCGAACAATTTGCTGTCAGATGCAGAATAGATACTTACTGGATATTCTGATGTTTCCACGGCACGTGTGGCACTTGGACGCAACTGATTCACTTCAAGAGACATACTGCCCTGCAGAGAGTCATTTATCGGCAAATCTTCATTCACTTCCATGCAGGATGACAAACACAAACCCGCAAATGCGCCAAGCATTAATATCTTAGAAAAATTCATATTTCTGTTTTTTATAAATTTAAACCAAAATTACTGAATCCAATCTACGGGAACCTCGATATCATATTCCTTGTCAATTGTACTCTCGTCAATGGTAACAGTGAAATTCAGCTCACCACTACCTGTCTCTGTATATACAGGCTTGATATTCATCCTGTATGCCTTGTTTCGTGCAAGGGAGAAAGTTCCGCTCTTGGTTGTTGTCTTCTCCTTGTTGTCACCATTGATATATTCGTCCTTTGTGGTAACAGCAATGTCAAAACTGATGGTCTCGCCCTGTGAATCCAACTTGACATACCATGGTTCTGTGTCTGCCATCTGCCATGAAATAGTCTTGGCGCCCAAAGCCTTGGTTCCGCCAAAAGTTACATTGTAGTCAGAGTAGAATTTTGCCATCTCTGCGTCAAAATTAACAGAGATTCTACCGCAAGTAGGAGTACAGGTCACCGCTACTGGAATTTCTGCCTCCGCCTTGATAATACCCTGGGCCTCTCCATATACATAGAAAAAGTCGCGTGAAGCAGCAGATTCTGTTCCATAGAAAGCCTTTACCTTGAAATTGCCAATGGGCATTGTCAGGGGCATCTGTGCGAACAATTCGGAACCCTTACAGGTAATCAAGTCATTGCCGTCCTTGTCAACAACCACAACCGTATATTCATCGGTATTGGCATAAGACTGCTCCTGAACGGCACGAGTGCCTACAAACAGCTCTGTACCTACAGGCTTTAAAGTCACATTCAATTTTCCCTGTCCAGAAGCCTGCTGACCTTCAACATCAAGGTTCTGGCTGCACGAAGCAAGCAGCATTCCCAAAGAAAGCGCTACAACGGGCATACATTTTGTTTTCTTCATACTTTTTGTATTTAATTATTTTTTTCGCGTCTGTATTTTTAAAGTAGCACTATGCCAAAATGCACAGTTTCACGATGCAAAGGTACGCTTTTAATCTAAAAAGATAGTTGGATTTTGGTAAAAAGGCAGATTTTACCGAAAAAAAATGCATTTTTCTTCGGTTTCATCGGTTATAAGAAAATAGAAAAAAAAATGAAAAAACAGAATTCTGGAAGCCGTTTACAGATGTTTACATAGGCAATTCTATGCGAAAAACAGTGCCTGTATCAGGACTGCTGCTCTTTACGAATATGCGTCCTCTGTGATACTCCTCAACGATTCTCTTGGCCAAAGAGAGACCCAGTCCCCACCCTCTTGATTTGGTGGTGTAGCCTGGCAAAAAAATCGTTTTCCATCTGCTGGGTGAAATTCCTCTACCTGTATCGGACACTTCTATAGCACAAAGTCGCCCCTCGCAACTCAGGCCGATGCAGATATCCCCTCGGCTCTCCATGGCATCGATGGCATTCTTGCAAAGGTTTTCAATCACCCATTCAAAAAGAGGCGCACACAGGGGGACTTCCACCTTGGCAGGAGGCAGGTCGGCAGTAATGCTGACATGGTTTCCTGCACGCAAACGAATATAGTCCACAACATGGGCAAGAACCTGCGCAACATCTGTTGGCTTGAGTTCAGGTAAGGAACCAATTTTAGAAAATCTGTCGGCTATGAGCTGAAGACGCTGCACATCGCGTCCCATCTCTGGAATCAACACATCGTCGGGATATGTCTCCCCAAGCACCTCCACCCATGCCATGAGACTGCTGATGGGAGTTCCTAGCTGATGTGCCGTCTCCTTGGACAGTCCCACCCACACCTTGTTCTGCTCCGACTTCTTGCTGCTGAGCAGGGCATATATTGCCACCAGCACAAAAACAAGCACTATGCCCAGTTGCACATAGGGCCACAGGGCAAGCCTGCGGAGAAGCAGCGAATCGGCATAGTAGACATCCATCCATTCCTTTTCCGACAAGGCTATGCGTATGGAATGAGGAAGCGCTTCGCCATTATCCTCTACATTACGCTCCATCTGCACGCTGCCATCGCCGCCCACCACCCTGACGGGTATGGTATTGTTGCTGTTCAGCACCTTCAGTACCAGCGAGAGGTCTGCATTGGAGTCTGCCTCACCCAGGGAGCGCATGGCCTCGGCCCAGGTTTCCATCTTCACCTGTTCCTCGCGCTTCAGGTCGCGAACCAGATAATGGCTCACCACCAGCGAAGCCACACTGAGCAGGACCGCAGCAATTATCAGCGTTATCCTTACCCGCTTTATTCTATCTGCCCATTGCATACATGTATATAACGTTGACCGAAGAGATTTTATTATACAAGGTGTCTATATTTTATTACATGTACACAATAGTATTCTCATTTATTTGTCCTACCTTTGCACACATTAAACATTTCAAAGACATGAGAAAGACACTTAATTGCATACTATGCACCACTTTTGTCGTTCTGGTTTCAATACTTCTGTCGTCTTGCGACAAAGACATACCGCAGCCCAACGACACCCTAAAAGTAAAGGAGAATACCGTCATCGTGTACATGGGAGCGGAAAATTCCCTGGGTGCGGATGGCTTCAGTAACAATGACCTGTATGAAATGCGATTGGGGTCAAAGGACATTCCCGACAACTGCCAGGTTGTAGTCTTCCGAGACGACAGAAGCACCCCCTCCATCTTCATATTCAACAAAAAGGGCGAGACCATCTGGAAGGAATATACAACAGAACTTAACAGTGCTGACCCTGCCACAATGAAGTCAGTACTGAAGGAAATCATCAAAGGATTCCCTTCCAAGAAATACTCGCTGGTACTATGGAGCCACGGTTCGGGATGGATAGACGAGCCCAACCAGTCTAGGTCCATAATCGTGGACAACGGCACAAACGGCTCATCAAACAGAGGCAGCTGGATAGAAATCAGCGAACTATCAGACGTCCTGACCTCCCTGCCTCACATGGAGTACATCCTCTTTGACGCATGCTATATGCAGAGTGTGGAAGTGGCATCCCAACTGTACAGCTATGCTGACTACCTCATTGGTTCACCAACCGAAATCCCCGGCGAGGGTGCTCCATACCATCTGATAATGAAGGCTATGTGCCAGGCCAGTCCTCAGGGCATCATAGAGGGATATGCCTCGGCCTACAGGAACGGCAACGGCGTGCTGCTCTCTGCCGTATCTTGCACAGACTTCCCCGAATTCTGTGCCGAAACAGCGAAGTACATCCCTTCTGCATTCCCCAAAGACAACATGCCAGGAATTGCCGGAATACAGATCTACGCTCCTGCCTATGGCAACTCGTATAGCACCCAAAATGCCATGCCCGTGCCCTATGATATGCGCTCGGCTATGCACAGAGTGCTCAACGAAGAGGACTACTCTGCATGGGAAATGGCATGGAAGAAGGCTATACTATATCCCACATGGGCCTATAGTTGGGATACCATATACATTCCCAATACCCACGGTGATTACCACTGCACCTTACAGGACGAAGACCATTACGGAGGAATATCCATGCACATACCCAATTTGAAGTACGACTCCAAGGGGTGGAACAAGGAATTCCAGCATACGCCATGGTACAAAATGGCCAATTGGGAGCAAACAGGGTGGTAAATTCTGTCTGTTCACATTATTTAATAAAGAAGAAACAGGATTTTACAGTTATTTTTACTACATTTGCACTAGAAAGAACTAAACATCCCTAATACAAATGCTATTCAGTAAAGAAACATACATGACCCGCCGCCAGGTTCTGAGCCAGCGCATCAAGTCGGGTCTCATCGTACTGATGGGCAACAACCTGTCGCCCGTCAACTACCCCGCCAATGCATACCGCTTCCGTCAGGACAGTTCCTTCCTGTACTACTTCGGCCAGCACCGCGAAGGTCTGGTGGGTGTGATTGACACTGACGAGAACAAGGAATGGCTCATCGGCGACGATATCGACATCGAGGACATCGTATGGTTCGGCAGCGTGGACAGTGTAGCCGACATGGCAGCACAGTGCGGAGTGGAGAACTCTGCTCCCATGGCAAAGCTGAAGGAACTCATTGACAAGACCGTTGCCCAGGGACGCAAGGTGCATTTCCTGCCTCCCTATCGCCACGACCTGATGATCCAGCTGATGGACCTCACCGGCATACATCCCTCCGAGCAGCGTACCAAGGCAAGCCTGGAGCTCATCATGGCGGTCATAGACCAGCGTGCCGTGAAGTCGGCAGAGGAAATCCTGGAGATTGAGCGTGCCTGTGCCATAGGCTATGAGATGCACACCACCGCCATGAAGATGGCACGTCCTGGCATCACCGAACAGGAGATATGCGGACGCATCTCGGGCATAGCATCGGCAAAGGGCTGCATGGTATCGTTCTCGCCTATCGTGACAATGCACGGCGAGATTATGCATGGCTATCCAAGTCCTGCACCTCTGGAGGAGGGCAGACTGCTTCTGTGCGACTGTGGTGCTGAGACCAACGAGAACTACTGCTCCGACCACACCCGCACCACTCCCATAGGCGGACGCTTTACCCAGCGCCAGCGAGAGATATACAGCATCGTAGAGGAATGCCACGACCTGGCTCTCTCAGTGGCTGCACCCGGTGTGAAGTGGATGGACGTGCACATGGACGTTTGCCGCCTGATGGCTACACGTCTGAAAGAACTTGGCCTCATGAAAGGCGACGTGGAAGAAGCTGTGCGCCAGGGTGCGCATGCCATGTTCCTGCCTCACGGCCTTGGCCACATGATGGGCATGGACGTGCACGACATGGAGGGCCTGGGACAGATCTACGTGGGCTTCGACGAGGAGACACGCCCCAATCTGGAACAGTTTGGCACCAACTGCCTGCGTTGCGGCCGTCGCCTGCAGGAGGGTTGGGTAATGACCGACGAGCCGGGCATCTACTTCATCCCTGCTCTCATAGACGACTGGAGGGCAAAGGGTCTGCACAAGGACTTCATCAACTACGACCTGCTGGAGACCTACAAGGACTTCGGCGGCATACGCCTGGAGGACGACATCCTCATTACCAAGGACGGTTGCCGCTTCATAGGCGACAAGCTCATTCCCTACCACATCAACGACGTGGAGGAGTTCATCAACAAGGCATAGCAATATTAGCCAATCTATTTACAACCGTAAACACAAACCAATTAAATACATAAACCAATGAACAAGTTTCTCTTAATGGCAGTTGCTGCAATATGCTCTCTGCCCACAATGGCCCAGAAGGCCGATTCTCTCGTGTTCACCACCGTGCTGGAGAACCCCGTAACCAGCATCAAGAACCAGAACAACTCTGGTACCTGCTGGAGCTACTCTGCTCTTGCTTTCCTGGAGAGCGAGGTACTGAAGAAGGACCCCAGCAAGACCGACATCGACCTGTGCGAGTCTTTCCTCGTTAGCAAGACCTACACCGACCGTGCCGACCGCAACGTCCGCACTCATGGCGACGCAAGTTTCAGCCAGGGCGGTTCTTTCTACGATGCCATCTTCTGTATGGAGCGCTATGGTTTCATCCCCGAGGGTATCATGCCCTATCCCATCACTCCTTACGGTGACTCTCTGTTCAACTTCACCAACTTCTTCCCTCCCATGGAGGCTTACGTAAAGGCTGTTTCC
>JAEIGA010003070.1_pt1 | contig 26305 bp, 9 predicted proteins | sample 9270691 | NCBI WGS metagenome assembly JAEIGA01 (sample SAMN17057246, study PRJNA624740) | gut metagenome | biome: biome; isolation source: fecal sample | host: Bos grunniens | place: China: Xizang | collected 2019 | reverse complement strand
GATTACATTGAAAAGTTGCAGCTCGGCATTGTCCGGCATATCCGCAGGCAAGGTAAAGGACACCTCCCAAGCCTGGTGCTTGGCGTAGGCATCGCCTGCGTGGATCTTCTCCGGCATAGTTACATTCTTGGCGGTATAGTCGCCCTTGATGGCCAGGACCTTGTTTTCCGGGTTGGCAGGGTCTGCGATTACAGTGGCATCGGCTTTATTTTTAATCTCCCAGCAGGTTGCAGGCAATGCATTGTTATAGTTGTACTGAGTACCGATTTCGTAGTCTTCAAAGGTCTCCTGATAGCCGGCATGGTAACGGTAGTATTCCTCTGTCCGGGTGATGACCGGCATCACATCAGCAGCCGTTTCCACCCAGTAGCCGCAGGTGCCGATATCGTACACAGGGCTGTCGGCAATGATCTTACCGCCGGGGAAGGTCACCGTTTCGCTGCCAATTGCGAAGGTGGGATCGGTATCCTTGACCTTGAATTCTTCCACAGACACTTTGGTGTTATCCGGCGTAATACGCCAGATATTTCTGCCATTGGCGTACATACCGGACAGGACAAAGCCGTGATTCCAGTTGCTCTCCACGGCAATGGCCCTGCGGTCTGCATAGCCGGCAATTTCACTCATCTGCCGCAGACAATCATCCACGATCTGCAGGGCATTTTTGTATTTTTCCGGGTCCTTTGCACCATCGGTCTTGCAGTCCTGCTGCAGGATATAGCCGTGGTACACTTCCGGGTTCAGCAGACCCAGGTGGAACAAAAGCTCCGAATAATAGGGTGTGTGCGCCCGGGATTCGCCATAGTATGCGTGAGCCATCCACCAGGTGATCCGGTTATCGCCCTTGGCTAAATAGGTAGTCTTACCCAGGTTGGCCTCGAACATAAAACGATTGAAATGCGTGTTTGCGTAATTGGTACCCACATAACCGGGCAGGGTCTTAAAAGCAGGTGCGTTGCCATCCTTAAAGAAAGATGTGCTGGGTCGGACAGAATAGTAATTCTCGTTATTGGCATTGCCGACTGTGGTTTTAAGGCCACCGCTGCCGATGACACCTCCGCCCTCGCCGACCTCTTTGATCCAGGGCTGCATTTGCTTGACGGTGTAGTCGCTGAGGGTGGCATCGGGATAATGCTTGAACAGAGGGGCGCAGCTTTCGTTGATGATATCATTCAGATAATTCCGCATCACCGTGTCCCAAATACTACGGGACAGGGCGTACTGGGAGCCGGACTTGGAATTGAGGGCATACAGTTCCGGGGTATATTCGGTGATATTCTCATAGAACTTGAAGCCCCGTTCCACCAGCTTGGGACGGATCTTTTCTTTATAGGCAGGATTTTCCTCAAGTTTTTTATAGATCAGCGGATCATCCTTGAAATAATTGTCCTGGATATAATGGGCATAGATATCCAGGTACTCGATGTCCACCGCCATACCGTCCAATTCGCCGCCGATGCGCTTGTATTCGGTATAAAATTCGTCCAGCCACTTGGAAATCATAGGCGGTATTCGCTCAAAAAAGCAAATATCGTTGCACTCCTGGAAGGTTGCCACCAGAGTAGAAAAATTGATGTACCGGCTGCCTTTGGGGAATGTGTCGAACAGTTCCTTGAGCTTTACTGCCAATTCAGGAATGGTGTCCACATTGCCGACCTCGCGCCAACAAACCACAACCTCACCGTTACGCAGGCTCTCCCGGTACTTAGCGCCGCTGGACCAAAAGAAGGGCATATAGTACACATTGGTATATTCCTTCGGCCCGACAGTCCAGTTGACCAGGGTGAAGGGTTTTTTCTCGATTTCCGCTTCCTCTGCCCCAACAGTAATACCCATTGGGATCAGCATTGCAACAATCAGCAAAATGGCAAGCAGTTTCTTCATAGATAATCTCCCTCCCAGCAGAAAGTTTTATGTCTTATTTATACTATACAGATCCATCTTCGTCAATCAAAATGTAAGGCTTCTACTGATTCAAAATGCCGCCTGTTGCGAAAGCAACAGGCGGCTGGTCAATTATTCTTCGGTTTTCTCTTCGGTGGTTTCTTCAATGGTTTCGGTTGCGGCAGCGGCCTTCTTTTTCTTCTTGGCAGAGGCAACGATCACGATCACCACAACGACAATCACCACAACGGCTGCGGCTGCGGCAATGATGATAATCATCTGGCTATCCAGACCGGCAGGTTCTTCGGTGCCGTTATTAACATCAGGTGTTTCCTCATCCTCTTCCTCAACAGGGTTATTGTCCTTCAGGAAGAGCATCATCTTCTTGCCGGGCTGCTTATTTTCCACAACAGCGAACTCCACCTTATCCGTATTGGGAGCCAGCTTGAACTCCTTGACAACTTCCTCGGAGACCTTGGCATCTCCATCGTAGTAAGCGGCCATCAAGGTATAGGATTTTTCCTTATTGGTGGCATTCAGCCAGGACAGACGGTAGGCAACATTGCCGTCGAAACCTGTGGAATCCTCAGCAAGCTTTATACCGGTGGTGGCGTTGTAGGCGCCAAAGTCGGCAACCACCTTGGTGGGGTACAACTTGTAGTCATCCAGCAGCACAGCTGCGCCAGAAGGATTCTTCACATCCATACCAACTGCGTATACAGGAAGCACAAGCTTCGCAGTGGGGATCTTCTTTTCCTTGGCGACTACCTTACCCTCTGCATCATAGATATACAGATCATAGGTGAAGGCATCTTTCGTTGTGAAATCAAAGTCACGAATGACGGTGTACTTACCGCCGGCAGCGAGGGTAACCCCTGCCAGCTCCACCAATTCACCGGCCTTGTCGTAGAAGACCTTGGTGCCTGCGATCTTGATACCCTTATCCTTGGTATTTGTCTTTTCGGGGATCGCATTGAGCAGGATCAGTTCATCATCTTCCGCCACATCAGAAGGCAGGGTCACAGTGACCTCCCAGGCCTGATGCTTGGCGTATTCGTCTGCGGCCATGATATTCTTGGGCAGCTTTACATTTTTCAGGTTATAGCCACCCTTGATCTCCAGGACCTTATTGGCTGCGTTGGCAGGATCGGCAATGACTACGGCAGTGCTGGAGCCCTGTTTCTTATTCTCCCAGCAGGCAACAGGCAGAGCATTATTGTAGTTATACTCGGTGCCTTCCTTGAAGCCGTCGAAGGTCTCCTGATAGGAGGGCTGGTTGCGATAGAAATCGTCCACACGAGTGATGACGGGGTACACATCGGCAGGGGTCTCCACCCAGTAGCCGAAGGTGCCGATGGAGAAGACATCGTCATCTTCGATGATCTTACCACCGGGGAAGGTCACAGTCTCGCCACCGATCTTAAAGGTGGGATCCTTGGCATCCTTCACCTTGAAGCCTTCCAGGGTGGTCTTGTTGTCATCGGGAGTAATACGCCAGACATTGCGGCCGCCGGCATACATACCGGACAGGACAAAATCGTGATTCCAGTTTGCCTCGACCTGGATAGGCTTCCGGTCAGCATAACCGGCGACCTTGGAGATCTGCCGCAGGCAGTCATCCACGATCTTCAGCGCATTGGCATATACTTCCGGATCCTTATGCCACGTGCCGTCGGTTTCGTCCTTAGACAGGCAGTCCTGCTCCAGGATATAGCCGTAGTTGGCATCAGGATTCAGCAGGTTCTGATGGAACACATTTTCCGCATAATAGTAGGTATGGACATAGGGGTTGGATTTCTGGTCGTAGTAGGCGTGGGCAAACCACCAGGTGACCTTCTCATTATGGGAGGCCAGATAGGTATTCTTACCCAGGTTCGCTTCATACATAAAGCGGTTGTAGGCATTGTTCTCGTAAACGGCATCCACATGGGTCTTGATGGTGCTGTAAACAGGCTCATTGCCGTTCTTGAAGAAACTGGTGCTGGGTCTGACGGAATAGTAGTTCAGGTTGCTGGCGTTGCCCGGGGTCTTCCGGATACCGCCGGTGCTACCGTCCACCCAAGGCAATTCATCCTTGGCAGTGTAGTCACTGACAGTGGCATCAGGATAGTACTTCCACAGAGGCGCGCAGCAATCGGTAATGACCTGGGCCTGATAGTTCTGCATAACCGTATCCCAGATGGCCCGGCACTCGGCATACTCAGCAGGTGCGTTGCGGCTGATACCGTAGATTTCCGGGGTGTTAGGCGTTGCGGGAGAGTAGAACTTGAAGCCACGGGCTTCCAGCTCGGGGCGGATCTTTTCCGCATAGGCAGGATCCTTGACGATCTTGTCGTAAACCAAAGGATCCTTGGTATAGACCTCACTGTGGATATAGTAAGAATAAATTTTCAAATACTCCACGTCAATGATCAGGCCGTCCAACTTGCCGCCAGCCTTCTTATATTCGCTCAGGAATTCTTCCAGCCAGCCGGAAACCACGGGCGCAACCTTTTCCTGGAAGCACACATCAGCCAACTGGTGGACAGCGGTTGCTACCATGGTGAAGTTGATGTGGCGGGCGCCATCAGGATAGGTATCGAACAGTTCCTTGGTCGCATCAACAAGGTCAGGAATGGTAGATGCGCCCAAGGCAGGAGCATAAGCGCTGGGATTACCGGCTGCCAGTTTGCTTCCGTTGGTCCAGTAATAGGGCGCGTAATACACATTGGTATACTTTTCACCCTCCGGCAAATCGCCCCAGTTGACCAGAGTGAAGGGTTTTTTAGCAGGCTCTTCCGCCTGGACCACCAGGCCCATGGGAATTACCATAGCAAGAATCAGAAAAATTGCAAGGATTTTTTTCATTTTCAGGAACCTTCCTTTCTGAATTTATACTTTAATTTATACTATAAAAACACATATCAGTCAAGTATGATTTGTGCAAAATAACACACCCCTGTTGCCTATGTTGGCAACAGGGGTGCAGCAGTTTATTCTTCGGTTTCTTTCTTAGCAGATTTCTTCTTTTTGGAGGCAATCACAGCTACTACCACAACAATTGCGATCACCACGGCAGCAGCGGCTGCGATGATAATGATTGTGGTTGTATCCATGCCGGGCTTTTCCTGCTCGGTGGTATCTCCATCGCCGGGGGTGGTGACATTTTCCTCTTCAGCAGGGTTGTCATCCCGGATATACAGACGCATTGTCTGACCGGCAGTTTCGTTTTTCACCACACCCATGGTCACGCCGTCGGCCAGGGGCGCCATCTTGATCTGTTCGACCACGGTTTCGGAAACCAAGGTATCGCCGTTATAGTAGGCAGCGACCACGGAGTAGTTCTTCTCCTTATCGGTGCCGTTGAGCCAGGACAGACGGTAGGCGGTATCCCCTTCTCTGGCCTTTTCGGTCTCGGTGACGCGCATACCGGTGGTGGCATCGTAGAGATAGAAGTCATTGGTCACGGCTGTAGGATACAGGCAGTAATCGTCAAGCAACACCGCCTGGCCGGCAATATTCTTGCAGGTCATCGTGATATAATCCGCAGGTACAGTCATTTCCGCCACAGGGATATCCATAGCCTTGCCCAACAGGGTTTTGCCGCTATACACATAATAGTCACAGGTAATGGCCGCCGTATCGGTAAAGTCCATATCCCGAATTACGGTGTACCTGGTGTCTGCCGTCAGGGTAACACCCTCCAGCTCCACATACTCGCCGTTATTACTATAGTACACCTTGCCGCCGGCAATCTTGAAGCCGCCATCCTTGGAGACCTTTTTACTGCCGGAGGCGTTCAGCAGCACCAGCTCCGCATCGGCTGCCATATCGGAAGGCAGGGTAAAGCTTACCTCCCAGCCCTGGTGTTTTGCAAAGGCATCACCGGCCGTGATATTCTTAAGAATCTTGACATTCTTCAGTGTGAAGCTGCCTGTGAGCGCCAGAACCTGATTGTCCGCATTGGCAGGGTCAGCAACCACCACAGCAGAGCCGGTACCGTTCTTCTTGGGTTCCCAGGTAGCCTGGTACTTTACATTGTTATAGGTATACTCGGTGTTCAGGGCATAGCTTTCATAATCATCACCGAAGGAGGGGTACTTTTTGAAATAATCCTCGTCACGGGTGATAACAGGATACACATCTTCAGCCGTTTCCACCCAGTAGCCGCAGGTGCCTACCATAGAGACGCCGCCGTCTTCCACGATCTTACCACCAGGGAAAGTCACAGTCTCACCGTCCAGATAGAAGGTGGGATCGTTATCCTTGATCTTAAAGGCTTCCTTGGTGGTCTTGGAGATATCCGGGGTGATGCGCCACACATTCTTGCCGCCGGCATACATACCGGACAGGACAAAAGCGTGGTTCCAGCTGGCCTCCACAGCGATGGGCTTACGGTCTGCCGCACCCACCCGGTTGGTCAGGTCCCGGAGGGTATCGTCCACTACCTGCAAAGCCGCTTCATATTTTGCATCATCATTGCCGCAGTCGCCCTTGATGATATAGCCGTGGTAGACCTGGGGATTGACCATACCCATATGGATCAGGGTTTCGGAATAATAGACATTATTGCCGTAGTAGACCGGGGTGGCCCAATATGTAATCTTCTTATGGTCCGAAGACAGGTACATAGACTTGGCAATATTGGCATCGAACAGGAAGGCATTGAACTCCGTTTCGTCATAAATTGCCTTATTGTATGCGGTGACATTCCTATAAGCGGGAGAACCATCGGTATTTTCATAGAAAGAATTGTTGGGTCTGTTAAAGGAGAAATTATCATTGGTGGCCGTGCCGGTTCCGGTCTGGATACCACCGCCACCTAATGTGCCGCCGCCATCGCTCATTTCCTTGACCCAGGGCTTGACGTCCTTCGTCTGGTAATCGCTGACGATGGCATCGGGATAGTACTTCCACAAAGGAGCGCAGCAATCGTTAACGGTCTGGCCCAGGTAGTTGCGCATAACCGCATTCCAAATTGACCGGGAGGTGGCATACTCCGCACCGGAATTGGGGTGAATGGAGAAAATCTCGGGCGTCCGCTCGGTTACAGGCTCATAGAACTTAAAGCCGCGCTCCACCAGCTTGGGACGGATCTTCTCCTGGTAAACAGGATTCTTTACGATCTTATCGTAGACCAGCGGATCGTTCTTGGCTACCTCACCGTAGATATAGCTATCGTAGATACGCATATACTCCACAACGGTGAACAGGCCGTCCAGCTTGCCGCCAATGGCGCTATATTCCGCCAGGAATTTTTCCAACCATTCGTTGACGATGGGAACGGCCTTATCCATAATACAGGTATCCTCGATGGTATTGACCACCGCATCGTGGACCAGGCAGAAATTGATATACCGGGAACCTTCCGGAACGGTATCAAAATAGGTTTTCAGCTTTTGCGCAAGGGTACTGCCTTCATACTCATCCAGCTTAGGGCAGGTAACTCTTGCCTTGCCCTCTTTTACGATCTTACTGCCATCAGACCAGAAAAAGGGCATAAGGTACACATTGGTAAAATCGCTTTCAAACGGAGACCAAGTGGACAGGCAGATGGGTTTTATCTCCGTCTCCTCCGCCTTGGCCACAAGGCCCATAGGGGCAAGCATCACAAGGATCAAAAGTATCGCAAAAATCCGTTTCATTGGGTTTCCCTCCCATTTTTTATTACAATACAATTTATACTATAAAAGGCGGTTTTCGTCAAGCAATTTTCAGGACTGTCAGAGATGCCGCTCCCTGCTAAAACAGTCTGCAGGCATTCTCCATAATCTTAACACCCCTGCCGCTATTCGCAGCAGGGGTGTTTGGTCAATTATTCTTCGGTGGTTTCTTCTTCAGTGGTTTCTTCGGCAGCTTTCTCTGCGGTTTCTTCGGTGGCAGCGGCTGCGGCCTTCTTCTTTTTCTTCTTGGCGGAAGCCACGATCACGATCACCACAACTGCGATCACCACAACTGCTGCAGCAGCAGCGATAATGATAATCATCTGGGTGTCCAGGCCGGTCTTCTCGTCATCGGTGGAAGTGTCGCCACCGGGAGTTGCAGAATCATCCTCCTCGGCAGGATTGTTATCCTTCAGGTAAACAAGGAGTTTCTTGCCCTCCTGCTTATTCTCCACCACGCCGGTAATCACACCGTCACCGTTGGCAGGCAGCTTGATTTCCTTGACGGCTTCCTCGGAAATCTTGGTCTCGCCGTCATAATAAGCGGCCATCACAGTGTAGGACTTTTCGGTAGCGGTAGTGTTCAGCCAGGACAGACGGTAAGCCACATTACCCTCAGCAGCCTGATCCGCTGCCACGGTCATACCGGTCTTGGCATTGTAAGTGGAAAAATCAGCAGTGGTCCTGGTGGGATAGATCCGATAGTCATCCAGCAACACGGCAGCGCCGGAAGCATTCTTGACATTCATACCCAGGCTATATACGGGGATACTCTGGTCAGCTAAGGGAATCTTCTTGACCTTAGCCACTTCCTTACCCTCTGCATCGTAGATGTACAGATCATAAGTGAAGGCATCGGCGGTGGTGAAATCCATCTCGCGGACCACAGTATACTTGCCACCGGCGGTCAGTGCCACATCGGTCAGCTCCACAAAGTCGCCGGCCTTGTCATAGAACACCTTGGTGCCGGTGATCTTGACACCCTTGTCCTTTGCGGTTCGCTTTTCCGGAATGATATTCAGCAGGATAATCTCGTCATCCTCTGCCACATCGGAAGGCAAAGTCACGGTGACCTCCCAGGCCTGTCGCTTGGCATAGGCATCACCTGCGCGGACATTCTGCGGCAGCTTTACATTCTTGAAAGAATAGTTGCCCTTGACTTCTACAACCTGATTTTCAGCATTGGTGGGGTCTGCAATGACAACGGCAGTGCCGGTACCCAGCTTCTTGTTTTCCCAGCAGGAAGCAGGCAGCGCATTGTTGAAATTCCATTCGGTACCAGCCTTGAAGCCCTCAAAGGTCTCCTGGTAGGTGGGGTTGGCAACACGGAAGTATTCATCAACACGGGTGACAACAGGGTTCACATCAGCTGCGGTCTCAATCCAGAAACCGTAGGTGCCTATATCATAGATCTCGTCATCCTTAATGATCTTACCGCCGGGGAAGGTGATCGTCTCACCGTTGACGGTAAAGGTGGGATCCTTGGCATCCTTCACCTGGAATGCTTCCAGGGTTACTACATTGTTATCGGGGGTCAGACGCCAGATATTCTTGCCGCCGGCGTACATACCGGACAGGACATATTCGTGGTTCCACTCAGCGCCGGTGACAATAGCCTTACGGTCTGCATAGCCGGCGACCTTGTTCAGCTGCTCCAGGCACTGGTCCGCGATCTTCAGGGCATTTGCATACTTCTCAGGATCCTTTTCTTTGTCTGTTATGCAGTCCTGCTTCATAATGTAACCCAGGTAGATCTCAGGATCCTGCAGACCCAGGTGGAACATCAATTCGGAATAATACGCATTATGGGCCTGGTTATTGTAATAGGCGTGGGCGACCCACCAGGTCAACATATTGTCCGCAGATGCGCGGAGGGACTTGGCCAGGTTGGCTTCGTACAGGAAGCGGTTGTAATCGGTATTGGTAAACACTGCATCCACACGGGTTTTGATAGCGGGATACAGGGGCTTGTTGCCATCCTTGAAGAAGGTGCCGGAAGGTCTGGTGGAATAGAACATCTCATTGCCGGCGTTACCGGAGGCATTGCGGATACCGCCACTGTTGGCAGAGATCCAGGGCTTGATGTCCTTGGAGGTGTAGTCGTTGACCACGGCATCCTTATAATACTTCCACACAGGCGCGCAGCACTCGGTGACGATCTGGGCCTGGTAGTTCTGCATAACGACATCCCAAATATCATCGCAATTTGCATACTCACTGGGGGCGCTGGGGTTGATGCCGAAGATCTCAGGGGTATTATCCGTTACGGGAGAGTAGAACTTAAAGCCACGCTCCACCAGCATGGGACGGATCTTTTCCTGATACTCAGGATGATCTACGATCTTCTTGTAAATCAGAGGATCCTTCTTGGCGCTGAAGCTGAACTGCTTATCGCCATTGTAGATGTAGTAGCTATAAATGCCCAAATATTCAACGTCGCTGATGATACCGTCCAGCTTGCCGCCGATACGGCTGTATTCGGCCATAAACTTGTCAATCCACTCGGACACCATAGGCACGATTTCGCCCTGGAAGCAGAGATCATAAAGTCTCTTGATAGGCGTTGCGATGGGAGATGTGAAGTTCACATACCGGGCGCCCTCGGGATAGGTATCAAACAGTTCCTTCAGGTTTGCGGCCATTTGCTCAATGGTGGAACCGCCAACCGTGGGACAGGATACCGTATACTGGCCGGTAGACGTAAGCTTATCGCCGTTGGTCCAGAAATAGGGGGTATAGTAGACGTTTTTGAAGCTATCGTACTCCTCAATACCTACATCTTCCCAGTTGACTAAACTAAAGGTTTTTTTAACCGGTTCTTCCGCCTGGGCGACCAAACCCATGGGAATCAACATAGCTAAAACCAGCAAGATTGCAAACAGTTTTTTCATATGTAAGATCCTTCCTTTTCGCAGTTTTATGCACCTTTTTTATATCATAAAAGGACAACTTCGTCAAGGAAGAATTGTTAAATTTAACAAACCTATATTAAAAATAACATAGTCCTGATAACAGCAATATACCCCCTGCTGCGATGGGCAGCAGGGGGTATTTTTATATTATTCTTCGGTGGTTTCTTCGGTTACTTCTTCAGTTGTTTCTTCAGCAGCTTCCTCAGTTACCTCTTCGGCAGCAGGTGCTTCAACAGCAGCGGCTGCAGCCTTCTTTTTCTTCTTGGCGGAAGCCACGATCACGATCACCACAACTGCAATCACCACAACTGCTGCAGCAGCAGCGATAATGATAATCATCTGGGTGTCCAGACCGGTCTTCTCGCCATCGTTGGTGATCTCATCACCGCCAGTGGTGGGTGCATCCTCCTGCTCGGCAGGGTTGTTATCCTTCACATAGATGAGCACCTTCTTGCCGGGCTGCTTGCTCTCAAACTCGCCGGCCTCAACACCATTGAAGTAAGGTGCCATTTTAATTTCCTTGATGACCTCCTCGGACACCTTGGTCTCACCGTCATAGTAAGCAGCCATGATGGTGTAGGACTTCTCGGTAGCAGTGGAGTTCAGCCATGCAAAGCGGTAGGCAGTGGCAGCCTCGCGGGGCTTTTCCATATCGGCTGCTGCCAAAGGCTGACCGGAAGTGGCATCATACAGATAGAAGTCAGTATTGACCTTGGTGGTGTAGAGCTTGTAGTCATCAAACAGGACAGGGTTGCCTGCGACCTTCTTGGTAGCATAAGCAATGGTATAGATCGGAATCTCCCACTTGGCAGGTGTAGGCACCTTGGCAGTCTTGCCAACTTCCTTGCCCTCTGCATCATAGATGAAGTAACGGCAGGTAAAGGCCTCGGCATTGGAGAAGTCAAACTCTCTGACCACGGTGTACTTGACACCGGCAGACAGGGTCACACCTTCCAGCTCAACAGACTCACCGGCATTGTCATAATAGAGCTTGCCGCCGGAGACGCGAACACCGGTATCCTTGAACTTATTCTTGGAGTGGAGCGCATACAGCATCTGCAGTTCTGCATCGGCTGCCATATCTTCGGGCAGGATGAAGGACAGCTCCCAAGCCTGGTGCTTGGCGTAGGTATCAGCGCCCAGGATATTATCGGGCAGCTTGATATTCTTGAACTCGTAGTTACCGGTCACGGCCAGCATCTTCTTAGCAGAGTTGGTGGGATCGGCAACGATCTTGGCGGTAGCAGTACCCTGCTTCTTGGGTTCCCAGGTAAAGTCGGGCTGAGCGTTATTGTAGTTATACTCCATACCGACCTCGAAAGCATCGAAGGTCTCCTGGTAGGCAGCATATTCACTGTTGTAGTTCTCAGCCTTGGTGATGATGGGGTTGACATCCTTAGCGGTCTCTACCCAGAAGCCGCAGGTACCGATATCATAGACCTCGGAATCCTTAATGATCTTACCGCCGGGGAAGGTCACGGTAATACCCTCAGCCTGGAAGGTCAGATCCTTGGCATCCTTCACCTGGAAGTCTTCCAGCTTCATATTGGTGGTATCGGGGGTGATACGGAAAATATTTCTGCCGTTAGCATATGCGCCGGACAGAACGAAGGGATAGTTCCAGTTATGGGCAACATTCAGCGGCTTCATATCTGCATAGCCAGCCATATCAGAAGCCATACTCAGGATCTGATCGGTGATCAGCAGTGCATTGGTATACTTTTCGTAGTCCACTGCGCCATCTGTACGGCAGTCCTGGGTCAGGATGTAGCCCAGGAAGATCTGGGGATCCAGCATACACAGGTGCAGCACGGTCTCAGCCCAGTAGGCAGTATGTGCAGCCTTGCCATAGTAGGCATGGCCCAGCCACCAGCTGACCTGCTTTCTGCCGTTTTCATCTGCATCAGCAGCCAGATAGGTGTTCTTGCCGACATTCATTTCAAACAGGAATCTGTTGAAGGGGGTATTGGAGTAAATGGCATCATTATAGCCGGGCATGGTGGGGTAATCCACAGCGCCGTTGCTGTCCTTGAAGAAGTTCGTGGAGGGACGGACGCTGTAGAAGTTATCGTTGCTGGAGTTACCGACTCTAATATAAGAACCGCCGGAACCGGCATTCACGCCACCCTTGTCATCCATTTCCTTGAACCAGGGATCTGCATTCTTGGAAGTGTAGTCGCTGAGGACGGCATCGGGGAAATATTTCCACATAGGCTTGCAGCCCTCGGTAACGGTATCACGCAGATAATTACGCATAACCGCATTCCAGATAGAAGTGCAAGTAGAGTACTCAGAACCAGCTTTTCCGCTGATACCGTAAATCTCAGGTGTATTGTCAGTTGCAGGAGAGTAGAACTTGAAGCCACGCTCAACCAGCATAGGACGGACCTTCTCCGCATATTCAGGATGCTCTACAATCTTCTTGTAAAGCAGCGGATCTTTCTGGGCGCTGAAATCGATACCATCACCGCCACTGCTGATATAGTTGCTGTAAATACCCAGGAACTCGACGTCAACGGTCACGCCGTCCAGCTTGCCGCCCAGGGCCTTGAATTCCTTACAGAAAGCATCCAGCCATTCAGAAACCACAGGGATAGACTTGCCGACAAAGCAGTACTCATTCAGGTGGTTAATTGCGGTTGCAGGCAGGGTGAAGTTTATGTAGCGGGCGCCTTCGGGAATCTTGTTCTCATCGAACCACGCTTTGGTGTGTTCGGCAATCACCTTGGCGCCTTCCACACCGGTACCGGAACCGCCGATCTTAGAGGCGAACGCATAGGTCTCACCCTTTTTCAGCTTATCGGAATTAATCCAGATATAGGGCATATAGAATGTGTTGGTGAAGTTCTTGGTGACGCTTTCATCAGCATCCGTCAAGACACCCCAGTTGACCAGATAGAAGCCCTTCTTCTCAACGTTTTCTGCCTGAGCAGTGACGCCAAGAGGAATCAGCATCGCAATGACCAACAAGATTGCAAACAGTTTTTTCATCTTTTGTCTCCTTCCGTTTTGTCGTGATTTATCACACTGTAATTTATACTATAAAAAAGCATTTCCGTCAAGCAAATTTGTGGATTTTCTCCATTTAAAATCCCTCTGCCACCGGATTTTGGAAGCAGAGGGATTGAAATTTATTCTTTCGTATTTTTTTCGGTGGAGATTGCATTGCGTTTTGATTTTTTAAGGAAGATATATGCCGCAAAACCGCCACCGGCCAGCACCGCAAGACCGGCAACGACGATCAGAGTGATAACGCCGCCGGGCAGGCTTTTCTTTTCAACGGTGTCGGGGGTATCCGCTTCAGGGTCATTGGGGTTACCGGGGTGGTTATCCCCTGCCCCGCCGGGGTTCTCCGAAGCAGGCGGGGCGTCATTGCCGGGCTGGGAAGCAGATGTTTTGTCCTGTACTTCAACACGAACCAGTACGGTCTTTTCCGCACTGCCAGCGGCAATACCAGTGACCACACCGTCCATACCGGGCGCCATTTCCACCGTTTGCAAGGTTGCGCCGGATTGGGCATCGTAGATCCGGGCAACCTTATGCTGGGTCGACGCATTCATCCAGGACAGGCGGTAGGCAGTATCCGCAGTCTGGGGCGCAGTGGGATCAGAAAGCGTTCTGCCATAGGCTGCATCGTACAGGTCCAGGTTGGCGGTCACACCGGTGGGATAGAGCTTATAATCATCGAATGTCACCATATGGCTTGCACCGCTCACAGAGATGGTGATATCGGTCACAGGGATTTTTTGAATTGCGATGGGCACATTTTCTATAACTGCCAGGGTTTTTTTGGCCACATTATCCAAGATGGTATAGCTGCAGGTGTATGCGCCCTCTGTGCGGAAGTCCATCTCCCGCTTGACAACATAGAAGCCATCCCCCAGGGTTACACCCTCAATCTCCTTGTAAGTACCGGCCTCATCGTAATAGACCTTGCCGCCGGATATCTTAATGCCGCCATCGCCATTACCTGCAGAAAGCAGGGTTATATCACCGTAATCTCCAAGAGAGGGGGCCAAGTGCACCTCTACCTCCCAGACCTGCTGCTTGGCATAGTAGTCACCGGCCGTGATCTTCTCCGGCACTTTGGTGTTGGTAACGGAAGCGTCACCGGTAAGCTCCAGCCAGGACATACCCTCACCCTTGCCAATGGAAGCCGAGCCGGATACCGTCCAGAAAGTATCGGGAAGAACAGAATCGGATGTGAATGCGCCGGCTGCATAGTCGAAGGTGTCCCCGAAGGAGGGATCATTTTTGTAGCGGGTGACGGTGGCGGTCACCACCGGGGTTACATCGGCAGGGGTCTCGATCCAGTAACCGCAAGTACCCACATGGGTGATCGTGCTGTCTTCGATGATTTTGCCCTGGGGGAATGTAATGGTCACACCCCCTGCCCGGAAGGTGGGAGTATTACCGTCAACCTTAAAGTCCTCCACGGACACTTTGGCGGTATCCGGGGTCAGCCGCCAGATGTTCCGGCCGCCGGCATACATACCGGAGTAGAAAAAGCCCTCGTTCCAGGTGATGGGGGTAACGATGGCCTTTCGGTCGGATTTACCCGCCACACGGGTCAACTCAGCCATCAGTTCGTCCACGATCTTCAGACTGTAGTCATACTCACATACATCCGGGTTGGGGTCATCATAACCCTTATTCAGCACATCCCGTTTGAGAATATAGCCGATAAAGGGTTCCGGATTGGTCATACCCAGATGGTAGATCAGCTCGGAATAATAGGGAGTGCGGGAATAGCCGGGACCGTAGGAGCCGTAGTTGAAGAAGGTGATCCAGGCGTTGACCTTGCCGGTATCTGTGGATGCAAGCAGACGCTTCATGGTATTGACTTCCCAGTTGGTGCGGCTATAGGGTGCGTCTGCAAAGTAGGCATCGTTATAGCTGGCAGGTTTTTTATATAGGGTGCGCTTGGTGCGGTTGGTCTCGCTGCCGTAGCCATAGAACAGGTAGCCGGTAGCATAATCGTAGAAATTGTAGTTGGAGGCATTGCCTGCCTTAATGGTGTTATAACCGGATTGGCTGCCGGTGTGGCCCATACCCTTGAGCCAGCTGTAGGAGTCGCCGGTCTTATAGTCAGATACCACCGCATTGGGGTAGAATTGCTTCAGCGGCTCATAGACGGACGCCGTCATAGCCTGGGCTTGGTCTTCCTGCAGAACCTGATTCCAAATGCTCTGAGAAATGGCTACTGCGCCCTCCTCACTGCAATTCTCAATGGTCCACAGTTCGGAACGGTAGGGGTATTCTTCCGGGTCCGGATTTTCATAGAACACAAATCCTCGTTCTACCAGTTTCGGACGCAGCACCGTCTTGTAATACGCATTGTTTGCAATCTCATTGTAGATATTTTTATTGGGTTTATTCTTATTGCTGTAATAGCTGGCATTGATGTAGTAGACCGTGGCATCGTTATACTCCAGGTCCAACAGAATACCATCCAGTTCGCCGCCCAGTGCCTTATACTCGGTAAGCAATGCGGTCAGCCAGTTTTTGCTCAGTTCGACACCGTGGCGCATATCCACCAGGTCCTTACATTTCGCCAGGAGCAATGTCCGATGTGCATTGAAATTAAAATACCGGGTACCGGCAGGATTCTTGGACAACATATCATACATTTGCTTGGCTGCGACTTTCACATCCGAACCGGAACCGCTGATGGTAACCGGCGCACTTTCGACAGTTGTATCATTGGTAATCTTGCTCTCATTTACCCAGGAGCTGGGCATGTTGTATATATACTTCACATCCCCCTGGGGCGCTTCCCAGTTCACCAGGTAAAAGGGCTTGTCAGTAACATTTCCATCCGCGCGGACCATAACATTTGCAGGGAACAGGGCCGCCACCATAATCGCCGACAAGATCAGCACCAACAGTTTCTTCATTACAAGTTCGCCTCCCGGACAGGTATAATAATAGGATAACTATACCAAAAATCCCAATATGCGTCAAGCAAATGCCGTGTTTTCCCTATAAAACGCCAAAATTTCCTCACAAAATGCAATCCCTGCCGCTTACACAAACGGCAGGGATTTTGTAGTTTTATTCTTCTATGGTTTCTTCAGGCTTTTGGGCCAGTTTGGGTTTGATGATAAACAGATATGCCGCGCCGCCAACCACCGCAAGACCGGCAATGACAATCACCGCGATAATACCGCCGGGCAGGCCCTTCTTGGGGGTGGTGCCGTCGGCAGTATCATCACCGCCAACGGTGTCTTGGCCCTCTGTAGGATCGGTAGCCTCCGCCTTCTTGTCAGCCTCCAGGAAGGGGTTAATGCTGTCACCTTCCTTGCCCACGCCGTCATCGGTAAGCGGCACATAGTCTGCGCCGGTTGCGCCCTTTGTGCCGGTGGCCAGGCCAATGGTTTCTGCCGCCGCGGTCCAGGCAAAGTTGCCGGCATCGTAATTCTGGTGGGTACGGTCAGGACCTTCCTGCACATGGACGGCAAAGGTGATTTCCTGACCTTCACCGATCTTGACAATATCGGTGGTCACGCTGTTTATACCGGGAGCCATTTCCACTTTCTTCAGGATCGTGCCGGTTTTCACATCGTAGATACGGGCAATCTGATATTTATCCGTAGCATTGAGCCAGGACAGGCGGTAGGCAGTATCCACCGTCTGTGCTTTATTTACATTGGTAGCAGAGACCTTCCGGCCGTACTCCGCACCGTACAGATCCAGTGAAGTTTGTACGCCCATAGGATAGAGCTTATAATCATCCACCTGGACATGGTCAACCGTGTTATAGGTTTGGATCGTAATATTCTGCACCGGGAGGGGCTGGGTTTTTATGGATAACATCCTTCACACTGCCCAACAGCTTTCCGGCAGTGTCATAGACATAATAGTTGCACTTGAATGTATTGAAGTCCAGTTCCCGCTTGAAGATATAGGTACCGGCGGCGAGGGTCACGCCCTCCATTTCCGTGTGGGTGCCGGACTGGTCATAGAACACCTTGCCCCGGAAGACTTTAAAACCCTTGTCGGTATCGCCGTAGCCCAGCAGCCGCACCTGGCCGTAGTCGCCCTCCGGCAGGGTCACAGTAACCTCCCAGCCCTGCTTTTGGGCAAAATAGTCACCGGCGGTAATTTTTTCTGTCACCTTGGAATTTTTCAATGTGCAGTTGCCGAAAAGGGACAGGGACTTATTGCCATCCTTTTCCACGATAACAGAATCACTGCTGACAGACCAATAGGTATTGGGACGCACGGAATTATCGCCAAAGACGCCAGTCTTATAGCCTTCAAAGGTCTCCTGGAAGGAGGGGTTCTTGCTATAGCGTTCTGCGCCGCCGGTAATCACCGGATTTACATTAGCCGGGGTCTCCACCCAATAGCCACAGGAACCTACCTGACGGACATTGCCGTCGGAAATAATACGGCCCTGTGGGAAGGTAATAGTCACGCCGTCTACACAAAAGGTAGGTGCGGTATCCTTTACCTTGAAATCTTCCAAAGAAACTTTACCCACATCCGGAGTGATACGCCAGATGTTCCGGCCACCGGCATACATACCGGACAGGGTGTAGCCGTTCCACTCCATAGGCAGGACGATGGGTTTGCGATCAGATGCGCCGGCCACACGGGTCAGTTCTGCCAGAGCATCATCGATAACCTTCAGGTTATAGCCGTAATCGCCGATATTCTCGTCATCAAAATTTGCGCCCTTATTGCGGACCTCCTTGGCGATAATATAGCCGAAGAAGGTCTCAGAGGTGGACAAACCGGAGTGGTAGATTTGCTCGGCATAATACGGCGTATTGGAATAGGAATACGGTTTGGAAGATCCGTAATTGAAGAAGGTCAACCAGGTGTTGACACGGCCGTTATCCGTAGACACCAGCATCCGCTTCTGCAGATTGGTTTCAAAGAGGAATTGGCCATAAGGCGTATCCGGATACACCGCATCGTGGTAACCGGCAGGTTTTGCATACTTATTGCGCTGGGTGCGATTGCTCGTGCTGGCATAGCCGAACAAAGAAGCAGAGGGCTGCCACTGGTAGGCATTGTAGTTGGAGGTATTGCCGGCCTGCAAATAATTGTAGCCGAATGCGCTGCTGCCGTCGGAGTCCATCGGCTTATACCAGGTGTCCAGCTCGCCGGTCTTATAGTCAGACATAAAGGCATCCGGGTAGTACTTCAGCATGATTTCCAATGCGGAACGGTTGATGTAGTCCACCAACAATCTCTGCATAGTCTGACTCCAGATACTGCGGCAACTGCTGATACCGCCTTCCTTATCGTAGCGGTAAATGGTCCAGATCTCGGAACGCTCAGGGTATTTTGCAGGATCCGGATTTGTGTAGAAAATAAAACCCTGTTTCTCCAGTTCGGGGCGAATCTTCTCCTTGTAAACAGGATTGTTGACAATTTGGTTATAGATATCCTTATTGCCCTTGGCGTACTGCTCGGACTCAATATAGTGGGCATAGCACTTATTGTACTCCAGGTCAATGGCGATGCCGTCCAGCTTGCCACCCAGGGACTTATACTCCGACAGCAAGGAATCCAGCCATTTTCTGGAAATCGCAACGCCCTTCTCCATATCCACCACATCCACAACATTTTCCTTCAGGATTGTGGCCAGTGCGGAATAGTTGAAGATCCGGGTGCCTTCCGGCCGCTTGGAGAAATCCTCATACATTCTCTGCGCCGCTGTTTTGACATTACTGGTATTATAGCAAACCAAGGAAACAGGCAACGGATCATGGTCGGCCTTAGTGGTATTCAGCCAGGTATAGGGCATATGGTACACATAATCGAATTTATAGGAGCCGACCTCCTCAAAATCATCCCAGTTAACCATATAAAACCCTTTTTTGGTGACAGATTCCGCCTGCGCCGTAAATCTTGCCGGAAACAGAGCCGTCAGCAAAACAACGGTCAGGAACAGTGCCAATAATTTTTTCATAACACATCTCCTGTCTGTAACAGTTTGTAGAGTAACTATACTATATCCCCTATCCCCTGTCAAACTTTTTACACCGAAAAGTTTGATTTTTTCTCATATTTGCGCACTTTTTCATTGCTGTGCGCCTGGAAATGACTTTTATAAAAATCCCCTGCTGCCGAAGCAGCAGGGGGGCAGGATTTATTCTTCTGTGGTTTCTTCGGGCGTTTCTTTTGCAGATTCTTCGATGGTTTCCCCGTTTTCTTCAAAGGTCACCTCGGTAGCTTTTGCAGCAAACTTGTTCTTAATAACGAAGATATAGACTGCGCAGGCTGCTGCGGCAAGGACCGCAATGACGATCAATGCGATCACGCCGCCGGACAGGCCTTTCTTGCCGCCGTCCACGGGGGTATCATCGCCGGGTACGCCGGTTTCACCGGGGACTTCGGTATTGCCGGGGACAATAGGATCGGCATTGTCCTCACTCTTGAGGTACGGGGTAATGCTGTCACCCTCTTTACCGGCAGCAGAGGGAGCCTCCTCCAGCACGATTGCAGCCAGCTGGATCTCCTTGCCATCGCTGAGCCGCAGCACATCCACCGCCAAGCCGTCAGCACCGGGCGCCATATCGATCTTCTTGATGATCGTACCGGTCTTGACATCGTAAATACGGGCGACCTGATGGGTAGCGCCGGCATTCATCCAGGCAAAACGGTAGGCTGTGTCTTCCGTTCTGACTGCTGCGGTATCGGTGATTTTTCTGCCACGGTGCGTTTCGTAAAGCTCCAACAGAGAAGCTACACCGGTGGGATACAGCTTGAAATCATCCAGTTCCACGGCAGCGGCTGCGCTGGCAGTGGCCATCGTGACAGTGGAAACAGGCAGGTCCACACCGGCAATGGCCACGGACACATTCTCCGCGCTGCCCAGCAGCTTACCGGATTCATCATACACATAGTAGCTGCTGGTATAGGCATTTACCTTACGGAAATCAAATACCCGTTTAAAGATATATGTACCGCCGGCACTGATATCCACATTCTCCAGCGTCTCCCGGATACCGTTCCGATCATATTTCACCTTGCCACCGGACAGCGTAAAGCCGCCGAATTCATCATTGGGCGTTTTATCATCTTTATCCTTTTTAGGATCGGTATCATCAAAACCGAACAAGGTCACACTGCTGTATTTATCGGAAGCAGGTAAGGTCACCTTGACCTCCCAAATCTGCTGGTCGGCATACTTGTCACCGGCAGTGATATTGGCTGCCATTTTGGAATTGACCAAAGTGGTCGTACCGGTCAAGGCCATGGTCTGATTGTCGCCGTGCTTCTTGATCTCTGCGGTAACCTCTTTTTCCTTGATGGTCCAGTAAGTATCCGGACGGCCGGAGGTGGTCGTCAGCATACTGGAAGAGCTGGCGGTAAATGCGCCGGTCTTATAGTTGCTGAAATCCTCAAAGAAGGAGGGGTTTTGGGCATAGCGATCAGCGGTTGTGGTGACTACGGGGGTCACATTGGCAGGGGTCTCCACCCAATAACCGCAAGAACCGATCTGGGTGATCTTGGAATCTTTGATGATCTTACCCTGGGGGAAGGTAACGGTCACGCCGTTTACAGAGAAGGTGGGTGTATCATCGCCGACCTTGAAATCTTTCAAAGATACCGCACCGATATTGGGGGTGATTCGCCAGACATTCCGGCCGTTGGCATATATGCCGGAGAGGATATAGTCCTCATTCCAGGATATGGGCAATTCAATGGCCTTTCTGTCGGAGTAACCGGCCACTTTGCTCAGCTCTGTCAGAATGTCATCCGTGACCTGCAGGGCATAGAAGTAATCGCCCATATTATCATCGTCGTAGTTCTTAGCCTTGGCTTGCACTTCTGTCTTGATGATATATCCCAGGAACGGCTCCGGATTGGCCATGCCCAGATGGTACATAACTTCTGTAAAATAAGCTGAATTGCCATAGCTTTTCTCGGTGTTGGCATAGTGGAAATAAGGCACCCACACATTGATCTTGGCGTTCTCGCCGTCTCTGTCACGGGCAGAAGAAAGCAAACGCTTTACATTATTGGCATCATACAGTACCCGGGTAAAGGGATCTGTGGGGTCAAACACGGCTTTGTTGTAGCCGATAGGCTTATAGTAAAGCTGGCGGGTCTTGGAGCCGGAATAGGATGCCCAGTAATATTCACTGAGCTGACCGCCGTAGAAAACACCGTTGCTTGCGTTGCCGGCCTTGACACTGGTACCGGTAGCGCCACCGGTGTTGGACATGGTCTTATGCCAGCTATAAAGATCGGCAGTGCCGTAGTCAGACAAAACGGCATCGGGATAATACTTGATCAGGGGTTCATAAGAAGCTCTTGTAATGCAATCAGCCAGGTAACCGGACACAACCCAGCTCCAGGTACTGCGGCTGTTGGCCTCGCCGCCGTTGTCATCGTAACGGTTGATGGTAGTAATTTCGGAGACAGGAATGGGAACTCTGACGCCGTACTCCGGACCGACGGCGGTATTCAGATCATCGGGCAGACCGGTTTTAGGATTGATGTCCTTGGTATAGAATCGGAACAAGCCCTGCTTTTCATACTCTACCAGCTGGGGACGGATAATCTTCTGGTAAACACGCTCGTTGCGCACGATATCCTGCAGGATATCCAAATTCCGGGGCTCTTGCGTCTCTCCGTCTGCAGTATATTTATTGCAGAAACGGGACTCCAGGTAGAAGCTGGTGTAGTAGTTATACTCCAGGTCGATGGCAATACCATCCAGCTTGCCGCCCAGGGACTTATACTCCGCCAGAAAACGGTCCAGCCAATCGGCTACCAGGCGGACACCGTCTTCCATATCAATTGCGTCCTTTACGCAGACATTGAAAACAGAAGCCATTGCGGCCAGATTGATGTAACGGGAGCCGGCAGGCCGGTTGGCAAACTCCTCATATAGCCTCTGCGCGGCAGCTTCTATATTGCTGGTGCTATAGCCGTCAAAATACAGGCCGATATTGATTTGCTCCGAATCGCTGTTATATTTATCGGAACCGATCCATGTATACGGCATACCGTATACATAATCATACTTATAATCGACATGATCCATCTCGCGGTCCCAGTTTACCAAATAGAAGCCTTCCTTGGTAACGGATTCCGCCTGGACCATAACACTTGCCGGGAACAAAGCTACAAGCATCAGTACGGTCAAAATCAGCGCCAATACTCTTTTCATACTTTCTCTCCTGTTCGCACTTTTTGTTCATAAAATCTATAGCAGACATAGTTATTTATACTATAAAACCCATATCCTGTCAAACTTTATTTTGTTCATTTTTACGCCAAAAACTGTTCATATTTACAAAAAAGCCCCCTGTTGCGTAACAAAAAGCAACAGGGGGGTAATTATTTATTCTTCGCTGTCTTGCCAGGGTTCTTCTTCAGGGGTTTGCTGGGTGGCCTTTGCAGCAAGCTTCGGTTTAATAATAAAGATATATGCCGCAAAACCGCCGCCGGCCACAATTGCCAAGCTCAGGACAACGATCAGTGCGATCACACCGCCGCCTAAGCCCTTCTTGGCAGGTTCTTCGGGAATCTCGCCACCGGGAGCCTCGCTGGGAATCTCTGCGTCACCGGGGTTTTCAGCATTGTCGCCCTCGCCAATGATGGGGTCGCCGCTACCGTTATTGAGGTCATCGCCATTGCCGCCCACGATATCAAAGATGTTACCGCCCTCTTCTTCCTTTTCGGTATTGTCGGGGGTAGTACCACCACCGCTATAAGCAAGCTTCTGACCTACGGCAAGGCCGATCCGCTCAGCAGCTTCTGCGGTCCAGCTGAAGTCGCCCTTGTTATAGTCAATTTGTGCAGGAGCGGTTTCTTCCTTCACATTGACTGCAATCTGGATCTGCTGGCCTGCGCTGGCTTTCACCAGACCGGCAGCAACGCCGTCGGTGCCGGGAGCCATTGCAATCGTTTCGATAATCGCACCAGTCTTCATATCGAAAATACGGGCAACCTGATAGGTGTTGCCAGCATTCATCCAAGACAGGCGATAGCCGGTATCTTCCGTTCTGGCTGCAGAAATATCGGTGATCTTTCTGCCACGGCTGGTTTCATACAGATCCAGCGTGGTGGATACGCCAACGGGGTACAGCTTGTAGTCATCCAATTCCACGGCAGCCTCAGCGCCGGTGGTGGAGAAAGTAATGTTCACAACAGGAACAGTAATGGCTGCCATAGGCACCATCTGTGTGCCACCCAGGCGGTTGCCGGAGGCATCCAAAATAGTATAGCTGCTGGTGTTGCCATTACGGAAATCCACTTCCCGCTTTACGATATAAGTACCTGCTGCCAGGGTCACGCCGGACAGTTCCTGATAGCTGCCGCCCTGATCGTAGTACACCTTTCCACCGGAAATCTTGACACCGCCGTCAAGGGTATGGCAGCTCAAAAGTGTTACAGCACCGTAATTGCCGGAAGGCAGAGTCACTCTGGTTTCCCAGATCTGCTGCTTGGCATAGTAGTCACCGGCAGTTACATGCTCCGCCATCTTGGCATTGGTCAGGGTGGTGGTACCGGTCAAGGCCAAAACCTGATCGCCGCTATTGTCCTTAATCTCAGCAGTACCCTTTACCGTCCAGTAGGTATCGGGACGGCCGGAGGTTGTCTCCTTCATGCTGGAGGAGCTGGCAGCAAAGGGTCCCACATTGTAATTGGTAAAGGTTTCCTTGAAGGCAGGATCGTTTGCGTAACGGTTTTCGGTGCTGGTGACGACCGGGGTCACATTGGCCGGGGTCTCCACCCAATAACCGCAAGTACCGATTTTGGAAATGGCAGTATCCTGAATGATACGGCCCTGGGGGAAGGTAATGGTCACATTGCCTGCACGGAAGGTAGGCGCATAATCGTTGACCTTGAACTCCTCCAGGGGGACCTTGGAGGTATCGGGTGTAATACGCCAAATGTTACGGCCACCGGCATACATACCGGAAAGGATATAGCCTTCGTTCCAGGCCAACGGAGTCTCGATGGGCTTCCGGTCAGAAGCGCCAGCCACCCGGGTCAATTCCTTCAGCAGTTCATCGTTGACCTTCAGGGCATAGAGGAAATCGCCGGCATCCGCATCGTTCTTCCAGTCCATTCTGCTTTCCACTTCACTTTTGATGGTATAACCGAAATAGGGCTGGGGATTGGTCATACCCATATGGTAGAAGACTTCGGCAAAATAGGGATCCCAACCATAACTCTTTTCCATATTGGCATAGTAGAAGAAGGGCATCCACACATTGACCTTGGCATCTTCCTCACCCATTTTATCAATCGTGGAGGAGAGCAGGCGCTTTTGGTTGTTCACATCATAAAGCGCACGGGTATATTTATCAGTGGGGTCAAAGACGGTCTTATTATAGCTGACAGGCTTCAAATACTGCTGACGGGTCTTGGAGCCGGAATAGGATGCCCAGTAATACTCACTGAACTGAGAGCCATAGTAAACGCCATTGGAGGAGTTGCCTACGCGAACACTTGTGCCGGTAGCACCGCCACTGTTGGACATGCTCTTGTACCAGCTGTAAGAATCTCCACGACTGTAGTCAGACAGGATCGCATTGGGATAGCGCTCCAGCATAGGCTGGGTGACGGCCTCGTCAATGTACTCGGTCAGCAGGTTGTTGATAACCCAGTTCCAGGTGCTGCGGCAGGTGGCGTCACCGCCGGAGCTATCATAACGGTACATGGTCCAAATTTCGGAACGGTCGGGATACTTAGTGGGATTGGGATTCTGATAGAACTTCCATAATCCCTGCTTTTCAAATTCCACCAGCTGGGGACGAATCCGGTTCTGATAGACTGGGTTGGCCACAATATCATTATAAATGTTGCGGTTACGCTTGGCGGTATCAGAGTTATTGTAGTGATAGGACTCAATATAGAAGTTATAGGCGTAGTTATACTCCAAGTCGATGGCAATGCCGTCCAACTCGCCGCCCAGGGACTTATACTCGTCCAGGAAGCGTTCTACCCAATCCCGGACCAAGGCAACGCCCTGCTCCATATCCACAGCAGCTTCACAAAATCTGTTAAACACAGAACCCATAGCCGCCAGGTTCAGATAACGGGCGCCGGCAGGAACTTTTTGGAACTCATCGTACAGCTCTGCTGCGGCTGCTTCCACATTAGAGGTGCTATAGCCGTTAAAGTACACGCCGATGTTGATGTGTTCCACATCATCTTTCAAAGCGCTGGCATTGATCCATGTATAGGGCATACTATATACATAATCATAATCGCCATTATCAAAACTGCGGTCCCAGTTTACATAGTAGAAACCTTCCTTGGTAACGGTTTCGGCCTGGGTAATGACGCTTGCGGGGAACAATGCCGCCAGCATCAGTACGGTCAAAATCAGTGCCAATACTCTTTTCATTTGCAATCTCCTGTTCGCACTTTTCTATCTATTCACCCTATGGGCGCACATGGTTATTTATACTATAAAAGCAATAACCTGTCAAACCTTTTTTTGTTCATATTTGCAACAAAATTTGTTCATATTTGCAACAAAACCGGGCGTACCTTGCAATACGCCCGGCTTTTTATTTATTTTTCCTTGGGAGCTTTGATTTTGCTCAGCTTCTTGTTCAGTTTCAGCAGGTCTTCCTTGGTGAACTTGGCGTCCATCATACCGCCGGCCATTGTCAGCAAACGCAGGACAGTAAAGCCGCCCATCATGCTCATCATTTCGGGGGTCATTTCAAAACCCATAACCTTTTTCTTGGGCTCGCCCTTCTTCTTTTTGCCGCCCAGCATCTTGGTCATCAGCTTCATAAACAGAAGCTTGCCACGGAAAGTGGAGATCACATCGCTCATTTTGGAATTCAGGGAGAGTCTGCCCTCTTTTTCCTCAATGTCGAACCAGTTGAGGATGGCGCCCTCTTCCTTCAGGCGGTAGTCCTCATTGAAGGT
>JAEIGA010003069.1_pt1 | contig 26306 bp, 23 predicted proteins | sample 9270691 | NCBI WGS metagenome assembly JAEIGA01 (sample SAMN17057246, study PRJNA624740) | gut metagenome | biome: biome; isolation source: fecal sample | host: Bos grunniens | place: China: Xizang | collected 2019 | reverse complement strand
AGCGCAACAATGCGTCTGCTATATTGACAGCCGCTGTGTTCGAGGGTAACTATAAGTTTTGGACTCTGCTTTGGCTCAATAAAGTCACAACTATCAAGATCCAAATTGTCGTTGTGCCATACACCCTTAAACTGTTTACCTTTTGGCAATGTACAGATACCTGGGCCCTCCATAAGACCTGCCTTACACTCGCACTCAATTATCTTTCCAAACTCAAAAATAGTATTCAGTCCCTCGCGCAGACCGGCAACAAAGTTACAAGGCGCAATCCTCTCTTTACCACCATTAGAAACCACGCGTATAACGCCACTACCCTCTGGCAGACCATTCACCCACTGGCCATCATAAGAGTAGTGGTTGCAGCCTTGAGCTTCAAATACCATTTTTCCCTTGCCGCTCCTTACGCCGTGGCACCACTGCCCCTCATAACGCTTTGGAGCAACATCGTAGTCAGCATATCCGAGCCAATAACAGCCGCCTTTTGAGGCATACTTCATCTTGCCCTGTCCGTGTGGTAGGCCATTCTCGTCTGTCTCGCCCCTATAGTTGTCTGGGCAAAACTCTGGCTCTGCAAATAGAGCCAATACCTTCTCGCGTAACTCCATAGTATTTTAGGTTTTAAGGTTATTTCAATTTAACACCCACAAGTGGTCAAAATGGATGAAGTTCAAGGCTTGCGAAGCCCGATAAAGCGCAGCATACTAAAGCGTATGTGAGCATTTGAGGGCAAGCATAACGCAGAAATTCGCCATTTTCACCGCTTGTTATCGAATCTCCTCCTTGTAGAGCTTATCACCCCTACGAATATCCGCACCCTCAACCTTGATTGAGCAAACATCCCCCTGCTTTACACTATCAACAGGCTGTAGGTCAAGGCGAATCTCGCCTACCGTCTGCTCCACGCAGCCCGTAGTCTCGCCCATCCAGAGTATCGGCTCACCAACAGCAAGCGGAGCGGCCTCAATCAGCACCTCGGCAACGCCCAGTCGTTTGAAGTAGTTTGTAACCTTACCCACATAGACCTTGCGGCGAGTAGCTGAGCTGCCATAGTTCTGACTATGCTCAACAACGGTCTTACCCGCGTAATATCCGCCCCAGAAGCCACGGTTAAAGACCGTAACAAGCCTCTCCTTAAGCCCCTCGGCAAACTCTCTGCTATACTCTTCGCGCTCAATAGCACGCAGCGCCTCATCATAGCACTCCACAACACGCTTGACATACTCCGCACCGCGAGCACGACCCTCAATCTTGAGTACGCTCACGCCCGCATCGATAAACTTGTCAAGGAAGTCTACGGTACACAAATCCTTTGGCGAGAGGATATACCTGCCATCCATATCGAGCTGTTGACCGGTATCGGTATCTGTAAGGGTATACTTACGACGACATATCTGTCGGCAAGCACCACGATTTGCCGAGCAAGCGGTCTCATGCTCCGAGAGGTAGCACTTGCCCGAAATTGACATACATAGTGCGCCATGGCAGAACATCTCTATCTTGAGCAGTTCACCCTTTGGACCACGAATATCCTGCTCAACAATGGCACGCTTTACCATTGCTATCTGCTCAAGCGAGAGCTCACGAGCAAGCACTACAACATCTGCCCACTGCGAGTAGAACTTTGCCGCCTCGCTATTCGATATATTGCACTGCGTAGAGATATGCACCTCAACGCCCACCTGATAGGCGTAGAGGATTACTGCCAGGTCCGATGCGATAATTGCATCCACACCTTCAGCCTTTGCCCTATCAACCACCTCGTGCATCTGCTGTAACTCTGTGTCGTAGACAATAGTGTTTACCGTAAGGTAGGTCTTAACCCCATTCTCATGCGCAATACGATTAATCTCTGCCATATCGTCAGCGGTAAAGTTTGCCGCCGAAGCAGAGCGCATATTTAACTGCCCGATACCAAAATATACCGAGTTTGCACCAGCAGCAATAGCTGCGCGGAGGCTCTCATACGAGCCTACGGGTGCCATAATCTCTATATCTCCTCTTTTCATATTACCTCTTTCTGCCAACAAGGCTCTCAACATAACTTCTCATATACTCCGTACGCTCTTTTGGTACATCAAGCGTATCAAGGATTGCCAATGCACGGGATATTCTAACAGAAATCTGTTGCTCTGTCATCGCCTTTGCCCCTATGGCGTCATAAATTGCCTTTACAGTACTAATCTTCTCTGCATCATCTATATCTGTACGCAAGTGTGTGGTACGAAGCACCTCGCGCTGCTCTTCTGTGGCGTGCGAAAGCGAAATAATCATCAGATAGGTCTTCTTACCCTCAAGAATATCACCACCAATCTTCTTACCCAGCTGCTCATCGCCATAGCTATCCAAAAGGTCATCCTGGAGCTGGAAGGCTATTCCCACCTCGGTTGCAAACTTGTAGAGTTTATGCAGATCATCCTCCGATGCACCGGCTATCGTTGCGCCAATCACTACCGAGCCTGAGAGAAGTGCCGCCGTTTTGAGCTCAATCATATTCATATACTCCGCAACTGCCACCTTTGGCTGTGTCTCAAAGTCCATGTCGTACTGCTGACCCTCACACACCTGCGCCGCCATGGCGTTAAAGCGCTCAAAGACCTCCGGCAAAAACCTGCTCTCAACACCCTGCAGGTGACGATACGCCTCAATCATCATCACATCGCCCGAGAGAATTGCCACATTGCTTCCCCAACGAGCAAAAACAGACGGACGACCACGGCGCACCATGGCATTATCCATAATATCGTCATGCAGCAGCGTAAAGTTGTGGAAAATCTCCACTGCCGTAGCCGCCGGCAACACCCTCTGCACATCGTCTGCATAGATGTTATAGGCGAGCATTGCAAGCACTGGGCGCATACGCTTACCACCCTCGGCAAGCGAGTAACGAATTGGGGCATATAGTCTTTGTGGCTCATCGGGCATGTTTATCATAGCCAGATGGTGCTCAAAAATCTCAACAATCTGCTGTGGAGTCTTCATAGTCTTATCTTTTTATCAACGCAAAGATAATAAATTATCTTCACATTCATAGCCTTTTTTATGCCATTCATAGCCATATAGACAATATAATTTGGCAGTTAGTGGTTTTTTAACTAACTTTGGAACAAAGAACTAATCTAAAAAAATGGATAAAACTATGAAAAAATTGGCTTTTGGTATTGATATCGGTGGTATCAATACTGCATTTGGACTGGTAGACGAGAAGGGCGAACTATTTGGCGAGTCAGTAATCTCTACACGCGCATACCCTAACTATCAGGACTATCCACGCTACGTTGCCGATTTGTGCGAGGCGATGAAGTTGCTTGTTAATGCTGTAAACTTCGAGTTTGAGCTTATCGGTATCGGCGTAGGTGCTCCAAACGCAAACTTCTATAAGGGCACTATCGAGACCCCTGCAAACCTCTGGAAGTTTACCGCTGAGGATGCAAATCAGGACGAGAACCTCCGCATCTTCAACTTTGCTGAGGATATCAAGGCTAATTTCCCAGGTGTGCCTGTATATGTTACAAATGACGCTAATGCAGCGACTATCGGCGAGATGGTCTATGGCAATGCAAAGGGCATGAAGGACTTTATCATGGTAACCCTCGGCACCGGCGTAGGCTCTGGCTTTGTTGCAAATGGCGAGATGATCTATGGCCACGACGGCTTTGCTGGCGAGTTTGGCCACGTGATTGTTGAGCGCGGTGGTCGTGAGTGCGGCTGCGGTAGAAAGGGCTGCCTTGAGGCTTACGCATCAGCTATCGGCATTAAGCGCACAGCCTTTGAGCTTATGGCTACAATGAACGACAAGTCACCTCTGCGCGACATCTCGTTCAACGATATGGACTCAGCTATCCTCTACCAGCATGCACTTAAGGGCGACCCTATCGCAAAGGAGGCATTCCGCCTAACTGGTATGCGCCTCGGTTACGCTCTTGCTGACGCCGTGACAATCACCTCTCCAGAGGCTATCTTCGTCTTCGGTGGTCTTGCAAAGGCTGGCGATATGATTCTCGACCCAATTAAGTGGTATATGGAGGAGAATATGCTCTTCGCCTTTAAGAATAAGGTCAAGGTGCTCCCTTCAGGCCTTCAGAACAAGAACGCCGCTATTCTCGGTGCATCTGCCCTGGTTTGGCAGAATATGTAGTTTAGCCGTTGGCCTTAGCTAAAGTGGCGATATTAATGAAGTTAGGGAGATTAGAGAGATTTTCTAAACTCCCTAACTTCTTTAATTTCATTAAATTCTCTGTTCTGCGTTAGCCAGCCAAAAGCATAAAACCAAATATGCCGTTTTTGTCTATTTTGTTTTATAAAATATATTGTTTACCTTTGTAAGTACTAACCAAAATCTGTTCGTCATGAAGAGGTATTTAATGATTGCAGGAGTCGGCATAGCCTTTGCTGCTGTGTCGCTATGGGTATGGCTGTCGCGTGGCAAGAGTGCTTCGGCAATTCGTGCCAAGTATCGTTTGGGAGGTATTCTACTCTCGCTTTCGGTGGCAGCAACAACACTTACCTCTTGTGTAAGTTGTTATTCGCCTGTAGCGGAGCCGATGAATATTATCACCCCAAAATTTGACACCTCCAATGCAGTCTACTACAGCGGTGATGTGCTTGAGTTTTATGAGGATACCGCCTATTCCCACTTCAAATATGTAATCACATCTGACAAGGGTGACATTCTCTATACAGGTAGAGCATTTGGTCATCACAATATTGAGGTTGCCCTTGCTGTTGGCGACTATGTCGGTCCTATAACAATCACCTTCTTCGGTGCTAATGGCTACACTGAAGAGTTCAAACAAATAGGGGAAGAATTTAACTGCATAATAGATGCCAGATAGATTTCATCTGGATATGGTGGTCTTTGAGACCACAGACGCCTGCAACCAATCCTGCAAGTTCTGCTACAACCACTTCAAGAGTCAGCAGGGCTACACTATGGATGCTCCCAATTTTGCAATGGCAAAAAAGAGCCTTCAGACTCTACTTCAGCAGGCAGAGGTGGGGAGTATCAGCCTCTCTGGTGGCGAACCACTGCTTCTCCCGCGGTTCTTTGACCTTATTCTCAAGGCGCGATTTGCAGGCTCACAAGTTCACCTACTCACAAACGGCACACTGCTTACAGACGACACAATAGGTTTCTGCCGCGACCTTGGCGTGGAGATGATTCAGATACCTATCCTCGCACAAAATGCAGAGCTTCACGACTCTATTACAGGCGTTACCGGCTCGTGGCAGAGGGCTGTCGCTGCAGCGCGTAAAATTGCGCAGTGGGATAGTAGTCGCCTTATCCCCGTATTTATCTTGAGTGCGCTCAATATCGACCAGACACTGCCCACCCTTGAACTCTACCGCGACTTAGAGGTCAGGCACATAATGTTCAACCGCTTTAATGTTGGCGGATTGGGCATCCAGCACTGGCAAGAGCTTCGACTAACGACACAGCAACTGCAAGATACATTTGCTGCGGTGAGCCGATTTATGGTTGAGAATGATATGACAGCAAATAGTGGCGTCTGCTCGCCCATATGCATCCTTGACCCCAAAAACTACCCAGGCATCCGCTTTGCCTACTGCAATACAGACATCTCGCACCGCCCAATTACGGTGAACTATCGTGGCGATGTGCGCTACTGCAACCACTCGCCAAGGGTACTTGGCAATATCCATGACAAACCTATAGACAAGATACTTACCGAGGCTACTGCAAGCGGATATTTTGACTCTGTGCCAGATGCATGCGCCACATGCAACCACTGGAGTCGTTGTCGCGGAGGTTGTCGTGCCGCCTCTGAACAGCTCCATGGTAGATTTGACCTTGCCGACCCGATACTTTCGGAGTAATATAAATAAAGGGCAGTGCGTTTTGCACTGCCCTTTATTGTTGTTTAGTTGATGTAGACAACCTTACCTATCTTTATTTTTGCCATATCTGGCATGCCAGAGAGTGCATCTTTACCATCTCCTTTGATTGTAACACCCTGGAGTTTAGAGCTCTTACGAATATTGACTGGAGCAGCAGCACTTCCGAGGGTTATATTAGATGCGCTGTTTGCACCACCTACAAGAAGTCCATAGTATACATCTGCAGACGTTGTAATATCGCCTCTTACAGTCAGACCAGTCCAAGTATCCGCGCCTGAAGTACCAATAACACCACCTACAGTAATCTTCTTATCACCCTGAGCATTAATAGTGCAATCTACAGAGCCACCAAGAATACCCTGCGCAGTATAACCTATAAGACCACCTATTGATGTGTAATATGACGATGTTACATATCTCACTCGCTTTACGGTCATATCACCAGTAAAGCTTGAGTTTGTCAACGCGCAAGGCGTATATCCTGCCACACCACCCATGCGAACAACTGTAGGACAATCAAACTCAATATCGCCACTATTAACACAGTCCTTAATGTTACCTACACCATTAGCAACTGAGCCGACAATACCTCCGAAATATGACATCTGCTTCGAACTGTACGTAAGGTTCTTTATTGTCAGCTTTCCGCTATTAGTACAGCCATCAACAACCTTATCCGCAGTCTTCCCCTCTTCAATCTCAAAGTAGTTTTTAGAGATAACTCCACCAATAAAGCAAGCCTTATTACAAGTCTGACCCAAGTATGTAAAGTCGAGAGTCATAGGTGCCTTGTTCTCAAGCTTAACGCAGTTAGAGAGGGTGTAAGATACAACACCACCAAAGTCACCAGGAGTATTTGTATAGACAGTAAGCGCACCCTGCTCGTTGTTTACAACTGTGTTAATACCTGTATCACCCTTTCCGATAACACCGCCGATGTAGTGGTAAGGCTCCTTGTTATAGTCAGCCACAACATTTGTCATGTGGTTGATATAACATGTAAACGCACCGTTGTTTGAACAGTTTGAGATAGGAGCACCAGAGTTTGCATAGCCGATAGTACCACCGCCATATGCATTCATTGTACTTGTGTGCAACTCACCCACGCCATAGTTGTGGCAGTTCGATACGATGTCGCATGCATAACCGATAACGCCACCGTAGAATGTACGAACCTTCTCTGTTCCACTATGAACATCTGCAACAGTACAACCCTCAACGCTGTGCTTCAAGGTCAGCTTACCTCGGTTTGTACAGTTGTCTGTCATACTACCATCCTTAGCATAACCAACAACACCACCGAAATATGCATACAGAGCATTTGACTCAGTGTATACCTCACCGTGATTTACGCAGTTAGAGATATCAATAGATGTCCAACCAGCAATACCACCAAAGAAGTGTTTAGTTGCTGCAGTTGTAGTAATAGACGGCTTGAGGGTCATCTTACCGTAGTTAGTACAGTTCTCAATCTTATAATCTGTAGACAAGTTGTAGTGACCTGCGCAACCCACAATACCTCCAAAGTTTGGCTGCACCTGACCACCAACGGCGCCAATACCTTGATTGGTTGATGCAGCGTGACTCCAAGTACCCTCAACATATACCTCACCGTGGTTTACACAGCTAGTTACAGAGTGAAGCGTAGTAGCAACAATACCACCAACAGCAGGACGGCTTGATGACTCTGTCTCAGATACAGGCGCAATGAAAGAGACCTTACCTCTATTCACGCAATCAGTAATTACGGCCTGGGCATTACCAACGATACCTCCAACATTAGAGTATGTCGCCGAGCCTAAAGTCTCATAAATGTAGCTCACAGCACCATTGTTGTAGCAGCGGGCAATAGTTCCCTCTCCCTTAACAGCCACAGCATTTCCGCTATCGTCTTTCTGATCGCTGAGCGCAGTTGCACCGATAATACCACCTATCTGTGCTCTTCTTGGCACATCTCCAACAGTCACCTTTATAACACCATTGTTGATACAGTCTTGGATAAATACCTCACCCTCACCCTGGCCTGCAGCAGGGTTATAGTATCCAGTAATACCACCAACATAGATATGTTGATCAACAACTGGGAAGTTACAAATTAGGTGACCATTGTTGATACAATCTCTTATACGACCATAACCAGACGCAACAATTAGTCCAAAACGTATACTATCGTTTTTAACATTACCATTGATTGTAACATTCGCATTATTCACACAGCCCTCAACAAGGCCACGACCAACGCCTACAATAACACCTACAGATACATTGCTAGAAGTCAAGTCTGGGGTAAGTGAACAGCTCTGATCAATTACAAGGTTCTTCAGCACACCCTCCGCAAGAATCTCCTTGAATACCGGAAGAGTCAGGTGCAAGTTCTTCAGAGCAAAGCCCTGGCCGTTAAACTTACCTGCAAAAGATGCAATCTGCGGAAGGGTGATACCCTTAAGGTCGATATCTGCGCCGAGCTTAACCTCGCCATCAGCATTCACCCACTTGTCATACGGCTTTTCACCATTTACAAGAGTTACAAAATCTACAAAGTCTGCAGCCGACATAATCAGGCTCTCTGTAGCGGTAGCAGCATAGCTGAGCTGTGGCATAGAGTAGATAACACCCGCAGCAACAGTAGCGCCAGCGCCCTTGAGGCTCTTGGTCATCACGCCGTTATTCTTATCTTGTACCTTTACAGTAAAGCCCTTAGTGTACTCACCAGCAGGAACGGCAACAACAACTGTCGCAGTACCATTTGTAGCCGCAACATCTGTAACACGGATAATATCCTTACCTGCAATAGCGTCGATTGTTGCACCCTTATAGTCAATGCTATATGTACCAGAGATAGCCTCGCCACCTGCAGCCACAACAGTCACGCGGTCTACATCAGCAGCATTAACAACTGTAAACTTTAGGTAGCCATAGAGGTTCTTCATCTTAACATCCTCGTTGGTAGAGTAACCAACAAGAACACCAGAGCCAACAGCAAACGACCCCTCAACAAACTTCTGAACCTCAGAAATTGTCAGCACATTGTCCTTAATAAGCTCTGCCGGGTAGGCAAGCTTATACTCATCAGCAACCTTTGTCTCCGCCTTGAAGTAGCTTGTACCAACATACTTTGAATCAACAGTGACAGCAACGTCATTTACAGCCACCTTATCACCCTCGCTCCAAAGAACTGGATAGGTACCCTCGGCATTCTGCTCACCAAGATAGGTGCGGCTATCAGGACTCTCAATATCCACACCGATAATTGTCTTAAGTGAAGGATTTACATCTGTTGTTGCCTCCTTCGAGCAAGCTGCGGTCAGCATCACCAATGCCAAACCAACAATGATTGATAACTTTTTCATCTTAACCCCTTGATTTAACATTGATTAATCATCCCAACCCCAGTTCTCCTCTGTAAGGTTGTCATTTGAAACAGAAAAGCCCGCTTCGCAAACAAAACACACTAACTCAACTTGTGGCGGAATATAATTATTTACCCCCCCCATTTTTAATTTTCTCATAAATATTTAGTTTTTAGGTTTTTATTTGTGTGCAAATGTATAGCAAAAATACCCAATAAGCAAATAAAAGAAAACAAAAAGAAAAGTTTTTATTCACTTTGCTACATATTTGCTAAAAATAGCAAACTAAAAACAAAATCATATTTATTTAGATTGTTAGCTGTCAAAAGGATACTGTTGCGGTGCATCGTGAAAAATAGCAGTCGCGGATAGTACTAAAACGTACAGCCGCGACTGCTATTTAAGAGATGTGACGCAAATGCGTCCTTTTAACGACAAAATTAAAGTTTAGCGCCGAAGCACAGATCACCTGCATCTCCAAGACCCGGAACGATATACTTATTCTCGTTCAGATAGTCATCAACGGTAGCGACCCAAAGAGTAGCCTCGTTCTCCAAATCGATATTCTCCTCAATCATCTTCACACCCTCAGGGCAACCGATAACAGAGGCGATATGGGTATGTGCAGGCTTGCCACAGCGAGCAATAAGTTCACGATACACAGCCACCATAGATGCACCAGTAGCGAGCATAGGGTCGGCGATAATAAGGGTCTTCCCCTCAAGGCTTGGGCTAGCAAGGTACTCAAGTGCAATAGTAAAATCCGCCTCGCTAATACCCTTGCGATATGCAGAGACAAATGCATTCTCGGCACTATCAAAGTAGTTCAGAAATCCCTGATGCAGAGGTAGTCCCGCACGAAGGATTGTCGCCAGAACAATATTATCTGTTGGCAGGTTTACCATAGCTGTACCGAGAGGGGTATTAACCGCCTTAGGGGTATAGTTAAGCGTCTTGGAAATCTCATATGACATAATCTCGCCAATGCGCTCGATATTTCGACGAAAACGCATCATATCACCCTGTACTGAGGTGTCGCGCAACTGAGCCAAGTAGCTATTTACAAGCGAATTATTTGAGTCAAGAATGTGAATCATAAGGTTTTAGTATAGGAAGTTATTGAACGGATATCTACCACAGTGAATCTCGCGCACCATACCATAGAGGTCGCGGCGGAACTTGTCAATGTTTGTCTTCTCACGCGCCGAGAGGAAGATACATGGTGTATTTTGGCGAGCAAACCAACTCTGACGAAGGTCGTCAAGCGAGCGATTCTCCTTGGTTGCAGGGGTCAAATCATCCTCGTCCTTCTTCACGTACGTGTACGCGTCTATCTTATTAAATACAAGGTATACCGGCTTATCTCCTGCGCCAATATCCTGCAGGGTCTGCTTAACAACATCCAGCTGGTCCTCAAACTGAGGGTGCGACACATCGACAACATGGATAAGCAGGTCAGCCTCGCGCACCTCGTCAAGGGTAGACTTAAATGACTCGATAAGCTGCGTAGGGAGCTTGCGAATAAATCCTACTGTATCCGAGAGCAGGAACGGAAGGTTATCAAAGACCACCTTACGAACTGTTGTATCCAGGGTTGCAAAGAGTTTATTCTCGGCAAAGACCTCGCTCTTGGAGATAAGGTTCATAAGCGTAGACTTACCCACATTGGTATAGCCAACAAGCGACACGCGCACCATAGAACCACGATTTGAGCGCTGAACAGCCATCTGACGGTCTATCTTCTTCAAATCCTCCTTGAGCTTGGCAATTCTGTTTCGCACAATACGACGGTCGGTCTCAATCTCGCGTTCTCCGGCACCACCACGAGTACCTGTACCACCACGCTGACGCTCAAGGTGGGTCCAGAGTCCCGTTAGGCGTGGAAGCATATACTCACACTGCGCAAGCTCTACCTGAGTCTTTGCATAGGCGGTCTGTGCGCGCTGGTGGAAGATGTCAAGGATAAGGCGTGTGCGGTCAATAACACGGCAAGGCATTGCCGCCTCAATATTGCGAGTCTGAGATGGCGAGAGCTCGTCATCAAAAATCACAACGTTTATCTCATTATCTGCACAATAAGTAGCAATCTCCTCAAGCTTACCAGGGCCGACATAGATGCGTGACGATGGCTGCGGCAGGCGCTGAGTGAATCGCTTAACGGTAGTGATAGAGGCTGTAAGGGCAAGGAACTCAAGCTCATCAAGGAACTCTGTCGCCTGACGTGGATCCTGATTATCGCGGATAACAGCCACAAGAACAGCACGCTCCTGAACCTCTACCTCCACTTCAGTAGATTTTGTATTTTTCTTTGTCTCCATTTGTATCTTAAAAAAGGAGTTACCTTTGGAATTGGTAACCCCTCTATTTTTTCATTTGTTAAATTAATGTGTTATAATCTGTTTTACAAGGCTTTCGCAGATTTCAAAACCGGAGCATACTGTGCGTATGTGAGGATTTTGAAATCAAGACTAACGCAGTAAAACTGATTAGAACATATTAATTCTGGATGCGGAAGTCGATTGGCAGTGTATACTTCACACGCACAGTCTGATTACGCTGCTTACCTGGCTTCCACTTAGGAGAGGTCTTAAGTACGCGAATAGCCTCATCAGAGAGTGAAGAGTCTGGAGTCTGAAGTACCTGGATGTTTGTCAGGGTACCATCACGCTCAACGACGAACATAAGGAATACACGACCAGAGATGTTGTTCTCCTGAGCAATCTGTGGATAACGAACCTTACCCTGTACCCAGTTACGGAAGGTCTGAAGGTCACCGCCCTGGAATGAAGGCATCTCCTCTACCTTTACGAATGGCTGGTCATCCTCGATAACCTCCTCCTCAACAGCTACCTGCTGGATAATCTCAACGTCCTCGTCAAACTCAGCGAAGTCGAAACCAGTCTCAATCTTCTCGTCGTTAGTTACGATGTTAAGCACATCGGTGATAACGGTAATCTCGGTCTTCTTTGGAGGCTCTGGTTTCTGCTCCTCCTGACGAGTAATCTCTGTAATCTGCTCCTCAACAGGACCGTAGTTCATGTCGATCTTCTCAACGGTTACCTCTCTTGGAGTGTAAAGGAATGCTGCGATAACAATCAGCAGCGCAAGAATCAAACCAATCTCAAGCAGCACTGTGCGCTTGTTATTGACGTCAACTTTAGGGTTTTTCTTAATTTCCATTATAAGTAGTTTTTAATTATTTGTCCTCACAGTTTTTCGCCCCGCAAAACATAGTACGGGTATACTTTGGCACAAATATAAGGATTATTTTTCAAAAAAAGTACATTACAACAAAAAAATCGTGAATTTTCTCTACTTTTGCAAAAAAATTAGACCAAAGAATGAGTAATAAAAGCCTACAACCCCTCTATGGAATGAACCTTGAGGAGCTACAAAATCTCTGTAGCGAATTAGCTATGCCGCGCTTTGCTGCAAAGCAGATTGCCGGCTGGTTATACCGTCGTGGAGCTACTGATATTGAGCAGATGAGCGACCTGTCGAAGGCAAACAGAGCAAAGCTTGCCGAGAGATACACCGTTGGGTTGAGTGCGCCGGTAAAGGTCAGCTGCTCGGCTGATGGGACAAAGAAGTATCTCTACCGCACTGCTGAGGGGGCAGCTATTGAGTCGGCATATATTCCCGACGGCGAGCGAGCAACACTGTGCGTATCTTCGCAGGCGGGTTGCCGAATGGGTTGCCGTTTTTGTGCTACGGCTCGCATGGGGTTGCAGCACTCGCTATCGGTGTGCGATATTCTCAATCAGATAGCATCACTACCTGAGCGTGAGAGCCTTACAAATGTGGTCTATATGGGTATGGGCGAGCCTTTTGACAATATGGACAACCTGCTGAAGGCGCTTGAAATAATGACCGCCGAGTGGGGATATGGTTGGTCTCCAACACGCATAACCGTCTCTACTTCGGGCGTAGGAAAAGAGCTTGAGAGATTCCTTAATAGCACCTCTGTGCACCTTGCTATTTCGCTACACAATCCATTCCATGAGCAGCGTGCAGAGATTATGCCGATTGAGCGAGCATACCCTATTGCAGAGATAGCAGATACCCTACGCAAGTATGACTTCACACACCAACGCAGGGTATCTTTTGAGTATATTGTTATGAGTGGAATGAATGACTCGCCGCAGCACATCAAGGAGCTGTGCCGACTACTTAACGGCATAAAGTGTCGCATAAACCTTATCCGATTCCATAAGATTCCGGACTCACCATACTTCTCGCCAAGCAACGAAAAGATGATCGCCTTCCGCGACGCCCTTACAGCTCGCGGCATTATGACAACCATCCGCGCATCACGAGGCGAAGATATTAAAGCGGCATGCGGACTACTAAGTACAACGGAAGGTTAGAGGTATGACATTAGAGGAGTTTGAGATACTGACAAGCGACGAGGTTCTACAAGCCATAGAACAGCGCATAGAGTGCAATCCTATAGATATTGCTCTTGACAAGCATCTTGAGCACGCCTCAGCCGTCGCTACTCAGGTAAAACGTCTGCAGCGAGCAAGGGCTAAACTTCCCTCATACTACGCCGTAAGGGCAACCCTTCCACCGCGAGCATACGAGCAGTCGTCGAGCGAGCAATGCGCTATGCATAAGCAACTTGCCGGAGTCTCAGTGCTTGACTTAACTTGCGGATTGGGTGTTGATACACTTGCCCTGTCGCGCAAATTTTCAAGGGTAGTATCACTTGAACGTGACCCTGTACTTGCATCTGTAACACGACACAATCTCAAACTATTAGGAGCAGAGAATGTAGAGGTTCTCTGCACCTCTGCCGAGGAGTATTTAGCAACCACAACGGAGCACTTTGACTGGATTTTTGCCGACCCTGATCGTCGTTCAGAGAGGGGAGAGAAGATGGTGCTTCTTGAGGATTGCTCGCCCAATATGGTTGCGTTGTACCCTCGACTTAAAGAGGTCGCTGATAATATATGCATCAAGTGTTCGCCACTATTTGATACCGCCGAGGCGTTCCGTAAGTTTAACAACTGCTCTGTTGAGACCGTCTCTCTTGGCGGGGAGTGCAAAGAGGTTAATATATATATTGAAGGTAGAGAGCCACAACTTACCGCAACAGCTATCGGCGTGGGTAGTTTCACTGCAGAACAAAAGAGTTTAGAGAGCTATAACTTTGCCCCACTGCCCACCTCGTTTGACTCGTACCGATATATAACCCTGCCTGACGTAGCACTTGTACACTCTCGCCTTACAGCTGCGGCGTTTACGGGCAAGGCGGATGTATGGAGCAATAGCGGAGTGGCGCTAAGCATAGAGCCGCAACAAGATGTTGTCGGACGAACATTTGGCATTGACGCCATATATGAGATTGGTAATAAAGAACTTAAAAAGATTCTTAAAGGTCAGCGAATAGAGATTTTCCGCCGCGATTTTCCACTATCTAACAGTGAAATTTGCCGTAAATTCTCAGTCAAAGAGGGGGCCAACTCTCGCTGGTGCTTTACTCGCATAGGGGCTAAACTGCTCGCTATAAAGATGAGATAAAGAGCCTCCAACCCTCTGTAACAATATCCACATCAGCCTCAACTCCATTCTCAACTGCCGAAATTGCACATACTATTGGTATCATCTGCTCGGGATTTTGGGTATCAAGCGTGGTATCCCTATCAATGCCCGTAGAGAGGCATACTCGACTTATATACGCCTCAGTATTATTCTCCGTAGGTGGAGCATATCGGGCAATCATCGTGGCAATTGTATCGCCATAACCCCGAACACGATAGGTATGTAGCAGCATAAAGATTGCGCGATAACCCCACTCAAGGCTCTCAAACTGCTTAAAGGCGGCATCTGTAGAGTGCTCTTTTTCGCCCTTATAGCGAGTATTGGAGCGGCGGATATTTCCGGGATTGAGGTTTCTCAGACCTCGTGATATTTTACTTGATTTCATCTATTTGGCGTTCAATTCTACGGTGTAAATACTTTTTCATCCACTCAAAGAGTGGAGCATCTGATAGTTGCGCTGCATTCTCAAGGAACGACCACATCTCTACCGAGCAGATAAAGCCCGCAAAGATTTTGGTCATATTAAGGGTCACAAAGTCCAAGATACAGCACTCCAGCGACCACATCATCGCGATTGCAACCACAATAAATCCGGTCTTGTAGAGTGTGCGCCACGCCTCATGGCTCTCAAAATACCACCTTCTGCCCTCGCGCTTTGCCACCACTCGCGAAGCCGCCACTCCACTCACAAAATCAACAACCACAAAGCAAAGCGCACAGAGGACAATCTTCTGCACCGGCGCAAAGAGTGCCAAAAGAGAGAGAAAGAGCGAACTAAAAAATCTGTACAAGGCCTCCATCTATCGAGCAACGATTTAGAATGTTCAACTTAGGGTTGTACTCTGGATAGCTATCGGCATGGCTATTCAGATGGTCCGAAAGCCTTACAATCAACTCTCGCATACGACTCTTTATAGAGTGCATCAACGCAATTAGGGCGTGCCTCTCTGCCGCCGTCGAGGCATCTGTTTTGGGGGCGGTCACGCCACTATCTCCAGTGCGAAGAGTTAGCGAGGGCTGAACAAGATTTCTGACAGCAAAGGCAAGAGCCGGAGCAACATACTCCGCCAACAATCCTTCATACTCCTCATCTTGCAGCGCTTCAAGCAACTCCTGCCCCACTACGGGTTGCAGGTATCGCACCGTGGCTGCGATAATATCTGCCTCAGAGATTGCACTCTGAGAGAGGTACTCTCCTCCATTAAATGCGAGGGCGAGTACCTGAGATGGTGTTATTAATGTCTTCATCATCCAATTTTTGTTACGTTATACTTTGAGATCTCCGAGAGGAAGCACTGCTGACTTACATCTTCCGGATCGTAATCGAGACCATCAGCCTTGCGAGCCTCCCAGACCTTCATATAGATAGGTTTTGAACGTGTAGGTGGGCGATTGACAAACTCCAACGACGATGTGTCAATACCGAGAACGCTCTCAATAACCTCGCGCAATGGCTCTAAAATCTCAGCCTGCTCGCCAAGAATTACCGTATTGAGAGCAATCTCATACTCGTGCAGAATACGCTCTGAATTGAATCCCGTTGAGTAGTCCAGTCCACTAAGCGAGCGAAACCACGAGTGGGCTACAACAATATCGTTGGTCGCCTGGGTGTGCAGAGTTGCCCAATCGCCATCGCTATCCGATGATATCGGCACAAAGCGCGACTTATCATTCTCCGAGCCATCCTTAACAACAAACATCACCTGTCCAGGCTTGCCTGCAAAGCGCGACTCTGCATTTCGGATAATACGCTCAGCATCTGCCTCATTATCGACCGCATCGTCAAGAATCACAATACCAGAGGGCTGGAAAGAGTTATCAAGGCGCGAGATATTCCATCTATCTGTTTTATACGCTATGGCACTCACCCCCAGACCCGCAATATATGGTGGAACTCCATAGTGCTCAAAACCTGGCTCGTAGTCCTTGTAGTGGATTATCGCTCTCAGCGTACCATCTGCTTGACGCTCAAAGTTTGGATAGAGAGGCAGTGATATTGCATCCTTAGCAGAGAAGTTATCCCAATTATGGTGAAGGATAATGTGCTTAGAGTCCTTTGCCACACGACAACGAACTGCATCCTGATGATAGAGCGACAGGAATGTATGGTCCGCATTTGTCACTATCTCCACAAAGGCGTTGCCAAACAGAGCCTTATCAAACGCCACCTTATTTATTAACTGTCTAAGAGACTCACCGCTGCCATTTATCCTTACAACCAACTCTTCAAGTAGTGGCACAGCGGTGTCAAAAACAAAACCCTTACCCGAGATATAGTCCGCCTTGTCGTTGATTATTCGGCGGTGGGTTGTTGAGCAGCGCGATACTGCCGAGAGCAGCTGTGGCAGTCGGTTATCGCTACCCCAACGCCAAAATTGACGATGCTCAACCTTCGGGGCGCGATGGCTATATAGGTCTACCGTTGCGGCTGCCTCGCCACAAATTTTTGCTATTTTACTCATAATTACTCTGTTATGTTTATATTTTCACACTTAAGTGTTAGGGTTACTGTCGGAGTTTGGCTACAAGAGGTTCCACTTGCATCTTTTAACGAGACTATTCGCAACGGGGCGCTCTTGCTACCCACATCTACCACCCTACCATCATTGAGCACCACCGTAGCTATTACCCCCTCCATGGCAGCACGCTCAAGAAATGGTAAATCTATCCACGGCAAGGCATTACGGCGCTCAGAGACAAGTGTCAGCAGATGGCTCACAACAACTATAGCCCTAGTGCAATCCACCTGCTGTATGTACTCCGAACTATCGACCACAAGAGGCACATCTATCTCCGAGTGCTTGTTCTCATCTGTCGAGAAGCAAAGAGTGACACCCCTCACCCCTCCTATAGGTTTGATATTCATAATCTTATTATTTTTTATCCACATCGCTCTGCAAGAAAAATTGCCACAGAGAGCAATACTGGGCAATTTTTCTTGTTAGCGAAGGGTAATGTTAGTAGTTTGAATAGATAACCGAAATCAATCTCTGGTCGATAATATCAGCACCGGCAAGGAACACAGCACGCTGACGATTCTCCATCTCATCGGGATTGTACCACATGCGCACCTCATTCTCTGGCATGTCGGAGGTGTTCAGCGCCAAAACCATATTGCGGCGGTCAGTCAGAAGGCAGAAGGTCGAGAACTTATTCTTGTCGTAGTTGCTCAGAGCCACCTCAACAACCGGAATACCGTGATAGTACAGCGTCGCATGGCCGTTGATAATGTCGTTATATGCAGCGTCGACTCCCTTCTGGTCCAGCTCCTCAATATAGGCGTTGTAGATATCAGAACTTACGAAGTAGACCAGCTCGCCCTCCGAGCGCAGAGATTTCAACTCATCTGAAGCCTGAATCCAACAGTGCTGTAGTGTTGTGCAGGCAGATTCAAAATCCTCCTCTGTATTGAGTAGTGTGTGGGCAATCTTATTACCACCATCTACAATGTGGCGGCAAAATCCGTTGAAGGTTGTAAGTGAAGATATTTCACCCTCCGTATCACCAATCCACATTGTGCTACGCACACCCTCGGCAATCGCCTGACGGAACAACTCTGTCTCGGCCTTCTCAAGCTCGGTGCCTGTAAGGTCCTCAAAGCCCACAGCATCTGAGGCGACCATCTTCTCAAAGATCATAGAGAAGTAGTCCTCTGCCGAGAATCGGGTCTCAGCCTTGACCTTGTGCATGTCGATGGTCTTTTGCATCTTACGAGAGTTCACGCCGCCACTCCAGCCACTCTCAAAAGGCTGCAACACATTCTCAGGTCTACTCCACACCTGAACAGTTGTCGGCATCGGCATATTATAGATGACTCTGATACCCAGCTCGTCGGCACACTTGCCACAGAATGATGGGCGGAAAAAGATATTCTCTACTTCAGTTCCTTTGTAAGTTTTTGGATTTTCAATAAGCATAATCGTTTGGTTTTTAAGAAGTTATTAATAATTCATCATTGCTGCCACATCTTTATTGTAGGCGGTGGCATTTGCCGTTAAAGCTTGACCCTCAAAATCTGGGTCCTCGACCTCTACTGTAGAGGTTTTTTGGGCGCTATTCTGCCCCTCCGTAAGGGTAATGGGTGTGCATGGATTGAGTCCTTGATGCACATTGAGCCGGTCTACTGGCGGGGTGGGCTGGGGTGTAGATTTGGGCTTTAGACCGAGCCACGAACTTATACGGTCAAGAAGCGCCGGGGTTGTTGTGGTTGCCGGCTCGATGATACTATCTACCAAGCCCGCCTCAACAGCCTGCTCAGGGGATAGCCATACACCATTACCACCATTTTGGGACATCAGAGCTGCGAAGTACGATGCCGGTCTTGTAGAGTGTGAAGCATATATGGCGGCTATACGCTCATCTGTCTTTTGTAACAAGGCAGCCTGCTGCTCAAGCTCTGCGGCATTACCCTCTGCGGCACAAGAGGAGTTGTGGATTAGATATAGTGCCGAGTCTGCCATCTCACGACACCCCTCGTTGGCGGCTTGGGCAATAATAGTCGCTGCAGAGGCTGTATATCCATAACAGCGTGTAGTTATATGTGCATCTAAACTGAGCAATGCCTCGTAAATTAGTAGTGCATCTGCTACATCACCTCCAACAGAGCGGATGTTTACAACTACCAAGGGGGTTTGAAGAGCCTCTATCTGCTGCAACTTTTCGCGCAAATCCTCATAGGTTGTAACCGACCCATTTGAGCCTTGAGTACCGATAACACCCTCAATGTCTATAGTGGCAACCGTAGCTGTTGCCGAAATTTTAATTGTTTGATTCATAATTTGTTAATCTTTTGTTAATCGGATAAATGTACATTGTGCTCGGCGACTAATTGGGTCGTAGGCTTGCAATGATTCAAGACGGTAGAGTGAGCTCTCTCCCAAGATTTCAAACCTAAAACAATCTCTGAAATTCGGACTCTCGCCCTCTGCACTAAGTAGCTGCTTTAGTTCCACTGGTGAGAGGTGTAACGATAACTTCAATCGCTGACGAGTAGCCAAACGCTCTGCACTCTGGGCGTAAAATCTGTTAAGACCCTCAACACCCTCCCTATCTTCATAGCAGAGCGAGAAACTGTCGCTATATTCATCTCCCTCAAAGAAGAATGCAGCAAGTGGATAACGGTTGTCATTGATTGGATAGCCCCAATTCTCACCCTCAGGCAGAGGTCTAAGCCCCGCATAGCGTACGATGTGTGTTGTAAATGGCGAGTCCATCGCCCCTTCAGCCGAGCTATCACCCACCTGAAGTATTGACGCTGAAGGGGCTAAGGCATACTGACCCCTCTTGTTTACCCCCGTGGTAAATAGTGGATTGACAACCCTTTTTGTCGTCATCTTCGCCCCATAGGTCGGATTGTCAAAACTCCAACTTCCAAGCTTTGCGCCCTCTTGCTCACTAAGTTGCTTAGAGGCAAAATCACCCTCTCGATAACAAAGCTCTACCCTCTGAGGCTCATCCACGCCGATGTCGGCAACCTCTATCGGCTCACTATAATCGACCTTGTCGCTCCACTCCCACTCCTTTTGGCTGTAGAAACACTCCATTGGCTCAATATAGACCTCCTTTCGGCTACTATCAGTAAAAATCACCAAGTTGAACATCTTACAAATAGCATCTACAACCTCTATCAGCCAAATATTGTCGTGCGTAATATCCTTCAGAGTGACCTGCGAGCCATAGCCGGGCACAGATGAGAAGTATGGGCGTAACGAGCAAGCCGTCGATAGTGTAATCTCCATTCCAGGCTCTGCACCTGCAAACTTTATTCGGTTAAACTGAACCTTCTGCTCTGGCGCAAACTGCTGTGGAGGTATTCTCAAATCTATCGCCACCTCCGTCTGCCCACACTCCGCCACAAAGCCTGGATAGATAGCCCAGTCGCCCATGCTCTCAATCTTCTCTCCCTCCATAATCTCAAGTGTACAGCGCGGAGTACAACCATTAGGCATAGTAATCTTTGTATATCGACTCTCAATGGTGTGGCTCTCGACCTGCTCGCCACTCTGAGCATCAAAGATTGTCAGACGATATAGCGAACCTGGCACATAGTCAAAGATGCAAAGGTTGTATATCAACCCAAACTGCAACTTCTCGCGCTGATCCTCAAAGGGGTTTGTCAGTACAAATGTCGCATCTACATCCGGCTCTGCAATCACACGATTAAAACCCTTAAGCTCCTTTCGTGAGGCTATACGATAATCTGTCGTATACTCAAGGTGGAGAATAAATCCCACATGTGCGGCAATGCTGCTTTGAAATTGACAATAACCATCCTCGTTAATCGTAAAGACATTACCCGTAGTAAAAGTATCCTTCATCAGATTTCCATCACAATCTACCGCCGTAGGATTTGCCGTATCAACAATATTACCCAAAGCACTTGGGCCATCAAAACTCACCGTTGCATAACACCTTCCCCACTCATCCGCCACGGCTGTTGCACGCTGCTTTCGGCGAGCTAAAAAGTCTAAAAGTTTCTGCTGCTTTACCGTATCGGGCGAGGCATATTGACCACTAAAGTGTAGCTGACGACAGTCGCTACTCATAAAAAAGTCACCCTTGACTTCATACCCCTCAAAAATCTTCTCCAACAGAGCCGCCACCGAGAAGAATGGATGAAAATCGTCTGTGGTCATGATATACTCCAACGGCGCCGCCGAAGCCCCAGAGTATACAGATGGATACCTATTTCTCAACACGGGCAGAAACCTCACCGGCTGAAAACCCTCCCATGTGTTCATTATATTCTCAGGCGTTAGCGTTGTTGCGAACTCCAGCCCACTACCTCTCAACGTCGTACGTGCAGCTCTTTTTGCCCAATCGGCGCCACCTGCCACTATTCGCACCCTATACGCCTCACTACGCCCCTCTTTTAGCGACAGTCCAACAACGTAAATCGTTCCACTAAACAGTTCTACACCCTTGTAACATAAGCTTGCCTGATGATGCACATCGTTAAATCGCTTGGCTGCATGAATATCCCTCACTTTGCCAAAGATTTCGTTTGCCTCTGCGGTAGAGAGAATCTCAAGCTCTAACTCTTGCCCCTGCATTGCACTCTGTGGATTTGTCATTCCCTCAATAGAGAATCCTATCGGCAAACTCTGTAATGCCCCTATAGGACAATCATGCCCATCTACATATAGCCTCACAATAACACCTCCTTTCCGCCATATTCAAATGTAAACTCGGCACTCACCAGACTTCCGAAGCTACTTGTCACCATCTCTGTCTCCAATAGTTTTGCCTCCACAACCCCATCAGCAAGCTCCAACCAAACTCTTGGCGAGCAGAGTATCGTTGATAAAAAGTCAGCCTCACTCTCTGTAAGCAGTTGTGAACGTAGTACTATACGATTTAGGCTCTTACAGCTAACCATCTCCCCCTTGATTTTGTTTGTAAATAGACTCTTACGCTCCACCACGCGACTCTTTGACAGTGTTGCCGGCAGTGTAAATCGCTCCGGCATACCACCCTCTGATAGCCATACAACCCTCACTGCACCACCATATCGCGGCACTATTGTGTAGCGCATACTCTGCTCCAGATTGTCATCTACAAAGAGTTCAACATTGAGCCACTCCGCCCCTCTAGTAAACTCGGTTGTTGAGATATGTAGCTGCGATATGCCCGTCTTGCTGTGTAACTCTATACTCCTCTGCTGACCAGTACTTGAGGTAACCTTTGCCACTATTGTCGCATTTGGCAAGCTCACAAAACAGATGTCGTCACACTCTCCGTATCCAATCGTGCGCTCCGCTGCCTGCTCACTGTAGATGTCGTTAATTACAACCGCACCCCTATTGCAGCTCACCATTATAGGCTCCGAAACTGCTGAGTCATCCTCCGTAGCCACCGAAATATAGTACGACGCTGCATCTATATCCTTAAGCTGACAGTTTTCCGCCCACGATGGTGCCACAGAGACCATATTCTCAATATATGGTGCGATATCTACCTTTGCATATTGCACCCCCTTTATCACCTTTGTTCCAACGACTTTTTCAGTGATAGCGTCAACTATATCTATCGTAAAATCAGCCACTTCGTCTGACTCTACTTCAAAAATAACCCCTTCATTTATCGGGGTCAAATCCCTTGGTTGTGAATTGATGTAAATCATTTTTTAGTAAATTTTAGGTTGTTTGATTTGCCCGCAAGCAGATAGATCTATTGCAGCCGTTTGACGCTGCATGGAGTCAAAAGAATTGGAGTTTGGAAGAGATAGATAGCCAGAGTAGCTATTGTTGTTCATTGACGGTGCAAATATATAACCCCCAAAATAGTCTTGTCAAGAGGGCAAAGCTGTTTTTGCCCTCCTCCGCGCTGTCATAACGACACAAAAGACTACAATAAACCAAGTTATGAACGCAATTTTTTTGAAAAAAAGTGAAAAAAAATCCCCAAGGGCATACATCCTCCAAAAAAAGTATTAACTTTGCATTGTTAATTGTACATACTATTTGTACACTTTTGTTTCACTAGCGACTTCTAACTATGGACGGTGATGGGTATCAACGCAAAAATAGCTGCAATATCGTATCTCAATACGATACCGTTCCTCTATGGTATTCGGCACGAAGGTAGTCTTTGCGCCGACCTGCTACTTGCACCCCCATCTCAGAATGTCATCCACTTTATCGAGGGCAAAGTTGATTTAGCACTCATCCCTGCAGCCGTAGTCCCTACGCTCAAGGATGCGCAGGTTGTTACCGACTACTGCATCGGCGCCGTAGGTCCGGTGCGTACCGTTATGCTTGTAAGCAACACCCCTATTGAGCGAGTGGAGCGCATATGGCTCGATGGACACTCACGCACCTCGGTTCAATTGGCTGGCTACTTGGCTCAGCATCGCTGGAAAATCAACCCTCAGTGGCTCGCTATGGATGACTACACCATGCTTGACAATCCACAACCAGGCGACGCCTTCCTTATTATTGGTGACAAGTGCTTTGGCTACGAGGGTCGCTTTGCCTATAACTATGACCTTGCTTCGGAGTGGATTGCCCAGACAAACCTTCCATTTACCTTCGCCCTTTGGGTAGCTCGCAAGGGTCTGAGCTATCAGGTTCACGACGCTCTGGAGCGTTGCCTCACCTATGGCGTTGAGCACACCTACGAGGCAATTCTTGAGAGTGAGTATGCAGGGGCTGATTATGCCTACGATTATCTAACTCGCAATATAGACTATCTATTTGATTCACAGAAGCATAAGGCGCTTCAAAAGTTCTGGGACTTTGGGCTGAAAATCGAGCCTAAGGTCAATCCCGGCTGAAGGGGTTAAGCGGTAAAAACCGCCCAATCTGGACTATGAGATAATACTAATCAAAAAACAGAGAGGAGAACAGAACAATGATTACTATCTACCTTAAGCAATACAACAAGATTATCCGAAACGCCGACACCGAGTTGTTCGACGATTTGGGTTACGACGATATTCTGTGGATTGACATGATGCAACCCACAATCAAGGAGCAGAAGGCGGTCGAGAATTTTATGGAGATAAACCTCCAGACCCGTCAGCAGGTCGAGGAGATTGAGTCTACATCAAAGTACTCGGAGTCTGAGAATGCTATTATCTCAAATAGCAACTTCTTCGTTCCTGTTGGTGGTGACTCATTCAAGGTTGAGCCGGTATCTTTCACCTTGTCAAACGAGGGTGTGCTTGTTTCGGTACGACAAGCAGATATGCGCACCTTCCGCGAGGCTGAGAAGCGCCTACAGATGAACTACCGCAACTACTCTACCGGCTACCATATCCTCATCTCACTACTTGAGGTACGCATCGACTTTGATGCCGACCTTGTGGAGATGGTCGGTCGTCAGGTATCAACACTAAGTAAGGATATCAACCGCGAGGATAGCATCGACAAGGAGGTTATCCACCGCATCAATACCCTCCAGGAGCGCACCATGGTGCTGCGTGAGAATATCTTTGACCGCCAGCGTGTACTCTCAGGTATCCACCGCTCTGAGCGCTTCCCAAATGATATCTACCCTCGATTGCAGCTGATGATTAAGGACGTAAGCTCACTTATCAGCCATACAGACTTTACCTTCCAGCGTCTGGACTATATCCAGGATGCCGCTCTGGGACTGATTAACATTGAGCAGAACGAGGTTGTAAAGATCTTCTCTGTGGCAGCCGTTGTCTTCCTGCCCGCAACTCTTGTGGCAAGTATCTACGGTATGAACTTCAAGTTTATGCCGGAGCTTGATTGGGTATGGACTCTTGAGAGCGGATACTCAATTCCTGTGGGTTATATCTTCGCCCTTGGGCTTATGATTTTAGCTTCGGTAGTAACAATGGGATTTTTCAAATATAAAAAGTGGTTATAGTGACCACTTTTTTTAGAAAATATTTACTACCTTTGTAAAGATTGATTAAAACTAACTTAAAAAATAATAAAAAAATTAAAAACGACTATGGAATTACCTTTTGCAGAATCATGGCGCATCAAAATGGTGGAGCCAATTCGTAAGAGCACACGCGCAGAGCGTGAGCAGTGGATGAAGGATGCACACTACAACCTCTTCCAGCTTCGTGCCGACCAGGTATATATCGACTGCCTTACCGACTCAGGTACAGGCGCAATGTCTGACCGTCAGTGGGCAGCAATGATGATGGGTGACGAGAGCTATGCCGGCTCAACATCATTCTTCCACCTTAAGGAGACAATCACCCGCCTTACAGGCTTTGAGTACGTTATCCCTACACACCAGGGTCGTGCTGCTGAGAATGTCCTTTTCAGCCACCTTGTAAAGCAGGGCGATATCGTTCCAGGCAACTCACACTTCGACACTACAAAGGGACACATCGAGTCTCGTAAGGCTACAGCCCTTGACTGTACTATTGACGAGGCAAAGGATACCCAGCTTGAGATTCCTTTCAAGGGTAATGTAGACCCTGCAAAGCTTGAGGCTGCCCTTGAGCAGTACCACGAGCGTGTACCATTTATCATCGTTACAATTACAAACAACACCGCAGGTGGCCAGCCGGTTTCTATGGCAAACCTTCGCGCTGTTCGTGCTATTGCCGACAAGTATGGTAAGCGCGTAGTCCTTGACTCTGCTCGTTTTGCAGAGAATGCATACTTCATCAAGACTCGTGAGGAGGGTTATGCAGATAAGAGCATCAAGGAGATTGTTGCCGAGATTTACTCTCTTGCAGATGGAATGACAATGTCTGCAAAGAAGGACGGTATCGTAAATATGGGTGGTTTTATCGCTACTCGCCACGAGGATTGGTACGAGGGTGCAAAGCGCTTCTGTATCCCATTTGAGGGTTACCTCACTTACGGTGGTATGAATGGCCGTGACATGGAGGCTCTCGCTATCGGTCTTGACGAGAATACCGAGTTTGACAACCTCGATACCCGTATCCGCCAGGTGCAGTACCTTGCTGCTCGCCTTGACGAGTTCGGCATCCCTTACCAGCGCCCTGCAGGTGGCCACGCCATCTTCGTAGATGCAAGTAAGGTGCTTACTGCCGTTCCAAAGGAGGAGTTCCCTGCACAGACCCTCGCTATTGAGCTCTACCTTGAGGCTGGTGTTCGT
>JAEIGA010003068.1_pt1 | contig 26307 bp, 46 predicted proteins | sample 9270691 | NCBI WGS metagenome assembly JAEIGA01 (sample SAMN17057246, study PRJNA624740) | gut metagenome | biome: biome; isolation source: fecal sample | host: Bos grunniens | place: China: Xizang | collected 2019 | reverse complement strand
TTTGAACTTTTTCATGTTCAAAGATTGCAGTTTCAATCTTACCACTAACAATTACATTTTTAAACTGTGCTGTGCCATCTCCATGAATAACCCATTCATTATTTCTACTTTTTATAACACCATAAGAAGTATTGGAATTGATAGTCTCTTGACCAACTGTAATAGTACCAAGCACTGCCAAATTTCTTAGTTCACCTTTTTGAGCATATAATTCTCCAGTAAAACTACCACTTGTGGCTTTAATGTTACCTTCAATCCAAGCATTTTTTGCATATAGATTGCCATTATCAAAAATAGCTAAATTTTCATTTTTATCTATTATTTTATCTATATCAAACTAAGTAAATTGCTCTAATGGTAAATGAGTATTACTTTTAACAGAAAATACTTTAGTTAATATTTCAGAAGAACTGTAAATTCCATCTACCTTTATTTTATCAAGTTCTTTAAAACGACTATATGTATCTACTATTCCAAGTGTTACTCGGTCATCTCGTTTCTTAATAGTATCTTCCCAATTAACATTTGTTTCAGTAGAAGCAAAATGAATATTATAATTAAAGCTATAATATTTAATTACATTCTTTCCATTCTCTGTTTCATATTTTTTGTAATAATAATTTAAATAGCGTTTTGTGGTAGTCACTTCTATCTCATCTATTATTTCTGTTTTTTCTTCTAAAGTAAAACCTAATTCACTATTTAAACGCTCTTCTGAATCTGTTTTTGCTGCAATACTTTCATCAATTTGAATTTTTTCTCCATTACAAACCCAGCCATATGGCTCAATAGTATCAACTTCACTAAAATTAGAAATTCGAAGCTTTCTTTTTAAGTAAAGCTCACCAGTATCACCAGTTTCCATAACTACCTAGCCATCAGAATTTTTTAATTGGAAACCATAATAGTTATTATTATCTAACCTACCAATAACAACTCTATCAATCCAACGACTTTGATCAACAGAATATTCTGACATTTTAAAGTCTTGACCAGTTCCAATTGTTACTTTTCCAGTTCCATTCGCCGCATTAAGGAAGAAACCTTCCCAAGTAAGTCCAAATACTGCATTGGGATTTTCGGTAATATCCTTTAGTCTAAGTGGTTCAAAAGCATCGTTTAAACTCATAAATTCTGGCGCGCGGTCGTCCTTGGAATAGTTCTTAATTCCATAGATGCCATACTGATCCATTCTTACAAACGATGAATAATCAATCTTTTCGCCATTGGTTTTAAATGATGAAATACCAAGTCTATTCCACATAAAGTTTGGATTAGAATGTCCGCCAATTAATAATTTATCTGTATTAATTGTTCCAGCCAATAATAAATCGGCATTAATTCCATCACCAGTAATTGCTGTTGAATAATGATTACCACCATCACTACTTACTAAAATACCTGCGCTAACTAACTTAACAACATTAGCTCTATTAGTGGTACTTGTGATTGTTACACCAGTCTTATCTATTTTTACATCTTCATTAGTAGCGTTTGCCAGAATAAAATCTCCACTAGAAATGCTTTCCTAAAGCACTTCTGATTTTAGAGTTCCATCTTCATTCATTAGCTACGACATGCGCCCGTATGAGCCTTCATTAAACTGAAGAGTTTGCGAAGCTGCGGTAATAGTCTAGAAAATATCTTCAAACTGAGTAGTATAGTTTCTTACTTTTATCTAGTTCTAAGAAGGATCAGTAATGTTATAAGTTTTTTCTGTAACAACTACTAGTTCCCAATAAGGTTTAGTATGGTCCTCTTTTCTATAACCAAAGAATTCTGTATCTTCAATATAAGTTCTATCACCAAGTTCACTTTCAAGAACTATTCTATCTTCTTCATATTCATAGGCTGCCGCGATATCAACAACACCTATGTCATAAGTTACTTTTGGTTTTGAAGACAGTCTTGATACAGATAAGGCATCGAGATAGTACAAATTATCATCAATATAATTTTCATCAATCCAAGAGCCCTCTTGAATATAGCGTGAATATTTATGATAAAAGAGTTTGTTTAATTCATTCTTTTTATTCGCAATCTCTTCTAAGTAAGCCTCTATCTCAGCTAATTCAGATTCTATACGAATTTTTTCTGGTTCAAGTTCTTCCAATAATTTAATAGAAGCAGTATATTCTTTCTGATAAGTATCCATCTAATCAAGATAAGAACGCATTGTATCATTGTATTTGGGATACTCTGCAACGGTTGTTATGGTGGGAACTGCCACCTCATAAGTGTATCCCTCTTCACCATATGCATCAGAAATTATTTTTGAAGTACCTGGAGATGAGGTTTGTCTTTTCTAAACATATTCTTGTGATTTGTTGTACTTCCAAGGCACTGAAATTACTTGTCCATAAGTATCATAGTTTGCAGTTAATAATTGAGTAAGTTTAGTAATCTCTTCTAGTGCCGCATCCCTTAATTGAATTGTTGTTTCATAATTTGCGGTAACATTATCTAGACCAGTTGCAAGAGAAGATTGTTTAATAATAAGTTCATCTCTTTCTTTATTTAAACTTGCTAATCTTGGATAATAATTAAGGCGAGTATTAACATCAGTATATAAATCACCAACTAAATCAGAATTATCAAGTAATTTATTATGAATATAGTATGAGAAGTCATAAATAAAGTTTTCTTTTATCGGATTTTCTGTTGCGCGAGCGATTGAGCAAAATTTATCTTTACCAAATTCATTACTATTTGGTTTAACAATTACTCGAGTAGAGAATTGGCTTGAATCAATGGTTCTCTTAATATGTTTAAGATTTACTCCATATTTAAAACCATTCCATCTTTCCTCTCCAACATATCGTTTAAAATAAATCTGTTTATCAGGAACTCTCATATATTCAACATTAAAGGAGAGATTATTGACACGGTTTAACCGTAGAAGCAGTCTTTGTTCTTTATCAGTCCACTCCATCTCCCTGTCTGTAATTCGTTCATATGTGCTATACTCTTTAAATGATTCATCTGTGGTTCCAACTATTCTTATTTTTCCATATAGTTTATGATGAATTCTATCTGCGGCGTTCTTGGTACCTTCAATCTTCGCTGTTTCTCCAACAAAGATTTGTGGCTCAACATTCACATCCTCTGCTTTAAGAATTTCTGTGTAAATTGGTATATCACAGTATTTAATCTAACCCGTAGTCGGATCATGCTCAATATCCTTCTACATCCAACAATCAAAGGTACTACAACAATCTTGAAGCAATTTAAAGTAATTTGCTTCTTTTCCTTTTATACTTCGAATTTTCTAACAAGTTTCATCATAAGCTGGAATAAATTTGTCACTATAATCTTGTCCAACATATTCAAATATTGCACTGTCTGAATGATCGACCACATCGGGATCGTAGATATAATAATTAGTAAAGTGCAAATCTTCAGCATCGGGCGCCTAACCAGGAAATAGCGGTATGGTTATACTTTCGGCAGAAAGAACTTCTGTAATTATTAGAATTTCTTCTCCATCGTCATTAATATCCGTAAAAATTGTGATATCATTGTCTCTTACTTCAGAGGCACTATTTAAAATAGTTAGCGCTTCTGGGTTATCTTTTAAAATAGATATAAAATTGAGAATAGAATAATTTTCTCCATAGATATTGGCTAAAGCCGCATTTAGAATATTAACAATTCTGTTTTCTTCTTTCTATCTTTCTTCAAATTCTTTATCGCTCTCGCTCTCTTTTTTTGGAAGACAAGGAAAAACCATATCCCAAATGGTAATATCTTTTAGGCTCTTTGTATATGGAACATTTTTAAATAACTACATACCTAAAAAAGCATATCGACCAATTTCACTAGATTTTATCTATCCCTTTTTATCAGAAGTTTTGGTAGTTTCAAAAAGCATACCTAATCTTGAAAGCGGATCCTCAGTTAATGAAAATCCTTTTGTAACTGGCGCGATCCAGTATGCCCAACGCTCCTTCACCACTTCTGAAGTTAAGGTATTTTCTTTTACTACTAAATCTATATAATTACAATCTGCACCCAAATCAAATTCTAAGTATCTATTCGGCCTTTCCGGTAAAGTTATTGAAAACGATGTGCTGTCGTAATCATAATTATCTATAAAAGAAACCTTCAAATCGCTATAATCCAAATCAAAACTATAACCAACTTCTTCCAAATACTAGGTTAAGGTCATATAAATGTTATTATGATAAACATAAACTTCATCATTGTTACCTTTATAATCTGTTCTTATTCGTGTTAACTATGTTGTTGCATCAAAGATTCTATTATTATATGGAATCATAATATCATTATAAGGTATATAAAAATCAGGTAAATATTTATCATCTGAAACTTTATTTTCAGAAGAAAGAACTTTGTAAGCTGAGTAACACTAAACCCATCTTCCCAAATGGCCATCAAACAATTTGGTTTTTCCATCTCCAAATTTATATCTTCTTAAATAGTTTTCACCATTTGGAGCTTCAATCCAATAATTTTTCGACATATCATCGACTTTTTCCATTCGATATTTGTATCCTTCATAATCAGTTTCAACTCTTTGACGATAGGTTGTTTTTCTATCTTTTAAGAAAACTATTTCATCAGCTTTTTTATCTGTAGGAAGATTAATTGGATTATCGTTTTCATCTCTTTCTATTGAATGAACAAAATAAGCTTCTGATTTTTTATCTTCTATGTTGTTGTATGGTTTATAAGTTACTATACCATCAACTGTTTGTTGAATACAAATTTTTGGTTGATAATCATATCTTTGCTTTCCCCAATGACGCCAATAATATGATCTATATTTAATATATTGCTTGGCAGGCTGGGCATTGGTAGTTTTTGGAGAGGCCATTCTTGTTTTTGTTTGTGTAGATTCATCGCCTACTGACTCGCCCTAATCTACTTCTTCTTTTTCAACTATTTTAGCCTTTCCAGATTTTATTATATTAGCAAATTCACTAGCATTAACAACTTCATCTAATGTAGGAAGTGCGATTCCATTAATTATTTTATTATTTCTCTCTATTCCATATAGATTTATACTAATTCTATCTTCATCATATGGATTGTTCTACTTATCATCACCTGTTTTAGTACTGAATATATTGGAGTTGGCGAGACCTGCAGCATTTTTGTTTGCATCATCATCTGATATACCAAAAGCTTCTTTTAATTCTTCTAGTGCTGTACTTAACCAGTCTGACACTCCAGACCTTGCCTAAGTATTGCTTCCAATTCCAAATAATTTTTTAAAACCTTCACCAAGTTCATCAAAAAACTTTTCTACATTCTAGATAGCAGTATCAATTAATGAACCAAAATTTGTCCCATTAAGAGAAAACTTGATGCCAACTACCCCATCGTTATTTAAATCAAAGAGACGTCTTGTGTTTACATCTTCTGCTAATATATATTTACCTTTCGGCGCTTCAACATAAATATCATACTAATATCCTTTTGGATAGGTAATTTCATATTTGTAATCTTTTCCATCATAATGTCCCGTCTCTATTAAAGTGATATCTTCAGATAGATATCCATATTTATAACTTCCATCAGCATTTTTTTCTGCATTAGGGTCTTCATATTTTCTTATCATGTTATAGCGAGTTGGAACATCATGCCATGCGCCAAGATGACCATCAAAAAGTTTTAAAGGATGATAAACTTTATCACCAGGTACACCCGCCTTTTTGTCAATTTCGAGTGTTAGTGGATCTCGATATTCTTTACTATCCCAATCTCTGAAAGGTCTATACTACCAAGTAAATGGATCAAAAACATACGCGCCATCATCATCTTTTTCTGGAATAAAAGTAGCATTAAGAACATCTAAATATGGATCAAATAATCTTATTTGGTTAGTACTTCTATCAAAGACATATCCACCTGTTTTCTCTTGCTCTGTTTTTATGTGTTCTACTCCATCTACTATATACTTATTATCTATTGTAGCGAAATGAGTGGCATTTTCGGCATGTGTGTAATGAGTAATTTTTTCCCAATTAATTTTTGTTCCGTCTTCTTTTTGGTTAGCTGAATTTATCTTGTCTTTTAATTCTGTTTCAAGTTCCATAAGCTAATCCTTTAAATCATCTGGAACTTCATTTTCATCTACCTCTATATTTGTGATGTATTCATCTCCATATTCATCTTTTACAGTAGATGTCTAGATGTATTGCTATAAATTTGAAGCAATGTTATTATAAAAATAATTAGTAACCTCTTCATATCTTTCTTTTTCTTTTGAAATTGGTCTGTAAGCTTCTAAAAGTCCCTATGCATTATTACTTGTATTATTGTCAGTATAGTTTAATTCATAGGTGTCAGTATTGTAAGTGTAAGTACCAATATCTTCTTCTGCAGACCAGAGTGGATAAAATTTACCTAATAAATAAGCGCTATATAAAGAACCACCAAAATCTTCTACTTCAACATTGACAGTAATATCTGCATAATCTTTAATCCATTCTTGTCTTGCCTTAATTAATAAATTAGCAAATTCTGAAGATTGCAACTAAGTTTCTGTTCTTGTTGCTAACCATTCTTGTTCCTTTTTATAACAAAATTCTGCTAAATTATCCTTTGAACCTTCATAAACACCAGTAAAATTTCCATCGTCATCATAGATTCTTTCGCTACCACAAAAACGAATTATAAAGTTTTCTCTCAACGTACGAGCATTAGCTTTTAGTTCTTCTTCCCATGCCTTATTTTCATCAACTATATCTTCTTCGTATTCAAATGGGGGTTTGAATTTACCATCAGCTTCTGCCTATTGTTTAACAGCCTCATTCGCAGCAACTTTTGCTTTCTTTTGCCAATTTGCTTCATGAATTTGATAATATTCTCCACCACTCTAATTAAAGGCTGAAGGCATATAATATTTTTTGGCATATTCTACAGAATCAAAAATCGTATTAGTGTTTTCATAACAAGCCTTATATATGGTGGTCAGTAGAGTGACCAAGTCATTTCGTCCTGAATAATTAAAACTAGCACTATTAGGATTATCTAATGAAGCGACTAACCACTTGTCTATAATACCATAATAGAACTCACTAAATAAAAACTCATTAAATGAATCTGTCATTGGCACTAAGCTATTTGTATCTTCATCATACTCTGGATACATTCCTTTATCATATCCCATAATATCATAAGCTGCACGTTTTGACCAGAACTAATTTTCTTGTTTTTCTTGAGAATGAACCATTGTTTTTGCAACCATTTCAGGATATAATCCCTAAAAATAAGTATGTATAACACCCTCATCATCTGGTACTTGAATAGTTTCCTTATCAATAAGAGCATAATAAATTTTTCTAGAAATACCGCCTTTTGTAGTGTTAGTTCCATTTTTAATATCAGTTAAAGCTTTGTCTAACTCAGCTAAAAAATATCCACCATCACAACATTCTTCTGCTGAATCTTCTCCAGTACCTCTTAAAACATTTAAGAAAATCTGATAATAGCCTATGTATCTACCAATAAGTCCATGTGCATATTCTTTTCTGCGGCCGCCTGGCTACCAATTCTTTTTTGTTCTATCATTAGAAAAACCAGAAGTTCTCAAATAACGCTTTTTATATTCTTCTTTAAGATCATTATATACCGCATCATATTTCTCTGAATATATACCTTGATATGTTGGATCCTATTTATAATAATTCATAGCTCCAGTCTTTAATTCTTTTTTAAATTGGTCAATGACTTTGTTTGCGGCATTATAAGCTAACTCATAATTCTCTTTTACATTTATAAATTCATAATAAGCATCTGGTGTATCAACACCATAGGTAATACTATCAAGCTCTCCATTGCTCTTTTTTAATTCTAAAGGAGTTTCTCCTTCTTTGAATTTACCTAATGAAACAGCAAAGATATATTCTTCACCTGGCGATAACTATTTAATCTTATCTCTATTCGCTGCCACGCCAGTATTTATTGCAACACGAGGGCTTTCAGAATATCGAATTGAGCTAAGATATTCATTAACCATAATATCAAGCTCATTGTCTGTTTTTTCAGCATATCCAGGAGTTCCTTCTCTTTGATATTTTTTATATAAATCAAAGACAGTTTCTTCGTATGTTTTAGCTTCTTCAGAATCTACCAAAATAAAGACCGGTTCTTTTGTTTTTTCTCCAGTTGCAAAATTTTCGTTGATTCGTTCAATATAATAATATTTTCCTTGAGTGTCCTTATATTTTCGACCATTATCTTTTGCCTTTAAGTTTAATTCAAGAACAGTCTCTTCAAATAAAACTCCAGAACTTGGATTAGCTTCATTTATTGTAGTTCTTTCAAAAATTTGACCCACATATCCAGCTTCTCGTTTCTTATTTCTCTTTTCTGGAACTCCGTCAAATACCCAGCCAGTATCTGTTGTTGTGAAATTATCTGAATTAGCAAGAAGATTTTCTGCTATATTTGTTCTCAAAATATCTTCTTTAGAGTAACCGTAATACTCTATTTGCGTATTCGGTTCACCATTTTCATCTAATTTATAGTATTTTGAGATGAATCTATCCATATCTGGATCATATCCAGTTTTCTAACTTCTGACTACTTTTTCTGCGCGGGCGCGCTCATAAATAAATAAACCGTTGGTATCAATTATATTTATTAAATTATCTTTCATGGCAGAGTCAGAATATTGAACCTTATTATTTTCTTTGGATTCTCCATAACTAATAATTCGATAATTACAACCATTAGTTATAACATCTTCGTTTGTATCCAATAAATAATAGTCATCGTCGGAGGGGTCTTTATAAATATATTGATCTTGTTCGACTTTTTCAAAAACAGCTAAAATCTAAGGTTCTTTTTTTCTATCAATTAGCTCCGAATAAAATAATAGAATAGGTTTTCCAGCTTCAATTGTGAACGTTTCTGGATAGTTCTTAATACTAACCATTGTATCTGGTATATATTCATTTACTCTTTCGATATTAATATCATATTTTAATAGACCCATATATAGAGGTTCTGTTTTTGTTTCAACGATAATATCAGTCTTATCTTCATTAATCTACCAATCTGTTTCTTTTAAAATGGTTTTTCCTAACTCTATAACACTACCTTGATTATTTTCAAGTTCGGCATCGAGTTCAACTTTGAAACCATTTTTGCTTAGTTCGTTAATGTAAAAATCTTTACAAGTATAAGTGAACATATAGTTGGTTGAATCTTCTTGACAACTTTTTACAACTAAATCATACCATTTATTGCGGAACTTAAGCTTGATTTTTGCCTCATTGGTGAGCATAGACACAAATGGATTCATTGAAAACTCACCGGTTTCTGGATCGAAAATTTTATAATAGAGACTAAAGGTAAGTTCTACGCTTCCATTTACGTTTTCTTTAAAGATTGGGTTCACTGCACTATATACGGAGTCCATATCGTTGGAGCTAATAATAACCCCCTACACCTCTTCGTAGTGTTCCATTATAGTGTATTTTTTATAGGTTTCTGCAATCTGAGTCATTCTTTCCTAAAATTCTTCTTCGGTAAGAGCAACTCCGTCTCTACCAACATATTCTCCATCATCATTGATTACATATTTGTTCTTTTCGGTTTTTAGAAAATAATCATATTGATCAATGGTTAATCGAACTTCTTTTTTAACATATTTTCCCTCTTCGTTTAGATAGTATAATTCTTTTTCTTCAGGCTCAAAGGTGTTATACTATTCTTCTGTTAAATTTGTTATTTCTTCTCCTTTAACATACCAATCTTGAACAGGTATTAGTTCTTCTTCCCATACAGAAATTATGTATGGTTCTTTAACACTACTCATTTTATCACCTCTTAATAATATTGATGAGTATATTCTATTGATGATATATCTATTGTAGAAGCAGGAGTTGTCCCTTGTGCAGGTTTTGAATCTTGCTTATCTATTATTTCAATAAAATAAATATCTTCACTTGACACTGGAATTTCAAAATAGTCGCCACTTTTATGATATTTATTATAAATATAACCAGTTAGCTCTTTTATATCTCCACTATCCGCTGCTCCTTTTATCATTTTCAATTTTGAATCTACTATAAAATACAATATACCATCATCTTTCCTATCTTGTTTACATTTCTCTACTATATCTTTTGAAATAATCATTTTTCCAATTTCATAAAAGTCTGAACTTTTTGAATCATCGGTCCCATTATAACAAGAATATAAATTAAGCTCAATATCTTTTGTCTATTCGTGCTCTCGTGAAGGAATTTGACAAATGATTTTAGGTTTTATTGGAATATCTCCAGCATTATACAAAAGTATTCCTCTTCTTGCAGAACCATCTATTATAATTTCTTTTGTGTATGAACCAAATTGTGCAGATATTTGATCATTAGGATAAGGTAACTCTATCGCTTTATTTTTTAAACCACTGCCGGCCTTCCATTCATTGACATTTTCATATTCAGATTTTAAAATTAGATTACCATTATCATCTGGCTCTTCTTCAAACACTTCATCCAAATAATTAATTTTTGAAGTGGCGCAAGAACTAAAACAGCTAAATTCAATAGTGCCCTCTCCCTTGTAAATACGCTCTTTTTCTCCATTTCGAAATTCATCAAAACAAACCCATTTAAAACTCTATATATTTGCTGATTTAACTAGCCACTATTTATATGGACTTTCATCAAACCATAATAACTATGGAGTTTTATTGGAAAGGATTCGACGTAATTTTGAGAAACTTTCTTCATTCATATTATCAAAAGCAACGGGAACTTTAATAGGTTTTGTTCCATACTGGCTACCAAAATAAATTTCTCCATCTCTTCCTGCAACTTGAGCTTTTTTATCCTATAAAGGAGGAAGCAGGTCCTCATTGTACCTGCTTCCATCACTTACTCTAACTAGTCCAAGTTTGGAAGAGTGAATGCCCCCAAAGGTAAAGCCAATAAAGTCGCCTTTAATACTTCTTGTATTATCGTTCATTCACTTTCCTCCTTTTATATCTCTTTAAAAAGTCATTGACTTTTCGTATATGCATTTATGTTTCCTTGAAACAATCCCTTAATTGATGAAACTACTTTATCAGTTACTTCATCAATACCAATACTTTCACCGAATTTCTCTATGTCTAAAGTAATGTTGAAAATTTGGCTTAATGCTCTATTCTTTTCAGACCCACTATTAGAATTTGCTCTCTCAGTAGTTTGTCTGCCAGTTTGTGCAGCTTTTTGATTAAGACCAAAGAAATTATTAAAACCATCCTTAATACCATTAACAACGGCAACCTCTGTTTTATGGATCGCATTCATTGTATCGGCCTCAACGTAAGATTTATTAAAACTTTCTGCTTTAAAATTTTCCCAAGGTTCATAATTGAATAATTTACCAAAGAAATTTTTAAAACCTTGCTCTGCACTACGACCCATATTTGCAAGACCAAAATTACTAGTTCCGAAATATTCTCTAATACCAATTTCTAATCTAGAAAGAACTCCTCTTAATCCACCTGGAATTTCTGCCATTTGACGAGTATAATCGGGATCGTTTGCGCCCGGATCTAGAAGAGCCCAGTAATCTGCCCAATTACCATCTGCACCATTTCTTGTCATAAATGCTTTATAATAAAGACCAAGAAGTTTTGTCTCTTCATTATCAAGAACTGATTGCCAAGTTGACATACCCATTCTATCTGAATGAGTTCCAAGCAACTGCGCAAGCTGACTATTTTCACGAATATTACCATCAACATCAAAATTATCTGCGTTGATAACAACTTTTCCATTTTCGTCAATAGAATAAAGCATATCGTAAATAGTTTCCCAATAAAGACCATACTTTTCAGCGTAATCAAGTTGGCCTTGTAGTAAATCAATTTGTTGCTAACGCTGCTCGGCCGCGAGTTCATTCTACTTTTCAAGTTCGGATATCTTTTGATCGATAAGTGTATCTGTATAATCTTCGTGCTACTCATCAAGTTCTTTTTCAAGTCTCTTAATTTCCACAGTGTTAGCACCAGAAGTATCTTGACGAAGATATGCAAGTCTGCGTTCTTTTTCTCCAAGCTCTTCTTCTTTCTTTTCATTTTCACGATCTTGACGAATTTTGGAAAGATTATCTTGAAGAGTTGACATAAGTTTTTGATTCGCCGTTGTAACTGCATCATTTAGACGAGATAGTTCATCAATTGCTTCTTGCTCTTTTTGAATAAGAGCCTGAAGTACTTTATCTTCAAACTAAGTTGCCTCATCAGCACCAACTTTTACAAGTTCAAGACGTTCATCCTCAATATCAAGTAATGCCTATTCGGCCGCGAGACGATCTTCGTAAGACTATTGAACACGCTAATCATAATCTTCATAAAGCTGATTAAGCTATGAGAAAAATGTACCAGTACCTAATGGAGCGAAAGCTTCACCAAGACCTATGATAATATCCCATAACATTTTAACTTCACGATTTTCATATAGTGTATCTGATAATGGATCCCAACCACTGATAAGCATAAATGGATTCCAACGAGAACGATCTAATTCTTGTTGACGAGTTTCAAGACGCTCTGTTTGTTCTTCGAGCTATTGTTGAAGCGAAGCCCACTGGTCTTCCCAGTTTTTAGCTATATCATCTGCAGAAGCGATTCTTCCTTTTTGAATTTGAGTTGAATAGCGTTGTAGTTTTTCATATTCCTGGAGATGTTTTTCAATAAGTTTTAGATAGTTATAGAGATAATCTTCACGATTTGTCCAAGCGTCTATAAGTACTTGAGTTGCTTGAGATATATATTGAATAACTTGCTCAATAACTTGTTTTATCTTTTCAATACCTTGTTTAATTCTATCATAAATTTGTTGACCAAGTGAAATACCTTGAGTAAACAATTCTACTCCGCCACCTATCATTTCCCAGTTCATAAAACCGCTGCCAACTTCAAATAACTCTCCCATTGCACCAGTTGCTGAACCAAGAAGTTGAGCACCATTAAAACTACTAGTATCTCCCGCATCGCCGCCACCTAAAACTAAACTAAAGAGATCCGCTACGCCTCCTAGCTAGTTATCTTGTAAGAATGAAGTTAATGGTTTTAGCTATTCACTAGTCATACCCATTCTTTTAAAGGTAGCTTTTTCTGCACCCTATGCAATTTTTGCTAGGGTATCTTCAAAACCAGCAAGAGAACCTTCAGTCAATCCTAATGTGGCTTCAAGTGCTCTAAGAGCTTCTTTAGTATCATAAATTTCATCTTCTCCTTTATCAAAAGCCTTAGACACATCTTTTAATGATTTACCAAGTAATTCTGCAGCATCTTGAATTATACCGCCATCCATCGCGCGAGCAAGCTAATTTAATTCGTTTCCAAATTCGTCCCTAAAAGTTTTTACATCTTCTAATAATTTAGCTCTTTCTTCCTCTGTTAGATTTTCATTAAACTTTTTTTCGTTAATTTTATAAACATTATCTGTACTATCCCAATATGCAGCAACCTTTGCATATAGTGGATCATCACTTAATGCCTGCTCTGCTGGACCAACATATTCAGATTCTGTTTCTCTTAATTCTCTTTGATCATTGAGAAGATTATAATTTGAGCGAGTTTGCATAATTTCCTACGCTTCGTATCCCATGTTTGCGGCAGTGAAGCCCATACCAAGAGCAGTTTGCATTTCTTGTGGAAGCGGAAGTTTGCCCACTATTCCTTGAAGATTAGATAAATCTTCTCTGTCTTCTGCAAGATTTTCCTAATCTCCAGCAAGATTCCAAAGTGCCGCGGACGCAGCATCATATTCATCTCTTTTTGTTGCTGCGGTTTTTCCGCCCTCAGCGACCGATGAATCGGTAAACATAGGATCTTTTAAAGTTGCGTCTATATCGCAAGTTTCACCATATATACCTCTAAGAAGTTCTATAAAAGCATCAACTTCATCTTTTGCTACACCAGTAAGACCGTAATAACCTTTTTCTTTACTTCCACTAATACTAACATTACCATTTTCATCTGTTTTTACATCAACATATTTTAGAAGATTCGCATAATCAGAGGTTTCGGCGTTAGTCTAATACGCAAACTCTTTTAAAAGGGCAGTCTTCTTATTTTCTAATGCAGTCTTTTTTTTCGCCTCGTACTGAGAATGACTTAAAGTACCATTTTGATACTGTCGTTCTATATCTTCAAGCTCATAATCATACTATTGAGAATCATATATCCACGCTTCTTTTCTAGCAGTAAGGTCTTCATTTTCTTCATTATTTCCTTTTATTTGAGAAGTGTTGGCTGCATGAGTTTTTACGTTGTCTTCTGCCTCATCTTTTACTGATTGTTCCTATTTATCAAAAATATATTCATCATATAAAAGAGTGCCTGTTGTTGGATCTGTATAATAAAGACTTCCATAGCCACTATTTTGATACTCCTTCTTTATTTTTGCAATTGTGGCAGAGTCTTTATTCTTTATGGCTTTCTCTAATTCACCATTCTTTTCATCCATCCAGCCTTGTATAGCTTCCTATTCTTTTTTTGAAAGCTTGCTCTAATCAAATAGCTCGTTCCATTCAAATCGTCTGGTTTGTGTATTAAAGAATACTGGACCCACATCATCCTAAATACTTTTCATGATGTCGTTGTTTTCGCCTTTCAAAGACCTGTTTTCGGCTTTATTGGCCTGCTTCATTTGTGTCTAATATTCTGCAGGATCCATATCTCCATTTGCGAGATCTTCATTTAAAGCTTGCTAAAGAGCATCTGTATTGGTAGTGCTGTATTTTAAATACTTTGCGGTTTCTCTAGCAGCATCTTCCATATCATTTATTTCATCATTAACTTTCTGTAAAGCCTCAACTTCCTAAAGAACCTTCTACTATTCTTCTTCTGATAATTTAACAAGTTCTTTTTCATTTAAAACGAGAGTGTCAAGTTCTGAATCATAATCAAAATAAGCATCATATTTTCCCTTAAGTCCTTCGTCAAGTTGACTCTATAAATTATTTTTATATTCCTTCTAAGCTTCTTTATGTTCCTTGCTATAATCCATGCCGCCTTTTTTGCCTTGCTTGTATTGTCTATCAAGGGCATTCATTTTAGCCTAAATATTAAAGTTGCTTTCAAAATTTTCATTTGGTTTTAGTTTTTCTAGTTCTTCTTTCGTTTTATCAGCTGTATCATATAATCCGCTTAAACGATCTCCTTCTTCATCAATTTTCTTTTGAATTTCTGCGTCTGCGCCATTATATGTAGTTTCATTTAATTTAAATTCACCAGTATCTTTATCATATGTAAAATATTTTTTATATTCACTACCGTTATAAGCATTTTCAAAGGCGGAAATTTCTTTTGAATATTGTCTTGTCAAAATATCTTTTTTCTATGTTTCATACTCTTCTCCAGCAATCTCACCTTTTGCATACTTTTCTTCTAATTCTTCAAGTTCTCTTTTTTCATTAAAGGTATTAGTTGTTTTCCCATCGTCTGTTGTTGAACCTTTTTTATTATAACTAGCTACTTCTGTCGCAATATCTTTCTTTTCTTTATCAATAGAAGAAAGTTTTTTAAAAGTGGCTTCCATATCATCTTGTTTATCTGGATCAAGCTTATTAAATTTAGTCATATTATACTAAAGATTTCCATCCTTATCTTCATATATAACCCCATTTGTATCCGCTAATTTATTTTTATATTCAGCATCAAGAAGAGTTTGTCTATTAGTTAAAAGAGGTTCTCTAGCATCTCTCCATTCTTGGTAAGATAGTTCCCCACTTTCTTTTTTCTTATCGAGATTATCAAGTTTTTCTTGATTATTTTGAAGACCTGCTTCTACAGCATTTTCTTGTTTCTTTTTGTCATTTTCTTGTTTCTTTTTGTCATTTTCATCATTTTGTTTCTAAAAAGAAGTTATCTAATCTTCAATATCATTCTAATGCTAATTAAATTGGACTGCTTGATCATATAATTTTCTAACGGTTTCTTTATCTTTATCGCCAAGTTTGTTGAATTTTTCTGTATTATATTGAATAGTATCTGTAGCTTTATCATAATAAATAGCACCCTTAGACTAATCTATTGCCTTTTGCTTTTCTTTACCATATAAAGTATGCTATTGATTTAAAAGAGGAGTTACTTTTGTTTGGAAATCACTTTCACTCAGTGTACCATTTTTCTTTTTCCTTTCAAGGGATTTTATTTGTTCTTCAAGATTTGCAATAGTTTCTGTATTTGATTTATTATTTGTTGTAGTGGTTGCCCTCTTTTTGGTAGTTGTTGAATTTGTATTATTGGTAGTTGTGGTTCTATTATTATTAGTGGTGGTAGTGGTAGACTATTTATTATTATTTTTTATTTTTGAATTGGGATATGGATCTGATTTTGGAAGAGGAAGTTTATTTTTCTTTGCATTGTGTTCAATTACCTTTTGAACATTACCAGCGTATCTATCATCTACAACGACGGGTAAAACGGGTGTATTTTTTTTATTTTCCTTTTCTTTTTCCTTTTTTGCTTTAGTTATTTTTGCACCAGCAATCACTGTTTTTACTGCTAATACCATCATATCAAGAGATGTAGGTACTTTTGATTTTGTGCCACTAGCATATCCATGAAAAGTCTTTTTTGGACCACCTTTTAAAATTTTCTTTGTTTCATCATGCGGATATACAATATCACCTTTTTTTAGAGAAGCTATTTCAGGACCATTTGTACCAACTAAATAGGCCATACCATCTTTACTTTGGACAAGTTCAACTCCTTTTTCACCAGTTAAAGCTTCTTCATCTTTTGGAAGACCATCAGAACCTTTTGCTCTTGGAACATAAGATTTTATGGGATTGACATTAAAAGTTGGTGAGATAACTCTAGTTGTGGTTGTTGTTTTTGTATCACCATTAGAATCCGTTGTCTTATTATTAACATCTACTGAAGGTTTTTTTCCTCCGGTCATTAGTCCATAAAGCCATGTACCTATTGCGTCAAGAAAAGTGGTTACTTTTCCTGCTATCTCTACAACAAAATCCCAATTAAGCAAAGCTTTTCCAACTGCTTCTGCAACAGGAGAAAAATCAACTTGGGCTAATTTATCAACAAGAGTCGTTAAAGTAGAAATTTTTATTGAACTAAGCATACTATTGGCCCAATCATTAGCAGCTTGCGCTGTTGTTTCTGGTATAACCTCGCCATTTACTGCGATACCAACCTTTCCATTGTTTTCTTCAATAAAATTATCAATTGTTTCATTAGCCTATTCTTCAGTCATTCCTAAATCCATTAAAACTTCTTTTGTCTCTACATAGTCAACAACTGAATCAAAACCAGATTCTGCTGGAGCAGTATCCAAAACCATAACTGAACTTATTTCCTTATCACCAAGTTCTTGATTGAGTCTAGTCTATAAGGCCTCTCCAGTAAGTGGATTATTATTATCATCAACAAAATTTCCGACAATTGTAATTCCGTAATCTTCTTCAAGCCAGGCCTTTAAAGTATCTTCATCCATATCATAAGCTACAGCAATAGTTTTTACCTCATCTTCACTTACAACACCACCTTCAGTGATACCTAACTATTCTTGTCTTGTTTTTACCAATGTTTCTACTGCGGCACCAGCATCATTTTCTTTTAATGTATTAGCTAATTCAAGTGAATGAGAGGTTAATACGGCTAAATAATCTCTTGCAGCATCTTCGGTAATATGCATTGAATTTTGAAGCTGTTCTAAAGCTTGTTCAGTGGTCAATCCTTTTGCAATTTTAATGCTCGAAAGATTTCCAGTTTTAAAGGTTGTACTAATTGTTTCAGTTTCCGTAGAATCTCCTATCAAAGCGTCTGCTGCTGAAGCCTCTGTCCAGAAATTTCTACCTTCATTTTTAGACCATCTAGTTAACTTATTATAATTTTTAATAATCTCGTCTACACTATCAGCAGAACCCTCTCCAAAAAAGTGTTCTAAATAACTATGTAGCTGTGCATTACCATATTCGCCACTATCAATCATTCCCTTCATTGTCTCAAGAGATTGCCCAATAAAATCAATACCAGACATGGTATCTACTGCAGGCTTAAAATTCTCTATAGATGCCATCATATCAGTGTACATGGTTGCAAGCGTTTCTGTCTCGCCTAAAGCCTTTAAGGTAGCAGTAGTTATACCCTGCATTGCGTCAAGCCCTTGAGTTTCTACAATTGTGAAAGCTTTAGCAAGGCTTTCTGCCATATTCTCATCTTGCTCTAGCATTAGACTAAGTTCTTCACTAGCTCCTGATAATTCTATGATATTATCTGCGGTTAATTTTCCATTTTCTTCTATAATTCCAGCAATACTTTCCTGTAAACTGTCATAGATTCCAGAATTCATTAAAAAGTCAAACTAAGAACCAACATCATATTGAGTTTTTGAAACGTCCTATAAATCTTCTATTAATCTTTGTATTGGACTACCATCGTCAACGTTTTCGAGAGCTGTCTGGAAAGCATGAGCGCCTTTAATTGGATTAGAGAAATCAACATCGCCAAGATAAGAAGCAACTTCCTCAACTTGACTACTATCCATTCCGCTGAGAGCTTCAAAGAAAATTTTTCCTGCTACGCCACTGCTCTAAAAAGCTGTTCTGAGATTTGTGCCAATAGTAGACACTGTTTGTAATGTTGCTGCATCTAATTCTTCAACCATCTTTGTTAAAGAATTAAATTCTGCTGTATCAATATTATAAGAAATATCATCAACATAATTTCCCATAACAGCTTGTCTTAATACATTATCTCTTCCATAACCACTTAAAAGAGCTTCCTCAAAAAAGTCTCTTTGCATGTATTTTTGATTTACAGCTGTTTCAGTAGCTTTCTCTTGTAGAATGTTCGCAAGATAGTCTTGATAGTTACCATCATATTTCTTAAGACCTTTTTCAATTTCTTTTTCTGTGTAGCCGGTTAAAGAATTAATTAATTTAATTTTATCTTCATCTGAGCTCTCTCCTTTTAAGAGTTCTTTTGCCACTTCATCAACTTTTTCCTTCTAAAGCATTTGCTCGACTAGATCATAACTTGTACCAGCATCCCCAGATAAGATTTTTGCAAAGTCATTTTTAGTAATATTTTCATTCAAACCTTCAACAAATGTTCCACCTTTTTCTAAATAAACAGCAGCTTGTTTAGCCGCATCTTCAGACTTCTCCATTGCCTTGAAAAGAGATAATTCGTTAGCAATCGCTTTTTTATCACTAATATCAACTTCATTTCCCTATGCATCATATACTGTTCCATTTAAGTAAGTATATCCTTTATAGTTTTCTGCCCAGTCTTTTATCTCATTTTTATTGGCACCATATACGGCATATTGAGCGTCTTTCCAAAATCCTTGGCCTTCTTCAATATATTTATCTAGATTGGCAGCACTCACTGTGGCCAAAGCATCAATTTGTTCTGAAGAATACTTTTTAAAATCTTCATTACCAGACATAGAAGTCTTAAATACGCTCTTATACTTAGCGTTTTTCTACTATTCTGCTACTCTTTCCTCATGACTTAGCTAAGACTTTTCTTTTTCGTAATCTTCATCGTGTCCAAATTCTTCCACTACTTCATTAACAAGTTTTCCAACCGCTATTCCAGCTACAACTCCAATAGCAGTACCTATAACAGGAGCTACGACAGTACCAATTTTTGCACCGATTACCGCACCAATTTTTGCGCTTACCCATTTTTTGGCAATCTCTCCTCCAATTTTTGCGCCTATATTGTATCCTGCTTTTCCCAAAAAAGCACTTGCGGCCGTACCAGTTAATCTACCAAGTGTTTCATCTACTTTTCCGGCACCTTTATCTTCTGCTGCTTCTAATCGCTATATCTTTTCCACTTCAAACTATTGTCGTTGTACTGTTGCATCTGCTATCTAACTTGCGGACAGTTGTCTTTCCACAGCTTCTGTCTATCTTTTTTCAAGATAGTCCCATCCACTCGAAGTAATAACCTAGTTACCCTAAGAATCTATACGTACTGCTCCACTAACATCATTTAGATTATATTTATTAATTAACCTGTTTTCTTCTGCCTAGACTTCAAGAAGTTTTAAACGCCATTCATCAGTACCAGCTACTAATTCCTTTAAATCATTTTTTAAAGTTTCTAATCCATTTCTATCATCAGCTATAGTAGCTACTGCTTCCTTCGCATCCTCTAAACCTTTTGCAAGTCCTTCAGATAATTCCTAAGCCTCTTTTAATTTCCTTGTCTCAACCTACTCATCAGAAAAATACCACGCTGCACCAATAATTGCCAACTCTGCGGCAAGCGCGGCAATCAAGGGGAAGATAGCTTTAATAGTTCCTCCAATGTTTTTTATGAGTTTTATATAGTCCCACCATTTTAACGTAACTTTTTCTGTGTTTTTAGCAGCATTGTCAGCATCTTGCTTTGAACCTATTAAAGTCTCAATTAAAGAGCCAGTTTTTGAATTTTTAAAAATTTTACCAAAAATAGCTTGACCGCCTTTAAAGGCCGCAATTGCAGTTGCCAATTTTGCAAGTCCACTATTTCCAGTCAATTTATTAACAACATTTAATATTTGCGTTAAAACATCAACAAATCCTTTTACAATCTTGCTATCGGCAATTCCCATAAGAAATTCGTCCCAAGCATTCTTTAATTTGTTTAATTTAGATTCAAGTGTTTCTTGTGTTTTAGCAAATTGAGCTGCAGAGGCACCTGAACTATTATATGCTGCATCAATAAGTTCTATAGTTCTATCATAATCTTGCATCATAGCAAGGAAACGAGATTGTTGACGAGAGCCTGCAGCCATAGTAGCAATATACCTCTGCGTCATAATGTCAAGATTATCCCATTTACTAGCTAATTCAAGGAACACATCATCAGTATCACGGAATTCGCCGTTTACATCTCTTAAAGCAACACCAGCACTTCTTAAAGCTTCTTCAACCTTATTAACATTGATTTCCTCGCCTTCAAAATTAATAACATCGCTAGATGCTTTTTTCATTTCAGTGAAACGAGCAATAATTGTTTTCATTGCCGTACCGGCTGTTTCAGCAGGTTCACGAGTTGTTTCAATAATTTGTGATAAGAAAGCCGCTGTAGTCTCAAATTCCATATTCGCTGATTTTGCAATCGAAGCTGTTTTTGTCATAGCCGTTGCAATTTCTTCGGTATCAGCAGCAGTAATCGCAGCAAGTTCTGAATATACATCGTTAACTCTTTGAGCACTTGTTTCATTTAATTCCATGTTAAATCCACGAAGTGCCGCGGTCATTAAGTTGGTTGCTTCGGCATAATCCAAACCTGCAATACGAGCCATTTTCATTGTTTCAGTACCAACTTCAAATACTTCGTTTGTATCAAGACCTTGCTGATAGAATAAAGTCATTGTTTCGTATGCGCCAAGAGTTGTTGTTCCAAGCTCATTTGCTGCTTTTGTATACTTTGGCAAAGCATCCCACATATCACCAACAGAGAAGTCTGTAACAACTGCGGTTTCTGCCATAGCTTTATCAAGTTCTTTTATTGTTTCAAAAGTTTTTTGAAGACCTTGGCGGGCAAGTTGTATCGCATTATCTAATTTAAAAAATTCTGTAATTCGACTTTTAATTCCATCAAGCTATCCCAGGGCCTCGTTTTGTCTTTTTACATCTTCAGTACTCTCTTTTACTTTGTCTCCGGCTTCTTTATTGGCCTATCCTAAATTCTTTATCTCAATACCTGCTTCTTCAAGACCTTTCTTAAGTCCTTCAACACCTTCATTTGTAAAACGTTTAAAAAGGTTGTTTAAATCATCAATATTACCAATTTCACTTAAATCAACATCTGCTAGCTCTTCTAATTTCTTTTTTGCCTCACCTAAAGCTTTAGAAAACTCGTCAGCAGATACTTCATCTAAATTCTTCCTTAATTTTTTCGCAGCTTCTTGAGCATCCTCAAGTGCTTTTTCTGCTGCCTAAATATCATTATCCAAGTCTCCAACGACAACCATATTCTTGAGTTCTCGATTTAACTCATCTACTTCTCTTGCAGCACTTTTAAAACTTTTTTCGGCCGCGTCAACTTCTTGTTTGAGTTTTCTAAAGGCGGAAGATTTACCTTCATTATGATTAGCAAACATTTCTGCTTTAGTGGCCTTGAATTCTTCCATTTTTCTGTTTGCTTCTTCTAATTCTTTCTGGTATACATCTAACGCAGCTTTTGCCTTTTTTAAATCATCCGCTTTAGTAACTTTTACATCTGCTGTAACAACCTATTTTTTAGAAATACCATTCTAAACATCCTAGAGTTCTTTTAAGGCTTGCGCCGCCTTCTTAACTGCTTTTTCTTGATCTTCATACTCTTTGGTTGCTTTACCGATTACACCTTTGGACTTTGTACTATTGTCCATCATAGTATTAAAAGTTTTTAATGCGTCAGAAGCTTTTTTTATCTTTTCTGCCACATCAGGGGGAAATAAATCGTCTAAGTCACTATCAGACATCTTACCAATATTTCCCATCTCTTTTTCAAGTTTTCTGAATAGTTGTGATAATTTTTCAGTTGACTTTTCAGCCTTTGAAAAATCCCCAATCTTACTCATAGACCTTCCAGATTCATCAGCTAATTTTTGATATTCTACATTAATATCTGAAAGAATATTTCTTAATTGATTACCCTTATTGCCACCAATGCCATCAAAAATTTTAGTCAAAGAGCCTATATTGCCTTTGGCTTTAGAGACTTCAGCATCAATGTCAAGTATAACACTAATTCTTTCTTTACTCATTTTCTCGCCTCCTAAATAAAAAATCGACATTAATTACTTAAAATTAATGTCGATCCAAGTTTACATATCAGCATCTATATCATCTTCGAGGAAAAGAATTTCCATTACTTTAGATTCCCCTCTTGACCCAACTGGATACCCCACAGCCTTGAATGTTCCCATTTGCGGCGGTGCATTATTACCCAATCTCATAGACAAATCGGACATTAATTTTAATTGTGGGATTTTAATAATTCCCGTTCTTGTGTGTCCAGTTACATCGTCTTTTACTCTCGTTCTAGCTTCGAGCGAGAGGTATCCTTTTACTAATTCTTGACCAATTATTAGTTCCGATACTTTTGCAGTATAATAGAAATCATAATCGCAAATTAGTTCCTCGTAAGTGCTTCCCGATACAGTTGCTGTTTTCCCATTTCGTGTAATGCGCGATGATGGAATTTTATCACCGGCCGCATTATATAAGAAAAAGCTTCCATATGGTAAATTCTTTAACTCAAAGTTTCCACTTTCATCTGTCTCTACTTTCTCACGTTCTGTTAAAACTATCCCCTAATTATCTTTAACAAGATTTGCGCCAGTAAGTAGAGCCATTTGTTCCTTTGAGAAAATTCCCTAAGAAAAAATGAAATCAACTTCTTTAGTAGTTAGCCAAGTTACGTGCGCGCGATTATCAAAACCACCCTTTGCTTCAACTGCTTTTTTCACTTCTTGAAAATTGGCAAGTTGAATTTTATCAAAGGCCGCAATAACTTCGCCTTCATCAAAGTCTTTTCCATTAATCCTCATAGGATAAGTAGTTTTTAGAAAGACAGAGTATAGTTCTTTCATACCAAACTCGTTATTCATTTTTCTACCTCCTTAATAAAAAGAAGCGGGTGGTCTATGCCTCCCGCCTCCATTGGTTTATTTAATTATTATTCTTCCTCGTCGCCATTATCTTCTGTATTAGCAGCAAGATCGTATTGAATAAGTTTCATCATTTCTCCATCTTCAGGACGAAGAACTGAAAGATTCATATTAAATACTGAAGGATCGCCTTCTGCTTCAAGAGTAATTGTGTTCTCTGAAGTAACCTTTGCTTTAGGAATTACAAATTGGAAGAACTGGTCTGAACCATCAACGTCTGAACGAGCATATGTATCACCTGTTACATAATATGTGCCAGGGAATGTATCAGCAGAAACTGAGATAGTTTTTGTATTAGCACTTATTTCATAAGTAATAAATACTTTATCTCCCTTTTCTATTGTGTAACCATCTGGTGTTGTTTGAGTTACAGTACTATCAACTTCAACTTCACCAGTGTAATTACTAGTACTTGTTTCTGTTGTAAGCTTTAGAACATAGCCTTCTTCGCTAGTTACTTTTTTAATATGGATTGTTGGATTAGCTGCATTGAATAAAATACCATCACCAAGACCATTTTTAGGTGTTGTAAAGTAAACCTTTTTTCTTACTGATGAGCCATTGATAAGAGTATCAGCCATAAAATATTCAATTTTTCCATCTTCAGCAACACGAGCCATTACAGTTTTTTGTACATTTTCTGTTGTAGCACTTACTGTACCATTACCGAACATAATTGAAAGTGATTTAGCTGAGAATAAAGCATCTTCAAGAGTTACAGTAATATCCTTACCATAGTCCCAAGTGATAAGTTTAGGATTACCTTTACCACCACGAGCATCTGAAGTTTCAGCTGTCTGTTCAATTGTTGAAACCTTAAGAGTGTCAAGATAAAGAACGGGCTTATCAGGTTTACCAGATGTTTTGTCAATGTTGTAGAAAGTAACGTCAGCAACTTCCTTAATACCATATCTGTCAAGAATACTTGCCATAATTAATATCCTCCTTTGATATAAAATTATTTTTCTTGTAATTTATTCATCCAATATTGGGGCTTAACCTTTTTAGCATCAGCACCCGCTATTAAACTACGAATGTCAATGTCATATCGTTCTTTTTGCTAGAACTTAGACATTAATTTGTTCATGGACGCATAACTCATTTCTCTAATATTAAGAGGATTTATGCCTATTCCCATACAACAAATTGAGGTCATACTATCTTCAAGAGTAATTCCATTTCCCTTTTTAGCCTTTACTCTATCACGATAGCGCGCTTTTGCTTTCATTTTTCTCAAACGTGGATGTTTCTCAAGTTCATTTTTTTCTTTTTGTTCTTCTCCAAGACAAGCTCGAATTATGTTTTGAAAAGCAAAAAAATTATTTTCATCAATAATCGGTAATTCTGAAATTTCAGTTAAACTTAAAATAGTTTCTGCATCACCAATTATAATAATTTTTTCTTCTGTGTCCACACTCACCTTTTTATGGGTAAAATAATAAATTGCATCTTTTATTACTTTCTCATAATTTTTATCTGACGCACAACAACGTATTAAATTTTCAAAAGGTGTTGGTACTGTGACGTTCGGGTCGATCTCTTGGTCGGGAAACATAGCATCTTCAATATCTTCAATGGTCATTGTTAAAACCATTCGATATTTTTGAAATTCTTTCATACCAAGCACTTCACCAATCGTAGGAGGATATATTTCACATAATCCTTCGAAGTCTACTGGGAAACCAATAAAAACTTTTGCATCAATCATAAGTCGTTATTGCAAACTCCTATGTATATGCTGAAATTTCCTCAGTAAGAAAGTTTAGAATAAAATCTCCACCTTTCATTTTACCAAGTCCATTTATTGTTTTTCCATTAAGAGTTTTTTGAACTTCTCCCATTATAGCAAAAGGTCGTAAATTATCATCTTTGATAATCCATTGAGTAAGAGGAACAAAACTTTCAACATCAATTCGAATGTTTCTAAATTCTGAATTGTTTTCGTCATATTCACTCTATCCAACCTTTAATACGATAATTGAGTTAGCTGTTTCTTTAGGGCCGACGCGTGGAACTATTTTAACAAGCTTTTCAAAAACCTCTTTTTGAATTTGTTCTTGAGTTAAATCTGGTTGAGAATACGGATCTTTATCCGTATAATAAAGCAATTTTAAAAGTCTTTGATTTGAGAGAAGTCTTGACATAATCTTTTGAAGATTAGGACCAAGCTCCTCACAGTTGCGAACTCCCATTATTTAGCACCTCCATTAATCCAAAAGAAATCTTCACTACTATCTGTTTCAGTTTTAGTTGGAGCTGGAGTTTCATCTCTTAGGTAGGTAGGATTTATAGTAACATATTCAACACCTGGTACTGACTAAATATCGTAACCAGTTACACGATACGCTTCCTTTAAAGCTTCTTCGCCAATTGTCAAATAAATATCCTTTTTAATATATTCATTTGTCGGCATTACAATAAAGCTTGTTTTCAAAGGTTCTGTGTACACAGAATCACTTCTGCTACGAGAAAGCAGCTCTTCTTTAAGCATATTGTCTTGTTGCCCATATAGGTAAGCAAATGAGCCTTGTGTCTTACCTTCTCTATCTACCCATTCAACATAATGAGTCATTCTCAACATTATATATTTATTATAACCGCTCGCTTGTATCTCTTCTAGCCAATACACCATCCAGGGAATTTCTTCTCCTTTCCTATTTGGAATTTTAAGAAGGGTACCATTTGGTAGATCAGTCACGCG
>JAEIGA010003067.1_pt1 | contig 26309 bp, 22 predicted proteins | sample 9270691 | NCBI WGS metagenome assembly JAEIGA01 (sample SAMN17057246, study PRJNA624740) | gut metagenome | biome: biome; isolation source: fecal sample | host: Bos grunniens | place: China: Xizang | collected 2019 | reverse complement strand
CACTCATAATTACCTTTCTTCCCACAGAAGATTTAGTTAACCACATAATGAATTGATTTTAAATTATATAATAAATAAATAGTTCACTAAACGCCAATAAGCGTATTTTACAAATGACAAAAATAAACTTTTTTTTATAAAAAATAGCAAAAGCCCCTTTTTTTTTGGATTTTGCCAATTTTTACAGGATATGAAACAAAAAATCTTTTTAACAGTTCCATATATTCTTGGCATTGCCACACACTTTTGCTACATTTGCCGAAGTTTAAACATAAAAACAAAACACTATGGCTACTTTAAAGGAGAAAATAGGATATGGATTTGGCGATATGGCCTCATCAATGTTCTGGAAAGTTTTCAGCGCATATCTGCCAATATTCTACACAAATGTATTCGGTCTTGACCTGGGACTTGCTGCACTGCTGTTCCTTGTAACAAAGATATGGGATGCAGTGTCGGATCCTATGATGGGTATCATCGCCGACCGCACCACAACCAAATGGGGAAAATACCGCCCATACCTGCTTTGGATTGCTGTGCCTTTTGCCATTGCCGGCGTACTGCTGTTCACTACACCCAATCTTGATGAGACAGGAAAAAACATCTGGGCTTTTGTCACATATATACTGATGATGACAATATACACAGCCATCAATGTACCATATGGTTCAATGCTTGGTGTGATGACAGAAGATACCGATGAAAAGACTGTTTTTTCATCATACAGAATGTTCTTTGCCTACACCGGCTCGTTCATAGTGCTGGCTTTGTGGGAACCGCTTTGCAACGCAATTGCAGGAACAAGCGGAAAACTTACATACGACCCGCAGGCATGGCAGACTGCGATGATTGTTGTCAGTCTCATTTGTCTTGTATTGTTCGTACTCACCTTCAAGATGACACGCGAGAGAATAAAACCGACAATCAAACAGACAAACATAGCCGAGGACCTGAAGTCACTGCTCCACAACGGTCCCTGGTGGATTCTTTTGGGAGGTGTGCTATTCTTCAATTTCTTTGGCGCAGTGAGATATGCTGTAATACCATACTATTTCACAACCCAGATAACAGAGGGAGCAACCCTGTCGTTCCTGTCGATAGATTTTATTTTCTATGCCGGCATATTCTTTACAATAGGTGAAATAGCCAACATGATAGGTGTTGCCATTGCCACTCCAATAACATTCAAGATTGGCAAAAAGAGCACATTCCTCTACTCACTCTTCGCCATTATGGCTCTGTGCATAGCCTTCTATTACGTACCTACAGACACCAATGACGGGTACTGGACACTGCTCATATTGCAGATTGCAACGGGAATTTTCACAGGTATTGTCTCGCCATTGGTGTGGAGTATGTATGCCGACATCTCAGACTATGCCGAACTCAAGTTCAAGACAGCATCGACAGGCCTCATCTTCTCATCATCGTCAATGGCGCAGAAGTTTGGCGGCGCGTTTGGCACATCGGCCGTACTTTGGTTGCTTGCAGCATTCGGGTTCAACACTGCCGAAGGTGCCGTGCAGACCCCCGAAGCCATTGAAGGTCTTCGCCTGCTCATAAGTTGGATACCTGCAGGTATTGCAGCACTGTCGGCAATATTCATATTCATCTATCCGCTCACTACAAATAAGATGAGGGAGATAAACAACAAACTCAAAAGTGCAAGAGAATAATAAAAAAAGATATTCAACTACAGAATCGATAGTGCCAAGCGGTAGTATCGATTTTTTTATAATATTATTTAATATCATTCAGAGCGAGCGTAGCGACGAGGAATCTCTATATTCAACCGTGTAATATTTTTTTTCATTTTTTTCTCAAATATCTCAAAATTTCAAATTCATTTCAGAATTGCATATAATCTTTGCACCAGAAATTAATGAACACCCCGCCACTTAAAGGTGTTTGAATGATAAAAAAAACATATACTAACCAATTAAAAACTTATAATTATGAAAAAGATTTTTTTGACTTTGATTGCTATTTTTTCAGTAGGTATTTTCTCTGCAGTTGCCGATAATGACAAGGTTATAAACAAGAGCCAACTCCCGGCACAGGCACAACAGTTCATCAATACACACTTTGCCGGTGTCGACCTCACATACGCAAAGGAGGAACGCGACATCTTCAGCCGATCATACGAAGTGAGACTTGTAAACGGAGCAAAGATAGAATTCACAAGCAAAGGCAACTGGGAAGAGGTTGATTGCAACTTTGGCGAAGTTCCCGCAGCAATAATTCCACAGCCAATCAATGAGTATATCAACAAGAACTACCCGGAAGTAAAGATTCTTAGAATAGAGAAGAACCGTAACGATTACGAAGTAAAACTGTCAAACCGTCTTGAACTCACATTCGACAAGGATTTCAACCTCTACGACATTGACGACTGATTTTACGGCAAAAAACGTATAGAACCAACAACTAAGAAAAAACTATTATGAAAAAGTTACTACCATTATTGTTCATATCACTGTTTACACTTTTGTCTTGCGAAGAAGAAAATATAGTTGTAAATGACACTATCAAGAACTTTATTGAACAGAAGTATCAGGGAGCAAGAATCATTACAGCAGAGAAGGAGTGGACAGGAAACATTGATGTTGACATTATACACGACAACATACAAAAAGATGTAAAATTCAACAGCAACAACAAATGGATTAGCACAAGCTGGGATATCCCCATCAGCCAACTCCCCGATGCTGCAAAAGAAAGTATCTTGAACAAATACCCTGACTACAGAATTGAAGATGTAGACTACATAGAACAACCCGATGGAGACCATTACAAAGTTGAAATGGAAAAAGGCGAATGGGAGAAGACTGTCTTTGTAAAAGCCAACGGTGAGATTTTGAATTGATAAACGAAAAAACTGAAGAACTAAACTATCACATCCTCTGCTGCAAAAACAGCAGAGGATTTTTATAGTAATAATCCTTAATAAAAAAGATAAACCAACGATTACAGAGGTTTTATGGAGCATCTACAAAGGACTCTGGCCCTTTTTGTGCCCCCCTGCCTCAAATAAGACTATAAGCGAAACGATATCAACACTAAAATTCTACTGAGCCTCAAGTTATGTATAAGCCAAGCTCTGTAGAAATACAAAAAACGGAGAGAGTTTTTTAGGCTTTCTCCGTTTCAGTAGCGAGACCCGGGATTGAACCGGGGACCTCATGATTATGAATCATGCGCTCTAACCAGCTGAGCTATCTCGCCATTGCATTTTTGCGGTGCAAAGATATATCTATATTTTTAATTAGGCAAATATTTTATCATTTTTCGTCAAAAAAAATCCAAACAACATAAAAACAATATTAAAAATATTGATAATAATTGGATTTATAATTTATATTCATTAACTTGCGGAAAATATATAACTTGTTTAAACATATAACGTTACAATGAGTAAGGAGAAAGTTTTTCTTGAATACCCAATGAGAGGCAGTGCTGTGATGATTTGGAAATATATTGGAACAGCTGCCGGGTTGTCACCTTGGTTTGCCGACAGAGTAGAGAGTTTTGACCGTACATATAGTTTCTATTGGGGCAAGACCGAGAAAAAGGTGGCACATCTTGTATCGCAAAGGAACGGTGTATATGTGAAGTTCAGATGGGAGGACGAATCTCCAAACACATTTTTTGAAATGAGAATTTCATACAATGAACTTACACGTGAAAACACTCTTGAGATAACTGATTTTGCCGATAAGGGAGAGGCTGATGACCAAAAAGAGTTATGGAACTCTCAAATTGAAAATTTAAGAAGACTATCCGGTATGTAATGGCCTGTTTTTGCCGTATAAACCAAAATTTATGCTAAATTTGCACAGAAAACCGTAGATACACCTAAAAGGTGTAGGTTTTCTGTGCATTTTTTTATAGAACAACCGATTTTAAAGAGTTAGGTAACAGATTGTAGCAAATATGAAATTTCCCAGGTTTTACATAAAAAAGTTGGATATTTTCATTATAAAGGCTTTCTTGAAAAATTTGATGGCTACCTTCTTCATCTGCCTTTTTATATTCATTATTCAGTTGTTGTGGCAATGGATTGATGATTTTATAGGGAAAGGACTTGATATGTCTGTCATTGCCAAGTTCTTTATGTTAGGTTCGGTATCACTCATTTCAAAGGCTCTTCCGTTGGCTATACTGCTTGCATCATTGATGACATTCGGTAACTTTGGTGAGAAATTTGAATTGCTGGCAATGAAAGCTGCCGGCATTCCATTGATTAGAACGATTGTACCGCTGATAATCTGTTGTCTTTTCTTTGCTGGAGTGTCGTTCTATTTTCAGAACTATGTAACACCAAACGCACAGATGAAACTCCTGAGGATGATGTACTCAATTAAACAGACATCACCCGAAAGTGATATTGTTGAAAAGATATTCTATAACAAGATTGAAGGTTACAACATTTACGTAAACCACAAGAATACAGAGACCGGTATGTTGTATGATGTTACAATATATGATATGTCGGGAGGATTTGAAAAGGCAAACATCCTTGTGTCGGACTCTGCCATAATAAAGAATACCGAAGATGAAAGACATATGATACTGTCTATGTTCTCGGGCGAGCAGTTTTCAAATCTTGATGAACAGAATATCAACAAGAAGAATGCTCCATACCGCCGTGAGAGCTTTACAAGAAAGGATGTTGTCATTGAGACAGAGGGTGGCTTTGAAATGAAGGATGCCGATTTCCTTAAAAGCAGGGCCGATGGTAAAAATATGAAGGAACTGGAGACTGACATTGATTCACTGAAGATATCGAATGATAGCATAGGAAGGGATAATCTTAGATATCTGAAGAGGAACAATTACAAAGACAGAGTAGTTTTTGACCATAACGATTCTATATTGATGACAAAAGAGGGGATGTACCTCATGAACATCGACAGTATATACCGGTCGGCAACCAACAAGTCGAAACTTATGTGGAAAAGGGATGCTCTAAGAAGTGTTACCAACCTTAAGAATACATACGATATAAACAACAAGATATTACATCAACTTGACAAAGACCTTAACAAGCATAAAATTTATTGGTGGGAGAAGATAACGCTTTCTCTGGGATGTATTATTTTCCTTCTTATTGGTGCTCCGCTAGGCTCTATTGTAAGGAAGGGAGGATTGGGTTACCCTATAATAATATCTGTTGCAACATTCATTCTTTACTATATCTTTGAAACATCGGGTTCAAAGATGGCAAGTGAGGGAGTGTGGAAAATATGGTTCGGTTCGTGGCTCAGTACAATGATTCTTGCACCATTGGGACTGTTCTTTACCTACCAGGCAAACCGTGATTCGGGAATATTGAAGAATGACGCAGTAAAGAACTTTTTCATAGCACTGTTCGCTATATCGGAAAAGCGTAATATTACAGTGAAGGAGGTTGTCATTGACAATCCCGACTATGAAAAGTGCAGCACTGAACTTGGAGAAATTTATACAGCAGCAAACAATTATAAAGCACAAAACTCTCTTAAAAGAATACCATCAATCAAAAAGGTTTTCTTTAACAGCAAAGACGATGCTTTGTATGAGTTGAATGAAAAACTTGAAAATATAGTAGAGGTGCTGAGCAACAGCAAAAACGGTAGAATTATTGCACGACTCAATGATTTGCCGGTTTTGGCTGTGAGACCTCTTCTGTCACCTTTCAAAAAGATGTGGATGAATTGTATATTGCTTTTTATTTTACCAATAAGCATACTTGTTTATGCACGCGCCATAAGATTCAGAATAAAACTGCTTAAAGACCTTATAAAAATTGAGATAAGAACAAGAGAAATTATAAAAATTATTAAAAAGGAAAAACTTATAGATACAGAAAATGAACGAATTTAGTTTAAATACAATTGAGGAGGCTCTCGATGATTTCAGAGAGGGTAAGTTCCTTATTGTTGTTGACGATGAGGACAGAGAGAATGAAGGCGACTTTATTATAGCAGCCGAGAAGATTACGCCCGAGGCCGTTAACTTCATGTTGAAGAATGGACGTGGTGTGCTGTGTGCTCCAATAACAATGTCGCGCTGTAAAGAACTTGATCTGGCTCCACAGGTAAACTCAAATACCAGCCTGCTCGGAACACCGTTCACTGTTACCATTGACAAGGTTGAGGGTTGTTCAACCGGTGTTTCAACAGCCGACCGTGCCGCGACAATAAAAGCATTGGCATCACCCGACAGCAAACCAGAGACCTTTGCACGCCCAGGACATATAAATCCTTTATATGCGCAGGATAACGGTGTGTTGCGACGCGCCGGACACACAGAGGCCAGCATTGACCTTGCACGACTTGCGGGACTATACCCCGCTGCAGCCCTCATTGAGATTATGAATGAGGATGGTACAATGGCACGTATGCCACAGTTGATTGAGATTGCAAAAGAGCACAACCTTAAAATAATATCTATTAAGGACCTTATAGAATACAGATTGAAAAAGGAGTCTATTGTTGAGCAGGGTGAGGAGGTTGACATGCCAACTGAGTTCGGTCATTTCCGCCTCATACCGTTCCGACAGAAATCGAACGGCCTGGAGCACGTGGCTCTCATAAAGGGCGAGTGGAAGGAGGATGAACCAATACTTGTGCGTGTGCATTCATCGTGTATGACAGGTGACATTTTCGGTTCACAGCGTTGCGACTGCGGTTCACAGCTACACGAAGCTATGAAACTTATAAATGAGACCGGCAAGGGTGTTGTTGTGTATCTTAACCAGGAGGGACGTGGTATTGGACTTATGAACAAGATGCGTGCCTACAAACTGCAGGAAGAAGGTATGGACACTGTTGATGCAAACCTGTGTCTTGGTTTCAAGGCCGATGAGAGAGATTACGGTGTAGGTGCCGAAATTCTTCGCAAGGTGGGTGTACATAATATGAAATTGATTACAAACAACCCTGTAAAGAGAATTGGACTTGAAAGTTACGGTCTCACTATTACAGAGATTGTGAGTATTGAAATTGAACCGAATAATCACAACTCACGCTACCTGCACACAAAAGCAGAGCGCATGGGACACACACTCCACTTTAAGGATAATAACTAACAAGAATATAATATGAATAAATTATCAGACCGCGTAAACCGATTGGCGCCGTCGGCAACATTGGCTATGTCACAGAAAAGCCAGGAGTTGAAAGCACATGGCGTAGATGTTATAAACATGAGTGTGGGTGAACCAGATTTCAATACTCCCGATGCTATAAAAGAAGCAGCAAAGCAGGCTATTGATGACAACTGGTCACGCTATTCTCCCGTTCCCGGTTATCCTTCACTCCGTAAGGCTATTGTAGAGAAACTAAAGAACGAGAACGGACTTGAGTTCAAGGAGACACAGATATCAGTGTCGAACGGTGCAAAGCAAGCTGTGTGTAACGCTATCATGGCGCTTGTAAACCCTGGTGATGAGGTTATAGTACCAGCACCCTACTGGGTTAGTTACCCCGATATGGTTAAACTTGCCGATGGTACTCCGGTGATTGTGAGTGCAGGCATTGAGCAGAACTTCAAGATTACAGGTGAACAACTTGAGGCAGCAATCACTCCAAAGACAAAAATGCTTATACTTTGTTCACCATCTAACCCGACTGGTTCTGTATATACAAAGGAGGAACTCAAAGAACTTGCAGATGTTCTTGCAAAACATCCACATGTATTTGTTGTTGCCGATGAGATTTATGAGCACATAAGTTATGTTGGCAAACATGAGAGTATTGCACAGTTTGAGGAGATAAGGGAGCGTGTAATCATTATAAACGGTGTTTCAAAGGCATATGCCATGACAGGATGGCGTATTGGTTACCTTGCTGCTGCCGAGTGGATTGTAAAGGGTTGCAATAAATTGCAGGGACAGTACACTAGTGGACCTTGCTCTGTATCACAGATGGCATCATTGGAGGCTTACACCGGTTCACAAGAACCTGTTGAAGAGATGCGCAAAGCATTCCAGCGCCGCCGAGACCTTATTGTAAAACTCGCAAAGGAGATTCCTGGTCTTGAGGTGAATGTTCCAGAAGGTGCTTTCTACCTGTTCCCAAAATGCAGTTCATTTTATGGCAAGAGTTATAACGGAACAGTTATCAACAATAGCGATGACCTTGCAATGTACCTGTTGACAGAAGCTCACGTTGCTGCTGTTGGCGGTACATCATTCGGAGCACCTGAGTGTTTCAGAATGAGTTATGCAACAAGCGACGAGAATATCATTGAGGCAATACGCCGCATTAAGGAAGCGCTTGCAAAACTGCAGTAAGAGATTATCAACCTGAATAACATTATATTAATATAGCCTTTGTTTGTAACATAGGCTATATTTTTTGTTGTAAAAAACGACAAAATTGTACTTTTGCATAGGAATACTCAAAAAACACTGTTAAAAACATTGTTAATTAACTGTTGAAAACAATTTGATAAATAGAGTAAAAAAAATGTCATTTCAATTTTGTTTTTCTAAACTGTTGAATAAGCCGCCGGTGTTATTAAAACACCAAATTATTATATCATTTTTTTAATACTTTTTTTAAAGCATGATATCAACAGTTTTCAACACATAAAATAACATTATAAATTAACACTAACTGAGTATTCAGTGTTGTTGATAAAGGTATTTAATATATTGTTTTTCAATATTTTCACCTGTTTATAAAATGTGGATATCTATTTACCTTAAACTAATAAGTCAAAAAGCAAATTTAAATGCTATTTTTTCTCCTCACTATTAACAGAATTTATTGTTGTTTTTAATTTTTTTAAATTTTTAAAAAGGATATATATAATATAAAATCGGTTGAAACGGTGGGTTAATCTGTAATGAACAGAAATAAGCACTTTATAATAGAAGATAAATTTAAACATTAATAATCATGACAATTACAATAACCATATTAATTGCCTTGATTGGCATATATCTTGACTACAAGGCTTACGGACGGGTAAAAAAAAGTGGTGCCGGTAGTTTGCTGAGGTATACTTTCATATCTGTTGTTGCTATATCCTATTTGCTTATACTGACGACTCCTTTGTTGATGTACTTTTTTGTTGGTATTGAGAATTGTGGATATATGATGAAACTCTCCATGATTCTATTCACAACATATCTTACGTTGTCTATTCCACGTCTGTTTTTTTATCTTTTCTGGTTACCTACCAAAAAGAAGTTTTGGATGTTGACAGGTTCTGCAGTGTCGCTATTTGTGTTAATTGCAATGGTTTATTCTATATTTGTAACGAGGTGTGATTATAAGATAAACAAAGTTGATATCTGTTGTTATAATCTACCAGGTAGTTTTGAAAATTATAGAATAGCTTTTATCTCGGATATTCATATAGGTTCCATGATTAATGCTGAGCGGGAATTGAAGCGGATATCCAAGATGGTTGATGATGCCAATGTGGATGTACTCTTTTTTGGAGGTGATATAATCAATCTGCACCACTCTGAGATAGACAGTATGATATTGGATGCATTCTCTCATTTAAAGGCGCGTGACGGCGTTTATATGGTACTTGGCAATCATGATACAGGTGCATATATAAAAGGATTGGACAGTGTGGGTAGAAAAGAGAATATGGCAGCTCTTGAGAGCAAGATGGAGAGTGTCGGTTGGGTTGTTCTCAAGGATAGTACTGTGTATCTTAAACGTGCCGGGGATTCAATAACGGTAACAGGTATTGATTATAATGATGAACTATTGAAATACAAGCATTCGGTTGATGCTGTAAAAGGTGTTGATTTGGGTCGCATATACAATAATGTACCCGATTCTCTTTTTAATATTACACTCTCTCACCTGCCACAGTTATGGTATTCCTTGAGTGAAGGTGGTTTTAGTGACCTTACACTGTCGGGGCATGTGCATGCAATGCAGATGAAGATAAACTCTTTTTCTCCGGCAAAATATATGTACAAGGAGTGGAGTGGGTTATATGAGAATAAAGATGGTAAACTTTATATAAATGACGGAATTGGTTGTGTTGGTTATCTTATGCGTATTGGTGCACGTCCCGAAATAACAGTTCTTGAGTTATATTCAAAAAAGTAATTTGTTCAAATTTTGAGAATGCGACAAGTTGTATTATTTTTGTTCTCTGTTTAAACTGAAAGAATAAGCAAGGTGATATTTGAGTATGATATATTGGTTATAGGAGCGGGTCACGCCGGGTGCGAGGCTGCAGCTGCTGCGGCAAATCTTGGAAAAAAGAGTTGCCTGATGACTATTGATATGAACAAAATTGCTCAAATGAGCTGTAATCCTGCTATTGGCGGTATTGCCAAGGGACAGATTGTAAGGGAAATTGATGCTATTGGCGGTTACACCGGTGTTGTTGCCGACAAGGCATCAATACAGTTCCGTATGCTCAACCGCTCTAAAGGTCCTGCAATGTGGAGTCCGCGTGCTCAATGCGATAGAATGAAATTTAGCCAATATTGGCGAGAAATTCTTGAGAATATACCAAACCTTGATATGTGGCAGGATATTGCAACCGGACTGCTTGTAGAGGATGGTAGAGTTACCGGAGTTACTACACAGATGGGTGCCTGTTTCAAGGCAAAGGCGGTTATTATAACAGCCGGAACATTCCTTAATGGAATGATGCACATAGGTAAGGTGCAGATTGAGGGTGGACGTGTTGCCGAGCCTGCAGTAAAGGGATTGACTGAGAGTATCACAAGTTTGGGAATAACTGCCGGGCGTATGAAGACCGGTACACCGGTAAGGCTTGACAAGCGCTCGATAAATCTTGACCTGGTGGATATACAGGAGGGTGATAATGATTTTCACCGTTTTTCATACATTGATACAAAGCGTGAATTGAAACAATTGCCATGTTGGGGTTGTTATACTAATCCCGATGTACACCGGATTTTACGCGACAGCCTTGATGACTCTCCGCTTTACAATGGCCAGATACAGAGTATTGGTCCGCGTTACTGTCCAAGTATTGAAACTAAGATTGTCACCTTTGCTGAGCGTGACCGTCATCTTCTTTTCCTTGAACCAGAGGGTGAGACAACACAGGAGATTTATGTGAACGGTTTCTCATCATCACTTCCTATGGAGGCGCAACTTACAGCGCTTCGCAAAATTCCGGCACTTGAGAATGCGGTGGCTTACCGTCCTGGTTATGCAATAGAATATGACTATTTTGACCCTACCCTGTTGAAGCATACTTTGGAATCAAAGATTGTTGAAGGATTATATTTTGCAGGACAGGTCAATGGAACAACAGGTTACGAGGAGGCTGCCGGACAGGGTTTGATTGCAGGTATTAATGCTGCATTGAAGATTGATGCAAAAGAGGAATTTGTGCTACGTCGTGATGAGGCTTATATTGGTGTGCTCATTGATGATTTGGTAACAAAGGGTGTTGATGAACCATACCGTATGTTTACTTCAAGGGCTGAGTACCGTATTCTTTTGCGTTCCGATAATGCTGATATGCGACTCACTGAAAAATCATATAATATTGGTTTGGCAAGTGAAGAGAGATTCAGTAAATTATGTAACAAGAAAGAGAAAATTACCAAGTTGACCGAGTTTATTACAAACTTCTCAATAAAAGCCGATTTGATTAATAAAGGACTTGAAGAACTTGGCACTACCCCACTCGTGCGTGGATGTAAATTAGTGTCTCTTATTGAGCGTCCTCAAATAACAATAGAGGCTATTGCCGACTATATACAACCACTGAAACGCGAACTTGAGAAATTGGGTGATGAGCGTGAAGAAGTTGTAGAAGCTACAGAAATTGAAATTAAATATAAGGGATATATTGACCGTGAGCGCGAACTTGCCGAGCGGATGATACGTTTGGAGAATATACGTATTAAGGGTAAATTCGATTATAATACTTTAGAATCACTTTCAACCGAGGCTAGACAGAAACTGACAGCCATCAATCCCGAGACTCTTGCGCAGGCAAGTCGAATACCCGGTGTGTCGCCAAGTGACATAAATGTATTGTTGGTATTGATGCGGAAATAAACAAATGTTCCACGTGGAACATTTGTGTGAAATAACAACTCGGATACTAAATTTTTAGATTATATGAATAAAGAATTATTGCTTGAGAATTTAAGGAATATTCCCGATTTTCCTATTCCGGGAATACAGTTTAAGGATGTTACATCGCTCTTTAAAAAGCCTGAATGTCTTCGCGAAATGGATAATGCTTTATATGAAATGTATAAAGATAAAGGTATTACAAAGATTGTAGGTATTGAATCTAGAGGTTTTGTTATGGCATCATCACTTGCTGTAAAGTTGAATGCAGGCTTTGTGCCTATCCGTAAACCAGGTAAACTGCCGGCTGAAACTATCAGTGAGACATATGGTAAAGAGTATGGACGCGATACAATTGAAATACATAAGGATGCTATAGAGGAGAATGATGTTGTTCTTATACATGATGATCTACTTGCAACTGGTGGAACAATGCTTGCTGCATATCATCTTGTACAAAAACTAAACCCAAAGAAAATTTATATAAACTTTATTATAGAACTTGAAGGTTTAAAAGGAAGAGAAATTTTTCCAGCCGATGCAGAAATTGATTGTCTGCTAACTTTAGAGGGTAAGTAATGAAAAAAGAGGATATAGATAAAAGGGATGAGTACCTCAAGGGTATTGTTTTAAATCTACCTGACTCTCCCGGTTGTTATCAATACCTTGATGATAATGGTTCTATTATCTATGTAGGTAAGGCTAAGAACCTGAAACGTCGCGTATCCTCTTATTTCAATAAAGAGCAACATAGTCTCAAGACAAGGTTGCTTGTTGCAAAGATTGCTGACATAAAGTATGTCGTGGTAAATAGCGAGGCCGATGCATTGCTTCTTGAGAATAATCTCATAAAGCAGCATAAGCCCCGCTATAATGTTCTTTTAAAAGATGACAAGACATATCCATCCATTTGTATAACCAATGAATATTTTCCAAAACTTTTCAAGACACGCAGGATTGAAAAAGGAAAAGGTCATTTCTTTGGTCCATATACAAATGCCGGTGCCCTGCATGCATTACTTGAACTCATAAAGAAACTGTACCCGTTAAGAACCTGTAATCTCAAAATAACCCCTGAAACAGTAAGGCAAGGTAAATTTACTCCTTGTCTTGAGTATCAGATAAAGAATTGTCCGGCACCATGTATCGGTAAAATATCATGCGATGAGTATTGTATTATGATTGACGAAATAATATCGATTCTAAAGGGTGATGTTAAGATTTTGCAGGAAAATCTTCTCGCTGAAATGGCAAAAAAAGCATCGGTATTGGATTTTGAATCTGCGCAGGAAATAAAGAATAAGTATAAACTTATAGATAACTTCAGGCAGCGGAGTGAGGTTGTGAGTGCCTCAATGACAAATGTTGATGTCTTTTCTATTGAAAGCGATGAAAAGAATGCATTTATAAATTTTCTACATATTATAAATGGTTGTATAACTCAGGCTTTTACTATTGAATACTCCAAAAAGCTCGATGAAAGCGATGAAGAATTAATTTCTATGGGTATTGTTGAGCTGAGGGAACGTTTTAATAGTAGTGCAAAGGAGATAATACTTCCTTTTATTGTTGATTTACCAATAGAAGGTGTCACTGTTACGGTGCCTCAAAAGGGTGACAAAGCAAGGTTGCTTGCTTTGTCCAAACTGAATGTAAAGCAGTACAAGGCCGACCGCCTTAAACACGATGATAAACTGAATCCTGAGCAAAAGACAACACGTCTGATGAAAGAAGTGCAAGAGGCGCTGTGTCTTGAAAAATTGCCTGTAGTCATTGAATGTTTTGATAACTCCAATACTCAAGGGAATGACGCTGTTGCCGCATGTGTTGTATTCCGTAAACTAAAGCCAAGTAAAAAGGATTATAGAAAATATAATATTAAAACAGTTCTTGGCCCTGATGATTATGCTTCTATGCGCGAAGTTTCAGAGCGTAGATATGGTCGTATTGTAGAAGAAGGTGGCGAATTGCCTACTCTTATTCTGGCAGATGGAGGAAAGGGTCAGATTGAGGCTATACGTAGTGTTACAAGGGATAAATTAGGTCTTGATATTCCGGTGTTGGGGTTGGTTAAGAATAGCAAACACAGGACTTCTGAGGTGATAACTGAAAATGGAGACGTGATAGGTCTTAAACAGGGAACTATGTTGTTCCGTCTTCTTTCACAGATACAGGACGAGGTACACCGTTTTGCCATAACATTCCATCGTAATAAAAGAAGTAAGAGTCAGATAAAATCTGAACTTGATAACATAAAAGGTATTGGTGAAAAGACTCAAAAGTTGCTTTTGAATCATTTTAAAAGTGTCAATGGAATAAAGGAAGCAAAGTTTGAAGATATTTCTGCAGTTATAGGTAAGGCAAAAGCCGAAATAATATCCAATGCTCTTAAATCATAAATCTTTTTTATGTATATTCGCAGTGATAAAGTGAAAACGACCATTAATAGCAATGAGGGTACTTATACAAAGAGTCAAAGAGGCATCGGTAACCATTAATGATGAGGTTATATCATTGATAAACAATGGATTATTGGTTTTTATAGGTGTAACAGACGATGATAACCGCGAAGATATTATATGGCTTACCAAAAAGATTGCCAATATTCGACTTTTCGATGATGAAAACGGGGTTATGAACCGTTCTGTTATTGAGTCCGGTGGTGATATTCTCGCCGTAAGTCAGTTTACTCTTATGGCATCAACAAAAAAGGGAAACCGTCCGTCATATATAAAGGCTGCCAAACCCGATATATCGGTACCACTGTATGAAGAATTCTGTAGTGAAATGGAACTTGCTGTAAACAAACCTATACAGCGCGGTGTTTTTGGAGCAGATATGAAGGTGAGACTGCTTAACGACGGTCCTGTAACAATATTTATAGATTCAAAGAATAAAGAATAACAATGACTATAAAAGAGGCGCAGCAGCGCGTTGATGCGTGGATAAAGGAGTATGGAGTTCGTTACTTTAATGAACTAACAAATACAGCCATTCTTACCGAAGAGGTTGGAGAGGTTGCACGTGTCATGGCACGCAAGTATGGAGAGCAGTCATTCAAGGAGGGTGATAAGAGTGAATTAGGAGATGAACTAGCAGATGTGCTTTGGGTACTCATTTGTATTGCCAACCAAACGGGTATAGACTTGACTGTGGCACTTGAAAAAAACTTTGATAAAAAGACTAAAAGAGATAATAAAAGACATATAAATAATCCAAAACTATAAAGACATGAGTGAAAAAATCAATTGCAGTTGCGGTGAGCATCATCACCACGCTGATGAAGAGAGTAAGTATGATTTTGTTATAAGTGAATATAGCCAGTCGATGAGTGATGCCGAGGTTGCAGCTAACGTAAAGAAACTTATCGAAGAAAAGGTTGAAAATAACAATACCTTAGAGGTTAAGAAATTACTTTTTAACTGTATTGACCTCACCACTCTCAAATGCACCGACAGTGAGGAGAGTGTCATGGCTTTTACCGAGAAGGTGAATGAATTCGATGATAAATATCCCGATTTGAAAAATGTTGCTGCAATTTGTGTATATCCAAATTTTGCCAAGATTGTAAACGATACATTACAGGTTGAGAATGTTGGTATTGCTTGTGTTTCGGGCGGTTTTCCATCGTCTCAGACATTCCAGGAGATAAAGGTTGCCGAGACTGCTATGGCTATTCATGATGGTGCAACAGAGATTGACATTGTACTCAGTGTTGGAAAGTTCCTCAGTGGCGACTATGAAGGTGTGTGCGACGAAATTCAGGAACTAAAGAGTGTGTGTGGTGAAAAACATCTGAAAGTAATTCTTGAAACAGGTGCGCTTGCCACAGCCGAGAATATTAAAAAAGCATCTATTCTATCGATTTATTCAGGAGCCGATTTTATCAAAACCTCAACAGGTAAGGAATCGCCTGCTGCAACACCCGAGGCTGCTTATGTGATGTGTCAGACTATAAAGGAGTATTATCAGAAGACAGGTCGCAAAATTGGTTTCAAGCCAGCCGGTGGTATAAACACTGTACACGATGCTCTTGTATACTATACAATAGTCAAAGAGTTGCTTGGTGAGGAGTGGTTGAATAACGAACTCTTCCGTTTGGGAACAAGCCGTTTGGCAAATCTGTGCCTTAGCGAAATCGTTGGTGAGCAAGTTAAATTCTTCTGATTTGAAGTTTACTTTCCAAAACAAAAAATATCCCGTTCAACGGGATATTTTTTGTTTATTACAATGTGTTATTTTTCTCTCGAAATGACATAATCGACATAATCAATAAGTGCATTGCGGTATTCATCATTTATATCTTCAGGAATAGACTCTATTGCTAATTTGCGGTAGTGGTCTATTTTTTTTTCTGTATAATCTACTCCACCATCACTCTTTGATATCTCTATTAATGTTTCTATCTCATTTTTATCGAGCAAAACACCGCTTGATAGTTTTTCTCGTATCGGCTGTAAAAGTGGGTTTCTGCTTGTTTGTAAAACATACAGAGCCGGTAATGTAATCTTTCCCTCACTCATATCGCTTCCTGTTGGTTTTCCGATATCGTTACTATAGTAATCAAAGATATCGTCTTTCATCTGGAAACAGAGTCCTGCATACTTTCCATAATCGCAGAACTTTTTTAAATAATGCTCGTTTCCCCCGGCAGTATATACGGCACATGCAGTGCAACATACAAAGAGTGAAGCTGTCTTGTAATATATTACCTTTAAATAATTATCTTCGCTGTATGTGCCGTTCTGTTGTAATTCAACCTGCATTACTTCGCCATTCGGCAAATCGCGGCCCATGGCTGAAATGGCATCTATAACGCGAATGTCACCAGTCTTGGCTGTACAGTTCAGCGCCATAGAGAACATATAGTCACCTGTGAGTACTGCTATATTGTTATTGAATCTTGCGTTGAGCGATTGACGTCCTCTACGTTTGTCACTCTCATCTATTACGTCATCATGTAGCAGGCTTGCTGTATGAAGCATTTCAACAGCGGCTGCAGCCGAGAATGTTTTTTCACCCACATTTCCAATACTTTTTGCCACCAGCATAACCAGCATTGGACGCATCATCTTTCCTGTAGACTCACCAAGAAAAGATAATGCATCGTTCATTAGGGCTACATCACTTTTCAACAGCGATTTGAAATAGCCGTTGAAATCGGTGATTTCTTGCTCTAAATGTTTTTTTATGGTTGACAATAAATTCATAACGGATGTGTATGTTTTTATTTGAATAAAAACTTTAAACAATGTTTGAGTGCAAAAGTAATAAAAAAGCAAAGTAAAGTGGCAAAAAATATGTATTTTTACAATCGGTAAATATAAATTAAAATGGATAAGTTATTTCTTCTTGACGCATACGCTCTGATATATCGTGCATACTACGCATTTATAAAGAACCCAAGAATAAACTCAAAAGGTTTCAATACATCGGCTATTTTAGGTTTTATAAATACCCTTGAGGATGTGTTGAAAAAAGAGAATCCTACACATATTGGAATAGCATTCGACCCAAAGGGGCCAACATTCCGTCACGAGGCTTATGAGCAATACAAGGCACAGCGCGAGGAGACCCCCGAGGTTATCAGAGAGTCTGTTCCTGTCATCAAGGAGTTTATAAAGGCATATAACATTCCTGTGTTCGAGGTTCCCGGTTACGAGGCCGACGATGTTATTGGTACCCTTGCAAAACAAGCGGAGAAAAGAGGGATAATTACATATATGATGACCCCGGACAAGGATTATGGTCAATTGGTTTCCGAGACAACTTTCATTTATCGTCCCAAGTACGGCGATAAGGAGTTTGAGGTAATGGGTGTTGAGAGGGTTAAGGAAAAATTCGGAATCGAGGCTACCGCACAGGTTATTGACCTTCTTGGTCTCATGGGTGACTCAAGTGACAATATACCAGGTTGTCCCGGGGTAGGTGAAAAGACGGCGCAGAAACTTATAGCCCAATTCGGTAGTATTGAAAACATGCTTGCAAATACAGCCGAACTCAAAGGTGCATTGAAGATAAAGGTTGAAGAGAATAGGGAGCAGATAATTTTCAGTAAATTCCTTGCTACCATAAAAACCGATGTTCCTATAGAACTTGACTTGGATAGTTTGAAAAGAGAGGCACCAAATGAAGAGGAACTCTCCAATCTTTTCAATTTTTACGAGTTGCGTTCCTTAAAGGAGAGAGTTATGAAAAATCAACAGGCTCCATCTCTTTTTGATGATGCACTGGCAGTCGTATCAAGTTCTCCGGCTTCCAATAAAAAAAGTGCAAAACAAGACCCTCTCCAAGGCTCTCTCTTTGATTTTTTTGCGGGCGAAAATACGGGCGAAGAAAAAAAATCGAGCCATTTTGCGTTAAAAGACGTCCAGCATGTATATAAACTCGTTGATACAGAAGATGATATAGCCTCTTTGGCTGTTGTGCTTAAAAAATGCAAAACTGTGTGTTTTGACACAGAAACAACAAGTACTAATGCTCTTGTTGCCGAATTGGTGGGTGTGAGCTTTTCTGTGAAGGAAAATGAGGCGTTTTATGTGGCAATGCCGGTTGAGCGCGAAAAGGTAATTATTCGTCTTGAACTGTTAAGGGAGATTTTCGAAGACGAGGAGATTGAGAAAGTTGGACAGAATATAAAATATGATATCACGGTGTTAGCCAACTATGGCATTGAAGTACGCGGAAAACTTTTTGACACCATGATAGCCCATTATGTCCTGCAACCCGAACTGTTTCACGGAATGGACTACCTTGCCGAAATCTATCTCAACTATGAAACCATAAAGATTGAGGAACTTATTGGTGAGAAGGGACGTGGCCAGAAGAATATGCGCGACATCTCCCCCACCCTTGTATGCGATTATGCCTGTGAGGATGCCGATGTAACCTTGAAACTGAAGAATATTCTGCAGCAGGAGTTGATGAAAGAGGGTGTCGAGAATTTGTTCTACAATATTGAAATGCCACTTGTTCCGGTGCTTGCTTATATGGAACGTAACGGAGCAAGAATTGATACCTCAACACTCAAGGAAACATCTTTGTTATTCAGTAAACGTCTTGCCGAAATTGAAGAGCATATCTACTCGCTTGCCGGTGAACCGTTCAATATTGCATCGCCCAAACAGGTCGGTGACATTCTTTTTGGTAAACTGAAGATTGTCGATAAGCCCAAGAAGACAAAGACAGGCCAGTTTGTCACGTCGGAAGATGTTCTTGCCCAATTGCAGAACCGACATCCTATCGTAAAGGAAATTCTGCAGTATCGTGGTTTGAAGAAACTTTTGAGCACATACATCGATGCTTTGCCCGAACTTGTGAATCCCAAAACCGGAAAGATACATACATCATATAACCAGACTGTAACGGCAACCGGGCGTTTGAGTTCAAGCAATCCGAATTTACAGAATATACCTATCCGTGATGAGGATGGCAAGGAGGTGCGCAAGGCTTTTGTTCCCGATGATGGTTGTCTGTTCCTGTCTGTCGACTACTCGCAGATAGAGTTGCGTATAATGGCCCATCTGAGCGGTGACAGCAATATGATAGAGGACTTCCGCAGCGGCTATGATATCCATGCTGCAACAGCTGCAAAGGTGTATAAGAAGCCTATTGAAGAGGTTACAAAGGATGAGCGCCGCAAGGCAAAAGTGGCTAATTTCGGTATAATATATGGTATTTCGGTATTCGGACTTGCAGAGAGGATGAATGTTGACCGTCGCGAGGCAAAGGAGTTGATTGAGAACTATTTTGCAACATATAGCGGTGTGCGGGAGTACATTGAAAAATGTAAACAAGAGGCAAAGGCAAACGGATATGTAGAGACCATATTCCATCGCAAGCGCTACCTGCCCGACATTAACTCACATAACGCAGTTGTGCGTGGATATGCCGAGCGAAATGCTGTTAATGCACCCATACAGGGAAGTGCAGCAGACATAATAAAAGTTGCAATGATAAACATATACAGGCGTTTCAAGGAGGCATCATTGAAATCGACAATGATTCTGCAGGTACACGATGAGTTGAATTTCAATGTTCATCCTGACGAAAAGGATATTGTGCTTGCCATTGTTAATGAGGAGATGCAGAATGCCATTGCGCTTAGCGTGCCATTGATTGCCGACCATGGCTGGGGCAAAAACTGGTTGGAGGCACATTAAACTGTATGTGAATGAAGAAAGAACCTTATGATATTGAGCAGATAAATGTCATGTCCTGGCTACGGTTCCCATTGATTATGGGAGTTGTACTGGCTCATTGTAACCTGTATGCCATTGTTGCAAATTGGGAAGGGAGTAACCCAGACTGGCCTGCTTGGCTTGTATATATATTCAAATATTTATACTGGTTGCTATTGCCTCCCCGTGTGCCAACCCTTTTCATAATTTCAGGGTATTTCTTTTTCAGATCACAAAAAGATAGGGATATACACTTTTTTGTAGACAAATACAAGCGCAGGGTACACTCATTACTAATTCCATACCTCGTATGGAATGCTGTTGCTATCATGCTTATGTATTTCAGATACGATGTAATAGCTGACAATGGTTATTCATTTACCGATTATATGAGCGGTTTTTGGAGTTCTACCATCAACGATAATGGGATGCCGGCAAACAATCCATTGTGGTTCATGCGTAACCTTATGGTTGTGACATTGATGGCTCCTCTGATTTATTATCTTGTGAAAGTTAAATATGGATTTTTGGCAATAATATTCGTTGCTGCCTGTTATGTCACAAATATAAACATACCGGTTTGTGGAATAAACTTTGAAACCATACTGTTTTTCTCTATTGGCGCATACCTGGCAATACACAGAGTGGATATCACAACCATTCCAAGTTTTTTGGGTATAATTATGCTATTGCTGTATATTCCGGTACAACTGTTTATGAATGCTCTTTCTGCTGATTCTAGTTATTTGTACTGTTTTGATTTGCTTACAAGTTGCGTAAAAATAACAGCTGTTTTCTATCTGGTTTCGTTGTTGTTCAAGAAGAAAATCCTTAAACCTACTCCTGGATTGAGTAAAATTTCCTTTCTTCTATATGCGCTGCACGGTATTGTAATTAATCCTGTAATCATGTTGCTCTATAAATTATCCGGCTGTACAGACAATCCTTTGGCACTCCTTGGTATATATGTGACTACTCCGATAATAATGGTTGCTGTAACTCAATTTTTATATGCAACAATGACAAAATTTACACCCGGGATAGCTAAAGCCGTTACCGGCAACAGGGGGTGATTTGATAGTACCGGAAAAAATCATTACCTTTGCATGACTTTTTTAGAAACGATAAAATTCTGATATTTATATGGCTTTAAAAGCAGGTATTGTTGGCTTGCCCAACGTTGGTAAATCCACACTTTTCAACTGCCTCTCGAGTGCAAAGGCACAGGCAGCAAACTTCCCATTCTGTACAATCGATGCCCAGTTGGGACAGATTACTGTTCCTGATGAACGATTGAATAAATTGGCAGAGCTTGTACACCCCGACCGTATTGTCCCCGCAACTTGTGATATCGTGGATATCGCAGGTCTTGTAAAGGGTGCAAGCAAGGGCGAGGGTTTGGGTAATCAGTTCCTTGGCAACATTCGTGAGACTGATGCCATCATCCACGTTCTCCGTTGCTTCGACAATGACAATATCGTTCACGTAGATGGCTCTGTAAACCCAGTCCGTGACAAGGAAATCATAGACCTTGAGCTTCAGTTCAAGGATCTTGATACAGTTGAGAACAAGATCAAGCGTGTTGAGAAACAGGCACGCGTTGGCGGTGACAAGCAGGCAAAGCTTGAATATGATGTACTCATGAAGTTCAAAGAGGCCCTGGAGAGCGGAAAATCGGCCCGTACAGTGGTTTTTGATACCGATGACGAGCAACAGGTTGCAAAGAACCTTTTCCTGCTTACATCAAAGCCTGTGCTTTATGTATGCAATGTCGATGATACATCGGCTGCCAATGGAAACAAGTATGTAGATGCTGTGCGCGAGGCAATCAAGGACGAGAATGCCGAGTTGCTGGTCATTTCGGCACAGACAGAGGCCGATATCGCCGAACTTGAGAGCTACGAGGAGAAGCAGATGTTCCTTGAGGATATGGGTTTGAAGGAGTCCGGTTGCGACCGTCTCATCAAGGCTATATACCAACTCTTGAACCTGCAGACATATATTACAGCAGGTCCAATGGAGGTAAAGGCGTGGACATTCCGCAAGGGATGGAAGGCTCCACAGTGTGCCGGTGTAATCCACACCGATTTTGAGAAAGGCTTTATCCGTGCCGAGGTTATCAAATACGAGGATTACATCAACTATGGCTCTGAGGCTGCGGTAAAAGAGGCTGGCAAGATGAGTGTTGAAGGTAAGGAGTATGTTGTTCAGGATGGTGATATAATGCACTTCCGCTTTAACGTATAACAATTATGAGTCTCATTGACTGTGCTATTGTCTGGGATCCATCCATAAGTCCATTTTCAATATTTGGCTTTGGAATCAGATACTACTCGCTCTGTTGGGTGATAGGTCTGCTTGGAGCTTATCTGATAGTTAGGAAACTGTATAGGAATGCCGGTGTTAGCGAAGTTCTTTTCGACCCGCTCTTCATGTACTGCTTTGCCGGTATAATTATTGGTGCAAGGCTTGGTCATTGTCTTTTTTATCAGCCCGACTATTACTTGTCCCATCCGATAGAGATGCTTTTGCCAATAAAGCATACTGTTAATGGCTGGGTCTTTACAGGTTATGAAGGGTTGGCAAGTCACGGTGGTGTCATTGGTGTCATTGTTGCGCTGTTGCTGTATGTGAGAAAGACAAAACTCACAATGGTGTGGACACTTGATAATATAGCCGTTGCAGCACCTTTCTTCTCGGCTATGGTACGCATTGGCAACTTCATGAACAGTGAAATAATTGGTACCGAGACTTCCCTACCCTGGGGAGTTATTTTTGTGCAGGCTGGCGAGACGGTTCCCCACCACCCTGCCCAGTTATATGAGGCTATTGCCTATGCCATAATATTCCTTTTCGGGTTGTTGTTATACAAGAAATATAAGGCAAAAATAGGTACAGGACTGTTTATGGGTTATTGCTTATTTACTATTTTTACCTTCCGTTTCTTTGTGGAGTTCATTAAGGAGAATCAGGTTGCCTTTGAGGATGGAATGACTTTGATTATGGGACAGTGGTTGAGTATCCCGCTGATAATAACCGGAGCATATTTTATGATAAAGGGTATAAAAAAATCGGCATAAGCCGATTTTTTTATTTGGTTGCAGTTGCTGCGAGTCTTTCCGTTTCGTTCATTGCAGCCAGTCTTTCAACCTCTGTTATATCTATCCCCATAGCTTTTGCAAGGCGAGTACCATAATCCTTGTCGGCAAGGTAGCAATGTGCCGCGTGGCGGTATTTTATATTGTCGGTAACAGGCAGCATATCCTCGGCGGTGTTTGATATAAGAGCCTTCTTTTGCTCTTCGCTCATGAGCCTGTACAGGTTACCGGGCTGGTAGAAACAGTCGTCTGTGCGGTCCTCATAGGGGTTATAGCGCATAGACTCACCTGTAACTGCCGAGTGTGCATACATTGCCGGGGCTGTTTTCCACTCTCCAATACTGTTGGGCGAATAACCCTTTGTGGCACCATTGTTGCCGTCTACGCGCATTGCGCCGTCGCGGTGAAAACTGTGCATTGGACATTTGGCTCTGTTTACAGGTATCTGGTCATGGTTCACACCAAGACGATAGCGTTGTGCATCACCGTATGAGAAAAGCCTGCCTTGTAGTAGCTTGTCGGGCGAAAGTCCTATACCCGGTACTATGTGAGCCGGGTTGAAAGCAGCCTGTTCAACTTCGGCAAAATAATTTTCGGGGTTGCGGTTCAGTTCTAATACACCTACCTCAATCAATGGAAAATCCTTGTGGCTCCACACTTTTGTAATGTCAAAAGGATTCTCCTTGTAGGTGGCTGCCTGCTCCTCGGTCATCACTTGTATATATAGTTTCCAGCGTGGGAAATCTCCCTTCTCTATAGCATCGAAAAGGTCTCGTCCGTGACTCTCACGGTCGTGTGCAATGATAGCTGCAGCCTCACTGTTGCTCAAATTTTTTATGCCCTGTTGTGTGCGGAAATGGAATTTTACCCATACACGTTCACTTCTTTCGTTTATAAGACTGTAGGTGTGTGAACCAAAACCATGCATGTGTCGGTAGGAGGCCGGTATGCCACGGTCGGACATAACAATGGTAATCTGATGCAAAGCCTCGGGCAGCATTGTCCAGAAATCCCAATTACTCTGCGGTGAACGCAAATTTGTCTGTGGGTCGCGTTTGATTGCATGGTTCAGGTCCGGGAACTGCAACGGGTCACGGAGAAAGAATACAGGTGTATTGTTTCCAACTAAATCCCAATTACCTTCATCTGTATAGAATTTAACAGCAAAACCACGTATATCGCGTTCGGCATCGGCTGCGCCACGCTCACCGGCGACGGTTGAAAAACGTACAAAGACTTCTGTCTTTTTGCCGACTTTTGAAAAGAGTGATGCACAACTGTAATGTGTTATATCGTTTGTTACTGTAAAAAAGCCGAAAGCCCCACTTCCCTTTGCGTGCATACGACGTTCGGGTATCACCTCACGGTCGAAATGCGCAAGTTTTTCGAGCAACCAGTTGTCTTCGAGAAGTATCGGGCCACGCTCCCCGGCAGTGAGCGAGTTTGTGTTGTCGGGCACACGTGCACCCACTTCGTTTGTCAATAATTTCTTATCCATAAAAAAGGCTGTTAATAATTCATATAGAACTATCAACAGCCTTTTATATAAGTTTGTTCAAGTGTTATTTCCCCTTTACTATTCGCTTTATATCGTTCAGTTTGTTTAAAGCTTCAAGCGGTGTCAGGTTGTTTACGTCAATGCCAAGAATCTCGTCTCGTACCTGTGAAAGTACGGGGTCATCGAGTTGGAAGAAGTTCAATTGCATACCCTCGCGGCTATCGGCTATCTCGGCCGTCGGAGCGCTTTTCAGTTCACCCCTGTTGTTACCGGCTTCAAGTTTCTTCAGTATCTGCTCCGAGCGTTTTACGATACTTTTTGGCATACCGGCCAACTGGGCAACATGGATACCGAACGAGTGTTCGCTGCCACCGGGCATTAGTTTGCGCATGAAGATGACTTTGCCGTCAATTTCACGCACCGACACGTTGAAGTTCTTTATGCGTGGGAAACTCTTCTCCATTTCATTGAGTTCGTGGTAATGGGTTGCAAACAGTGTGCGTGCCCTGCCCTTTGCATATTCGTGTATATACTCCACAATGGCCCAGGCAATGGACATACCGTCGTAGGTCGATGTTCCACGTCCAAGCTCATCAAACAGCACAAGACTGTGCCCCGATAGGTTGTTGAGGATGTTGGCAGCCTCGGTCATCTCCACCATGAATGTAGATTCGCCGGCCGAAATGTTGTCACTTGCTCCCACACGGGTGAATATTTTGTCCACAAGGCCAATTACAGCGCTCTCTGCAGGTACAAAACAACCTATCTGTGCAAGCAGTGTGATGAGGGCTGTTTGGCGCAACAGAGCCGATTTACCGGCCATGTTTGGACCTGTCACAATGATAATCTGCTGCTTGTCGTTGTCAAGGTACAGGTCGTTGGGAATGTAGTTCTCCCCTACTGCCATCTGTCTCTCAATCACCGGGTGACGACCCTGTTTTATATCAAGTACATCCTCTTCACTTATTACAGGACGGATATACTTATATGCGCGTGAGATATTAGCAAATGAAAGTAAAACATCGAGCCTTGCAAGGTGTGTGGCGTCAATCTGTATTGCCGGGATGTATGTTGCCAAGTCGGCAACAAGATTGTTGTATATCTGTGACTCAAGCGCCAGGATTTTCTCCTCGGCACCAAGTATTTTTTCCTCATACTCCTTGAGCTCCTGAGTGATATAACGCTCGGCATTCACAAGTGTCTGCTTGCGTATCCAATCGGCAGGCACATTATCCTTATAGGTGTTGCGCACCTCAATGTAGTAGCCGAAAACATTATTGAACGAAATTTTAAGGCTTGGAATGCCGGTGCGCTCGCTCTCGCGCTGCTGTAGCTGCAGCAGATAATCCTTTCCGTTGTAGGCTATGCGGCGCAGTTCGTCGAGTTGCTCGTTTACGCCGTCGGCCACTACCCCGCCCTTATTGAGCAATAATGGAGGCTCTGGTACAATCTCCGCAGCTATCCTGTCGCGTATCTCAGCACAGCAGTCAAGCTGTGCGCCAAT
>JAEIGA010003066.1_pt1 | contig 26312 bp, 20 predicted proteins | sample 9270691 | NCBI WGS metagenome assembly JAEIGA01 (sample SAMN17057246, study PRJNA624740) | gut metagenome | biome: biome; isolation source: fecal sample | host: Bos grunniens | place: China: Xizang | collected 2019 | reverse complement strand
TTTTCGAGAATTTTCACCGCGGGAAGCTCGTTTGGAATTTTAATTGGCATAAAGCTTTATACCGTCCTTTTTGTTTTTATATGTGCCGCGCTTGTCGCTTTTTTTCTGCGGGCACTTGTTGTCTTGCGCCATTATGCGACTTTTTTTAAAAATCTAATATCTTTAAGACAAATTTCCTGCCGCAAATTATGCACAGCTCTCCTGTCAGTTTATCGAGTTGAGCGCCTCGTTAAGATCCTCTATAAGATCATCTGCCGACTCAATACCGCAGGAATATCTGATAAGGTCAGCCGAAACTCCTGCCGCAAGAAGCTCCTCGTCATTCATCTGTCTGTGAGTTGCGCTCGCAGGGTGCAGACAGCAGGTGCGCGCGTCAGCCACGTGCGTTTCTATTGCGCCGAGCTTCATATTCTTCATAAACTTCTCAGCCGCCGCACGTCCGCCCTTAACACCGAACGAAACAACACCGCAGGTGCCGTTCGGCATATACTTCTGCGCCAATTCAAAATACTTGTCACCCTCAAGACCGGGGTATCTTACCCAGGTAACGTTCGGGTGATTATTAAGGAACTTGGCAACCTTAAGTCCGTTCTCGCAGTGACGCGCCATACGAACGTGCAGGCTCTCGAGTCCAAGACCGAGAAGGAAGGCAGACTGGGGAGACTGAGTGCAGCCAAAGTCACGCATAAGCTGCGCTGTAGCCTTGGTAATAAACGCGCCGGCCATACCGAATCTCTCGTAGTAGTTCACTCCGTGGTAGCTCTCGTCGGGTGTGCAAAGGCAGTCAAACTTGCCGGATTTCTTCCAGTCAAACTTACCAGAATCAACGATACAGCCGCCAACAGCGCTTCCGTGTCCGTCCATATACTTTGTGGTGGAGTGGGTTACTATGTCCGCGCCCCACTCAAAAGGACGGCAGTTTACGGGAGTCGCAAACGTGTTGTCTATAATAAGCGGAACGCCGTGTGCGTGAGCAACCTTAGCAAATCTCTCTATATCGAGAACCGAGAGCGCGGGATTTGCGATAGTTTCGCCAAACACAGCCTTGGTATTGGGACGGATAGCTGCCTCTATCTCCTCCTCTGTCGCATCGGGAGAAACGAACGTAAACTCAACGCCCATACGCTTCATAGTAACGGCAAAGAGGTTGTAAGTTCCGCCATAGATAGCACTCGATGCTACAACGTGGTCTCCGTTCGATGCGATATTGAATACGGCAAAGAAGTTTGCCGCCTGACCGGACGAGGTGAGCATTGCGGCCGTACCTCCCTCAAGCTCGCAGATTCTCGCTGCCACAGTGTCGCAGGTCGGGTTCTGAAGTCTTGAGTAGAAATAGCCCGATGCCTCAAGGTCAAAAAGCTTTCCCATATCCTCGCTTGTCGCGTATTTAAAGGTCGTGCTTTGGATAATGGGTATCTGCCTCGGCTCACCGCTTCCGGGCGCATACCCTCCCTGCACGCATTTTGTTTCGATTCTAAGATTCTTCTTTTCCATTTTCTATTTTCCTTTCGCGCGCAGAAGCGCATTTCGTGATTGTTTACGGTAATTTTGCAGCGCGCCTCAGAGCCGTCGTGTCTTTACCTATACGGTATTCGCACCCTGCTGCATTTAACTCAACGCAACGTTTTTTATTGCAAGCAATAAAAACAAAAAGCGCAGGCGGCTGCCATTTCGTCATCGCGTTTATATAAAAGATTTTAGCACACGCAAAAAAATTTGTCAATAGATTTAAAGCAAAATAAGTTTATATAATATTTTAATATCCTTATAAAAGATAAAAGATGAAAAGTAAAAAGGAGATACAAGCACGTCAAAGACCGTCATATCTCCTTTTCATCTATGTTTTCACGGATTTATAAAAACCGCAAACGAAGCCTTTTGAAAAAACGCATTTTCTTTTTTATTTTCATTACGGTTCAAGCTGCGTTTTTTGTCTGTTTTTGTGGTTTTTATATAATTTTGCAAACTTTAGTTTTCATAAAGGCTGTATTTCTTCTTGTAAGAGCTGTATTTCTCCTCGTAGCTTTCGCTTCCGTGCTTGATAAACGCAAGGTATTTATGCATATCAAGAGCATCGAATGAGGAAATCTCGATTACACAGCCGCCGATGTTCGAGCAGTGGTCAGAAACACGCTCGAAGTTGTTGAGTATATCGGCAAGCACAAAGCCGTGTTCAATAGTACATTCGCTCTTCTGAAGTCTTACTATGTGATTTGCCTTAATTCTGTCTTTAAGGTCGTCAACAACCTGCTCAAGCGGTTCTATTTCAGCCGCAAGAGAAACGTCATTTTCATTGTAAGCGCGCTCAGCAAGAGAAAGTATCTCGTCTACAGCGCCCTTCATTACCGAAATCTCACGCTTCGCCTCGGCGGAGAATTCTATCTTTTTATCTCTCATCTCCTCAACCGACTCAAGTATATTTACTGCGTGGTCGGATATACGTTCAAAGTCGCCAATCATATGCAAAAGCTTTGTTACCTGCTTTGAGTCAGCCGTATCAAGCTCTTCGGCGGAAACCTTTACAAGATAGGTTCCGAGAGCATCCTCGTACATATCCGCCTTTTCCTCTAAGGTACGGATTTCCTCAGCAGCCTTTGAGTCGTACGCATCGAACATATTAAGCGCGGAATGCAATGCGCGGCAGGATATGTCAGCCATTGCCGCCGTAACCTCTGCAGCTCTTGCAACAGCAACTGAGGGGGTTGCAAGAAGTCTTTCATCAAGCAGATTAACGCTCTCCTCAGCCTCGCCCTTCTTATCCTTAACGATAATGCAGGAGAGCTTTTCGAGAAACTTATAGAAGGGTGCGATAGCCGCAACCGACAGAATTTTAAACACTGTGTGGATAATAGCTATATCCCACATATTTGTGATGCTGTTTACAAAGGGAAGCGTGAATATCGCATTTACGATATAGAATATCGACATCCAAAGCGCAACGCCGATAACGTTAAAGCTAAGATGCGCTATTGCCGCGCGCTTACCGTTTTTGTTTGCTCCGATAGACGAAAGCATCGCGGTAACGCAGGTACCGATATTCTGTCCCATAACGATAGGAATAGCCGCGCCGTAAGTGATAGCGCCCGTAACGGTGAGCGACTGCAAAATACCGACGGATGCAGACGAGGACTGAACTATCGCCGTAAGAACAAGTCCCGCGAGAACACCGAGCAAGGGGTTCTTTTCAAACGCGATAACTATATCACCGAATGCAGCTGCAAACGCCGGGTCCTTACTAAGACCGCTGACAGCGCCGGACATAAGATCCATACCCGTCATAAGAACGGCAAATCCGAGAAGCACCGCGCCTATATCCTTTTTTCTTCCTCTCTTGACGAAGAGGATAAGACAAATACCGATAAGTGCAAGTATAGGCATCCAGGCGTCAGGCTTTAGCCATTCGAGAATACCGACGACATCAGAGCCGCCCTCAATTCCGGCAAGAGCCGTCAGCCACGCTGTAATAGCAGTACCGACATTCGCACCCATAATAACGCCTATTGCCTGAAGAAGCGTCATAGTTCCGGAGTTTACGAAGCCGACAACCATAACCGTTGTAGCAGATGAGGACTGGATAACGCAGGTGACGATAAGACCAAGCAAAAATCCGCTGACGGGATTCGAGGTCATCTTGCCGAGCGTTGTCTTGAGGCTGGAGCCGGCACTCTTTTTAAGAGATTCTCCCATTACGTCCATACCGTAAAGGAAAAGAGCAAGTCCAAGCACCAGTGTCAGAATGTCAAAAATGTTCATTTAATGCTCCTTTTGAAGTTTGTCGATGTTAAGTCTATATAATGGTATTCCTACCTCGTTTTTCACTACAAATATTTTAACATATAGGAAACTCGCCTGTCAATATACGAAAAAATCAAATTTTTACCGTTTAAATACACACCCTTTGTGTATTTTTATACAATTTTATGCAGTTTACTCCTTTTCACACGACTTTACGGTATATCCGTCAGCCTCTACCGCCGCAGTGAGTATGTCTCTATTAAGATTTTCACCGACAACTTTCGCCTCTCCGCTCTCGTGGCTGACCTCAGCCGAGATAACGCCCTCTATAGAAGAAAGCGTTTTCTTAACCCTCGCCTCGCAGTGCGGACACATCATTCCTTCAATTTTCATTATTACAGTCATATTTTTACTCTCCGTTTCTTTATCACACGGTTTATCCGTGCGTTTTTTTCTGTTTTCTTCTGCGTCTATCTCGCCCTTCTGGTCGGTTCCGTTCTCGAATTTTTCTTTCGTTTCAGGCTGAGCCTTTACCTCTTTTTGAGGTGCAGCCTTTTCCGCTCCTTTGTTTTGACTTACTCCCGCCATATCACAAAACGTACATTCCTGCGCTTTATTGCCTGAATATTCATTTTGGGCAATACCGTACTGACAAGACGCGGCACGGACAATCTTCGCTTTACCGTAGAAATTAAGTCTCAGAGCATTCATAACAACGGAGAAGCTCGATAAGCTCATAGCGAAAGCGGCTATCATGGGACTCAGCTCCCAACCGAAAATACCGATGAAAGCTCCCGCGGCAAGCGGTATCCCGAAGGCGTTATATATAAACGCCCAAAAAAGATTTTCGTAGATGTTTCGAAGCACAGCCCTGCCAAGCCTTACCGAGTGATAAACCTCAGATAAGTCCTCGCGCATAAGAACAACGTCAGCCGATTCCACAGCTATATCAGTGCCGCCGCATACAGCAATTCCAACGTCAGAAGACACAAGGGACGGTGCATCGTTTATACCGTCGCCAACCATAATCACGCCGCCGTTTTCACGAAGCTCGCGCACCTTTTTCTCCTTATCGGCAGGCAAAAGCTCGGAGTACACCTCGTCTATGCCGAGATAATCGCCTATGGCACTACCCGTGTATGAATTATCACCGGTAAGCATAACGGTTTTAAGCCCCAGCCTTGATAGCTTTTCCAAAAGCTCGCGCGCATTCGGGCGAACCTTGTCCGCTATACCGAAAATTCCTACCAATGTGCCTCCACGTGTCACAAAAACGGGGGTTTTGCCGGATTTTGCAAGCATCTCGTATCGGTTTTTCACATCAGCCGATATTTCACACTCTCCTGACACGAAGCTAAGACTTCCGGCAGTACACCTTATTCCATCTATGCGCGCAACGACACCCGAGCCAAAGACGGCCTCAAACTCTCCGCTTTCATATGGCGCCACTCCCTGACGCTCAGCATATTCCACAACAGCTCGCGCTAAGGGGTGCTCACTCTTTTCTTCAAGCGTTAACGCAAGCCTTATAAGCTCACCCTCGCTTTCACCCAGCGGTATAACGTCATAGACCGTAGGCTTACCCTCAGTAAGCGTTCCCGTCTTATCAAAGGCAACGGTTTTAGCGCGTCCGACAGCCTCTATAGCCTCGGCGCTCTTATAAAGTATTCCGCGCTGTGCTCCGACACCAACTCCAACCATTATCGCGACAGGAGTTGCAAGACCTAAAGCGCAAGGACAGCTTATGACAAGCACGGATATAGACCTCGCAAGAGCATATCCTATCTCAGCGCCCGAAACAAGCCATATAACGAATGAAAGAAGCGATATAACAAGCACCGCCGGAACGAACACGGCAGACACTCTGTCAGCTGCCCTGGCTATAGGCGCCTTACCCGATGACGCCTCGTCCACAAGCCTTATAACCTCGGCTATAACCGTATCCGCGCCAACCTTTTGCGCGCGGCATTCAAGATATCCCGAGCCATTGACGGTAGCCGCAAGGACGCTGTCACCCGCCTTTTTATCTACCGGAGTGGATTCACCGGTGAGAGCCGCCTCAAAAACACTGCTTTCCCCGCGCAAAACCACACCGTCAGACGGTATACTGTCACCGGGCCTCAGAACGAATACGTCCCCGACCATAACATCCTCCGCGGGAATTTCGACCTCGACGCCGTCACGAATAACTCTCGCAAGCTTTGGCGAAAGCGAAAGAAGCGAGCTTATAGCGCCCGTCGTTTTACCCTTTGCGCGCTCCTCAAGCATTTTGCCAACCGATATAAGCGCGAGTATCATTGCTGCCGATTCAAAATACAAGCCGTGCAAATAATGTTCCGCCATCTCACTCGGGCTAAAGCACATAGCAAAAATAAGGCCTACGCTGTACGCAAACGACGCTCCCGACCCAAGAGAAACCAGAGTATCCATATTCGGCGCGCCCTTGAGAGCGGCTCGTATACCGCTTATAAAGAAGCGGCGGTTTACAACAAGAACAGCCGCCGACAGTGTCATTTCAATCAGCGCCACTATAGCAGGGCTTTCAGAAATAAATCTCGGCAAAGGAGCAGCGAGCATAACGTGTCCCATTGATATATACATAAGCGGAAAAAGAATCAGAAGCGAAATAAAAAGCCGCCTCATGGTGCTTGATTTTTCTGAATTTTGTAAACTCTTATTGTCTTTTTTGGGGTTTTTATTTTCTTCTTCTATTCCATATCCTGCTTTTGTGACGGCATAAATCACAGCATCTGAAGAAGCCTCTCCCTCTACCGCGAGCGAACCTGTCAGAAGATTTACAGAGCAGGATGTAACTCCCCGAACCTCCCTGACACATCTCTCAACTCTTGTAGAGCAAGCGGCGCAGCTCATACCGCTCACCTTATACCTTTTAATACTCATCTGAATTACAATCCTTTATATTTAGGGGCGAATTTCGGACACGTTGTCCGCCCAAAGCTCACTTTGTTATTTTAAAAAGTCTTAGCTCTATCTCACTTTACAACCAAGTTCTATATTGTTCCGCAGAAAATTTTCATATCCGATTTACAGAGCGAGTCCTATATTACTTTACGAGTAAGCTCTGTATTATTTTACCGAGTAAGCTCTGTATTATTTTACAGAGCAAGCAACAATATGCACCGCACCGAAATCATACGTGATGGTAAACGCCTGATATTCGAATTTATATCTTCCCTTTGCAATTCTTAGGTAATCCCAATATGCATCGCCCTCGGTGACAAATGAAATAACGAAATACTCGGATACCCCCTCGCCGTAAAGTGTATCCATCATAAAGAGAAGCTCCTCTGACGAATCAAGAACGAAATCGTATTCGCTGTAAATAGGCGTGTCGAAGTAATCAATTCTAACGTACGGCTCCGAGCTTATGCTTGCCCACATATCAGAATATTCGTATTTTCCCATGTGATATGAGGTAGGCTTCAAAAAGGCATCGTATCCTACGATTTCAATGTTTTTCCCGAAGAAATCCGTTATTTCAGAGCCGTCAAATTTCAGGTCTCCCTCGGTCGTATCAACGAGATACCAGTTGCCCGAAACACTGACGTAATTCCACGCGTGTCCCGCGCCTCCCTCAAGCGAATCGCCAAAGGCTCTTTTGCACTCAATACCCTCAATTCCGCACAGAAGAACGAACGCCTTGCTCTTGCCGTCGCAAACCGCGCGTCCCGTCTCGAAAACGCCCTCTAGATAATAACAGACGTCCTCCTTGCCGGCTCCTGCGGCAATAGCATCGTAATCGTATGCTACAGCCTCAACGAGATATTCGTATATAGCCAATACCTTTTCGTACTCGCTCATTTTATCGGTAATTATCTCTCTGAGTATTATTTTCGCTCTCTCGTAGAAAAGAGCCGCCTTTGTGTCTTTCGGAAATATCGGCTTGTATCCTTGCTCAAGCGCCCACCATAGCTCCTCAGAATTGTAAACCTCCATTTCGCCGCGGTTTTGTTTATTTATAGCAAATCCGTCAAAATCGTCTGCTCTCACGCCGCCCTCGCGCAAATTTACAGCCTTGCGTATCAAAGCGTTCGCATTGACGACGGGAGCGTACGTGTTATTTTCGGTGCGGGGCGTGCTTTGGCTTGCCGCATCGGTTTTATAAATCACCTCGAAGGTTATCTTGGGGTCTCCGGGATACTGTAACATTCTGAGGGACGTGTGATTTCCAAACTCCGAATCAAGCTCAAAATCAGAAAGCGAGAAATCGCGGCTCATAAGAGAAAAATCAATAGTAAGCTCTCCCACTCTTCGCGATATTGCGCGGTCTATAATTCTGTTTGCTTCGTACATCGAGGACACCTTGTATACGGTAGAATCCACCACGTCGCTCGTCATATTAAATCCGTTATTCTGCGAAACCGCAAATTCAACCGTAACCGAAAACTCTGCTATATCCTCACCGTCAGCACTTGCAGAAATCAAAGTTTTACCCGCAGCGACGCCCGTCACGGTGCCGTCCTCGACCGTTGCTATAGAATCACAGCGTGAGCGCCACTCCAGCGTATCGGTATCCGTACCCGCATCAATATATTCAAGCAAGCTCATCTTGTCGCCGCGCATCACTCTTACGCTTACAGCATCCTTATCCAAGCCGAGCGCGCCGTCCCACTCGTCAGGCTCCTTCTTCACGTCCTGCCCCGGAAACTCAACACTGCCGGGGTCGTCCTCCGGTGCGCCGCCTATATTCATAAGCCCCTCGATAAACTCCGAGCAGCCAAAAAACGTGAATACAATCGCGAGCAAAACCAGAGCCGCTATGATTTTCTTTGTAATTCTTCTCATAAAACACTCCTCTCTTTCTGAGGATTTTAAGTCTCTTTACGCGTCAGGTGAGTACTCAGCCTTGCCAATACCGACCGGAAGAGAACGCCCTCAATCCTTCGAAAAAGCCTTATATCTTATTTATATGTTACCATAAATAATATAAAAAATCAACACGGATTATTTAAAATTTTATATATGAAGCATGCGCGAAAAACAAAAGAAGCGGCAAAGACACCTCTCGATGCTCTGCCGCTCGGTTTATATTATAAAATCTGATTGTCAAATGCCGCCATACGTCCGCCAAAGCTGTCAAGGCTTTCGGGTGTCGTGCAGTTGTCTATCATATTGTGATGAACGCTCCACTTCGTGCCTGCAGGACGGTAAACGTTAAACTTGTCTCCAACCTTCATATCGCGAGGCTCGCTAAGCGTGAAGGTCATAGCCTTGGGGTCGAAGTCGTAAATCTCGGATTCCGAGCCGTCGCTCCAAACTATTCTCCAGCCGTGATATCTGTGAGATCTGTGACGAAGAAGCATAGGCTTGCAAGGTACCATACCCACACCCGTGTATGAAGTTGAAAGCTTTTCCATACGGTAGAAGGTTTTGTTGTCAACGACGTAGCCGACCACGCCTTCTACAAGCTCGGTCTTGATACCGACGCCCGCATTAACGATGGTGTTATCGTGAATTACAACCCTCTCGGCGTCATCGCTGACGATAATTCCGGTTACGTTCTCGTCCCTCTCGCCTCGCACGAAAATCTGGTTATCCGAAACCGTAACGAAGTTCGTCGTAACTCTTACGGCGTATCTCGGCTCGGAAGCGCCGCCTATAGCGGAAAGGTCGAAGCTGTTTCCTGTAACGATAACGTTCTCGGAGGGCAAATCGTTCTTTCCACCCTCGCCGAACACCTCCACAGCGGGAGATTTGAAGTTGATAAATACGTTATTTTTGATAATAACCTGAGTCGCCGCAGCGCCCACTCTTATCATAGACTGATCGTAAATACAGGTTCCCTCAAAGTAGTTATCCGACACTATGTGCTGACCCGTGCAGAGTTTTTCATTCTCCGCAGCGCGCGAACGGACGTTGCCGAACGCAAGGCAGCCTGCATCTCTTATGTAACAGCCGATAATCTTAACGAATCTCGAAGCGCCCTCCCAGGAGTTGCCTGCTACGTTCTTGATACGGCAGTAAAGAATAGATGTACACTCGGCAAGGTCGTTGTTGTTGAACGCGTTTCTCGCGCAGTCCTCAACCGAGCATCTCATATAGGTTATCTGTCTGCCGTACTCAAGGGGCTCTTCCTCCGCCTTTCTCCATGAGCTCTGAGCGTAGAAGCACTCTGCCGACATGCGTCTTGCGTGGCAGTTCTCAATGTACACTCTCTCCGTGTTATGTACGTAGGTTGCATTGGACTTGTTAAGATAAAAGCCCCAAAGGCCTGATGCACCCTTTACAGGCTGAGGACCCGACTTGTATCTTTCATCACAGCAAACGTTACCCGTCATAAATACGTTCTTTACGTTTACCTCGGTGCCGCCGCGTATGATAAAGCAGGAGCCCTCGGGGCGCTCAATGCCGAGATGTCCAAGCTCGTTTACGAGAATGGTATCCACACCGCTCTCGCCCTCGAAGGTGAAGCTTGTCGCATTTTCAATATATAGCGAGCTTGTAAGTCTGTATTTTCCGTTAGGGAGATAAACGCTCTTCTTCTCTTTAAGAGCCGCGTTGATAGCCTGCTGAATAGGATATGTGTCCGAGTGCTGCATCACAAACTTACCCGAAGCAGTAGCGCTCTTTGAAAGATAGACGGTATTGCCCTCTATTTTCTCGATAAGAGCCACCATTCTTGAGGATGCTATTGCGATGATAGTACAGCCGTAATGTCTCTCTTCAAAATCATTGATTTTTATGCGGATATCGCCGTCTATCTCAGCAAAGGCTCCGTCTACAATCTCTATTTCCTCGCTCCAGGTTTTGCAAAAATCCTTAGTCCAGCGGAAGTGGTTAGGTCTGTCGGGCGCGATATCAAACATATATACAACCCAGTTTTCCTTTGTTGCACCCTCAACCACAACTCTGCCGTCGTATGGCATATGATGAATATATTTGCGCGGATTTACGGGCGACGGATCGCGTCTGTTAAAAATCTGCTCTGCCGCAAAATGAGGATTACAGCCTATAATCAGTACTTCCTCTCCTACCTTGAAATCACCTATATCGTCTACGGTAAAAGCATTGGAGTCCGCGGTAGCCAAAACTCCCGTTTCGTAATCAGAGCCGAGTGCGCCGAAATCTCTGGCATTCAAAAACTTTGCATCGTTCAAAGCGTTCATTTTTATCTCCCAAGTATTATGTTTTGTGATGTAAAAGCCGTGTTTTATAAAACAAAAGCCTAACTTTTTATCCCATCACTACTATATTAACATTTAAGCATTGCTTTGTCAATAGATTTCTGAATTTTGCAGAATCAAAATATTTAATAAGCCAAGATATAAAAAACGCACCGCACGAGGCAAAAATGAGCAATTCCAAAAGGATAAAAACAGAAAACGTGAAATTTCCTGTATCCTACCGAAAAACAGTACACGAAATCTTTAAAGAAGCAAAAAGCATTGCGTAAAAACGGCGGCAAAGCTGCCGCCGAAAACAATAAAGCTTTAAACGAAAATTTCTCTCACAAAACCACGCTGAAAAACAGCATCAGCGAGAACCCAAGCAAAAGACAGTACGTAGCGATATGCTCACTTCCGTCGCCGTGCGTTTCGGGTATCATCTCGTCACTTACAACGTAGAGCATAGTGCCGCCCGCAAACGCGAGCGAAAAAGGAAGAATAGCCTCAGAGAGCGAAACCGCAAAATAGCCGATAAAAGTACCTACAACCTCAACAAGTCCCGTCATAAGAGCGATAAGCAGCGTGCGCGGCGGTGATATTCCAACCGAAAGCATCGGTGCTATAATCACCATGCCCTCGGGTATATTCTGTATCGCTATACCAAGCGCGATAAGAAGCCCCGCCTCTACGTCACCCGAGCCGAATCCGACGCCCGCCGCTATTCCCTCGGGCAGATTGTGTATAGCTATAGCCATTACGAAAACTAAAATTTTGCCGCCTCTATCGCACGTCGCGCCGGCGTCAAGACCGCAGAATTTATACGCAAACGGTACGGCTTTATCAAGCAAATTTACGCATAAAGCACCTGCAAAAATACCTAAAATGCAAACAATTATTCCCAAATCGCCACCGTATTCGAGTGAAGGGAGTATAAGTCCAAGAACAGCAGATGCAATACTTACGCCGGCAGCAAATGACAAAAACGCATCCGATGCCTTGTGAGTTATTTTTCGAAACAGAAATCCCACGACGCCGCCGAACATAGTCGCGCCCCCGACGCCAAGAGCGCATAAAAGAACAATAAGCATAATACCTCAAAAGCACAAATTAAGTGTCCTTTTCAGTATATTCAAAAAGCCCTAACAGTGACAAAAAAGCAAAAAGCCTTGACACAAGAACAAAGATGATTTATTATAATAGTAGAAGCTATTTGCGCCCAAAACGAATTTGGTCCGAAACCGCCGGTAAAGCTCGGCTGAATTCGCCTTTATTCACCCAAAAGCTGAGCAACCCTCAGCTGAATTCGCTTTTATTCACCGAGACGCTTATGAATTCGCCTTTATTCACCTAAAAGCTTAGTAAACCTCGGCTGAATTTGCTTTAGTTAACGAAGCAAACGGCACAAAACCACCGCCGCCCCCCTCGCGTTTAATAAAAGCTGTGCATCTAAAAACACACCATGATAAGAAAGGAGCAAAAATGAACGAAGATAAAAACGCTCACACACTCTTATGCGAGAAGCTCACAAAAAGCTACAAGCGCGGATACCCACCCGTACTCGACAACTTCTCAATTTCGCTCGCACCCGGTAAAATCGTAGGGCTTCTCGGCCCTAACGGATGCGGAAAATCCACTCTTATGAAGCTTATAATGGGGCTTCTTACAACCGACCTTGGCACTATCAAAATCTGCGGCAGGCACAGAAGCTCATACACGAACTCCCTGATATCATATCTCCCCGAGCGCACCTATCTCAATCCCGCTATGACGGTAGATGAGCTTATCAGATATTTTTCGGATTTTTACTCCGACTTCGAGCCTGCGAGAGCTAAAAAAATGCTGGATGAGCTTGGAATAAAAACCGCAAGCACCTTACGCACTCTCTCCAAAGGAAATAAAGAAAAAGTCCAGCTCATTATGGTAATGTCAAGACGCGCAAAGCTTTATCTGCTTGACGAGCCTATAGCCGGCGTTGACCCCGCCGCGCGCGAATACATTCTGAATACTATTATCGGAAATTACAACCCCGAAGCGACCGTTCTGATAACTACTCATCTGATACACGACGTAGAAGGTATTCTCGACGAATTCTATTTTATGGACTACGGAGGCAAAATTCTGCTCTTCGGTGACAGACGGGCGATTTGTGAAGAGAAAAAAACGTCGCTCGACGAGCTTTTTAAGGAGGTGTTCAGATGTTCTCGAAGCTTCTAAAGCACGACCTCAGAGCCGTTCGAAAAACAGCACTTATAATCTCGCTTTCGGCAATAGGCGCTTCGCTTGTCGGCGGAGCGGCGCTGAGAGCATATTTTGAGATGCCCAAAACAGATGATATGGAATTCATAAGGTCTCTCTTTATGATAGCCTTTACCGTTTCGGTTTTTGCCGTTTTTGCCACAGGGATTGTTATCTCAATTTTCGTTTTCGTAAGGTTTTATAAGAATCTCTACACGGACGAGGGCTACCTCACCTTTACACTTCCCACCACAAGAAAAAGCATACATCTTGCCAAGACGGCAAACGCTGTTATATGGACGCTCTACGAAATTCTTCTCTTTCTGGTATGCGCCGCGATATACCTATGCTTCATTTCCCCGCACGTCTTTGAAGCTTTTATACTCCTGGCTAACGCGTGGCCCTTCTCGCCTTTCTTTACAGTCGGTTTAGTAGTAATTTCACTTTTGCTGGTTTTATTCTCTTCCGTTTTCTCGGTCTGTACGATTCAGCTCTGTATAACAATCGGCGCACTTCTTGCAAAAAGGTTTAAGCTCATAGTAGGTATATTATCCTACTATGCTATATCTACAGTTCTTCAGTTTGCGCTCCAGGCTGTCGCTCTTGTATTTTTCCTGCCGCTCGGCACGGTTTTAGTCAAATTCGTTTTATCACTTGACAGAATAGGAATAGAAATTTTTGTTCTTTCATTGTTCGCCTTTATAACCGCAGTTACGGCTTTGCTCGCTGCAATAGCTTTTTCGGTTACACAAAGAATTATGGACAAAAAACTCAACCTCGCCTGATAAACGAAACCGTAAAGCCTTGCAAAAGCGCAATTTCTCTGCACTGCAAAAACATGAATTATTCCGAGCGAGAATACAAATCATCTTTTAAAAGAAAATGCACCATCCGCCTTGGTACACGGTGCAAAATTGCGCCATAAAAGCGCAAAAAAATAAATCATAAAGAAATAAAAATCCTACAAAACAAACGAAAAACAGCGTTTTTGTAAATCATACTTTGCAAATGCGCTGTTTTTTAATGTTTATTTGGTTTTAATTATCAAATTCGTTTTCCTTTATAAAGTCAATAATTGCCGCAAGACTTTTTGAAATCCACTTGTTTTTGTGGTATATCAGCTGTTTCCAAATCTGTGGCATTCCCTCCTCGCACTCAATGTATAGAAGCTTTCCCTCTCTCACACCCGCATCGGTCACGAAATCGGGCAGGAACGAAACCCCTATCCCCTTTTCGAGAAGGCTCACTATCACGTCGGTTCTGTCAAGCTCAAGAATAGGCTCGGCATCTATAGAGCGCTCGGCAAGCATCTTGTCAAGAGGACGGCGGTATCCTGCGTTTTTCTCCGTCAGTATCAAGGGAAATTTTGCAATACTTGACAGCGGCAGCCTTCCGGCTCTTGCATATTCCGACTTAGCGCCCGTTACAAAGTGCATACCTATCGGCTCTTCCTTAGCTATTACGTAGTCGCGCCTGTACGTATGCGTGTCAAGCGTCAGCATAATATCCGCCTCGTTCCTGTCGAGCATTTTCATCATATCCAGAGTATCGGCGCTTGTGAACTTCAATGATATTCCGGGGTAATCCTCGTGGAACTTCACGTAGCTTCTTTTCATCATCATCTCACAAAGCGAGCTTGGAGAAAGAATATGCACGCTTGCCGCAGGCGGCTTTTCAAAATTCAGGCTCTGGTTAAACTCGTCAGTCATTCGCATAATTTTCTGTGCATAATCAAGAAGCTCAGCACCGCGCTCCGTGAGCGTTATCGTATGATTTATCCTCTCAAAAAGCAGACAGGAAAGCTCGTCCTCAAGCTGCTTTATCTGAAACGAAACGGTAGACTGAGAATATCCGAGCGCGTCTGCCGCGCGCGTGAAGCTGTTCATCTCCGCCACCTGCAGAAAGGTCTGCAAATTTCTTATTTCCATATTCTTCTCCTTAATCGAAAATTTCGATAGTTATCATCAAAAAGATTTGTTTGACTAATCTTGATATATATTATATAATATGTACGTTCAAATTTCAATACTCCGGGAGAAAATAAAATGTCAGATATCAAATTTTACACAAGACCCGCCGTGCCGGTAGAAATGCACAAGGTTAAAATAGTACAGAAGCTCACTCTTCTTCCCGCAAGAGAAAGACTTAACAAAATGAAGGATGCAGGCTTTAACACCTTCCTTCTTCACAACGGTGATATCTTTATGGATATGCTCACCGACTCAGGCGTTAACGCAATGAGCGACAATATGCAGTCGGCAATGCTCCGCGCGGACGACGCATACGCAGGAAGCGAAACGTTCTACAGAATGAACGACAAGCTCACCGAGATTTTCGGTATGAAATACCTTCTTCCCACGCACCAGGGCAGAGCCTGCGAGCATATTATCGCGCAGCACCTCGTTAAGCCCGGAAGCTGCGTCATTATGAACTACCACTTCACCACCTCAAAAGCGCACGTTACCCGTCTTGGCGGTCGAGTTGAGGAGCTTGTTAAGGACGAGGGACTCGTTACCAAAAGCACCCTTCCCTTCAAGGGCAACATCGACTTAGACAAAGTCAGAGCGTGCATCGCTAAGGAGGGAGCTGACAACATCGCATATATGCGCCTCGAAGCAGGCACGAACCTCATCGGCGGTCAGCCTATCTCCTACGAGAATATGAAGGCGGCTACCGATATTGCAAAAGAACACGGTATCCTCACCGTCCTCGACGCATCTCTTCTTCAGGACAACCTCTACTTCATCAAGACCCGCGAAGAGTCTATGAAGGACAAGTCTCTCAGAGAAATCACTAAAATGATAGCAGACCTCTTCGACATTATCTACTTCTCCGCGCGTAAGTTCGGCTTCGGCAGAGGCGGCGGAATTCTCGTTCGTGAAGAGAAGCTCTTTCACGAAATGGAGGACTACATCACAATGTTCGAGGGCTTCCTCACCTACGGCGGTATGTCGGTTAAGGAAATGGAAGCGCTTATCATCGGATTTGACGAAACAATGGACCTCGACGTCATCTCGCAGGGACCGAAGTTCATCGGCCACGCAGTCAAGGCGCTTGACGAGCTTGGCGTTCCTATGGTAACTCCCGGCGGCGGTCTCGGCGCTCACATCGACGCGCGTCAGGTTGTTGACCACATTCCCGCAGAGGAGTATCCCGCAGGCTCGCTCGTTGCGGCACTCTACCTTTGCGGCGGCATTCGCGGTATGGAGCGCGGAACTCTCTCCGAGGAGAGAAACCCCGACGGCACAGAGCATATCGCATCGGTTGAAATGGTACGCCTTGCATTCCCCAGACGTGTATTCACTCTTTCGCAGACAGAATACGTCATCGACAGAGTTAAGTGGCTCTACGACCACCGTCACCTTATCGGCGGTCTCAGATTTGTTCACGAGCCCAAGACTCTCCGCTTCTTCACAGGCAAGCTTGAGCCTGTATCCGATTGGCCCGAGAAGCTTCTTGAAGCATACATCAAGGACTTTGGCGAGGAATGCTGATAATCATTTTCCCTTCAAGCCATTAAGCCTTAACCAAAGTATATAAAAGCTACGTTAAATACATAATAGCTATTTAAATATAAAAACCGCTGAAATGCAAACCTTGCGTTGCATTTCAGCGGTTTTTTATTGTTTATATGCTCTTTGTTAATATCGGGGATTAAAAATATCAAAACTGTACTTTGTAAGAATTTCGCAAAGAAGCTTTCAATATTCAGTTTGCCTCTCTGCACTTTACAACAGACTCAGTCACATTCGTCAGAACAAGCTCACCCTTCTGGTTGTAGACCTCAACACTCACCGTTACAAGACCGTTTCTTTTGCGTCTTTCAAGCCCACATATCTCAACCTTGCCGGATAGAGTGTCATCTGCGTACACAGGCTTTGCCCACTCAATTTTCGTGGACTTGCCCGCAATAAGCTCATCACCGAAAAAGGTCTTGTCAAGATACCTGTCCCACACTGCCATAAACGACATAACTCCGGGAGCTATAAGCGCACCGAAGATAGTACCCTTCGCATAATCCTCGTCGGTATGAAGCGGAATATGATCATACTCGCGCGCAAAGCGTAACATCTTTTCCTTCGTAATTGTTACAGGCTCGGTCTCAACCGACATTCCAAGCTTTAAATCTTCAAAAAACATAATTTTTCACACTCCTTCATCAGTTCCCATATTACAAGTAATGGAAATAATAATATTCAAAATATGCAGCCTATCGGACTATGTCCCGAAGCTTCATCTTCTTTTTTGTTCTCTTCATATTATGCCATATTCTACTTTGATTTATCGGTTGCAAATCGCGCTTGACTTGGCGCGTCGGCGCCGAAAACTCACGAAAGCATTATAGCACACACTATCTGCCGTGTCAAGTTAAATAGGTATGTAATATTTCGTAAAGCGGTATGTAATATTTTGCGAGGTAACACTTTGTGACTGTATATAAGATTATTGACATAAAAAACAAACAAATTGCAAATAATATTAGTCAAATTAAGAGAAAAATCAAACATACACTCCCGCTACTAAAAGCTAAATAAAAAGCCAAATGCTTTTAAAACTTCGATTTTAGATATTCAAAATTTTCCCCTCTTCCAAATCATAAATAACTCTTGCGACAGCGCTCTGTTCGTTGCTCACAGTAACGATGTCCGCAGCGGCAATCGCCTCAGCGCTCGCATTCGCAACCGCAATTCCGCACCCCGCTGCACGAAGCATACCTACGTCGTTATTGTAGTCACCTATAGCTACAGTCTTTTCTCTTTCTACACAAAGATACTCTATAAGCTTATCAAGCGCAACACCCTTGTGAGTGCCTTTTGGCAAAATTTCAAAAAGCGTTCTCTCCGAGCGAATGAAATCGAATTTCGGTGCAAGCGTATGCTCCCTCAAGGTCCTCTCAACCATAAGCAGCTCATCTTCACAATCCGAGCCGAATATTATCTTTCCTATAGGCTCGTCTACGTCAAGGTAGTGACGCACAAGATTTGGCAGTCCCGTCTCGCCTCTGAAGCTTTTCATTCTCGCATTTTCTTTTGAAAAATAAGTATTATCAAAGCTGCATACCTGTATTCCCACGTCTGAAAACTTCTCGTCTATACACTTTACAAGCTCAAAAGCCAACCTGTCAAGCTCCCTTGTCCATATATACCGATTTGTCTCGCCGTCATACACGCCTCCGCCGTTCACGCAGCCGTATGGCACGTTAGGACTCGCCGTCCTGTACGCATCTACGGAATAATACGGAAGTCTGCCCGTGATAAAAGTAAAATATCCGCCCTCAGACTTAAAATATTCTATAGCTTCCCTATTTTCGCGCGAAACAGTCTTGTCGTTTTTATACAAAGTACCGTCAAGGTCGGTACAAATCAAAATTCCGTCAAATTTTCCCATCGTTTCTCCGGTGAATCGTATTTTTCAGCTTAGATTATACCACAAACCTTGCCCAAAATCAAGGCAAAAACGAAAGCACAATGGAAAAAGCACAATGGAAAAAGCCGGATTTCTCCGGCTTTTTTCGGTCTTATTGAAATGTTGGTCCAAATTACTTTTCGTTCTTGTAAATTTCCTTAAAGTACTTATAGGTGTCTACCTTAAGCTCGCCGCAAGCAGCCTCGTCACAAGCGATAATACCGTCCTTGTGAAGCTGAAGCGCGCTGATAGTCCAAGCGTGATCTACGCCGCCCTCTACGCAGTGGCGAAGCGCACGTGCCTTGTTGTGTCCGCTGATAAGAAGAAGCACCTGCTTCGAGTCGCAAACAGTGCCAACGCCAACCGAAAGCGCGGTTTTGGGAACCTTGTTAGGATCGTTTCCAAAGAAACGTGAGTTAGCAATAAGAGTGTCCTCGGTAAGCGCGCGAACACCGGTTCTCGACGTAAGAGATGTGAAAGGCTCGTTAAACGCGATATGTCCGTCAACACCGCTTCCGCCAAGGAAAAGGTCAATTCCGCCGTAGGACTTGATTTTGTCCTCGTATCTCTGGCACTCTGCCTCAAGGTCCTCTGCCATACCGTTGAGAATGTTTACGTTTTCGGCAGGAATGTCAATATGATTAAAGAAGTTGTCGTGCATAAAGTACCAGTAGCTCTGGTCGTGCTCTCTCGGAAGTCCGACGTACTCGTCCATATTGAAGGTAACTACGTTCTTAAAGGTAACCTTGCCCGCCTTGTTCATTTCGGCAAGTCTTTTGTAAACGCCGAGGGGCGATGAGCCCGTAGGAAGTCCGAGAACGAACGGACGGCTCTCCTTGTGGTTGTTTATAGCGGCGGCAATATGCTCTGCTGCCCACTCGCTCATTGCGTCGTAATTGTCTTTGATTATAAGTTTCATCTTGCTCTCCTTTTAGATTTTATTTTTTCTCGTCTATTTTAAATTATACTACTTCTTCCTAAATTTGTAAAGGGATTTTAGCATAATTTTAAGGTATTTTTGTGCATTTTTATCGTCAAATTTTGACTGCTAATTTTACCTTTCAAACACAGCGCAACCCACCATGGAAAAGAGGGGTTTTTCTTCTCTTAAAACAGTCATTCCGCACCCAAAATTTACTATAGCTAAAAACGCAAATGGACATCAGGACAGGTTTTCTTCAAAAATCATACCGCAAACGAAACCAAGATTTTGCGGCTTTGGCTCTATCTTTCTCACTTTTCGCTTTTTATTTCACATTTCACTTGAAAACACGCGGCTGATGTGCTATAATGAGTTAAAACGCAAAACGACTTTTTATGAGGTAAAGATAAATGCCTGAAAAAGAACTTGAACTACGCACAATCTCCTCGCTCGCCAAGGTTTTCCCCGAGCGAATAGCAGACGGCGCAGTACATAAAATCACGCATACAGCCCTCGGAGAAGAGGTATCGTTTCAAGTAGCGGTACGCATGCTCTCCGATGCGCTCACCAAGGCAGACTACGAGGTGCGCGTAATCTCCGAGCTCCGAGACTTCACTCTCTATAAGGTCGGACTTGCACCCTCGGTATTCCCCGCCTATCCAAACGAGGAAAACAAGGACTACATAACGACGTGCGGCGGACTTTTTCCCGACCCTCTTTTACCCTTAAAAAACAATATATTCAGAGCGTCACCGTACAAATGGCGCTCGCTTTGGGTTTCCTTTAAAATCCCAAATGACGCGACCGCAGCTGACTACCCCGTAAAAATACAGTTTTACAAAAATGGAGAGAAAAAGGCAGAGGCACGCATCAAAATTGCCGTCCACAAAACAGCACTCCCAAAATCCGATTTCCTCTTTACCGACTGGTTTCACTGCGACTGCATTGCCGACGCACACGGAGTAAAAATCTTCTCCGAGAGTCACTGGAAGCTTATCGAAGCGTATATGAAAGTCGCCGCAGAGCACGGAATGAATATGATTTTGACACCCGTCCTTACCCCCGCTCTCGATACGGACGTCGGCTGCGAGCGCCCAACGGTACAGCTTGTGGAGATAGAGAAATCCGCCGACGGCTACCGCTTTGATTTCTCGCGCCTCGGTCGCTTTATTGAAATCTCAAAGAGATGCGGCATTGAGCACTTCGAAATCAGCCACTTTTTCACTCAATGGGGTGCCGAGTTTACGCCAAAGGTTGTTGCTAAGGTCAATGGAAAAAGGAAGAAAATCTTCGGCTGGCATACCTCGTCGCTCTCCGAGGATTACGCTGAATTTTTGCGCGCGCTTATCCCCGCGCTTATTGACTATTTTGAGAGTCGCGGTGTTGAGCGCTGTAACCTATATTTCCACGCATCCGACGAGCCGTATAAGGACCACCTCGAGCGCTACGAAAGAGTAAGCTCTATCATCAAGCCGCTTATAGTTGGCGCACATCACATGGACGCGCTTTCGATGTTTGAGTATTACGAGCTTGGGCTAGTATCAACACCCGTCGTCGCAACGAACCACATAAAGCCATTTCTCGATGCGAAGGTAGAAAATCTCTGGTGCTACTACTGTTGCTCGCAGAACCAGAATACCTCAAACCGCTTTTTCGCTATGCCCTCGAGAAGAAACAGAATTATCGGTGTGCAAATGTATAAATACGGAATAAAGGGCTTTCTCCATTGGGGATTTAATTTCTATTATACCTTCCTCTCGAAGCGTCTTGTAAATCCCTATCTCGAAACCGATGCCGGCGAAATATACCCTTCAGGCGACGCATTTACCGTCTACCCCTATGAAAACGGAGCTACCCCCTCTCTGCGCACCAAGGTATTTAGCGAGGCTCTCTCCGATATGAAGCTTCTTTATCTTCTTGAAGAAAAAATCGGCAGAGAAAAGGTTATCTCCGAGCTCGACCGCCTTATGGGTGTAACGATTACGTTTGATACCTCAGCTCCGAAAGAGAGTTTTTTTGATGAACTATATAAAATGATTTTCTCTTATCTGGAGGCTTAACGAAAATAGCAGAAGCAGCAAGAATATGTGGCGCGAGTGGCGCGCAGAAATAATATGTGTGAAATATTTAAGCTTTCTCACGGCAGCGACGTTCGTATACAAAAACGAGAAGAAGTCAAAAAATCTAAACAAATGCAACAAACAAAAAACACAAAAATCCGAGCGGCTTAGCTTAGATTTTTGTGTTTTTTATTCATTTTGACAACTAAAGTTTGAAATACACTTTATGAATTAACTGTTTTTTCGCGCAGTTTTAACTCTTGATCGTTGCATTTATAAGCTTTTTTATAGCTCAAACCAAGCAGAGGCAAAAGCGTTATTATAGACAATGTCCAACCCACAGGCCAAACGGCATAAAGGAAAGTCAAATTCGGGCAAAGCGGGAATATAAAGTATACCCACAAAAATCTTAGAGCACACAAGAATATAAGGCTTGTGACGGCGGGCGAAATCGGCTTTCCAAGTCCTTTCAAGGCTCCTCCGACCACCTCGTTAATTCCGCAAATAAAGTATGTGCTTGAAACTATAATCATTTTTTGACTTGAAAATTCAACAACCTCGGCAGAGGAGCTTAAAAGATATGACAGCTCATGCGAGAAAATTGCCGAAAGCGAACCGAGAGTTGCACCGAACGCCACGGTTATAAGCATTGCGGAATATATCGCCTTCTTCAGACGCTTGAAATTGCCCGCCCCCGCGTTTTGCGCCACGTAAGGTATTACCGCATAATGAGGAGCGCGGGCTATTTGATAGAGTATTCCGTCAAACTGATTGGCGATGGCAATTCCCGTAGTGGCAGCCGCGCCAAAGCTGTTAACCGTGGAAACGATTATAACGTTTGCAAAGGAATACAGCGCGCTTTGAAATCCTGACGGAATACCGTTGTAGAGCATAGCCTTTAGCTCGGTCATATCAAAGCATATTTTCTTACGCGAGAGCGCCACCATATCTTTCTTGCCCAGCAAGGTTATAAATGAAAAAACAAAGGCAACAAGATTTGATATAATTGTGGCGATGGCAACGCTTTCGACAGCCGCCTCGAACATCAGAAGCAAGAGTACCGTAAACACAACCTTGCACGCGCCGCCGAGAAGAAGAAAATACATCGGGCGCTTTGTATCTCCGAGCGCACGCAGTATAGAAGAGCAAAAGTTGTAGGCAAGCTGTATCGGTATACCGTAAAAATAAATTTGAAAATACTTAGTAGCATCGTCAAGAAGGCTCTCTGCGCAGTTTGTCATCATAAGAAAATTCCTGGCAAAGATTGCACCGACAACCATAAGTACAATTCCGGCAAAAACAGAAAACAGCAAGGAGGTAATTATAGCCGATTCCGCACGTTCGCGCTCCTTTGCACCTATGTGTCTTGCAACTACGACGTTAGCACCCGCGGCAATTCCTATAACAAGGCTCGTGCTAAGAGCCATCAGTGTTCCGGTGGCTCCTACAGCTCCCGTCGCATTTTCGTAACCGAATACCTTAAGAATTCTCATATCAATAACGTTAAAAAGTATCTGAGCTACGTTCATTATCATTATGGGGATAGTCAGCGAAAGAAATCCACCCATCACAGAGCCGGAAAGCATATCTACACTTTTCTTTTTCATAGATTTGTAAAACCTCGGTATTTCCAAAAATCTATCATATTATAGCATTTTCTATGAGTTTTTCATTATAAACAATCATAAAATAACTTGTACAAAAGATAGATTTGTGCTATAATGTCCTTGGAGGTGACGCATTATGAACATAAACGTTGGTTTTTTAGATAAAGAGAGACCGAAGCACAAGCATAAATTCTATGAAATTTTAATTTATACCGATGGCTCCGGTGTTTTATCACTTAATGAGGTCAAAGTTCCTTTCTCTCCCGGCACGATTGTCATTATTCCTCCAAATACTGAGCACGAGGCATTTTCCAAAGACACGGTGCAACGCATTTTCATAAACGGAAGCTTTGATTGGCTTCTTACAAATTCCGACCCTGTTGTTCTGTTTGGAAATTCAGAGGGCGACGGTTTGCTTCTTGCGGATTTGATTTACCGTGGCAGATTTGAAAACAGCGATTATATCATGTCTTTAGTGAATGCACTCATAAACTATATTTTTCATAATGCGGACGTTGATGATAAAATGAATATGGCAGTCAAATCGATTGCAAACGAAATCTCCGAGCGTTTTTATGACTCAGAGCTTAACCCCACCGAGATTTTAGCAAAAAGCGGTTATGCAGAGGACTACGTACGCTCGGAATTTAAAAAAATCATTGGCAAATCCCCCACAGCATTTCTCACCGAAACACGAATTTCACACGCCTGTCTACTTATAGATATGTATAAAAATTCCATATCACTTGCCAAAATCGCAGAAAAATGCGGCTTTACCGACTACGTCTACTTTTCAAGGTGTTTTAAAAAGATTACAGGCATGTCACCGCGAGAATTTCTACACGCATCACAATAATTTTTGCAGTCAAAAAAGAGACCCGAAAATTCAGTCAGCAGTCATGTGCACATCTCTCCACCGTCACATAGTCGCACCCCTTCGCCTAGATACACTCGGTTCGGGTTGCCCCTTGTTTGGGATGGTCGCTTCGCAATAAATAACACTGAGTTTTTTTGCTCGCTCGGGCTTCGCTACGCCCAGTCGGTATAGCACGCGACGTTAACCATGATGTCGCTAAAGTTCGAGACCCTGTAAGTTTGGGAATAAAAAACCCTGTTCAAAAGAACAGGGTTTTTGAGTTTATCCAACAATTTCGAACCTTGAAGAAACCGAAGATCAGCCTGTCACATCGGTTTGGAATTGACCGTTGTATTGAGATAAAATCCAATACATAGCTGCTTCCATGTCTATCTGGTGACCGCCGTCAAAAATATCAAGGAAAACTCTTGATTTTGGATATTTTTCAAAAATTTGTTGATAAAGCTCCATACTTTGGATAGCGGGCACGACGGAATCGTATTTGCCGTGAAAGATCTTAAGGTTTGCTTTTGCTATAGTATCCACATAGGACATAGGTGAACGCAAAGCCATTTCATCATCGGAATTACCGCAGCAAGCAATCACGTGCTCTTTGTAACGCACATTCTGCTCAGTCCATTTTTTCAAGTCGGTAATGGGAACGTAAGCCCCTATTGCCTTGAAATACTCGGGACAATATCCTGCCATAAGGAGCGCCATATGACCGCCTCCACTTAGTCCAAGAAGAAAAACGTTATTGGAATCGACATTTTCTCCATCAACGACATAATCTATGGCATCCTTGATATCCCGTTTGGCATATTCCGAACCGCAAGCGTAGGTACACTCTTTATTGGTTACGGTGTTAGGTCCTCTGAATTCCGGAAGCAAAAGGTTAAAATCGTATTTTTCAGCATATGGAAGCATATTTTCTATTTGATTAAAGCGATTAAAGCTCCACGTATGTAAGCCTACAAGCAGCGGCCTTTGGCTTTCCTTCGCCTTGTAAAACAACGAAGGCTGCAGAGTACCGTCAAGAGTGGATTTAATTAGAATTTCTTTTTGGTTCATAGAGACCTCCATCACATCGGTACAATAATTATATCAATAATTTTAAAAGAAATCAACAGTTTATCAAATTTTTATATGCGTAAATTTCTACTTCAAAATCATCGCCGATTATCACAACTTTTGGTGGTGCAATTCTTCTATTATGGCTCGAACCAGAACCAGTGCATACCGTTTGCGGTATATTGCGTCATTTGTCGCATTAGACTGGCAAATAGCAAACATCATGAAACATTGCGTCATTCGTCGTGTCCGACCGACGAATAGCAAACATCATGCAACATTGTGTCATTTGCCGTGTTCGGCCGACGAATAGCAAATTAACAGTCAGTTTGCGTAGCAAACGATGGCTGTTAAGCTGGTGTCACAGGTTAACAACATCAGTGAAACAAAAAACAGAGGCCCGAAAATCCAACCCCTGATGTATTTAGAGGTTAAAATGACAACTCTGTCAAAAACAGAATAATATCAAATATACAGAGAGCAACGCCACCCAAAATTGCAGAAAATATCGTTATTATTGCAATGAGCTTAAAAGGCTGCCTTTGAATAAAATTCGAATCCTTTTGCCAAACCCAAAAGAGAGAAAATGCAAACAAGAAAAGTTCAATTATATGTAAAACGATTTGTAAATCCATATTGCTTATTTGTTTTCCTTTGCCGTGTTGATTGAAGCAACCAAAATTCTCTTTATTTCTAAGCAATCACCCAAAAGAGATTTTCCCATATCCTCGGTTATATACTCTGACATAGTAAGTAATTTCAGCCAATATTCAGTTTCTGCAGTTTCCTTCAAGGCAATATGCATCTTTGAAACAAAATCCGCCTTACTTTGACCGTAGTTCGCCTCGTTTATATTAGCGCCAATACTTGTTCCACTACGAACAATCTGCTTTGAAATAATCGTTTCCTTTTTCGTCTTAACTAAATACTGATTCAGCTTTATTATACGAGAAGCAAAAGCAATAGATTTATCAATCAACAAATTTTCTTTCATATAGCACCGCCTTTCTTAAAATCATTATAACATAATAACAAATATTTTTCAATATAAAATAAAAATGCTTTTCGACCGCAGGAAGAAAAGCCACCTCAATTATTCATTATTCATTAGCCTTGCGACTTCACCATTCATTATTCATTCAAAATCCGCTTGAGATAAATGAATAATGAATGGTGAATAATGAAAAATGAATAATACAAACAAAAATCCGCCTTCTTGCGAAAGCGGATTTTGTTTGGCTCATGGGGCTGGGCTCGAACCAGTGACATCATGAAACATTGCGTCATTTGCCG